>WNGI01000826.1_pt1 | contig 24355 bp, 25 predicted proteins | sample 5400621 | NCBI WGS metagenome assembly WNGI01 (sample SAMN13153374, study PRJNA577476) | soil metagenome | isolation source: 20 cm soil or saprolite under Garry oak tree replicate 1 | place: USA:California | collected 2016-06-15 | reverse complement strand
GTCCGCCGTGTTGCGGTTCACGCCGTAGGTGCCGACGTGGACGGTCGTGCGGTCGGTCAGCCCTGTCGCGTGGGCGGCGGCCAGCAGGGCCGGCAGGTCACCGAGCGCGAAGTACGAGAGGAGCATGCGGCCGGTTCAGTCCTCGGTCCCGACGGCGGTTTGCAATCCGTTTGCAAATGGGGCGCGAGGGCGCATGGTTGAGCCGAAACGCTAGAAGAGCTGGTTCTCGCCGCCGAAGATCGCCGAGACCGAGTCGTCGGCGAAGACGTTCATGATCGCCTCCGCGAGCAGGCCGGAGACGCTGAGGACGGTCATGTTCTCGGGACGCTTCCGCAGGTCGACCGGGATCGTGTCGGTGACGACGATGCGGTCGATCTCGGACTCGGCGATCTGCTCGAGCGCGTCGTCCGAGAGGAGCGCGTGCGTCACGAAAACGTTCACCTCGGTCGCGCCATGCTCCTTCAGCGCGCGTGCACCGGCGACCAGCGTCCCGCCGGTGGTCGAGACGTCGTCGCCGACGATCGCCCTCTTGCCGCGCACCTTGCCGGTGACCTCGGTCACCTCCACGTGGTCGGCGGAGACCCGCATCTTGTGCATGATCGCGAAGCTCGCCTCGATCATCTCGGCGAAGCGGACGGCGTGCTTGGCGCGCCCGGCATCGGGAGCCACCGCGACGACGTCCTCACCGGTCAGCCCGAGGTCGCGGAAGTGCGTCGCGAAGAGCTGCAGTGCCGTCATGTGGTCGACCGGGATCGTGAAGAAGCCCTGGATCTGGCCGGCGTGGAGGTCCATCGTCAGGACGCGGTCGACACCCGCGAGCTGGAGCATGTCCGCGACGAGGCGGGCGGAGATCGGCTCGCGCGGTTTTGCCTTCCGGTCCTGCCGTGAGTACGGGAACCACGGAACCACGGCCGTGATCCGCTTCGCCGACGCCAGCTTCGCCGCCTGGATCATCAGCGCGAGCTCCATCAGGTTCTTGTCCACGGGCGGGGCCCCGGTCTGGACGATGAAGACGTCGGCGCCGCGGATCGACTCGAGGTAGCGGCAGTAGGTCTCGTCGTTCGGGAACGTGCTGAGCTCGACGTCGCCGAGCTCGACGCCCAGCTTCTCTGCCATCGAGTATGCGAGCTCGGGATGCGAGCGGCCCGAGAAGACCATCAGGCGCTTCTGCGGACCGCGCACGATGTAGTGCTGCGACGCCGGGTCGCTCATGGCGACACCGCCTTCCAGGCCCGGCAGGGCCAGCTCAGTCGCCGTCGGGCTTTCCATGCTTCTCGTAGACCCACCCTTCCTTCGTCGTCTGCCGCGGGGCAAACCCGGCCAGCGAACCGGGAGGGACATCATCCGTGATGACGGAGTTCGCTGCAATCCAAGCGTCGTCGCCAATCTCGACCGGAGCATCGAAGACAGTGTCCACGCCGGTCCTGACGTTGCGGCCGATCTTCGTCCGCTGCTTCGGCACTCCGGCCTCGTGCTTGTAGTTCGCAGTGATGTTGCCGGCCGCGACGTTCGAGCCCTCCCCCACCTCTGCGTCGCCGACGTACGAGAGGTGCGGGATCTTCGCGCCGGCGCCGACCGCCACGTTCTTGACCTCGACGAAGGTGCCGATCTTCGCCCCCTCGCCGATCACGCTCGCCGGCCGGACGTAGGCGAACGGCCCGATCTCGGCGCCTCCCTCGATCCGGACGCCGCCGCGGATCACCGTGCACGGGTGCACGACGACGTCGGGCTCGATCTCGACATGAGCCTCGATCCAGGTCGTGGCCGGGTCGACGATCGTGACGCCCGCGAGCATGTGCGCCTCGTTGATGCGGTCGCGGAGCGAGGCCGCGGCAAGGGCGAGCTCGGCGCGGGTGTTCACGCCTTCGGCCTCGAGCGGATCGTCCGCGAGCTGCACGGCGCACGAGTGGCCGTCGGCCACGAGGAGGCCGAGCGTGTCGGTCACGTACAGCTCGCCCTGGGCGTTGTGCGCGTCGAGACGCTCGAGCGCCGGCCACAGCTGCTCGGACTTGAAGACGTAGATACCGGAGTTGACCTCGCCCAGCGCGAGCTCCTCGGGCGAGGCGTCGCCGGCCTCCACGATCCGGGCGAGCCGACCGTCGCCGTCGCGCACGATCCGCCCGTACGCACCCGCGTCCGCGGGCTCGAAGGAGAGGACGGTCGCGGCCGCCCGGGCCGCGCGGTGGGTGTCGACGAGCGCGCGGATCGTCTCGGACCTGAGCGCCGGGACGTCGCCGTTGAGGACGAGGACGTCGCCGCCGAAGCCTTCGAGCGCGCTGCGCGCGCAGCGGACGGCGTCCCCGGTGCCGAGCGGCTCTTCCTGCACGGCGACCTCGACTCCCTCGAGAAGGTCGCTCGTCTGCGGCGAGGCGACGACAACCATCCGCTCCACGCCGGCATCGCGCGCGGCGTCGACGACCCAGTCGACCATCCTCCGGCCGAGGATCGGGTGCAGGTGCTTCGGCGTCGCGCTCTTCATGCGCGTGCCGATTCCGGCGGCCATCACGACTGCTGCGAGCTCGTCTGCCATGTCAGGGAGAAGTGGCTGGGGCGCCAGGATTCGAACCTGGGATCACGGGACCAAAACCCGTTGCCTTACCACTTGGCTACGCCCCAGGGGCACGGAAGTCTACCGGCGGTCGAACCAGAGGAACGCGAGCGCGATAACCGCGCACGCGATGAGGCCGAGGATCAGCAGCCACTTGAAGAAGACCGCGAACAGGACAAGCACGACGGCGATCAGCTGCGAGACGACGAAGATCCACAGCGCCTGCCGAATCCCGTGCGAGCGGCTGTTCCGGCCGAACCACCAGGCGACCGCTCCCACCGCCGCGAGCGCGACGACCGACCACTTCGTGAGGTCGTGGGAGAAGGCGACGACGACACCCTCCCCCACTGCGATCCAGAGCGCGAGACGGTGGCGCCGAGCCCTCAGCCACCCGCCGGGGCCCTGCTGCGCGGGGGGCGACGACGACTCCTCAAGCACCGTTCAACCGTACCACGCTGGTGCCGCGAGCCATGTCCGGCCGAGACCCCGGAGCGCCCGTCTCGCGGCGTCCGCGTCGCGGCGGTGATGGAAGAGCCCGTACAGCGCAGGGCCTGCTCCCGAGACGTCTGCGCGGAAGGCGCCGGCAGCGCGAATCTCCTCGGCGAGCGGTGAGCTCACGAGGTCGTTCGGCGGCAGGGCGGCGAAATCCCGAGGGCGCTTGACCGCTGCGAGCCCGTCGAGCAGCGCCTGTCGTCGCTCGGCGAAGCCGGCCACGTCGTGGCGCGTGTCGAAGGCGGAGTAGACGTCGGCTGTCGAGGTCTTCGTTGCATCGCGCGGCAGGAGGACGACGACCCAGAAGTCCTGCGGCAGGTCGAGCGGCTCGAGCTCGCTCCCGTCCCCCGAGCCGAGCTGCGGGCCGTCGGCGAGGAAGAACGGGACGTCGGCTCCGATCTGCGCGGCCAGGCTGCGCAACTCCTCGGGCGGCCGCGGCTCGGGCAGCGTCTCGTTGGCGAGCCGAAGCGCGGTCGCCGCATCCGAGCTGCCACCGCCCAGACCGGCGGCGACCGGGATCCGCTTCTCGATCCGCACGCGCCAGCGCGGCTCAACGCCCGCGCCATGGGCGAGTTCTCTAAGCGCATCGCTGACGAGCGTGTCGTCCGCGAAGCCCTCCACCCGAAGCTCGCGCGCCGCCTTGAGCTCGATCCGGTCGACGAGGTCGATGCGCTGCAGGACGGTCAGGACCTCGTGCTTGCGGTCATCGCGCGGCGGGCCGACGACGAGCGCGAGGTTGATCTTGGCCGGAGCGGGAGCACGGCTCACTGCAAGGCCTCCGCGAGCGCGACGAACTCGCCCGGGGCGAGCGCCTCGGCACGGGTCTCGGCGAGCCGGCCGATCGCCGCGAGTGCTGCCGCGGCCTCCTCGCGCGACGCGAGCTCTGCCTGCGCAACCGAGTTGGGGAGCGTTTTCCGCCGGTGGGCGAAGGCGGCGCTGACGAGTTCCTTCACGCGGCCGAAATCGGACGGCAGCTCGGTGCGCCGGAAGGCGACGAGCGCCGAGTCGACATTCGGCTGGGGCCGGAAGACGGTGCGGGAAACGGCGTGGAAACCCGTACGCTCGGCGGCGAGCTGGACGAGCACCGAGACGGCGCCGTAGTCCTTCGTTCCAGGCTGCGCGAAGAACCGCTCGGCGACCTCGCGCTGCACCATCACGCACCAGAGCCCGACGTTCGGTAGCCCGTCGAGGCTCTCGACGACGAGCGGCGTCGCGACGTTGTACGGGAGGTTCGCCACGAGCTTCGTCGCGTCCTGCGGAAGCCCGATCCGGAGCGCGTCGCCGAACACGACGTCGACGTTCGCGCCGAGTCCGATCAGCGCCGGCTCGAGCGCGCGGTCGATCTCGACCGCGTGGACGCGGCCGACCCGCTCGGCGAGGAATCGCGTGAGCACGCCCTGTCCGGGGCCGATCTCGAGCACGACGTCGTCCGGCCCCAGCTCCGCCAGCCGCCCGATCACCTCCAGGATGTTTCGGTCGACCAGGAAGTGCTGGCCGTACTCCTTCTTCACAGGCCGAAGCATGCAGTGGCGTTCCGCTCGATCTGGGCTTCCAGCTCGGCCGGCTCTTCGCCGCGGGCCTGGGCGAGCGAGGCGAGCGTGTGGACGACGTACGCCGGCTCGTTCCGCTTGCCGCGCACCGGCTGCGGCGCGAGATAGGGGGAGTCGGTCTCGGCGAGGAGGCGCTCCGCCGGGACCTGGGTCGCCGCGAGGCGGAGGTCGACGGCCTTCGGGAAGGTGACGTTGCCGGCGAACGAGATGTACCAGCCGCGGTCGAGCGCGGTCGGGAGCATGTGCGGCGACGAGAAGCAGTGGAGTACGACCGTGCCCGGGTGGTCGGCGAGCCCGGCGAGCGTGTCGTCGTCGGCCGCGCGCGTGTGGATCACTACGGGCTTGCCGAGCTCGGCGGCGAGCTCGAGCTCGGCGGCGAAGAGGCGACGCTGGTCGTCGCGCGGCGCGTAGTCGCGGAACCAGTCGAGCCCCGTCTCGCCCACCGCAACGGCCTTCGGATGCGCGAGCAGCTCTCGCAAGGCAGCGTGGTCGTCCTCGGTCGCGGTCCCCGCGTCGTGCGGGTGGATGCCGAGGATCGCGAACACCCCGTCGTGCCGCTCCGCGAGCACGAGCGCGCGGCGGCAGTCCTCGACGCTCGTGCCGACGGTCAGGATTCGCGTGACGCCGGCCTCGACCGCACGCCGGATCGCCTCGTCGGCGTCGTCGAGCGAGGTGAGGTGCGCGTGCGTGTCGATCACGGGAGCTCGGCCGCAATGACCGCCTCCGCGTCGAGCTTGCGGAAGAGCGGCTGCGGCTCGCGCAGCTTCTGGCCGGGCGGCAGCTCGCTCGGCGCCCAGGAGCCGACCCAGCTCGCGTAGTTCCCCGTGAGGATCGCGTGGGTGGAGCCGTCGCCTTCCTCGACCGTGCGACGCTCGAGCGGGCCCGCGATCCAGCCCTCGTAGCCGAGCAGCTCGTGCAGCGCTTGTGAGCTGAAGGGGAGGAACGGCGTGAAGAGCGTCTTCAGCGAGTCGACCACGCGGAGCGCGACGTAGAGCACGGTGCCGGCCCGGTCGCGGTCCGTCTTCACGAGGGACCACGGCGCCTGGTCGGCGAGGTACTGGTTCGCGAGCGCGCTCGTCGCCATGCCTTCCGCCAAGGCAGCTCGAAAGCGAGCGCTTTCGATGTGCTCGCCGACCGTGTCGAATGCGCGCTCGACAGCCTCGAGGAGCGCCCGGTCGCCCTCGGTGAGGGGGCCGGGCGCCGGGACCGCGCCGAAGTTCCGCTGGGCGTTCACGAGCGTGCGGTTGACGAGGTTGCCCCAGTTGGCGAGCAGCTCGTCGTTCGTGCGGCGGACGAACTCCTCCCACGTGAAGTCGCTGTCCTGCGTCTCGGGACCGGCGGCTGTGAGGTAGTAGCGGAGCGCGTCGGGCTCGTAGCGGTCGAGGAAGTCCTTGACCCAGATCGCGTGACCGCGGCTCGTGCTCGCCTTGCTCCCACTCATCGTCAGGTACTCGCTCGAGACGACGTTGTACGGGAGCTGCAGGCCGTCGCCGTACCCCATCAGCATCGAGGGCCAGATGACGGCGTGGAAGACGATGTTGTCCTTGCCCATGAAGTAGAAGCTGCGCGCGTCCGGGCTCTGCCACCACTCGCGCCACGCCTCGGGCCGGCCGACGTCGTGCGCCCACTCGACGGCGGCGGAGAGGTAGCCGATCACCGCGTCGAACCAGACGTAGATGCGCTTCGTGTCCTCGGGGTAGCCCTCGACCGGAACGGGAACGCCCCAGTCGATGTCGCGGGTCATCGCACGCGGCTTCACCTCCCGCGCGAGGTTGAGCGCGAAGTTGCGGACGTTCGGCCGCCAGTGCGTCTGCGCCTCGATCCACTCGACGAGCCGCTCCCGGAACGCCGGCAGATCGAGGAACAGGTGCGTCGTCTCGCGGAACTCGGGCGTCGAGCCGTCCACGACCGAGCGGGGATCGATCAGGTCGACCGGATCGAGCTGGTTGCCGCAGTTGTCGCACTGGTCGCCGCGCGCCTCGCCGTAGCCGCAGATCGGGCAGGTCCCTTCGATGTAGCGGTCGGGGAGCGTACGGCCGGTCGCAGGGGAGATCGCCCCGAGCGCCGTCTGCTCGATGAGGAACCCCTTGTCGTAGAGCGTTCGGAACATGTCCTGGACGACGGCGTAGTGGTTGTGCGTCGTCGTCCGTGTGAAGCAGTCGTACGTCATGCCGAGACGGACGTAGTCGTCGAGGATCAGCGCGTTGTTGCGGTCGGCGAGCTCACGCGGGGTCACGCCTTCGCGGTCGGCCGACACCATCACGGGCGTCCCGTGCTCGTCCGTCCCACTGATCATGAGGACGTCGTTGCCCTTGAGCCGGTGATAGCGCGCGAAGACGTCCGACGGCACACCCGGGCCGGCCACATGCCCGAGATGCCGCGGGCCGCTGGCGTATGGCCACGCGACCGCGACGAGGATCTTTTGGGGCGTTTCCGGCACCGGCGACAGCTTAGGAGCTTCTAAGCCGCGCGCGACACCTGCCTGAGCTCATCTTCCGGCAGCGGCAGGCTAAGGACCTGCGCGCTCGCGGTCGGGCTCGTGTTCGAGCGTCGCCGTCTCGCGGCGAACACCGCACCGAGCGCGAACAGCGCCGCAGCCCAGTTGCAGACGAGCGCGGGCAGCGGACTGGACGGCTTGCGACGCGGCGGCGCGACGTCCGCGCTCGGCCGGATCTCGTGTCCGGCGTCGAGACCGAGAGGCCTGGAGGCCGCCGGCTCGGCGATCGGCCGCCGGAAAGAGCTCGTCGTCGGCTCGCTCGCGCGATCTCGGACGGCAGGGCGTTGCCGCACGCGGGCCCTCCCGGTGTCTACACGCGCCTTCTGAGCGCGCTCCTGCTGGTGGACCCCCACCCGGCTCCGCCCTGAGTCGCCGCGCGTTCCTCGGACGCTTGCCACCCGCGGCCTTCTCGGCGCCGAGGGCGCCGGCTTGCTCGCGGGGGCAGCCGCAGAGGCGCCGCTCGAGGCCGGCTGCGACGCGGTCGTGCCGCTCTCCGTAGCGGTGCCGCCCGAGGCCGGCGGGAGCAGGCCGAGTGGATCGACGTAGCCATTCGGATCGGCGGTGATGCGAATCCCGAGGTGGACGTACGGCTCGTCCACCTCGGGCGTGCCGCTCGGCCCGATCGTGCCGACGGCTTCCTGCTCGGCGACCGTCGCGCCTTTGGTGACGGCGATCGAGCCCAGGTGCGTGAGCGTGACGGAATAGCCGTCGGCGGTCTCGAGCGTGACCGTCTTGCCGTTCGTCGGCACGGTCCCGGCGAAACTGACCGTGCCGGCCGCCGGCGCAACCACGGTCTCGCCTGCGTCGGCGCCGATGTCCACGCCGCGATGCTGGCCCGGGGCGTACGGATGCGACTCGTCGTATGAGAACGGCTGCACGACCGGCCCCTGCACCGGCCAGCTCCAGGCGTACGCGGCCGGCGCCCAGACCAGGAAGACGAGAGAAAGGAGCGCCAGTCGCCGGATCGTTGTCAGAATGAGCAACAGGAGGCGAAGGGTAGCGCGGGCGGCCGGCGTTGTCAAATCCGCTTACAAGGACTGCTTGTAGAGCCGGTTGCGCGGGATGCCCACGAGACTCGAGACGATCTCCGCCGCTCGCCGGCGCGGCAGCCCCGCCGCCACGAGGTCGGCGACTGCGGCGAGCGCGGCCCCCTCATCACCCCCAGCAGGAGCCACTCCCGGGCCGAACACGAGCGTGATCTCGCCCTTCGGCGGCGCGCTGAACCGCTCGGCGAGCTCCACAGCCGTCCCGCGCACGACCTCCTCGAACCGCTTCGTGAGCTCGCGACAGACGGCCACCCCTCGCTCCGCATCGGCGGCCGCGAGCGAACGCAACGTCGCGGGCAGGCGTTGCGGAGACTCGAACGCGACGGCCGGCCACGGCCAGCCCCGCAGCTCGTCCCACAGCGCCGCGAGCTTCGACTCGCCGCGCGGGAGAAAGCCGAGAAAGCGGTACTGCTCCGCGACGAGCCCGGAGGCAACGAGTGCGGTCTCCACGGCCGACGCCCCCGGCAGGACAGTGACGTCGACGCCTGCGTCGAGCGCCGCGCGCACGAGCCGCGCACCGGGGTCGGACACGCCGGGGAGGCCGGCGTCCGAGACGAGCGCGACCCGCTCCCCCGCCTCGAGCCGGGGCAGGAGTGCGGCGGTCCGCTGCGCCTCGTTGTGCTCGTGGTACGAGAGCAGCCGCGCCCTGATCCCATGCCGCTCGAGCAGGCCGCGCGTGTGGCGCGTGTCCTCGCACAGGACCACGTCGGCGGCGGCGAGCTCGCCGAGCACGCGCAGCGTCACGTCCTCGAGGTTGCCGATCGGCGTCGCGCAGACCGCGAGCGGCATTACGCCGTGTCCAGCGCCTCGAAGGCGACGAAGGCCGCGCCGATGAAGCCGGCGGCCGTGCCGAGCTCTGCCTTCGCCAGCCGCACGGAGCTGCGCATCGGCTCGAGGGCCTCCCGCCGAGCCACCTCCTCGGCCGGCCCGCGCAGGTAGTCGAACGCGGCGACTCCGAAGCCGCCGCCTAGCAGGACGAGCTGCGGCGCGAAGACGTTGACGAACGACCCGATGGCCGAACCGAGGTAGCTGGCGACCTCCTCGAGCAGCTCCTTCGCCTGCGCGTTGCCTTCGTTCGCGAGCCGCACGAGCCGGTGCGCGTCGGCCGACGGGCCGAACGCCTCGCGCGCAGCGGCAGTAGCCGCGTTGCCGCTCACGTAGGCCTCCAGATGGCCGCGCCCGGTGCACGCACCCTGGCAGGGCCGGCCCCCGTGGACGATCACGACGTGGCCGAGCTCGGCGCCCAGGCCGTTCCGGCCGCGAAAGGGCTTGCCGCCGGAGATGACCCCGCCACCGACGCCGGTCCCGAGCGTGAGCATGAGGAGGTCGTCCTCGCCTCGGCCGGCGCCGGCCCGCCACTCGCCGATCGCGGCCGCGTTCGCGTCGTTGTCGAGACCCACCGGCCTGTCGAACCGCTCGCGCATGCGGTCGCGCAGCGGCGCGTTCTCGAGCGGCAGGTTGACGGGGCGGACGACGACGCCGTTCTCCTGGTCGATCGGAGACGGTGCGCCGAAGCCGACCGCCGCCACCGACTCGTCGAGCAACTCGGCGACGGCGGCCTCGAGCTCGGCGAGGACGTGCTCCTGCGAGTCCTGTGGGCTGGGCCGCTCGTGACGGCGGACGACGGTCCCGTCGCGGTTGACGACCCCGGCGAGGATCTTCGTGCCGCCGAGATCCACTCCGATCGCATGGCCCGCCTGCACAGTGGGTACCGTAATCCTCCGCATGGCCGCCTCCGGGGAGAAGCCGTATCGCGTCTATCGCGGCGGCCGGACGAAAGGCAAGGTGCCGCTGCAGCGGCGCGAACGGGAGGCCCGGCGGGCCGTCCGCAGCGACGGCGGCGGCCCCGGCAAGATCGTCGAGCGGCCGCCGCGCCGCCGGCGTCTCTGGCTCGGCTGGACGTGGCGCCGCTGGACGCTCGTCACGATTCTCGGCTTGATCGTCATCTCGGTGATCTGGGGAGCCCTGGGCTACCTCTCGGTCTCGAGCGGCGTGAGCGACGCAAACAAGCGCCTGCCGAAGAACGTGCGGCCGGTCCTCACGCCGGACAGCGGCCTGCTCCTCTCCAGCCCGACGACGATCCTGCTGCTCGGCTCCGACCACGCGACGGGGAAAGGGAGCACCGGCCGGGCCGTGGATCAGCACTCCGACTCGATCACGCTGCTCCACACCGACCCGGGGCACCACCGTCTGTACTACCTCTCGGTGCCGCGCGACCTGCAGACGGAGGTGCCCGGCCACGGCCAGGAGAAGATCAACGCGGCGATGCAATTCGGCGGGCCGAGGCTTGCGGTGCAGACGCTCGACGCGCTGCTCGGCAAGTCCTTGCCCGTCAACCACGTCGTGATCGTCGACTTCAACCAGTTCGAGAAGCTGATCGACGCCGTCGGCGGGATCACGGTCAACGTGCCGGAGAACATCCTCTCGAACCGCTTCGACTGCCCGTACAAGACGCAACAGCGCTGCTCGCAGTGGCAGGGCTGGCGCTTCCACAAGGGCCCGACGCACATGGACGGGCACCAGGCGCTGATCTTCTCGCGTGTCCGCGAGAACCAGCTCAACCGGTCGTACACCGACTTCGACCGCCAGCACGACCAGCAGCTCGTCGAGCAGGCGACACTGGCCAAGCTGTCGAGTCCGACGCGGTTCTTCTCCCTGCCGTTCACCGGCAGCTCGCTGCTGAAGCCGATCGCGACCGACCTCTCGACCTGGAAGCTCATGCAGCTCGCCTGGGCGAAGTTCCGGACGGGCACCACGATCCACTGCCGGCTCGGCGGTACGGGCCTCACGAACTCGCTCGGCGACGTGATCATCGGGAGCCCAGAGAACATCCAGGTGATCGACACGGTGCTCGGGCAATCGGCGCCGCAGCGGCCGGAGAAGGGGAACCCCTACGCGCCCGGCTGCATCGTCGGCAACGCCGGCTTCGGCAAGTAGCGCCCTAGTCGCCGCTTGCGGCGGCCTTCTTCTCGGCCGGCTTCGAGTCCGTCGTCTTGCCGCCCTCGCCGGACTTGCCCTCACCGCCCGACGGGCCGCCTTCGCCGTCCTTCTTCGCGGCCTTCCCCTTGCCGTAGTCGGTCGTGTAGAAGCCCGAGCCCTTGTAATGGATGGCGATCGGGAAGAGGACGAGCTCGACGGGGGAGGCGCCGCACTCGTCGCACGCCTCCGGCGCCGGGGCCGTCATGGCCTGGAAACGCTCGAAGTGGTGCCCGTTCGGGCAGCGGTACTCGTAGATCGGCACAAGGTGGCAGACGGTAGCAACGAGTGCCGACGAGGCTTGTAGCGCCGAGTCCGGCCGGGCGATTGACTCAGCCTGGCGTCACCAACCGGGCCGCCAGGTCGTCTTGAGTGTCGAGTTCAGGACCGTGCCTGCGGCAACCGGGTTCGCGACGAGACGGTTCTGCCAGAGATCGGCTTCCGACTGGAAGCTCGCGAGAATGCCGAAGCCTCGCTGCGTCCGGAGCCCGGATGAACTGTCCGGCCGGGTGTCGACGACGGTGTTGTGGTCGAACATGCACATCGAGCGGTCGTTGCAGTAGAGCCCAACTCCGACCGCGTTCCGGATCACGTTGTGCGACGCCGTGCCCATCGACATCTCGTCGACGTCGATCGCCTGCTGCCGTGTGCGGCTGACGCGGTTGCCCATGATCTCGGTCATCGAGGAGTGCGTGGTGATCCCCTGCACTCCACCCACGATCGTGCAGCCCTCCACCATGCTCATCCCCATGTCCATGTTGAACGAGATATCGATCCCCTGGCCGAACCGGGTGCCGAGCATGTCGATCGTGCAGTCGCGAACGACGATGCCTGCTGCTCGGACGTGGATGCCGTCGAGCTTCGCGCCCTGCACGGTCACGTTGTCGAGGACCGTGCCGTCGACGCCGTCCACGGTGATCCCGTTCGTCCCCCCGAGCACGGTGAGGTTGCGGATCTGGACGTCGTCGTGCGCTACGACGATCCCGCCGCGGACGACCGCGCCCGGCTTGCCCTGCAGGATCTCGCGCTGCCGGATCACGAGCGGCCCCTGGTGTACGCCGGCGGAGAGCGTCACGACCGGCGGGAGGCGCACATACCAGGTCGCGGCGGAGCCGATGAGGGCGAGCAGGACAGCTGCGGCAGCGGCCGGGCCGATGCGGCCGAGCTCTCCGCCGTCCTCTGCGTACCCGAGCCGAAGCAGCGGGAAGCCGGCCTGAGCGAGGACGAACGACGCAAGCCAGCCTGCTCCGAAGAGTGCGAGCGCCGGTACCAGCGGCGCGTGCAGGCCGAAGCCGTAGACGATCGCCAGCAGCGCGGCGAGCTCGACCGCTCCGAGCGGCACCGCGGCCCAGGCGGGCTGGTACGGGAGCAGCCGGTGCCAGACCTCGAGATCGAGGAAGAGACCGACGGCTGCCATCAGGGCGACGAGCTCGACCGGCCACCAGCGATGGAGCGCTCCCGCGAGCGCGCACGCGGCGAGCAGCACCACGAGCAGCGCTACCAGGCGGGTCTCGACCCTTCCCCTCAGCGTGTACGACACGTCTCGATCCTCCGCAGGAATCCGTGGGCGGCGTACCGCGCGCCCGCGAGGGTGTCGGCGGCGGGGAACGCCCACTGCGCGGGCGCGCCCGCGACCGCGAGAGTCCGTGTGGCGTCGCTCAGCCCCGGCACGGTCGAGTCCGGATCGAGCACGAGCCAGTCGTCCACCGTCTCGAGGCCGTGCTCGGCGACGAGGCGCGCGAGCAGCCGGTCGTGCCGGAAGCCGCGCCGGAATCCCGTTGCGCAGATCACCTGGGCGCTGCCGTTCACGGATTGCCCCACGCGGAATCGGCCCTCTCGAGTCGCGCGCTCGAGCGGCTCATCCCATTGAACGCCGGGTGGGTAGGAGGGCGCTGTCAGCGTGCGGAGACGCTCGGCCCGCTCACGCGGACCCAGGCAGTGGTAGCCGGCGAGCCCCCGACGGGAGAAGTACTGGCGCGGAACGTTGAGCGGTCGCCGCGTCGGCTCCCGCCGGCGCACCGACACGACTTCGGCGCCTGCCGCGAGCGCGTTCAGCCACTCCGTCGCGGCGGCGAGACCGGCGCCGACGACCGTGACCGTCGCCGCGTAGCCGTGCGGCTCGTACGAATGCACGGCGCGCGGATCGTTGCGCAGCTCGTCGGGAACCTCGAGGCCGGGGTGACCTGGCGCGAGCAGCACGTGCGTGAACTGCTCACCGTCCAGCTCGAAGCCGCCGTCGGCTGCCCGGACCCGCTCGACGGTGCGCAGGACAAGGCTCTCGTCCCACCCACTCCGCTCGCGGAGCCGCTCGACGTGGACCAGAAACTCGTCCACGGTCGGGTGATAGCGGTCGAGCACGGAGTCGAGCAGCGGCCGGAGCGAGCGGCGCCGGCGGACGCTCGAGACGGCGAGTCCCGGGAACGAGGTCGGCAGGCAGTGGCCGTCGCTCTCCGAGCGCATCTCGCGCTGCCCGATTGCCGCCGCTCGCACGCGCCAGGCGGCCGCCGGGTCGGCGTCCGTCCCGAACACCGCGATGTCGCCCGGCGCGAGCGCGCGGCGCAGCGTCTGGTACGCGGTGAACCCGGCGAGCCCGGAACCGACCACCGCCACCTGCGGCATCACTTCACCGAGCCCGCGAGCAGCCCCTGGACGAAGTAGCGCTGGAACGAGAAGAAGATGACGAGCGGGACCACGAGCGAGATGAACGAGGCCGGCGCGATGATGTCGATGCTCGACGAGAACTGACGCATCTGACCGTTGATCCATACGGTGATGGGGATGACGTTGAACGTCAGCGAGACGATCAGGTCGTTCCACGTCCAGAGGAACTGGAAGATCGCGAGGGAGGCGATCGCGGGCAGCCCGAGCGGCAGGATCAGGCGCAGGAAGATCCAGAACTCGCTGGCCCCGTCGATGCGGGCCGATTCGAGGATGTCCTTCGGTATCCCGATGAAGAAGTTGCGCAGGAGGAAGATGGCGAAGGGAAGCCCGAACGCGGCGTGGAAGAGGATCACGCTAAAGATCGTGCCGCCGATGCCGAACGTCTGGTAGAGCCTGAACATCGGGATCAGCGCCATTTGCAGCGGCACCACGAGCAGGGCGATCACGCCGATGAAGATCCAGTCGCGCCCGGGGAACTCGAGCCAGGCGAACGCGTAGCCGGCGAGCGCCGCCACGATCACGACGAGCAGCGTGTTGCCGACCGCGATGTAGGCGGTGGTCTTCATCGCCGCGGTCAGGCCCGCGTTGTGGAAGAGGTCGTTGTAGTTCGAGAAGGTCGCGAGGCTGGGGTGAGCGAAGACTTTCCACCAGCCCGCGGTCGCGATCTCGGATGCGGGCAGGATCGAGGTGATGAAGAGCCCGATCGTCGGCACGAGCCAGAGCAGGGCGACCACGGCGAGGAAGATCTGGAGGGGCAGCTTCCCGACAGCGCGCAGGATCTTGGCGGCGACCGTGTCGTGAGGCGCCGGCAGGCGTACGGTCTCGGTGACGGTGGACATCAGGCGTCTCTCCGGAAACGGCGGATGTTGAGCGCGAGCACCGGCAACACGAGTAGGAAGAGGAAGACCGCGATCGCCGAGCCCGTGCCGAAGTCGAAGCCGCTGAAGGACGTCCTCCACATCGCCAGCGCGATCACGTTCGCGTTCGCCTGCGTCGACTCGGGCGCTAGGGCGATCACGATGTCGAACACCTTCAGGACGTTGATGATCATCGTGATGAAGACGACACTCAGAACGGGCGCGAGCAAGGGGACGGTGACGCGGCGGAAGACCTGCCACTCCGTCGCGCCGTCGGTCCGTGCGGCCTCGAGCACCTCGCGCGACATCGCCGCGAGGCCGGCCGCGATCACGACCATGGAGAACCCGGCCCAGATCCAGATGTAGGCGATCAGGAGCGCGGGCGTGATCAGTTTCGGACCGAGCCACGAGTAGCCGCCGAAGGGCTTGGCAAAGGTCGCGGCTCCGATGCCCGCGTTGTACGTCCCGGGAGAGAGGCCGGTGAACTCGAAGCTGCCGTTCGGGTCGGTTTTCGCACTCTGCACGGCCTTGCCCGACGAGTCTCTGAGCTCGACCGTGACGCCCGGCAGCCCGAGCTCGCCCTGCTCGACGACGCCGGGCTTCCCGCCTCCCGGCTTGAAGTCGCGCCAGACCACGCCGTCGATCGCGCCGGAGCGTCCGGCCGGCTTCGCCGCCTGTTGCGCTCCCCGCGGCACGTCCGTCGTGAGGACCCCGGTGAGGCCGAGCAGGGCGACGCCCCCGGGATGGAGGGGCGTCTTCAGGACCAGACCGCCGCCGTGCGGCTGGAGGGCCGTCGTCGACGGCAGCGCGTTCGACAAGACTCCGGGCGACCTGAAGGCATCCGAGACCGTGCGCCCGAGGGCGTTGATCGCGCCCTGGTCCGGATTCTGCTGGTACATGATCCGCCAGGTGACGCCGGTGGCGAAGGCGGAGATCGCCATCGGCAGGAAGATGATCGTCTTGAACGCGACCGACCAGCTGATGCGCTCGGTGAGGACGGCGAAGAGGAGCCCGAATGCCGTCACGAAGGCGGGCACGACGGCCACCCAGATCGCGCTGTTCTTGATCGCCGTGACGAGCGTCGAGGTCGTGAACAGCGTCCTGTAGTTGTCGATCCCGACCCACGTGCCGAGGTATCCCGACTGCCCGAAGAAGCTCCGGACGATCGTGTAGATCGTCGGATAGACGAGCCAGACCCCGAGCAGGATGAAGGCCGGCAGGAGGAAGAGCGCCCCCGTCCGGTAGCGGGACCTGCCCTCCCCACCGGCCTCTGGCGGAGCCGCCCTCGGGGGCGGCTCCGCCGTGATCGAAGCACCGCTCAAGCCCTACTTCCCGCTCTGGTACGCCTTCGCTGCCGAGCTCTCGAGCTGCTGCTGGATGCTCGAGATGCTCGATGGGTTCTGGAGGAACTTCTGGAAGATCCCCCACTCGCCCTGACCCGTCGTCGCCCCGAACGAGGCGGGCTGCTCGTCGGACATGTCGAAGGCGACCGACGACGCCCCCGCAAGCGGCGTCTCCGTCGCCTTGGTGATCGGGTCCGGATAGACGCTCGCGGACACGTTCTTGTTTCCGCTGCCGAAGCCGCCGAGCTTCGCCCAGATCTGCGCAGCCTGCGACGAGGCGAGGTACTTCATGAACGCCTCGATCGCCGGGCTGTCGCGGAACGTCACGATCAGGTCGCCGCCTGTCTCGACGGCTGTCGAGTCAGGGCCCGAAGTGATCGCCGGGAACGGGACGACGTTGAAGTCCTTCACGGGCTTCGCCTTCGTCGCCTGGAGGATCTCGAGGCTCACGAAGTCGCCCTGGAGGTTGAACGCCGCCTTCGGCGGGGTCGCGAAGTTGTAATCGACGCAGGTCGGATAGTCGGTCTGGAGCGCGCCGCTCGTGCCGCCGTAGATGTTCCCGGTGTCGCCCACGACCTGAGCCATGTCCTGCAGCGACTTCGTCACCGTCGGATCGGTCCACTTGATCTGGTGGGCCGAGAGCGCGTCGTACTTCTGTGCCCCCCACCTCCGGAGGTAGAGGTTCTCGAAGATGTCGGTGAGGGTCCACCCGCTCGCTCCACAGAGCGAGTACGCCGGCGTGCCCGACGCCTTGATCGTCTTGGCGCCGCTGATCAGCTGCGACCACGTCGTCGGTGCCTTGACGCCAGCCTGCTTGAGGACGTTGACGTTGTACCAGAGGGTCGACTTGTTCGACGCCTTGAAGAGGAGTGCATAGAGCTTGCCGTTGACCTTGCCCAGGTCCTCCCAGGCCGGCGAGAAGTTCGCCGCGATCGTCGACTGCGCGTACGTGATCGGCTTCAGGTGACCCTGCTGCACGAGCTGCTTCATCAGGCCCGGCTGAGCGACGTCTGCCATGTCGGGCGGGTTGCCGCCGGCGATCGCAGTCGACAGCACGGTCGGGATGTCGTTGCCCTTCGACGAGTAGGTGACGGTGACGTTCGGGTATTGCATGTGGAAGCCGTCGATCACCTTCTGGAACGCCTTCTGCTCGGTCGCGGCCCAGATGCCCCAGAACTTGACCGATCCGGAGACGCTCGAGTTGCCCGTCGATGTCGAGTTGGAGCTGCCGCCGCCGCCTCCGCAGCCGGCCGCAACGGCCACGAGCACTGCGACGAGCCCTGCGAGCGCCGCCAACCGCACGGCCCGTTTCCTGCTGCGAATCTCCCTCACGCTGACGCTCCTTTCTGGCTTTCGTTTCCGTCGTAGATTCCTTCGCTCGTCTCCCGATCGAAGAAGTGGAGCGACCGCGTGTCGACCGCGACCTCGACCGGCTTACCCTCTTCGACCGAGGCTCGGGCGCCGAAGCGGCCGACGAAGAGCGCGCCGGAGCCGCTGCTCTCGAGCGCAGGCTGCCCGTCCGGGGCGCCCACGTCCTGGGCCAACTCCTTGACGTCCTCGGTCAGCGCCGCTTGCGTCCCCTCCACCGTGAAATGCACCATCAGCTCGGAACCGAGTGCCTCACGCAGCTCCGCAACACCACGCAGGCGGCGGTCGCGCGGCGTGTCCGGCTCGAGCGACACGTCCTCGAGGTCCTCGGGGCGGATCCCGAGGATCACGTTTCGCCCCTCGTAGGCGCGCAGGGTGGGCCGTACCTGAAGGGTGGACTCGTCGAGCTTGAGGTGCTGCTTGCCGACGTCCACCGCAAGCCCTCCATTCGCGCGCGTCACCGTCGCCTCGATCATGTTCATGGCGGGCGAGCCGATGAAGCCCCCGACGAAGAGGTTGACGGGCCGGTCGTACAGGGTCTGCGGGTCGGCCACCTGTTGCAGCTCGCCCTTCCGCATGACGGCTACGCGGTCTCCCATCGTCATCGCCTCGATCTGGTCGTGCGTGACGTAGATCGTCGTCGTGCCGAGGTCGCGCTGGAGGCGGCTCACTTCGCCCCGCATCTGCACGCGCAGCTTCGCGTCGAGGTTCGAGAGCGGTTCATCCATGAGGAAAACCGCCGGCTCACGCACGATCGCCCGGCCCATCGCGACGCGCTGGCGCTGGCCGCCCGAGAGCGCGCGCGGCTTGCGCTTAAGGAAGGGCTCGAGCCCGAGTCCCTGGGCGGCGTTGCGAACGCGCCGGTCGATCTCCTGCTTCGGCATCTTCTTGACCCGGAGGCCGAAGGCGATGTTGTCGTAGACCGAGAGGTGTGGATAGAGCGCATAGCTCTGGAAGACCATTGCGATGTCGCGGTCGCGCGACGGGACATGGTTGACGACCCGGTCCCCGATCCGGACCGCTCCGCCGGAGATGTCCTCGAGCCCGGCGACCATCCGCAGCGCGGTCGTCTTGCCGCAGCCCGACGGGCCGACGAGAACCATGAACTCCCCGTCGGGGATGTCGAGCGCGAGCGAGTCGACGGCCTTCGTGCCGTCGCCGTAGACCTTCGTCACCTCATCGAAGACGACCTCGGCCAACTGCCTCTCACCTCGCTGGTGCGCAACTCTAGACGAGCGCAACACAAGCAAGCGCCGATGCCGTCGCCGCGGCGGGCACCGAGTGGACCAGAGGTGTGCGGCTCAGCCTGGCGGCGACTCGCTCGGCACCGGCACAGGCACCGGCTCGGGCCTGAGCCTCGCGCGCACCAGGAGGCGGGCAATCGCGGGCGCGAGAACGGGCGCGCGAGCGGGCGCAGGAGCCGGAGCGAACCGAGCCAGTGCACCGACGACGGCGATTCCGGCCGTGAGCTCGTACGCGGCGGAGTCGTTGACGAGGAGCGAAGCCACGATCGCGACGCCGAATGCGAGCAGCACGTCTCGGGTCGATTGCTCACGCGCGAAGCGCCACGAGAGCGCAAAGGCGACCGCAAGCACGAACAGAAGAGGAACGACCATCTGCCACGCGTGCAGGGCGGGCACGTACGAGAGCGGCACCCGGCTCGCGAGCGACGAGACCAGCCCCGCGCCGTGGTCGGCAAACGCACTGCGCAAGTGGTTCGGGCCCGGGTGGGCGAGCCCGCTCGAGACGATCCAGAGCACGGCGACCGCCGCGGACGCGAGCAGACCGACGAAGCCGCGTGCTCCGAGCTTGAACAGTCGCGCCCCGAGCACCGCGAGCGCGATCCCGAGCGCGATCGCTCCGCCGCCGTCGGAGCCGAGGCGGTTGTCCGTCATCACGACGAGCCCGAAGACGCCGAACACGGCGAAGCCCACGATCCCGAAACGCCGTCGCGCGAGGAACGCCCCCGCGAGGAGCGGCGCGAGCAGCAGCGTCTCGATCTGGTTGCCGATCCCCCAGAACCGCGAGTTCTGCGTCGGCCCGAACGGGTTCACCGCCTGCCACTCCGGTCGCGTGACCATGACGTAGGCATAGAGGGCGACCACCCCGCCGTAGAGCGCGAGGAGCGCCGATTCGCTCCGGCAGTTGCGCGAGAGGACGAACGCCACGAGCACCGTTCCCGCGGAAAGCGCGGCGCACAGCAGCACCTCGTTCGAGACCTGCCCCATTCCGAGAGCGAGGTTGACGAGCAGCGCAGCCGGGATCGCCGTGATCGCCGCGCGGAGGCCGAGCAGCGCGAGGGCGAGCAGCACTCCCGCGAGGATGAAGAGGGCGGCGAACTTGAGCCGGTTGTTCGAGCCGATCGCGCGGTCGAGCCGGGACAACTGCCCGCGCGCGTCCTTCGACGGTGTCCAGGAGAGGGTCGTCGTGGGGTGCCCCGGCAAGTCGGTCGGCGCAATGTCGACGACCGAGACGAGGCCGGGAATGTGGGTGGTGGGCGACGTGAGCAGCCCGTGGAAGCCGTTGCCGATGACTGCGATGCGGTACAGCCGGTCGTTCGAGGTCGGCCTGCCGCGCGGCGGCAACTGGACGACGATGCACAACTTGCAGTTCGGGTAGACCTTGGCCTTGTTCGTGTTGATCAGCGGCTTGCCGGCGGGGACGCCGCCGAGCCGAGCGTTGACCTCCGCCCCGCGCACGAGCTCGGCAAGGGCACGGCGGCGGTTCGTCGTCGGGCCGTAGCTCGGCCGCAGGAGCCCGACGGCGCCCCGGTGGGCGAGCTGGGCCCACGTCGCGTCGCTGATTCGATCGACGACGACGACGTGGAGGCTCTCGCCGGCCGGCGTAAGGCGTGCGGACGCGGAGCCGGGCGCGGCGAGCGCGACGCACACGGACAGAACAACCGCGAGCAGGGCAACGAGGCGGACCGGCCGGACCATCAGGTGAGCATTCTCACCGATGATTGTCACGAAACGAAGGGTTCAACTGGCTCAACTGTCGGTCCGGGCCGCGTGTTCCTCGAGCAGCTCCTCGAAGCACGGTGCGCCCTCGAACGCGGCCAGGCCGGCCGGGCGCTCCAGCCGCTGCCCGCGGCGGCGCCGAACCATCCGCCGGCGGCGGGCAGCAGCGACCGCAGCCGCGCCGCCGACGAGCCCGCCCAGCAGAAAATCCCGCGCTCTCGCGCTCGTCCTCCCCGACTCCATGGGACGATTGTGCCTTGCGCGTAGCGACGTTCGGTGACGTACTGCTCGACGTGGTCGTGCTGCTCGCGGAGCCGCTCGCCCCGGGCGGCGACGTGCGCGCCGTAAACCGGGCGGGAGCCGGGGGGCAGGCGGCCAACGTCGCAGCCTGGGCGGCCGAGCTCGGAGCCGAGGCCCGCTGCATCGCGAAGCGGGGCGACGACCCCGCCGGCGAGCTCGTCGCACGGGAGCTCGACGCGCGCGGTGTCGAGCTCGTCGGGCCGGTCGCCGCAGGAGAGACGGGTGTCGTCGTCTCGGTCGTCCAGGAGGGCGACCGCTCGCTCGCGTCCGACCGAGGGGTGGCGCCCTCACTCGCGCCGGAGGAGCTCGACCACGCCTGGCTCGCGTGCGACGTCCTCCACCTCTCCGGCTACGCGCTCCTTCGGGAGCCGATCGCCGCCGCCGCGCTCCTGGCAGCACGCCTCGCGCGGCAGCAGGGAGCGCGCGTGTCCGTCGACCTCGCGGCGTGGACCGAGATCCGCAGCTACGGCCCAGTGCGGTTCCGCGAGCTCCTCGACGCACTCGCGCCGGACGTCCTCTTCGCGACCGAGGCCGAATGGGAGCTGCTCGGCGGCGCCTATCTAGCCGCCCCGGTCGGCGTGCTGAAGCGCGGAGCGCGCGGCTGCACCGTCTTCACGGAGGACGCGAAGCTCGACTTCGCCGCGGTCGACGCCGAGGTCGTCGATCCCACGGGTGCCGGCGACGCGCTCGCCGCGGGCTTCCTCGTCGGGCTGGAAGCGCCGCCGGCAAAGCCGGCGGCGCCCGGCGAAGACCCCGGCCGCCTGAGGCGGCCGGTGGGCGGCTCGCTCGAGGAAGCGGCGCGGCGCGGCCTCGACGCGGCCGCCCGCTGCGTCGCGAAAGTAGGGTCGCTGCCGTGAGGGTCGAGGAGTGGACGGAGGAGCACGCGAACGAGGTCGCGGGCTGGCGGTACGAGCCGCCGTACGACTTCTACGATCTCGCGTCGGACCCCGCCGACGAGGCGGCGATGCGCGACCCGGCCCGCGTCGAACATTGGCGCGCGGTGCTCGGCGACAGCGACCGCCTCGAGGCGTTCTGGTACTTCGACTGGCACGGCGACGTTGTCGAGCTCGGGATCGGGCTCAGGCCCGACCTGACCGGCCGACAGCTCGGCGAGTCGTTCCTGCGTGCCCAGCTCGACTATGCGTCGCAGAACTGGCAACCGGAGGCATTCCGCCTCTTCGTCGCGGCCTGGAACGAGCGGGCGATCCGGCTCTACGAGCGCCTCGGTTTCCGCGAGATTGCGCGCGAGACGCGTCATTTCGAGCTCGTCGGCGATCACGAGTTCATCCAGATGGAGCGCGCGGCGTGAAGGTACAGCCGATCACCGACGAGCAGGCAGCGGCGATCGCCGAGTGGCGGTACGAGTTTCCATACGAGTGGTACGACACGTCGGCCGACCCGCGGCGCGTCGAGCTGTTCGCCGACCCGGGCCGGCGGACGCACCTGAGGGCGGTCGTCGACGACGACGGCGAGCTCGTCGGCTTCTTCAACTTCGTCCCCGAAGGGCACGAGGTGCGGCTCGGCCTCGGCATGCGTCCCGACCTGACCGGCCGCGGCCTCTCGCAGCCGTTCATCGCAGCCGGGCTGGAGTACGCGCGCCGCGAGTGGCGGCCGCGCACGTTCCGGCTCTGGGTCGCGAGCTGGAACGAGCGCGCGCTGCGGGCCTACCGGCGCGCCGGCTTCCACGAGGCGGGGCGCGGCGGGGAGAGCCGCTTCGTGGAGATGGAGCGCTCGGCGTGATCCGTGTCGCCGACGAGGTGCGCGACGCGCTGGCCGCCGGCGGCGCCGTCGTCGCGCTCGAGACGACGCTCGTCGCGCACGGCTTCCCGCCCGGCGAGGGCGTCGAGGTCGGGCTCGAGTCGGAGCGGCAGGTGCGCGCGGCAGGCGCCGTCCCTGCGACGGTCGGAGTCCTCGACGGCGAGGTTCGGGTCGGGCTGACGGCTGAGGAGCTCGCCCGGTTCGGCGCCGAGGCGCGCAAGGTCGGCCCGCGCGACCTCGCCGCCGCGGCCGTCCAGGGAGCCGTCGGCGCCACCACGGTCGGCGGCACGCTCGCGGCGGCGCGCGCGGCCGGCATCCGCGTGCTCGCCACCGGCGGCATCGGCGGCGTCCATCGCGGCTTCCCGGATCCGCCGGACGTCTCGGCCGATCTCGCGCAGCTCGCGCGGACTCCCGCGCTCGTCGTCTCGGCGGGCGTGAAATCGCTCCTCGACGTCTCCGCGACGGCGGAGCTGCTCGAGTCGCTCGGCGTCCCGGTACTCGGGTTCCGGGTCGACACGCTGCCGCTCTTCTACGCCGCCACCGGCGGCCCGCCCGTCTCGGCGCGGGTCGAGTCGGCGGAGGAGGCGGCGCGCGTGGCCGAGGCGCACTGGCAGCTCGACGGTGGCGGGCTCCTGCTCGGCCGACCGCCCGACGAGCCGCTCGAGGACGTCGAGCCCCTCGTCGAGGAGGCACTCGCGGCCGCCGCAGCGGCAGGCGTGAGCGGCCAGGCGGTGACGCCGTACGTCCTCGCGCACCTCCACCGCGAGAGCGGCGGCCGCACCGAGGCCGCGAACAAGGCGCTCGTCGCGCAGAACGCGCGCCTCGCCGGCGAGGTCGCGCTAGAGATCGCGGCGTTGGAACAGGAACACGGCTAGAGCGAGCGCGGCGCACAGGTATGCGACCGCGAAGACCCGGATCCCCGAGCCGTGCACGTACGCGCCGCCGAACGGCCCGAGTTGGAGGAAGACACCGGTGAGCCCGGTCGCATTGCTCGCGATCAGCCGCAGACCGTCCTGGTAGAGCGCCTCGAACGGCAGCGCCCACGCGGCGATAGTCGAGGCGTGTTTGATCCCGGGCGAATTCAAAGCGTGGCCGATCGTCCCGAGAAGCCCGGCGACGAGACCGGCGCCGAAGAGCATGAAGACGGCGATGCCGTTCGCCGTCGCGGAGAGCACGACGGAGCCGAGGATCGAGAGGGCAATCACGATCAGGACGCCGCCGGCGAGCTCGAGCCCCGGTGCGACCGTCGAGGCGGGCGTCCAGTGACCGGTCAGGTCGATGATCGTCACGGCGATCCCATAGACGGCGAGCACGTAGACCACACAGACGAGCGCGGCACCGAGGAAACGCGAGAGCAGCAGAGTTGCCCGGCCAACGGGGCGCACCACCAGCGGTTGCAGCAACCCGCGCTCTGCATCGCCCGAGACGACCCCGAGCGTGAGGAAGACAGCGAGCACGACGCCGAGGAAGAGCGTCGCGAACATCGCGAGCCCGAGCAGGAAGGCGCCCGCGAACGTTCGCGTGTCGCCGAAGCCCGCGGGCGGTGTGATCGTCGAGAGTCGGCTGAAGACGTAGTGCGTCGCGAGCCAGAAGAGGGCGAGGAAGATCGCCGTGAGCACCACTACGACGGCGAACACCTTCCGCCGCACGGCCTCCCGGAAGCCGTAGCCCATGATCGTCAGCACGACGTTCACGAGACCTCGTCCCCTACGGCCTCGAGGTACGTGTCCTCGAGAGTCGACGTCAGTACCCGGACGCCGTACACGTGCCGACCGGCCGCGACCGCTTCGGCAACCAGCCGCGGCGCGTCTTCCCGGGTGGCTCCCTCGATCGTCCGTGTCCCCTCGTCGGTTTCGAGCTCGACCCCGCGCGGCCGCGAGAGCTTGGCGGGCGAGCCCGCGGCGACGACTTCCCCAGCGCGGAGGATCGTGACGCGGTCGCAGACGAGCTCGATCTCGGAGAGCAGGTGCGAGTTGAGCAGGACGGACACGCCCCGGCC
>WNGI01003015.1_pt1 | contig 24394 bp, 26 predicted proteins | sample 5400621 | NCBI WGS metagenome assembly WNGI01 (sample SAMN13153374, study PRJNA577476) | soil metagenome | isolation source: 20 cm soil or saprolite under Garry oak tree replicate 1 | place: USA:California | collected 2016-06-15 | reverse complement strand
GGATCCGATCCTCCCGAGGCAGGCACCCCGCCCGTCGCGCCTCGGCCCCCACCTGCGAGTCGGCCATGGCACTGACCTCGAGCCGCGCGGTGCCCGCATCACGCAGGCGCGGACCCAGCGCGACGAGCAGCGCGCCGAGCAGCGTCACCGGCTCGCACTCCAGCACGCAGACCAGCGCCAAACCATGCTCATCGGGTCCTCGAACCAGGGTTCTGCCAACGGGGAGAGCCGGCGACCCAGGTGAGTGGAAGGTGAACCACCGGTCGCTCGGGCCGGGGTAGCCCGGCAGCCGGCCGCGGTACAGTGGCAACTCCCGAATCGGACGCAGCAGTCTCGCGTCTCCCGACGGTGCGGGAGCGGGCGGATCCGGCGTTGTCACCGCGCGGGTCTCGGTCACCACCAGAGGCGGCCGGCCTGCCCGCAGGCGGCGGAACAGGTTATAGGCCTGAATCCCCAGATCGACGCCGCGACGCCGGTCGCGGAGCGGCAGGACGAAGCGCTGCATCGATCCGACGGGCCGAAACCCCGTCGCCTGGGCGAGCGCCCGCGCCGGCTCGTTCGGATCGGCGTACAGGAAGTCGACGGATCCCGAGTCCTTCGTATCCTTGACCATCTGGCGCACGAGCGCGAGCCCAGGCCAGAAGGTGCGATATCCGCTGGCCACCATCATGTTCGCGAGCAGGGCGCCGCGCACGATATGGCCGTCGAACAGGAAGCGCCGGGGAAACAACGCGATGTGCGCGCGGAGACTGCCCTGCTCGTCCCAGCCGACCCAGCTCGTCACACCCTCGCCGGCGCGCCCCCGATAGGCCCGCTCGAAGAACGCGGGGAATTCGGGGCGGTCGTGCGCCAGGAAGAGCTGTTTGATCTCTTCGCTGTGCGCGAGCGGATTGGCGCGGCGGACGGTGAGCCCCATCGTCCGCGGAGCGGCGACGGGCGCCTCTTGCGTCACGCCGCCCCAGCGGTCGAGAGCGCGGCCACGGTGTGCTGCAGCGTGGTGAACCGGAACTCTGCGAGCAGCCGCTTGAGCCGCTCCGCCGTGCCCCCGAGCCCGCTGTAATGACGCAGGCGCGTCACCCAGGGAACGTCGAGTCGCGGCTGCAGCGCATCGAGCTCCCAGGAGTGGATGTAGAAGGTGCCGGGCCGGCCGCGCTGCTCGCATTGCCGCAGCGCCGCCCGCACGAGGCCGTACGGAAGGACACGGAAGTAGGCGCCGCCGGCCGCGGGGAGCCGCATGCCGCACCAGCGCAGCGTCGCCGGCGGGACCTCCAGGAGGCGTCCGCCAGGGCGCTCGAGCCAGTGCGGGTCCGGCTCTCCCTTGGGGTACCCGTATCCGGGCCGGCGCACGGGAAACAGGCTGGAATCGTAGCTGTAACCTTCCTCGATCAGGATGTCGAGCGCCCACTCGCGACCCGGCACGATGGAGAAGCTCGGCGCCCGGAAGCCGAGGACCGCCGTGCCGGAGAGGTCCTCGAGCACCCGTTTGGTGCGCCGGATCGACTCGCGGAACTGGCGCGGCGCCTGATCGGTCACACGCGCATGGTCCCACCCGTGCGACGCGATCTCATGGCCCGCATCCGCGATGGTGCGGATCAGCATGGGCTGTCGCTGCGCCACCCATCCCACAACGAAGAAGGTGGCCCGGGCATCGAACCGGTCCAGCAGCTCGAGCAGCCGGCCGACCTCCCCGGCGACGCGGGACTCGAACCGCCCCCAGTCTTTCCGTGCGACGTGGGGCTCGAACGCCGAGACCTGGAAGTACTCCTCGACGTCGATGCTGAAATGGTGTGCCGTCATGGCGGCGGGGCCGCGTTCCCCGTCTCCCGGGGCCGGTGGCGCGGCGGCGGCGAATGGTTCGCGCCGAGTGCCCGCACCAGCTGCGCGACGCAGCGCTCGATGCGGTCGTAGCTCTCCTCGAAGACCTCCACCCTCTCGTTCACGGGGTCCCGGATCACCCGCGTCGCGATCGTCTGCGGGTCCAGGTCGCCCAGCGTAACGATGTCGCGCGGCAGACGACCGAAGCGATCGCACACGCGGCGCCCCTGGGCCGGGTCCATCACGACCACAAGGTCTGCGGCGTGCGCGGCGTCCGCTGTGAGAAGCCTGGAGCGGTGTGCCGAGAGGTCCACACCGCGCCGCGCCGCGACGGTCAGCGCCTCGGGCGGGCACGGTCGGTTGGGTCCGGTGAATCCTGCGGACTCGACGCGCACCCCAGCCGGCGCCAAGTGCCGCGCCAGCAGGGAGGCCGCGAACGGGCTGCGGCAGACGTTCCCGTGGCAGATGACCAGGACCGTGGCCGGCGGGGAGCGGCGTCGCAGCGCCTCCAACGCTCTGCGCCGGTGCAACGGGTGCAGCAGATGCCCGGGACTGATCACGTGCATTTCCCGCGTACGAGACGAGCAATAGCCGCGAGAGACCCGAGGTTCTGCTCGGTGATCTCGTCTTCGGCGATGGTCACGCCGAACGTCTGCTGGAGAAAATCGATCAGCTCGACCACCCCGATCGAGTCCATGACGCCGCGCTCGAGCAGCGGGTCTTCTGGTCGCAGGGTCCATTCGGGACGCGTGTAGAGGAAGTTCTCCCGCACGAAAGCCGCCGTGCGATCGACGATCTGCCCCAGGCTCGGAGCCGCCGTCCCTTCGCGGATGCCGTCCACGGGTGCCACGCTGTGCAATGTTCGAGCCTAGCGACGCCGCAGTCCGTGTGGCAGCGACGCTACGACGAGCCCCGTCAGAGCGCCCCGATGTTGAAGGCGGCACTCTCGGCGCCGGTCACGCTGGTGGCCGTGACGACGAGCGTATAGCCGTTGCCAGGTTGGTCGACGCTCAGATCCGAGAAGGTGGCTACGCCGTTCACGGCCGTCACCGTCTTGGTGCCCGAAAGCGTACCGGGCGTGAGCAGGCCGCCGTTGTGCCCGATGGCAATCGTGACCGACCCCGTAAAGGTCGTGACCGTGTTGCCAAACGCATCCACGGCAGCCACCCGGACCGGCGGCTGAATCGCCACGAGCGGGAGCGTCGTGGTGGGCTGCACGGTGAACACGAAGTGCAGCGGCGGATTGAGCGCGAGCACGGTCGCCAGCCACGCACTCGGCGCGTTGAAGTACCAGGTCCACTGCGGGTCGGCCGACCCGACGGCGGATGTCACGGTGTACTCTCCATCGGCCTTCAGTGCCGCGTCGGACATCGTCTGGAGGGGTGTATAGCCCGCGGGCCCGCTCATCCCGTATAGGCCGGACATCGAAACGCCATAGGCGAGCGCACCGGTACCGATGGCAATGGCGCCCGGGTCGGCGGTTGTGGTGGTGGAGCCCGAGCCGGTAGCGGAATGATGGGCGCCCAACGCCAGCGCCGACACCGCGTTCACGCCAGTGTACGCCGAAATCAGCAATCCCCCGTCGGTCACCGCTTTCGAGAGGTTCGCCCTCACGGCCAGGATGCTGTCCTGGCGGATGTTGTTGTACGCATCGGGGAAGTGCTGCACGTTCGTCGCGACGTACGTCGCCATGGAGAAGCCACCGGACGTGACGTACTCGACGAGCGTGTACGTGTTGCCGACGGGCGTGTACGACGGGGCCGTGGTCAGGACATCCGTGACCGAGTCGATGATGTTGGTCGAGCCAGCCCAGAAGAACGTCGCGATGATCGCGTCGCCGACGTGTGGGCTCGTGGTGTTGAACCCCTTGATGAGCATCGTCCCGCTCTCGTTCAGGGTGCCGTTCTGCTGGTCGAGCGCAATGCCGCTCGCCGTCACCGCGAACCGCGGCGCGTCGAGGGCACCGCGACTGGGACCGACCGGCTCGCTGCAGGCCGCAGCGAGCAGCGCAGCGCCCAACAGGCCTGCGAGGCCAAGAGTGGTAGTGCGCGAATACATGACCCGCCTCCCTGTGGAGTGTGCGCCACACGTGGGCGGGACCCAACCCGCGCGCTGGCTGTGGTGCTCCTTCGCAAGGGTCGCGCCATCGCGTTGCGTGCTGCCGACAGCGACGCGCCGACGCTCTGTTGCACCAATCCGCGGCGCCCGCGCGGCGCGCGGGCGCACCAATCTTGGCACAACCTTTGTGACCCTTCCTGCTGGCACCGTGTATGCAAAGACCGTCTGAGCGCCCAACACCGTGCTGCACCGGAGGGTACGCGGGATATGACAACGATCTCGTTGGAAACAGGCGTCGAAATCTTCTCGACTTGCCCGCAATCGAGCGAAGCGACCGGGCGCGCGTACCTCGCCGCCGTGCGCGACGTCGCGCAGTGGAGCGAGCGCTACGGCTGCACCGGCATCCTCGTGTACAGCGACAACCGCCTGGTGGACCCCTGGCTCGTGTCGCAGGTGATCATCCAGGCGACGAGCCGCCTGTGCCCGCTCGTGGCGGTGCAGCCGATCTACCTGCACCCCTACGCGGTGGCCACGCTGGTCGCATCGCTCGGCCATCTGTACCGCCGCCGAGTGTACCTCAACATGGTGGCCGGGGGCTTCGTGAACGACTTGACCGCCCTCGATGACCCGACCCCGCACGACCGCCGCTACGACCGGCTCCGGGAATACACGGAGGTGGTCACGCGGCTGCTGCGCGAGACGGGCCCAGTGACATACGCGGGCGAGTTCTATCGTGTGAAGAACCTCAAGCTCTCGCCTGCGCTCGCGGGGGAGCTATTCCCCGGCGTCTTCGTTTCGGGCTCATCGTCGGCCGGGCTCGCGGCCGCCCGCACCCTCGGCGCGACGGCGATCAAGTACCCGCAGCCCCCCGGCCACGAAGCGGACGACGTCGCCGAGCCAGGCGTCTCGCTGGGCGCCCGCATCGGCATCATCGCACGCGAAACGAGCGAGGAGGCGTGGCGCGTCGCGCGCGCGCGTTTCCCCGCAGACCGTAAGGGAGAGCTCACGCGCCAGTTCGCCACGAAGGTGTCGGACTCCAACTGGCACCGGACTCTCTCGAGCACTCCGGACGCCGGCGCCGAGCAGGTGTACTGGCTCACGCCGTTCCACCACTACCAGACCAACTGCCCCTACCTCGTCGGGAGTTACGACGAGGTCGCGGACCTGCTGTCGCGCTACCTGGGGCTGGGCTACCGCACATTCATCCTGGACATCCCGCCGGCCGAGCAGGAGCTGCGCCACACCAGTATCGCGTTCGAGCGCGCCCTCGGACTCGTCGCGCGATGACGCGGTTGCTGCAGGACAGGGTCTCGGAGCAGGCGGAACGGCGTCCGGATGCCATCGCCGTGACGATGCAGGGCGAGGCGCTCAGCTACGCGCGCCTGGACCAGGACAGTGACCGACTCGCCCAGCTGCTGCGCGACAGCGGCTGCGCGCCCGGGGACCGCGTCGGCATGTTTCTCCCCAAGTCGCCCGGCGCGCTCGTGAGCATGTTCGCCGCGCTCAAGGCCGGAGTGGCTTACGTCCCCATGGACCCGGCGAGCCCGCCGCGGCGCCTCGCCGCGATCCTGGACGCGTGCGATCCCAAGGTGATCCTGGTGTCCGCGGCGACCGCCGGCGCCCTCGTTGAGACCAGGACGCTGTGCCCGGCACTCACGTCCGCGCGCATCGGGTGGCTCGACGCCGCGCCGCCGGGGCCCAACGCCCCCGCACCGGAGTTCACGCTCGAGGACGTCGCGCGCACTCCCGTCCGCCGCCTCGATCCGCGCGTGAACGCGAGCGCCCCGGCGCACATTCTGTTCACGTCCGGCTCGACCGGCACGCCCAAGGGCGTCGTCATCACCCACGCGAACGTCTTGGCTTTCCTGGATTGGGCGTTGCTCTACTTCGGCGCGCGCCCCGGTGACCGCCATTCGGGTCACCCGCCGCTGCACTTCGACCTGTCGACGTTCGACGTGTTCGGAACCCTATCTGCCGGGGCGGAGCTGCACCTCGTTCCGCCGGAGCTGAACCTGCTGCCCCACAAGGTGGCCGAGTTCATTCGCACCGCGGCGCTCACGCAGTGGTTCTCGGTGCCCTCGGCGCTCGTCCACATGGCGAAGTACGACGCCGTGCGGCCCAACGACTTCCCGGAGCTGCGCCGGCTGCTGTGGTGCGGCGAGGTACTGCCGACCCCGTCGCTGTGCTATTGGATGCAGCGGCTGCCGCACGTGACGTTCACGAACCTCTACGGCCCGACCGAGACGACGATCGCGAGCAGCTTCTACACGGTGCCCGGCTGCCCCGCGGACGAGCGAGCAGCGATTCCTATCGGGACCGCGTGCGACGGAGAGGAGCTACTCGTCCTGGACGAGCGTCTCGAGCCCACGCCCCCGGGGGAGTCGGGAGACCTCTACATCCGCGGCGCGGGCCTGTCTCCCGGTTACTGGCGCGATCCCGAGCGTACGCGCCTCGCCTTTCTGCCCGCTCCTGGCAGCCGGGGTCCGGAGGACCGGATCTACCGGACCGGCGACCTGGCGACGCGCGGCGCGGACGGGCTGGTGTATTTCCTGGGCCGCATGGACTCGCAGATCAAAGCCCGAGGGCATCGGATCGAGCTGGGCGAGATCGAGACGGCGCTGGACGCGCTCGATTGTCTGCGCGAGAGCGCGGTCGTCGCGATTCCCACCGATGGATTCGAAGGAACGCTGATCGCGTGCGCTTACGTCCTCGCACCCGGCGCCGACGTCACTCCCGCGCGTCTGCGGAGCGCGCTCGGCGAGGTGCTGCCGCGTTACATGCTCCCTACCCGCTGGATGGCGCTCGACCGCCTGCCTCGAACCTCCAACGGAAAGGTTTCCCGCCGGGAGCTGCGCGAGGCGTTCGCAGGGTATGCAACTCAAGTGCGTTGATACTCCCGAGCTGCTCGAGACGGTCGCCCAGTGGCTGGCCGACAAGCAGAACCACCAGTGGCTCGATTTCGGGAACGGCGTGCAGGCGCCGTCGGCCCTGTCGCTGAAGCTCATGACCCAGCGCGGGGTCAACGTGCTGCGCGTGTACACCGCGGACGACGACGTGACGCCGATCGGCGTCGTGGGCCTGAGCAACGTGGACCGTCACGCCGGGACGGCAACGGTGTGGGCGGTGCTGGGACGCAAGCGCTACGGCGGTTACACGGACCGGGCCGTCAAGGGACTCCTGACAATCGCATTCACCGAACTGGGCCTGCAGAGCGTGAACGCGTGGACCGTGGAGACCAACATTCCCTCGATCCGTTGCATGGAGCGCCTGGGCTTTCGCCCGGTAGGCAGGCTGCGGCAGTGCCATCGCATCGACGGCCGAGTCTTCGACCGCTTGCTATACGATCTCCTCGCCTCCGAGCACAGCGAGCCCTGATGGCGACGCATGGGACGCTGCCGGAGCGCATTCGCGAGCTGTTCCTCACGAAGCTCCAGATCGAGCCGCCGGCCGACGGGGTGGACATGATCGAGGCGGGGATCCTCGATTCGCTCAACGTGGTCGCCCTGCTGCTGCACGTCGAGCAACAGTTGGGGATCAAGGTTACGGTGGACGATGTGGAGATCGACGACTTCCGCACGATCGACGGCATCGCGCGTTGCCTGGAGCGGCAGCGCTCACGCCTCTAGCATCACCACCGCAGCCGCGATACCGGGCTCATGACCGAACCGACGATCGTCATTCCCCCGCCACGCGCTCGAGCATGTCCGACAGTTCCTGCAGGCTGAATGGCTTGCGCAGCACGGGACGCTCGGAGCGCTGCAGCTCGTCGCGCGTGCGCGCCGAGATCGAGTCTCCGGTGATAAACACGATGCGCCGCTCCCGACCCCGGCCTTCCAGCCGCAGGCGCTCGAACAGGTCGAACCCGCTGTTGGCTTCATCGAGGTGCACGTCCACGAGCAACGCGTCGAAGCGATCGCCTTGCGGGTCCGTGAGGCTCCGCGTGGCGTCGGCCAGGCGCTCGACGCCCGTCACGTCGTGGCCCAGACGCTTCGCGAGCAGCACCATGCCGCGCCGGACGTTTTCCTCGTCGTCGACCACGAGCACGGCCAGCCGTCGCTTGGGCGGGACGAGCGTCGCGGCTGGGGCCGTCCGGGGCTGCGTCGTGTCCAAGGGGAGCTCGATCGCGAGCCGGGCGCCGCTCCCCTCCACGTTCTGCATCCAGATGGCACATGATCGTCGGTGCGCTGCGCCACGATCAGCACCTGGCCCGGCCGGCCGGTACCCGCGATCGCCTGGCGTGCGTTCACGACGGCGTTGAGCAGCACCTGCTGCAGCTCCTGCGGGTCACCGATGACCGGGGGAAGATCGTCCGGGATGGCGACCGCCGCTCGCACGCGGGCTTTTTTCAGGGCCGAGCGCTGCAGCGACAGCACCTGCTCCGCCACATCCACGAGATCGACGGGGGCGCTCACCCGCGGACGCTGGCGCGCGAAGTCGAGCAGCGTGCCGACGATGCGACCTGCCCGTAGCGCCTCCGCCTGGATGATGCCGGCGCTCTCCTGCAGATCGGGATCCCGGCGCTCGGCCGCGAGCATCTCCGCGAATGCGGCGATCGCAGCAAGCGGGTTGTTCAGCTCGTGGGCCACCCCCCCAACGAGCGCTCCCAGCTGCGAGAGGCGGTCGGCCTGTAGCAGCCGCCGCTGCAGCAACAGCTCGCGCGACACATCGACGGCAAGGAACAGCAACGTGGGGGGGTGCCCGCTGGGCGCGAGGTTCACGACCACGGCCTTGACCTCGCGCGGCGAGTCGTTCGCGAGCTCGATCGCGAGCTGGAGCTCCTGCCGCTGGGTGACGGCGTCCCGCAGCCCCGCGGCGAGCGCCGGCCGCTGCACGCCCGGGACCCACGTGCCCAACCTCTGGCCACGCAGCGCGCGAGCATCAGGTTCCCCAACGAGCGTCGCCGCCTCGGCGTTGGCATCCACAATCTGACCGTCCACGCCCAAGAGAAAGGTCGGCGTCGGCAAGGAATGGAACAGCTTCAGATAGAGACTGCGCTCGGCCTCGAACGCCGCCAGCAGGTCGCCCGCCCGCGGGTCCGGTAAGCGAGCGTCGCGCGGCTGATGCAGCACGAGTATGAGATGATTGGCGGGCCCGCGCGTGATGCGGACCTCGAGGACGGACGGTCCACTGGGCAGGAGGGACGTCCGCGGCCGGCCGTCGGCCAGCACCTGACGCAGTGTCCGCTCGACCTCCGCACTCCTCGCGTGCGGGAAGGCTTCCCAGCACTCCCGCTTGAGGACGCGGTCTCCGGGCAGCCCGGTCATTCGCGCCGCCGCGGCGGACCACTCGGCGATCGTCCAGTCTGGCGCGACCGCGACGACCCCGAGATCCAGGCTATCCAGCAGTGCTCTGGTATCCATGGCGCCCCTGGGGATGCAAGAAGGAAGCCCGGTCCCACCCCCAGCATAACGAAGTGTTCGGAACTGCCACAATGTGGTGCCGACGCAACAAGACCGACGTGTCGCCTCCGTCAGCGACGCCAGCCGGCCGTCTGAAACGCCCCGGCGGGCGGGGCCCTGCGGGCGGGAATAGTACTGGGCGTGACCCCGAGCGCTCGCCTCGGAGCAACCAAGCGCGGCGTCGCCACGATCACGGACGCCGGGGACGCGACCCGTTGTACTGCGCTCACACCGGGGGATGGGCGACGCGGGGGAACCACGGGGATGACCTCCTGCGGGGCATCGGTCGGGACTCGCGACCGCAGGCGTCGCTGCACGATGACGATGGGAGGCAGCGTGCGAGGTGCCGCTGGCGCGGCGAGTTCCTGTGCGATACGAGCCGGCGCGACCGCGGACTCGGGGCCGTGGAGCGGGGGTCGGTGGTGGACTCGAGGAAACGCGATCAGGATCGGTGCCTCGATCACCAACGGCGGGAGCTGCGCGGAGGAGCACTCCATGCACTCAGCCGCCGTTGGGGTCGGTGTGGCGGCCGACGTGTCGTCTAGCGCGTACGTGCGCGGCGCTGCGACCGTGTACATCACGAGATCGTAGTTGAACGCCCCATCACCGAGCATGCGCTGCACGATATCCGTCAGCGCCGCCTCGGCGTCGGAGCCGACCCAGGACAGGGCAAGCGCAGCGGCGTTCCAGGCTCTCCCGGATACAAATTCGCCGAGACGGAACGGCTCCGACGACAGCGCGGCGAGCACCACCCCGCTCCCCTGTGCGGCCGCGCTGAGCGCGGGAGCATCGCGCGTTGTCCGGATCTCGTACGTGCCCGCGCGGGTGAAAGGATCGGTCGCGGGGTCGGCGGGAAACAGCACTTGCACGCCGCCGTCGGGACGGCGATGCAGCACGACCACATACCCATCGCTTGTCGTTTGGACGTAGACGCGAACCCGGTCGCCCGGCGCCACAGGACTGCCGGAGCCGAGCCACACCCGCACGGGAGGAACGTCGGGCGCGTGCCCCAAAACGGTGAGAATAAGGAACGTCGCCACCATCGTGCCGCCTTGCCGATTCCTCTGTAACTACACCGGGCCCGCCGTGCCGGGTCAAGGCCCCGCGGCCAAGGCACGAGAGTTGCCCGTTACCGTGGCTACGAGGGACCAATGAAGCGGACTCGACTCACCTGGTGGGAAGACGCGACGATCGCGGTATGCGTGTGGCTCGCGACGTGGCTGGGTCTGTTGCTGCTGCGCCGCCGTCTGTGAAGCTCCTCAACCAGGCTGCGGCATCGTCGCCGCAGCTTGACGGCAATCGTCACCTGGCCGGTGAACCCCTGGGTTGGACGGTAAACACGAGCTTGGTTGGCGCCTGACTGAGCGCCGTCGGCGAAAGGCGTTAGGTTGAGGCGCCGAACCACGCGACCGTGGCGGAATTGGTAGACGCGCAGGACTTAGGATCCTGTGGGGCAACCCGTGGGGGTTCGAGTCCCTCCGGTCGCATAAAGCCGACCCACTCTGGGGGTTTCGCGTGACGGCTCCCTGGCCGGTTCTCGTCAACGTCGCCCTCCGCACCACCGTGGTGTACCTCGCCCTGCTCGCCGCGCTGCGTCTCACCGGCACGCGACAACTCGGCCAGATGTCCACCTTCGATCTCGTGCTTCTCCTCATCATCGCGAACGCGGTACAGAACGCGATGGTCGGCCCCGATACGAGTTTGGCCGGAGGTCTCGTGGCCGCGGGTGTGCTGATCACCTGGCACCGGGTCATCGACTGGTGGCGGCTCCGGAGCCGCAGCGTGGCGAAACTGCTGGCGGGTGAGGGAATCCTGCTCATCCACCACGGCAAGACCCTCGACCAGCACTGCCAACGCGCCGGGATCACATACAAGGACCTGCAGCAGGCCCTCCGCGAGCACGGCGTGTCCGACGTCAGCGACGTGCGGCTCGCCGTGCTCGAGCCCGACGGCGCGGTGAGCGTCATCCGCAACGACGAGGTCGCACCGGGGGCCCGGCCGCATCACCGGATCAAGAGCCTGCGACGGAACCCCTAACACCGGTGCGCGGTGCGCCGTGCGCGGTAGCTCGCGGTGGAAGGCGGAGTTACGGGGAGCACCGGAAGTAACCGCGCACCGCGCACCGCAGCACACGTTACATTTCCTTTCCGATGGCCGACATCCTGATCAAGAAGACCGCCGAGGAGCCGGGCGCCGCGTCGCTCGCGGTCACGGTGCCCGTCGAGCACGTCCGCGAAGCGGAGGAGCGCGCCACGACCGCCTACCAGCGTCGGGTGCGGCTGCCGGGCTTCCGGAAAGGCAAGGCGCCGACGGCGATCGTGAAGAAGCAGTTCGCCGAGGACATTCGCCAGCAAGTGCTCGAGGAGCTGATCCGAGAGAGCTGGCGTGCGGCGCTCGCGCAGGAGGCCCTGAAGCCCGTCGCCGACCCGCACATCCACAACCTCAAGTGGGACGCCGGGGGCGGCGAACCCGTCACGTTCGAGTTTCACGTCGAGGTGAAGCCGAATATCACGCTCGACCGGCTCGGCGGGTTCAAGTTGAAGCGCACGGTGCAGCCGGTGAGCGATGAGCAGGTGACCGCCCAGCTGCACGAGCTGCGGGAGCAGCGGGCGCCGTGGCTCCCCATCGAAGCGGAGTCCCCGAAGCCGAAGGACCTCGTGAGCGTGACGATCGCCACGCGTGCGGGCGAGGAGGTGAAGGACCCCCAGACCTATCAGCTGGTGCTGGGCGAGGGACGCGCCATTCCGGAGGTGGAGGAGCGCATCATGGCCCTCACCCCGGGGCAGATGGCCGATGCGACGGTCCGCTTCCCCCCCGACTTCCCCGAGGAGGCGAAGCGCGGGCAGACGCGGGATATCCGCATCACGCTGCATGAGGTGAAGCGGCAGCAGCTGCCCCCGCTGGACGACGCGTTCGCGCGCGAGGTTGGGGACTTCGAGTCACTCGACGCCCTGCGGCGCGGGGTGCGCGAGGACCTGGAGCAGGAGGCCCAGCGGGAGGCCGATGCGCGGGTGCGGGGCGAGTTGATCGAGCAGATCGTCGCGGCGAACCGCGTGGTGGCGCCGCGGCCGCTGGTCGAGCGCGCGCTGTACGTGTACACGCAGGCCTATGGAATCCCCGAAGACCGGCTCGAGCAGTTCAGCGCCGAGTTCCGACCCGTGGCCGAAGCGCAGGTGCGGCGCGACCTGGTGCTCGACTACGTGACCGAGAGGGAGCAGCTACGGGCCACCACAGCCGAGCTCGACCAGCGCCTGCAAGATCTCGCCCAGCGGCGCAACATGGCAGCGGGCGACCTCAGGGCAAGCCTCGAGAAAGCCAAGCGGCTTCGCGACGTCGAGCGCAGCATCACCGAAGAGAAGGTGTTCGCCCATCTCCTTTCGCAATCCACCGTGGAGCAGCCGTGATCGAGAGCCAGATCTATCCTCCGTACATCATCGAGCGGTCGAGCCGCGGTGAGCGGACGTACGACATCTTCAGCCGGCTGCTCATGGATCGCATCGTGTTCCTGGGCACGATGATCAACGACGAGGTCGCGAACATCATCATCGCCCAGCTCCTGTTTCTCGACGCCGACAACCCGGAGCGCGACATCTACCTCTACATCAACTCCCCGGGGGGTATCGTCTCGAGCGGGATGGCGATCTACGACACGCTGCAGTTCCTGCGCGCCCCGGTCAACACGATCTGCATGGGCATGGCCGCGTCGATGGGCTCGTTTCTGCTCACCGCGGGCCGCAAGGGGAAGCGCTCCGCCCTGCCCCACGCGCGTATCATGATGCATCAGCCCTCGGGAGGCACCCAGGGCACCGCCTCCGACATCGAGATCCAGGCGCGCGAGATCCTCTATCTCCGCGGCAAGCTCAATGAGCTATACGCGAAGCACACCGGGAAGGCGGTCGAGCAGATCGAGAAGGACATGGACCGGGACCGCTTCATGTCCGCCGAAGAAGCGAAGGAGTACGGTCTTATAGACCACGTGATCGCCAACCTCCAGGACATCGACGACGGCAAGAAGAAATGACGGCTTGCGTCGACAGCCTCCCCGTCCCATACTAGGACCCAATGTCCCACGATAAGCACCTGCGCTGCTCCTTCTGCGGGAAATCGAAGGATTCGGTCCGGAAGTTCATCTCCGGGCCGTCGGTCTACATCTGCAACGAGTGTATCGCGCTCTGCAATGAGATCCTGGCGGAGGACGAGGAACGGGAGGTCTCCGAAGCCATCACGCAGGTCCCCACGCCCGCCGAGATCAAGGACGTGCTGGACCAGTACGTGATCGGCCAGGACAAGGCGAAGAAGACGCTCGCGGTCGCGGTCTACAATCACTACAAGCGCATCAATTCACACCAGACCCGCGAGGGCGACGTCGAGCTGGACAAGAGCAACATCCTCCTGATCGGCCCAACCGGCGTGGGCAAGACGCTGCTGGCCCAGACGCTGGCCCGCATCCTGGACGTGCCCTTCACGATCGCCGACGCCACGACGCTGACCGAGGCGGGCTACGTCGGGGAAGACGTGGAGAACATCCTGGTGCGGCTGCTCCAGGCGGCGGACTTCAACGTGTCCGAAGCGGAGCGCGGGATCGTCTACATCGACGAAATCGACAAGATCGCTCGCAAGTCGGAGAACCCGAGCATCACGCGGGACGTCTCGGGCGAAGGAGTCCAGCAGGCATTGCTCAAGATTCTCGAGGGCACGGTCGCGAGCGTCCCGCCGCAGGGTGGGCGCAAGCACCCGCAGCAGGAATACATCCAGGTGAACACCAAGGACATCCTGTTCATCTGTGGAGGCGCGTTCGACGGCCTGGAGAAGATCATCGAATCCCGTACGGGGCGGCGCCAGATCGGGTTCACCAAGGAAGAGATCGCCAAGGGAACCCCGGAAAAGGTCAAGAAGAATCCCTTCATCGACGTGGAGCCCGACGACCTGTTGCGCTACGGGCTGATCCCCGAGCTGGTGGGCCGACTGCCGGTGGCCGTGCCGCTCGATGCCCTCGACGAAGACGCCCTCACCCGCATCCTGGTCGAGCCCAAGAACGCCCTCGTCAAGCAGTACCAGCGGTTGTTCGAGCTGGAGGACGTCCGCCTCACCCTCGAGAAGGAGGCGATCAAGGCGATCGCCCAGAAGGCGCTCAAGCGCAGCACGGGCGCCCGCGGCTTGCGGGCGATCCTCGAGGAGATGATGACCGACATCATGTTCGAGCTCCCGAGCCGCGACGACGTGCGCGAGGTGGCGATCACCGCCGAGTGCGTGACGGAGGGTCGGGCCCCGCTGCTCGTCACCGAGCGCGTCCGCCAGAAGAAAGAAGCCTGAGCGGCCCCTCCCCCGGCCCCCGCTTTCTCGGCTCCTTCCCGCGAGCCGACGTCGCCCTCCCCGCTCCACTCCCCGAAGTCGCGTTCCTCGGCCGCTCCAACGTCGGCAAGTCGAGCCTGCTCAACGCCATCGTGGGGCAGCGGATCGCAAAGGTATCGGGCACCCCGGGCAAGACGCGGATGATGAACGTGTTCGAGGTGTCCTTCGTGCGCGGTGCGCCGTACGCGGTGGCCGGCGGTGAGGATCGGCAGGACGCTGCGCACCACCCGCAACCGCGCACCGCGCACCGCGCACTGTACCTCCTCGACCTTCCCGGCTACGGCTACGCCAGGGCGAGCCGGGCGGACCGAACAGCCTTTCGCGGACTCCTTATTCACGTGGTCGACCGGCCGCGGCTCGCAGGCGTCGTGTGGCTGCTCGACCTGCGGCGCGACGTCTCCCCCGACGACCTGACGATGCAGGACGTGTTCGCCGCGGCGGGGACGCGCGTCCTCGCTGCGCTCACGAAGAGCGACAAGCTCCCCCGGGGCCAGCAGGTGGCGCGCGCTGCCGCCCTCCGCGAAACGCTCGGCGTCGACCCCGACCAGCTGATCGTCACCAGCGCCCGGACCGGCGACGGCCTGCGTGAGCTGCGGGACGCCGTGACGGCGCTGGTACGCCCCGACGGCGCTTGACCCCCACCCGGCCCCTGCGCGTGGCGTTCGTGAGCCATCACGCGCACCTGCGCATGGGTGGCCAGCGCAGTATGGCGCTGCTCATCGAGCACCTCGACCGCCGCGTCATCGCGCCGCTCGCGATCTGCCCGGGCCCGGGCGCGCTCACCGACCACCTGACGGCCCTCGACTGCCCCGTCTTCCACGTTCCGCTGCATCCCATCAAGCCGCGCACATTGCCGCGCGTGTGGCGCGCGGCCCGACGCATCCGCACCCTGCTCCGGGAGCGGGCGATCGACTTCCTCGCGCCCGACGCACCCCGCGATGCGCTCACGTGCGGCCTGGCGAAGCTCGGGACGAGCACGAAACTGGTGTGGCTCGTCCGGATGACGGCGCGCGATCCTCTCGACCCGATTCTCGAGCGGCTCGCAGACGGCTTGATCGGTGATTCCGACGCGACACGCGAGCGGTTCTCCCGTACCCGACGCGTGACGGCGCGGTACCGCACGATCGTGGGCGGGGCGGATCTGCGACGCTTCCGGCCGCCGGCGGACCGCGCCGCGCTGCGGCGCGAGCTGGGACTCCCCGCCGACCGGGGCGTGCTCGTGTTCGTGGGGCAGGTGACCCGGCCGAAGGGCATTCTCGACATCGTGGACGCGTTGGGCCTGCTGCCGGAGCCGCGGCCGTCCTTGCTCATCGTCGGCACGCCCCATCCCCCGTCCATCGAAGCCGAGATCGAGGCGCGGGCCCACGCGAGCGGCGCACAGGACAACGTACGGGTGCTCGGCCAACGGGAGGATGTGTACCGATGGATGCAGGCGGCCGACGTGCTCGTGAGCGGCTCCCACCAGGACACCGAGGGCATGTCGCGCGTACTCTACGAAGGAATGGCGTGCGGCGCCGTTCCGGTCGCCACCGACATCCGCGGCAACCGCGACGCCGTGACCCCCGACACGGGGCTGCTCGTCCCCGAGCGGTCGCCCGCGGACCTGGCACGCGCCCTGACGCTCCTGCTCGCACACCCACAGCGGCTCGCCGAGCTGCGCGCGGCCGGCGCGCAGCGGGTGCAGAACGCGTTCGACATCCGCCTCCACGCGCGGCGGGTGGAGGCATTCTTCCTGGAGCTCGTGCGTCCTTGCGGCGGAGCGGTGGAGCAATGACCTTGTCTGGCATGAAGCGGGTGTGGATGCTGCTCGTGCTCTTGACCGCCGGGCCGCCCGTCCGACTGACCGCCCAGGATACGCTCCCCGGCGGCTACGGCTCGTTGCGACGTGACGACATCGCCGTGCGCCTCGCCAGCGATCAACTCGACATTCAGGTGCTTCCCCTCGACGAGCAAGTGATCCGCCTGCTCGCGCCCGATACCTACCGGTCCCTCACGGATCTGGTGCGCGCCAGACAAGCCGCGATCGACTCGCTCGCGGCGCGCCCGACGCTCGTGCTGGTCACGTTCTACGGGCTCGTGCCCCAGGCGCGCTTCAGCCCGGAAGATCTGAACCTCACGAGCCGCGGGGTGCTGTTCCGGCCGATCGGAATCGTCCCGCTGTCTCCACGGTGGAACTCGTACCTCCTCGAGGCGCGCGAGCAGGCGGTCGCCATCTATCTGTTCGACGAGGGGCTGAGCTTCCGGGAGGACCTGACGGTCAGCTACCAGGGGCTCTCTACCGGCTCCTGGTCGCGGTCCGTCCGCCTGCTGGATCAGGAGCGGGCCCGGGTACGGGCGCGCGCGCGGGCCGCAACGCGGCCGGGCTAGAGCCCCGCGTGATGTCCATCGTCCTCGGCGCCCTCGCCGCTCTGACCCTCGGAGGCCTCGGCTGGGCCACCCTAGCCCTGCGGCGCCGGCTGGTGCGGAGCGAGCGGGAACGGCGGCGCGTCGCCAACGAGCTGAACGCACGCCTGTCGGAGCTGTTTTCCCTGCAGGAGCTGTCCTACGTGCTGTCCGAATCGCTCGAGCTCGACCGCATCGTGGAGCAGGTGGTGCGCTACGCGATGCGGTTCCTCGACGCCCGCGGCGCTCTCGTGGCCCTGGCAAGCGACATCACGGGCGACGCGCGAACGATCGTCATCGCAGGCGCCGATGGCACCCTCGCCGAGCTGCGCGGGCGCAGAGTCCCCGTCACCGACGCCGGGCTGCTGGCGCGCGCGCTCGGGCGGGAGCGGCTGGAGCTCGCCCTCGGGACGGATGGCACGCCGACGTCCCTCTGGGACGGCGTTCAGGTCGCCTCCGCCGCCGCGGTGCCGCTCCGGGCGCACGGCGTCGTCGTCGGCTCGCTCATTGTGACGGACCCGCGCGCCGGGACGTTCCCGGCGGAAGACGTACGCCTGCTCTCGACCGTCGCGACCCACGCGGCGATCGCGCTCGCCAACGCGCGGTTCTTCGATCTGGTGCGGCGCGCCAAGGAGCAGTGGGAGACCGCGTTCGACGCCCTGAGCGAGGGGATCGCGGTGGTGGACGACGCGGGCCGGATCCGCCGTGCCAACCGGGCGCTCGCGCTGCTGCTCGACGCCTCCGTGGCCGAGGTCGTGGGGCGCGAGCTCGGCACGTCGCTGCTCGGCGATTCCCCCGTCCTGCACGACCTGCTCGCGGCAGCCCGCCGCGACGAGCGACCTCAGCCCCTGGTCGTCCATGCCGCACCGCTCAAACGCATGCTCCGCGTCACCGGCGCCCACATCCCGAGCGCCACCGCCGAACAGGGGGTGGTCGTCCTGATCGAGGACGTCACCGACCAGCAGGCCATGGAGACGCAGCTGATCCAGAGCGAGAAGCTCGCCGCCGTGGGACAGCTGGTGTCGGGTGTCGCGCACGAGCTGAACAACCCGCTCACCTCCATCGCCGGGTTGTCGGAGTTCCTGCTGGAGCAGACGGGGCTCGGACAGAAGGACCGCGGTCACCTCCAGGTGATTCACGAGCAGGCAGAGCGTGCGGGGCGCATCGTCCGCAACCTGCTCACGTTCGCGCGCAAAGGCCCGGCCGAGCGGGCCCGCGTAGACCTGAACGACGTGGTCCGGCGCACCATCTCCCTGATGAGCTACGACCTCAGGCTCAAAGACATCGCCATCGATAAGACGCTCGCCGCCGGCCTGCCCGACGTACTGGGTGACCGGCACGCCCTGCAACAGGTGACGTTGAACCTGCTCACGAACGCCGCGCACGCGGTGGCCCAGAACCCGCCCGGGCGGCCGCGCACGATCCGCGTCGACACGTCCTTCGACGACCGCGTGCGAGTCCGCGTCGCGGACTCGGGTCCCGGCATTCCCGATGCCGTGGTCGCCAACCTGTTCACGCCGTTCTTCACGACCAAGGAGCCCGGACAGGGCACCGGACTCGGCCTCTCAATCTCGTATTCGATCATGGAGGCGCACGGGGGACGCATCACGCTCGAGCGCCCGCCCGAAGGAGGGGCGGTCTTCCTCATGGAGCTGCCGCCGGCCCCCGCCGGCGCGGGCCCCGGTGCAACGGTCGCTCCCCCACCCATCCCCGCCGCTGCACGCGTCAAGCGCATGATCCTGCTCGTGGACGACGATCCGGGCGTACGCCGCATGGTGAAAGCGCTGTTCGGGCGGGAGGGCCACTCGGTCGACGTGGCTCGCACCCCGCAGCAGGCGATCGACATGGCCCGCGCTCGGGGCTACGACCTCATCCTCGCCGACATCCAGGCGAGCGCGCGGGGGAAGCTGTTCGTGGAAGCGCTGGTGGAATCGAACCCGGGGCTGCGCGACCGGACCCTCGTCGCGACGGGTGACATCCGGCCCGCGACCGAAGAAACGCTGGCGCGGCTGGGGCTGCGCTACGTGCGCAAGCCCTTCAACCTCCGGGACCTCTTGGACGAGGCGGCGCGGGTCTGGGCCGCGAGGCTGTCGTAGGCCTGCGCCGGCCAGCCGTACTTGGCGAGATTGAGCGCGCCGCCGGGGCCAAAGCGCACGCCCTCCCGCAGCAGCAGCGCCCGCTGCACGACTGCCGCATGATTCTGCGCGGACAGGGAGATGCGGCCCGCCGCGTTGACGACGCGCCACCAAGGCACGTCGTCGTCATCGGAGAGCGCCGAGAGCGCCCAGCCGACCATGCGCGCAGCGCCGGGCCGGCCGGCCAGGCGGGACACGAGGCCGTAGGTCGCGACCCGCCCCTTGGGAATCTGCCGGACCACGCGATAGATCCGACGATAGAAGGGGTTCACGGACGCACCGGGTAACCGTGGCTCGCGAGATACGCGCGCGCCTCGGGAACGGTCGTGCCGCGGTAATGGAACAGAGTGGCGGCGAGGACGCCGTGGGCGCCCGCGTCGAGCGCCTGAGCGAGATGTTCGAGCGCACCGGCCCCGCCCGACGCGATCACCGGGATCCGCACCGCCTGAGCCACCGCGCGCGTGAGGGGCAAGTCGTAGCCGTGCTGCGTGCCGTCCGTATCCATCGACGTCAGCAAGATTTCTCCAGCGCCAAGGTCCTCAACGCGCTTCGCCCATTCCACCGCGTCCAATCCGGTGCGCTCGCGCCCCCCCCGGACCATCACCTCCCACGTTTCCCGATTCCCGTCTCCCGCTTCCCGGCCCTTCGCATCGACCGCCGCCACGACGCACTGCCGTCCGAAGTCGTCGGCGAGCCGCGTGGCGAGCGACGGATCCCGCACGAGCGCGGTGTTGACGCCCACTTTGTCCGCGCCGGCGCGCAGCACGGCGCGGGCCTCCTCCACGCTGCGCACGCCCCCGCCCACCGTGAACGGAATGAACAACCCTTCGGCGACGCGGGTCACCAGCTCGAGCAGCGTACCCCGATCCTCGGGACTCGCGCTGATGTCGAGCAGGACGAGCTCGTCCGCGCCATCCGCGTCGTACCGCGTCGCCTGCTCCACGGGGTCGCCTGCGTCGCGCAGCGCCTCGAACCGCACTCCTTTCACCACCCGCCCGCCCGCCACGTCCAGGCAGGGGATCAGCCGTCGGGCTAGCATACGCGCAACACGTCGTCCAGCAAGCCCCCATCCCCCTTGACAAACAGCGCGAGGATATCCTCGAGCGCGCGGCGCTCGCGGGGCCACGAGAACCGCGCAGCCGCGGCCGCCGGCGCGAGCCAGGCCGCCTGGTCGTGCTCGTGCGAGAGCTGCGGCGCCTCGCGCGCGGCGACGAAGGCGGCGAACACGGGGATGAGGACGATTTCGTCGGAGCGATGCTGGTAGAACGCTTCCACGCGACTCACGTTGTAGAGACGGGCCGGGACAAACCCGGTTTCCTCACGCAGCTCGCGCAACGATGCCTGGACGGGAGTCTCGCCGGCCTCGATCGTGCCGTGCACCGTCTCCCACGAGGCGGCGCGTGTCTCCCGCGGCGCGCGCCGCAGCACCAGCACTTCGAGCTGCGCTGCCGCCTCTGCGCCCCGGAGCACGTACGTGTCGACGAAGGCGACCCGAACGCCGGTCACGGCTTCCAGCGCGCGAACGCCGCTAGCACCGACAGCCCGGCGGCCTGCGATTTCTCCGGATGGAATTGCACGCCGAGCACGGTATCGCACCCCATGATGGTCGGGAACGCCTCCCCGTACTCGGCTTCGGCGAGCGTCGAGTTGTCGCCCACGCCGCTCGGGTGGAAGCTGTGCACGTGGTAGAAGTACGCCTCCGGCGCCGCGAAGGCCCCGGCGAGCACCGGATGGGACCGGCCGCGGGGCGTGAGCCGCACTCGCGCCCAGCCGACGTGCGGCACCGGAAGCGACGTGCGGAAGCGGATCACGCCGCCTTTCAGCAGGCCGAGTCCCGCGACGTCCGGCGCCTCCTCACTCCGCTCGAGAAACAGCTGCAGCCCAAGACAGATCCCGAGCGTCGGCTTGCCGTCACGTGCGCCCTCGAGCACCGCGTCCCCGAGCCCGGTCTCGGACAGCGCACGCATAGCAGCGGCGAAGTGGCCGACGCCGGGCACCACGACCCGCTCCGCCGCCCGCACCACGGCCGGATCGGCGCTGAGGGTGGCCTCGGCATCGACCGCGCGGAAGGCGCGCAGCACGCTGCGCACGTTGGAGACGCCGTGATCCACGATGGCGATCACGCGAGCGTCCCCTTGGTCGAGGGCACGCCTTGCACGCGTGGGTCGAGGCCCGTCGCCTCACCCAGGGCGCGGGCGGCCGCCTTGAACACCGCCTCGACCACGTGATGGGCGTTCTGTCCGCGCAGCAGATCCACATGAAGGGTGAGACCGCCGTGGGTCGCGAGCGCCCGGAAGAACTCCGGGGTGAGCGCCACGTCGTAGTCGCCCAGCCGCTGCCAGGTGGGCGGGTCGGCGTGAAATGCGACGTAGGGGCGCCCGCTCACATCGACGACGACCCGCGCCAGGGCGTCATCCAAGGGCACGGTAGCGTCGCCGTAGCGCCGGATCCCACGCCGCTCGCCCAGCGCCTGCGACAACGCCTGCCCGAGGACGATTCCGACGTCCTCGACCGTGTGGTGCGCATCGACGTGGAGGTCCCCACTCGCGGCCACCTCGAGGTCGTAGGGCGCATGCCGGGCCAGCGCTTCGAGCATGTGGTCGAAGAAGCCGATCCCCGTCTTGATCTCGGCCCGACCGGCGCCGTCCAGATCCACGACCACCCGCACCTCCGTCTCCTTCGTCTTGCGACGCGCCTCGCCGCGGCGGCTCATGAGGCGTCCCCGCCGCCGAGGACCGCCCTGAGGGCGGCCACAACGGCGTCTCCATCCTCCACGGTCCCCGCCGTGATGCGCAGGCACCCTTCCAATCCAGGACCGGCCGAGACGTCCCGCACCAGGATCCCGTGCTCCTCGACCAGCCGCCGGAACACCTCGGCGGCGGGCCGGGTCTCGCAACGGATCAGCACGAAGTTCGCGGCCGAGGGGAAGACGCGCAGACCGGGCACGCGCTCGAGACCGTGGAGCAGCCGGTCACGCGCGTCCCGCACCCGCGCCGTCGACTCCGCAAAGGTCGTCTGGGCATCGAGCGCCGCATGCGCCGCGGCGAGGGTTACGCGGTTGACGTTGTACGGCAGCTTGGCCTTGGCGATCTCGCGCGCGACGGCGGGGTGCGCAAGCGCGTACCCGAAGCGCAGGCCGGCGAGCGACATCGCCTTGCTGAAGGTCCGCAGCACCACGAGTCGGGCGTGCCCTGCGAGCAGCGGGATCGCCGTCGGACCTCCGAAATCCTGATACGCCTCGTCCACCACGATCAGCGCCTCCGTCTCTCGGAGCAGCCGCTCCACGCCACCCTCGGGGAACGGCGTCCCCGTCGGGTTGTTCGGTGAATTCACCACCACCACGCGGGCGGCCGCAGTCACCGCCGCCCGGATCAGCGCGGGGACGTCGAACGCGAATTCTGCGGTGAGGGGCACGCCGACGTGGCGCCCGCCGTACACCTCGCTCAGCAGGCGGTACAACGTGAACGTCGGCACCGGCGTCACCACGACGCTTCCCTCGGCGACGGTGACGGCGAGCGTCGCCTGGATCAGCTCGTTCGACCCATTGCCCACCAGCACGCCGTCGGGGGTCCAGCCGTGCCGTTCGGCGAGGCGCGCCAGCAGCTCGACCGGGGTGAACGCCGGGTAGCGGTTCCAGGCTGCTTCGCGCACGCGCGCCCATACCGCGTCCTTGATCGCCGCTGGTACGTCAAACGGACTCTCGTTCTGGTTCAGCTTGCGGTGGGCCTCCGGAGCCTGAAGTGTGTAGGCGGCGAGGGCGCGCACGCGGGGTTTGATCAGGGCGAGGGCGGCGTCAGCCGTGGGTAGTGCGGCGGGCGAGGGGCGCATGAGCCGGCGGGACGCCGGGCTAGCGGCGGCGGCCGAGCACCGCTTCGAGCCGCGCCGACAAGGCGCGGGCGCGGAACGGCTTGGTGAGGAAATCGTCGGCCCCGAGCTCGAACACCCGGACCTCGTTGTCCTCGTCCCCTTTCGCCGTGAGCACGATCACCGGTATTCCCGCGGTGGCGGGGCGGGAGCGGAGGTGGGAGAGCACTCCGTAGCCGTCGAGGCCCGGGAGGTTGAGATCGAGCACGATGATGTCCGGCCCCACGCGATCGATCTGATCGAGGGCTTGCACGCCGTCGCGCGCCTCGGCGACCGCATACCCGTCACGCTCGAGCAGCTCTTTCATCACCTTGCGGAGGCTGTCCTCATCGTCCACCAGTAGCACCTTGAGCGCCAGCTCACCATGCGGCCCGGAGCGGCGCGCGGGCGGCGGCTCTTCGAGCAGTTCGAAGTGCTCGGTCAACTCGGCGTCCGCACGGGCTTCCGCCGGCACGGCCGGGGGCGGAGCGGCGAACCCGCTGGAGCGCCGCGGTGCCGCCGCCGGAGCCGGCGCCGGCGGCGCCGTGTCTTCCTGCGGGATGTCCACGACGCGCAGCAGCTCGTCCACGGTGGAGTCCCCGCGCAGCACGTGCCCCAGCCCGCTGTCCCACAACCCCTTCATACCTGACCGCCGGCCCGCCTCCGCGATGCGGTCCGCCGGCTCGCCCCCGGCGATCGCGCGCTCGACCTCGGGCGTCACGAGCATGACCTCGAGGATCGAAAAGCGGCCGCGGTACCCGGTCATGGCGCAGTCGGGACACCCGGCCGCCCGGTACAGCGGCGTGCCCGTCGGCAGCCAGCGCCGCAGCCGCTCGGGCGGCGCTTCCATCCAGACCTCCTTGCACGTCACGCACAGCCGGCGCATCAGACGCTGCGCGATCACGCCCCGCAGCGCCGCCGCGATCTTGTACGGCTCCACGCCGATGTCGACGAGCCGGGTCACCGCGTTCGCGGCGTCGTTGGTGTGCAGGGTGGACAGCACGAGGTGGCCGGTGAGGGATGCCTGTGTCGCGATCTGCGCGGTCTCGCGATCGCGGATCTCGCCCACGAGCACGACGTTCGGGTCCTGGCGGAGAATCGAGCGCAGCGCCGCCGCGAAGGTCAGGCCCGCTTTCTCCTGCACCTGCACCTGCACGATCCCGGTCATGCGGTACTCGACCGGGTCCTCGACCGTCACGATGTTCACGCCCTCGCTCTTGATCTGGTTGATGCACGAGTACAGCGTGGTTGTCTTACCCGAGCCCGTCGGACCGGTCACGAGGAGGATGCCCTCGCGGAACTCGAGCAAGCGCTTGATCGCCTGCACCTCATCGGGGGCGAGCCCCAGGCCGTCCAGGGACTTGACGGTGGCGCGGGAGTCGAGCACCCGGACCACCACCTTCTCGCCCA
>WNGI01000824.1_pt1 | contig 24395 bp, 19 predicted proteins | sample 5400621 | NCBI WGS metagenome assembly WNGI01 (sample SAMN13153374, study PRJNA577476) | soil metagenome | isolation source: 20 cm soil or saprolite under Garry oak tree replicate 1 | place: USA:California | collected 2016-06-15 | reverse complement strand
AGGCCGTCACCGGTGAGGTCGCCGATCGCGACGCCCCCGCCGTTGTAGTAGTTGCGATACCGGAAGACGTTGTTGTCGCGTGTTTCGTGAAGACGATTCTCAAACCGCACACCGGTATAACCCGACGGCAGCAGCGTGAACAGCTTCCCGTCCGCGGCCGGCGGTGACGAGCCGGCGCCCTCTTCTTTCGCAGGGGAGCCGGAGCACGCGGCGATTCCGCCTATAAGAAGAAAGAGGGGCGCAGCATGCTGCGCCCCTCGGTGAAGCCCCTGCAGCAATCAGTACCCGTTATTCTGCGTCATCAGGGGGTTGGCGTCCATCTGACTTTGCGGAACCGGCATCAGGACTTTGTAGTCCGGTATCGCCGCCGTCTTGAATTCAAACGGCGCGGTGTACTGGCCAAACCGGACCAGGTCCTGCCTGCGTTTGCCTTCGCCGATGAATTCGAACAGCCGCTCGCGCAGAAGGACCGGCAGCGTGACGCTCGAGAGTGTGTCGGTGGCGAATGACCGCGCGCGAACAGCCCGTACGAGCGCGAGCGGGGTGGAGGTCCCGGTCGCTCCGTTCAGCTCCGCCTCGGCCTTGATGAGATACATCTCCGCCAGACGGAACCACGCGAAGTCGTTGCCATTGTCCTGGTTCACATGCTTCGGGTCGGCCGACCACTTGTAAATCCGGGCGCCTTCGGCCTCGGTGGCGGACGTCACGTTGCCAATGGTGACCGTGAACACGAGAGGATTACCCGCGCGGTCCTTCACTGGCTGCCCGGTCTCCACGTTGACCTGCGGGCCCACCAGGAATTCCCGACGCCGGCGATCAGTGGAGTCGTACGCGTTGTACGCCTGCGCGAGCGCGGAGAATCCGTTCCACGGTCCGGGGGTGAACTGATTGTAGTGCAGCAGGCGCATGACGAAGTTGAGGCCCAGCCCCGCTTCATCGGCGAACTTGATGACGAAGATGTTCTCGGGTGACGCCGCGTTGTCGGGCCGGAAGTTCTTCGAGAACGTATCCGCGAGCTGATACACCCCGGAGGTCAAGATGCTGTCCACGCGGTCCACCGCCGCCTGACAGGCGGGCTTTCCGCCCGCCACGGTGATTCCGGTGCAGGCGTTGTACCCGGTTGCGTTGATGCCACTGCCGCCCGCCGCGTCCTTGGTGAAGACGCCGGCGTTGATGTACATGTTGGCCAGCAGCGCATCCACGACGCCCTTCGTCACGCGACCGCTGAAGCCGGCGTCCCATTTGGCCGGCAGCGCCGGTCGGGCAGCGAGCAACTCGGACTCGATGAACTTGAACAGCGAATCGCGCGTGACCCGTGCGCGGGGGACGATCGCCGTGTCCGGGGCGCCGATGGGGCTCACCGTGGCCAGCGGTACGCCGCCGAACAGATCCATCAACTGGTAGAAATAGAACGCCCGCAGCGTCCGGGCTTCGGCTTCCATCACCGCCTGATTGGGGATCGTTTGCGTGGACTTGGCGATGCCGTCGAGCACGCCGTTCGCCCGTTCCACACCGGCGTACAGCGTATTCCACGCCCCGTTCAGGTCCGCGAGTGCGAACGGGCTGTTGGCGGTCCATGCCTGGCGGTGATTCTCGAGCCAGCGCCCGTTGTCGTACCAGTCTTGCCCGCGGGTCGGCACGACCATTTCGTCCGTGCTGATCTCGCTGACGTTGTAGTAATCATCGACCGTGCCGCGCAGCTGCGCGTACACCCCCGCCAGCGCGGCGAGGACTTCTCCTTCAGTATGGAAGAAGTTGCCCGGCGAGATGGCGCTGGGCGGCGTCTCGTCGAGGTTCGTGCACGCCATCGGCACGAGGAGAAGCGCGCACAGCCCGGCTGCTCCGATCGACGAAACCACGAACGTTCGCTTCATAGGACCTGTCCTCCTCAAAAGACGAAACGGATCCCGCCGGTCACCAGGCGGGGCCGAGGATAGCTAAGATAATCAACGCCACGGGACGCGAGGCCGGCACTCGCATAGACTTCCGGATCGAGGCCCGAATAGCCCGTCAGAGTCACCAGGTTATCGGCTGAAACGTAGACGCGAGCGCTGCGTGCGTTCCGGGTCAACATCGGCAAGTCGAGGTTGTACTCCAGTGTCACGTTCTGCAGCCGCACGAAGTCGGCGTTTTCGACCCAGCGCGACGAGTAGATCGCCGGCTCATGCAGGCCGGTCGGATCGCTCAACGCCTCCTTCAGGAAGTTCTTGTCCTGAAGCGCATTGCCCTTGGTCGAGTAGACGAGCGCGGTGTTGTTGAAGACGTCCAGCCCGACCGCTGCCCGAATGAGGAAGCTGAAATTCCACTTGCCCCTGTTCAGCTGGTTCGTGAGACCCACCGTGAAATCGGGATTGGCATTGCCGATGATGGTGTAGTCGCTGGCCTGGGGCGTCGTGGTCTGTCCGTTGACGCAGCCACCCGTGCTACCCGCGCACCGGAACAGCTGATGTCCCTGGGCATCCACGCCGACGAACACCGGCCCGAAGAACGTGCCGAGCGGCTGTCCCGGCATGATCCGCTGCGACTCCTGACCGGACTGCCCCTGTCCGCTGACATCGCCCGAGGTCAGGAACTGGTAGGGGCCGAGATCGACGATCTTGTTCTTCTGGGTGGCGAACACGAGTCCCGCGCGCCATGTCATACCCGGCTTCGACATCGCGAGCCAGTCGAGCGACATCTATAAGCCGGTGTTCTTCAGCTTGCCGATGTTCTGCAGGCTCGTGGACGAGAACGCCGGGGGAGGAACCTGGATGCTGAGCAGCAGGTCGGACGTGTTCTTTACGTAGTAATCCACGCTGCCCGCGAGCCGATTCCCGTTGAGACCGAAGTCGACCCCGACGTTGTACTGGTCCGTCTGCTCCCACTTGAGATTCGGATTGCCGTTGCTGTTGGGAATGACGCCGGTGTGCGGCGCGTCACCCCACGGGTAGTTCGCGCCCGAGCCGCCCACATAGGTCACAAGAGACTGATACGGCGCGATCCCGGGGTTGCCCTGCCGTCCCCAACCCACGCGCAGGCGCAAATCGGAGAACGGCCCGCCGCTCATGAAGTCCTCGCTGGAGAGCTTCCATGACGCGGACAAACCGGGGAAGGCGGCCCATTTGTTGCCTGTGGCGAACTTGGACGATCCATCGTAGCGCAGGATGGCCGTCACGAAATACTTGTCCTTGAATCCGAGGTTCGCCCGGGAGAGGAAGGACGAGAGTATCCAGCTCTGCGACCACGACGAGTCGTTCCGGGTCTTTGCGGCGCCGAGGTTGTTGAAGCTGAAGGCGTCGGTGACGTAGCCGATACCTTCGGCCATGAACAGGTTCTGGTTGAATTTGGAGTACTCGTATCCGCCCAGCAGGTCGAGCGTATTGTTTTCGCCAAACGGCTTGTTGTAGGTGAGCGTGGTCTGGATCGTTCCGGTGGTGTTGTCCAGGTCATACTGCCGCGCCAGCCCGCCGCCCAGCGCCTTGCCCACGGGGTTGTCATTGGGATAGTAGAGTTGGCGGCCGCCACCAGAATGGTCTCCACCGAGCGTCATGTGCGCCGCCAGTCCTTTGACGACGTCGTAATCCACCGTCGCATTTCCGATGACCCGGGTCGTAGTCCCCTTATCGGTGATTTGATTGGCCAGCGCGACGGGATTGCGCACCGACGTCGAACCCGTCACCTCGTAGTAGTGCGTTCCCGTTGCATCGGTGACCGTAACCGGCTGGGTCGGATTGAAAATGGCCACATTCTGGAATACGCCGCCTTCGAACCCGCCGGTGTTTTCGAATGTGATGTACGTGTTCTTCACGCGCGACGCCGTCACGTTCACGCCGAGGCGCAGCTTGTTGTCGAAGGCGTCATGCGACGCGGTCAGCGCTCCCTGCAGGCGCTCGAGCCCATTCGAGATTGCCACGCCCGGCTGATTCATGTAGTTGACCGACGCGCGGTAACGCGTGTCCTCGCCGCCGCCCGTGAACGACACGTCGTAGTTCTGTGTCATCGCCGTGCGGCTGACCTCGCGCTCCCAGTTGGTATTCGCGGAGCCGAGGCTGGCGAGGTGCTTGGAATCAAGTCCGCCCGCCGCGCCGATGCACTTCTTAAACGCTGCGGAGTCGGGGGGAACCGGGGCCGGGCAGGCGAGGGCGACCGAGTCAGCGGCGAAGATGGTGTGTTGGGCCTCGACGAAGGACTTGTATTCCGACCCGCTGAGGACGTTGAGATGGTTCGCAGGGGAGGCAGCGGCGAGATAGGCGTCGAACTCGACCGTCGGCCCGCCGGACTTGCCGCCCTTCTTCGTCTCGATCAAGATCACGCCGTTCGCCGCGCGACTGCCGTAAATCGCCGTGCTGGACGCATCCTTCAAAACGGTGATCGAGGCGATATCCTGCGGGTTGAGCAGGTTCAGCGGATTCCGCGGCAGCGGCGGTGATCCCCCGATGCCGTAGCTCGGCGGCTCGGTCGCCACGTTGATGACCGGCACGCCGTCGATCACATACAGCGGGTCGTTGGTGTTGCTGATGGAGCTGCCGCCGCGAATCAGGATCTGCGAGCCGGCACCCGGCTCACCGTTGTTCTGAATGATTTCGACGCCGGCCGCGCGACCCTGGATCATTTGATCGACGTTGGTCTTGACGCCGACGTTCGCTTGCGCTGCGTCAACGGTCGACACTGCGCCGGTCACCGCTTCGCGGCGCGTCGTGCCGTAACCGGTCACGACGACGGCCTCGAGTAGCGACGCCTGCGGGACGAGCCCGAACGACGCGTCCGCGATCGCGCCGGCCGCGACGGTCACCGACTGCTGGACAGGTGCGTACCCGATGCGCGTCGCGCGCACGACGTACGTGCCCGCGGGGACATCGAGTGAGTAGGCGCCGTCTGGTCCACTTTGGGCTTCGCGTTGGATTGCGTCTATTCGAACGGTGACTCCGGGGAGGGCTTGCTTCGTGGTGGTGTCCGTCACTGAGCCTCTGATCGTGCCGTTCTGCGCGGCCAGAGGCAGGGCCATGGCGGACATGAGGACGAGCGTCGGGATGAATGGTCGAACGAAGCGCATCGGATGTGACCTCGGAATGACGGTTATGCCATCCCAAATGCCGCCCGGTTCGCCCCTTGTCAAGGGCGACCTGGGGGCCGAGTATGTACGCCCATGTTTCTGGCTGTGCTGTTGGCGATCCAGGCTGCATCCGTGCGGGAAGCCCAGCCCGTGCTTGAGTTTCCTACCGCCGGCCTGGACGATTCGGCCGCCTACGAGGGCTACACCGCGCGCGTGTACCGCGACCGGCGCGGCAATGCCGTGGAGATCTACATCGACGGCACGACCGGCCGCGTCGTGCACCTGTGGGCCGATGCGCTGAATGAGAGCATTGGTTTCACCGTCCGCGATTCAGGCGGGAAGGCGGCGGGCGCGTTCGGGGAGGAGAAAGCCTCGGTAGGAATCACCGGCGGCCGGCGCTGGTTGCTCTACTCGCTCACCGTGCCCGGTGGGCGTTCCACCCAGATCGGTCAATTCCTGCTCGGCTCGATGCGCGTGGAGCGCGATTTCGGCTATGGCAGCCGAGTCAACGATCCGATCGACGCGCCGACGTTCGTACCCCAGGAGTTCACGCAGCTCGCCGACCGGCTGGACAGCGTCTACACGAAACGGCTGACGCCGTCTCTCTCGCTGACACCGGCGACGTGGCGCGTGCGGGTGAGCCAGCCGAGCCTCGACGGCAAGAATCATCTGGTCGTCACCCTCAGCGGCGACGCGCGATTGTCCCGGGCGTCGCTTCACAATCGCGTGCTCACCATCCGGCCGCACGGCGGCGCACCCGTGACCCTTGGCGTGCAGATCGAGACCGACGGCGCTGCGCTCGACCCGCTGACGCGGGATCAAATCTTCAACACCCAATTCCGTCGCTTCGCCGACTCCGCCAAATCCCAACGCCTCGAGCGTGAGATCCGCGGCTTCGAGCTGCTCAGCTCCCGGCAGAAGTTGATGGCCGGGCTCCCGACGTACGCGACCTACTTCGGCAGAGACATGCTGATGACGGCGCTGCTGATGCAGCCCGTCTGGTCCGACACGATGGCGGAGTTCGTCATGGGCGCGGCGCTCGCCAAGCTGGGCCCGGCGGGCGACGTCAGTCACGAGGAAGCGCTCGGCGGCCAGGCGATTCGTGAAAACGCGGCGGAGTTTCTCAAAACCGGCGACGGCGCGCTGCTGCACACTCTGCAAAAGACGCGCGAGAACTACTGGATGGTGGACGACGACTTTCAGCTGCCCGTCGTCGTGGGTCGCTATTTCGCGGACGCCTCCGTTCCGGCTGCGCGCAAGCGGGCGTTCGTGGGCCGGTGGGGGAATGCCCTGCGCACGAACCTCGCGTACGTGATGCACCAGGCGGCGCCCTATTTCCATGATCCTGTCGCCACGAATCTCGTGAGCTTCAAGCGCGACCCGGACGGGTACTGTCATCCCGGGAGCTGGCGCGACAGCCGCGTCGGCTATGCGGGCGGCTGCTACGCGTTCGACGTGAACGTCGTGTGGGTTCCCGCCGCGCTGAATGCCATCGTCGCGATCGACAGCGCGTTTCGCGCGCTGGGTGAGCCGGGAATCGACCATGCGGAGATGGTTCCGGCGGGCGTGAAGACGTGGCGGGAGGCGTCGCGACACTTCATGGTCGCGCTCGCGCCGGACGAGGTTGCCGCACGCGTAGGCGCGAAGATCGGCTCGCTCGCTCCCGACGAGGCCAATTACTGGGGCGCGATCGTCGCGCGCAGCGGAGTTCCCAGCGATACGTTGCGTTTCCCCGCAGTCTCGCTCGACAGCGCCGGCAATCCGATTCCGGTCATGACCACCGACCCCGCGATGTGGCTGCTGCTCCAGCGTCAGGACAGTGCCCGCGAAGCAGAGCTGCTGCGTCCCTTCCTGCTTCCGTATCCTGTCGGCCTCTTCATCGATGGTGTGGGCTTGGCGGTCGCGAATGACGCGTATGCCCCGCCCGCGGTGTGGACGATGTTCGCGAACGATCTCTACCACTCGCCGCGCGTCGTGTGGGGTCGTGAAGTGAATGTCTTGCTTGCCTCGCTCGCGACACGGTCTCGACCGGGCGCGATCGACTCGGTGCGCACCGCGGTCGCGCGGTCCGGTCTGCAGTACGCCGAATTGTGGAGTTACAAGTTCGAGGGTGGGGCGCTGCGCCCAGTGCGGTACGGTTCGAGCTCAGACGTGCAGCTGTGGACGCTCACGGATCTCGCTGTTCAATATCTCCTCCACTCGCCAAGGGTCCCGCAATGAGCAATCTGCACGGCTTCGACATCTTCTTCATCGCGCTCTACTTCCTCATTCTGTTCGGCATCGCGTGGTGGGCAGCGCGCAGAGAGAAGGCCGTCAGCTCCGACTACTTCCTCGCGAGCCGCGACGTCGCGTGGTTCGCGGTCGGCGCGAGCTTGTTCGCCTCCAACATCGGGAGCGAGCACCTCGTGGGGCTGGCGGGCACTGGCGCCGGCAGCGGTCTCGCCGTCGGCCACTTCGAGTGGCTCGCCTGCCTCATCCTGCTGCTGCTCGGCTGGCTCTTCGTGCCCTTCTATCTCAAGAGCGGCGTCTACACGATGCCGGAGTTCCTGGAAAAGCGGTACAACTCGGCAGCGCGGTCGTATTTCACCTGGGTGTCGGTGATCGGCTACGTCCTGACGAAGATCAGCGTGACGCTGTATGCGGGTGGCGTCGTGATTCGCGCGGTCACGGGGTGGGACTTCTACACCGCGGCCATCGTCCTCATCGTCATCACCGGGCTGTATACGATCTTCGGCGGCCTGCGCGCCGTGGTCTACACCGAGGTGCTGCAGGCCATCGTGCTGATTCTCGGCTCCATCACGCTGATGGCGATCGGGCTCTCGCGGGTCGGCGGAATCTCCGGGCTCGAGGCCAAGGTCCCTGCGGGCTTCTTCTCCATGTGGAAACCCTCGAGTCATCCGGACTTTCCATGGACCGGAATCATTTTCGGCGCACCGATTCTCGGGATTTGGTATTGGTGTACCGATCAGCACATCGTGCAGCGCGTGCTCGCCGCGAAGAACATCAAGGAAGCGCGCACCGGGACGATTTTCGCCGGTTACCTGAAGATTCTCCCCGTCTTCATCTTCGTGCTGCCGGGCATTGTCGCCGTGGCGTTGTTCTCGGACGTCAGCAACAACCCTGACTCCGCGTATCCCACGCTGGTAACGCGGCTGCTGCCGGACGGGATCAAGGGGCTGGTACTCGCGGGAATGCTCGCGGCACTGATGAGCTCTCTGGCCTCCGCGTTCAACGCGTGTTCGACGCTCCTGACCTGGGATGTCTACAAGAAGATGCGTCCGACCGCGAGCGAGCAGCAGCTCGTGCGCGTGGGCCGCATTTCCGCCGGGGTCATGGTGTTTCTTGGACTGGCCTGGATTCCGCTGATGAAGTTCGTCTCCTCGCAGATCTACATCTACTTGCAGAGCGTGCAGGCGTACATCGCGCCCCCCATCGCCGCCTGCTTCCTCCTCGGCCTGTTCTTCCGCCGCCTGAACGGCACCGGCGCGATGGCATCGCTCATCACCGGGCTCGTCCTCGGCGTGCTGCGGCTGATCCTCGAGCTGACCAACAAGGCCACCGGCGGCGGTCTCGCGCCGGGGACGCTGTGGCACTGGATCGCGACGATCAACTTCCTCCACTACGCCGTGCTGCTGTTCGTGATCTGCACGGCGGTGCTCTTCGTCGTGAGCATGATGACACCACCACCCGGCGCCGACAAAACTGACGGACTTACGTACGTCCGTGCCGCACCAGGGGCCGCCGCCTTGCTGGAAGGCGAGACCGCGAAGGATCGGAGGTTCGAGATCGGGCTGTCGGTGCTACTCGTCGTCATCATTGGCGTGCTGTGGATCGTGTTCCGTTGAGAAACCGGTGCGCGGTGAGCGGTGCGTGGTGCGTAGTCGCGCTAATGGTGGCGACTGCTTGCCGCCCGTCGACCCGTCCGCCCGTCAGCCCGTCGTCTTACGATCCCGCCCACGATATCGGCGCGTTGTTCGCGGACGTGCAACTGTCAGGGATCTTCCCCGATTCGAAAGAATTCGTCGATGCACGTCCGAAGGCCGCTCCAGCCGCGATCGAGGCGCGATACGACTCCGCGCGGCGCGCGAACGGATTCGTCTTGCGCGCGTTCGTGGATCAGAACTTCGTGTTGCCGGCGCCGGCGGGGGATGGCTATCACAGCGTCGCAGCGCAGGGCATGGTAGCGCACGTCAAGGCGCTCTGGCCGGTGCTGACGAGATCGCCCGACAGCACCGACCCTCGCTCCTCGCTGATTCCGCTGTCCCAGCCCTACGTCGTGCCCGGCGGGCGATTCCGCGAGATCTACTACTGGGACTCCTATTTCACGATGCTCGGTCTGGTGCGGAGCGACCGTACCGATCTCGTGAAGAACATGCTCGACAACTTTGCGGAGCTGATCAACACGTTGGGACACATTCCCAACGGCAACCGCACGTACTATCGGAGTCGTAGCCAGCCACCCTATTTCGCTGCGATGGTAGGACTCTACGCGCGCGCGACGGACACGGCGAAGGCATTGCCGTATCTCGATGCGCTGGAGAAGGAGCACGCGTTCTGGATGGAGGGCGCCGAGCAGCTGACACCGGGGGCGGGGCAGGCCCACCGCCGCGTGGTGAAGCTCGCCAATGGTGTGGTGCTGAATCGCTACTGGGATGACTCGGCGGAGCCGAGGCCGGAGTCGTACCGTCCAGATGTCGAGATCGGGCAGACGGTGCCCGAATCGCTGCGCGCCACCTTCTACCGTAACGCGCGCGCGACGGCGGAAAGCGGGTGGGATTTCTCGAGTCGGTGGATGCGCGATCCCAAGGACCTGCGTTCGCTCGAGACGATCGACCTGATTCCGGTGGACCTCAACAGTCTGTTGTACAACGCCGAGCGCACGATTGCGGCGCTGCGATTGTTCCGGCATGGGGCGGGCGATTCCGCGGTCGCGCAGCGATTCAACCAGCAGGCCGATGCGCGCCGCGCCGCAATCCTGGCGATGTACGATCCAAAACAGAGATACTTTTTCGACCGGCGCTGGCGCACCGGTGAGCTGGTGACCGATCGACCGTCGCTCGCCGCCGCGGCGCCGCTCTATTTCGGTATCGCGACGGCTGATCAAGGCAAGAACGTGGCCGCTCGCCTGGAGCGCGAGTTTCTCAAGCCGGGCGGGTTTGTCACGACGAATTTCGCGTCCGGCCAGCAGTGGGACGGGCCCAATGGATGGCCGCCGCTCGAGTGGCTTACTATAGAAGGGGTGCGCCGCTATGGCCGGGCGGATCTCGCCGATACGGCTGCCGGCCGCTGGCTCACCCTCATCCAGCACACGTACAAGACGACCGGACGTATGATGGAGAAATACGACGTAGTCAACCTCCGCAAGAAAGCCGGCGGAGGAGAGTATCCCACCCAAGACGGCTTCGGTTGGACGAACGGGGTAGCATTAGCGTTATGCGCGATCGCGGCACAAACGCAGGCGTGCAACAACTAGCTCTCGCTCTCAGTCTCTTCCTCTCCGCGTTTTGCCTTCCCCAGCAACAACGCGATGTCGTCCTTGCCACGACCACATCCACGCGGGACGCCGGGTTATTGGACTCCCTCCTGCCCGTCTTCGAAGCGAAAAGCGGTTACAAGGTCAAGGTTGTCGCCGTGGGCACGGGCCAGGCCATTGCGATGGCGCGGCGCGGCGATGCGGAGGTCGTGCTGGTGCACGCGCCCGAGCTCGAGCGCGCGCTCGTCGACTCCGGCTTCTTCGTGCGCCGCAGGCTCGTGATGCACGACGACTTTCTCTTCGTGGGACCGGAGAGCGATCCTGCCCGACTTCGCGGTGGGCGTGATGCCGTCGCCGCGCTCGCCGCCACCGCCGCCGCGCGCGCGCCCTTCGTGTCCCGGGGTGATCGCTCGGGTACCCACCTGCTCGAGCTGAAGCTGTGGCGGCTCCTCGGGCAGGCCCCGCCGCCGCCCGGCGCCTGGTACATCGAAGCGGGGCAGGGCATGGCGGCGACGCTGCAGATGGCCGATCAGAAGCGCGCATACACGATTACCGACCGCCCGACGTTTCTCGTGTGGCAGTCCAAGCTGCAGCTCGTGCCGCTGGTCGAGGGGGACACGCTGCTCTACAACGTCTATCACGTGATGGAAGTCCCGCGTGCCGGAGCGGGCGCGCGCGCGCTCGCGGACTTCTTTGTTGCGCCAGAAGCTCAGGAATTGATAGGGAAGTTTGGGACCGCGCGATTTGGGAAGCAGTTATTTGCGCCTGATGCCGGCAAACCAGATCGGTGGTAGTCTAGAACGCCTGATCCCACCGCTGTGACAATCGAATCGCCGAGCTGATCAGTCCGACCATGCTGTAGGTCTGCACGAAGTTGCCCCACTGCTCTCGTGTCTGCGGATCGATGTGCTCGGCGAGGAGCCCATGCCGGTTGCGACATTGGAGTACGTCCTCGAACATGCGGCGCGCCTCATCGCGCTCGCCGATCGCCGCGAGCGCGTTGATGTACCAAAAGGTGCACACCAGAAACGCGTTCGAGGGTGTGCCGAAATCGTCGGGCGTCGTGTAGCGAAACACGAAATCGCCCCGTTTCAGGTGTTTCCCGATGGCTCGCACCGTTGCGGCGAAGCGCGGATCGTCGTCCGTCACGAAGAACAGCTCGTTGAGCCTGAGCAGGCTCGCGTCCAACGTGTCGCCGTCGAACGTCGCGACGAAGGTCCCCAGGCGCGCGTTCCAGGCGCGTGTGGAGATCACGTCGTGCATCTGTCGCGCGTGATTGCACCAGTACGCCGCCCGGTCGGCGAGCCCGAGTTGTTTGGCGATGCGGCTCAGCCGCTCGCATCCGACCCAGCACATCACCGCCGAGAAGGTGTGGACGTGCGTGCGGCCGCGCAGCTCCCACAGACCGGCATCTGGCTGATCGAACGATGTGACGCAGCGCTCACCCAGCGGCTCGAGGCGCCGGAACAGCGACTCATCACCCTGTCGCACGAGTCGCCGGTCGTAGAACACGTGCGTGGCGGCCATGATGGACGAGCCGTACACGTCGTGCTGCGCCTGCTGGGAGGCCTGGTTGCCGACGCGGACCGGTCCGATGCCCCGATAGCCCGGCAGCGACTCCACGATCCGCTCGGGCGGCAGGCGATGGCCCGTGAGGGTGTACACGGGATCGAGGGGCCGGTCTGCGGACTCCGCGACGATGTTGAGAATGAAGCTGAGGTAGCGCTCCATCGTGTGCGTGGCGCCGAGCCGGTTCAGCGCGGTCACGACGAAGTAGGCGTCGCGCAGCCAGCAGTGGCGGTAGTCCCAGTTGCGACTGGAATCGGCGGCTTCGGGGATGGACGTCGTCAGCGCTGCGATGATGGCGCCGGTGTCCTCGAACACGTTGAGCTTCAGGGTGATCGCGGCGCGAATCACGGCGTCCTGCCACTCGAACGGAATCGCCAGCTCCCGCACCCATTCGCGCCAGTACGCCGTCGTCTCGGAGAGGAAGTGCTGGCCGACTTCGTTCGCTCCTTCCTGCAGCGTTTCGTCGGGGCCGAGGACGAGGGTCACCGCGTCGTCGAGGAAAAATGCGTTCTCCTCGACAATCGCCGTCACGGGCACGTCGGTCGTCAGACGCAGCACGAGCGCGTTGCCGGCGTAGCGAATGTGGTTCGAGCCGTACGTCAGGGCCGTGAGCGGCTCGCCGAAGTTCTGCGCCGGGCGCGCGCGCACGCGAATGCGGGGATGGCCGGCCAGCCGCTGGATGCGGCGCACGATCATCATGGGACAAAACAGCCGGCCGCGCTGCCGGAACCGCGGCACGAAGTCGGTGATCTCGATGGCCCCGCCCGCCGAATCCGTCAGGCGCGTGACGACCACCGGCGTATTGTGCAGGTACTTCTGCTCCGCGCGGACGCGGTCCGGCAGCTCGATCGCAAAGAAGCCGGTGTCCTCGCGCGCTCCGGTGCGCGCCTTGAGGAGTGAGCAGAACATCGGATCGCCGTCGAAGCGCGGAAAGCAGGCCCACGTGATTTCGGCGTTGGGATCGACGAACGCCCCGATGGTGCCATTGCCGATGAGCGCGAGATCGAGGGACGTCATGAGTCGAGCCACTCCCGGACCGCCGCGACGTTCGGGAGCCGCCAGCGGGCAACGCTACGGCCCGGCCCCACCTTGATCGAATGCCCGCCGAGCCCGTTCACGGCGGCGAAACCGACCTCGTCGCTCGCGTCGTCGCCGACGAAGATGGCGGTGCGGCCGCGAAACGGCTCTTCCTTCATGAACTCGCGGATGCCCACGCCCTTGTCTTTCCCTGCGGGACGCATCTCGACGACGTACTTGCCGCGCTGGATGCAGAACTGGCGTCCGACGACGGGAAGCATGGACCGGGCCAACCGGTGCGCGTAGGCCGCGAGGCGCGGTGCGCGCCGGTAGTGCAGGGCGAGGGACAAGCCCTTGTTCTCCAACAGCAAGCCGGCCTTGCCGTCCACTGCGTTCGCCAGCCGCAGCCGCACGCGCTCGAAGCGCCGGGCCGGCACGGCGTGGCGTGTGATCGTGCCGCCGGCGCCGCGTCGCTCGAGGCCGTACTGGCCCGCGACCGGCAGCCGGGCATGCGGAAACAGCCGGTCGATCTCGGCGACGGCTCGGCCACTCATCAACGCGACCGCTCCGCCCGTGTCGCGATACAGCCGCTCGAGCGAGCGGCAGAGGTCTTCGCTGACATGCACACCGGCCGGCGTGTCGGCGAAATCGACGAGCGTGCCGTCGAGATCGAAGAAGTAGGCCCACTCGCGCTGCGGCGCCGGCGGCCTACGCCTGGTCAAAGCCCGCCACTCGTTTCTGCCGCTCGAGGCCGCGCGGGGTGAAGGCGTCGGGGAGGCGTTCACGCCGCCGCAGGGTGGCCGCATCCATCAGCATGCGCCCGGCCCAGCGGAACACATTGAAATCCTGTATCAGGCCGCGCATCAGCCGCATCCGGGTGCGCTGTTCCCCGCCGCTCATCGTGAGCGCCAGGCGCAGCGCGGCAGCGCACTGGTCGATGTCATAGGGATTCACGATCAGCGCTTCGGGCAGCTCGCGTGCCGCGCCCGTGAACAGGCTGAGAATCAGCACGCCCCGTTCGTCGTCGCGGGCGGACACGAACTCCTTCGCGACGAGGTTCATGCCGTCGTGGAGTGACGTCACCATGCAGAGGTCGGCGCCGCGGTAATACTCGAAGATCTCGTCGGGCTGATGGTGCTCGATCTTCAGAATGATCGGCGGCTGCGCCGCTTCCGGAAAACGCTGATTGATGCGCATCGCGAGGTCGCGGATGCGCGCCTCGTAGTTGCGGTATTCTTCGATGTGGATGCGCGTAGGTGCCGCGATCTGAATGAACGTGAACTTGCCGATCCACTGCGGCTCGAGCTCGAACAGGCGCTCGACCGCGCGCAGTCGCTCCTCGATGCCTTTGGTGTAATCCATCCGCTCGACGCCGACGCCGACCGCCTGCTCCGGCGGGAGGTCGTGCCGCCGCCGGATCACCGTGCGGCATTGCTCGACCGGTTGCGCCAGCAACTCGGCCTGCGGCGGCCACTCGACGGAGATCGGATAGCGGCGCACCGTGGTCGGCTTGCCGCGGTAGGTGACGGCGAAGACTTCCCGGTCGACGCGCGCTTCCACCAGCCGGTCGACCGTGTCGACGAAATTGTTGACGTGAAACTGGGTGTGGAATCCGAGAATGGTGCTGCCGAGCAGTCCGTCGAGCAGCTCCTCGCGCCAGGGACAGATCGCGAACGCCTCCGGATTGGGCCAGGGAATGTGCCAGAACGAAATGATCGTGGCCGCCGGCAGCGCCTGGTTGATCATCCGCGGCAACAGCGCGAAGTGATAGTCCTGCACGAGCACGATCGGGTCGGGAGACTTCGCCTCGTTGACCACCGTCTTCGCGAACTTGCGATTCACGCTGACGTACTCGTGCCAGTCCCTGGTGCGAAACACGGGCCGCACGTGCGCGATGTGGCAGAGCGGCCAGAGCCCCTCGTTGGCGAAGCCGTAGTAGTAGCCGGCCTCCTCCTCCGCTGACAGCCACACCCGGCGCAGCCGATACGCGGGCCCGTCGGGCGGCGGCGGCAGCGCGACGCGATCGTGGTGGTCGACGGTCTCGCGATCGGCGGTGCCGCTGCCGTGCGCGATCCAGGTTCCCGAGCAGGCGCGCATGATCGGCTCGAGTGCCGAGACGAGGCCGCTCGCGGGCCGCCACACGTCGATCTCCGCACCCCGCTTCATGTGGATGTAGGGCTCGCGGTTCGACACGACCATCACTTCCTGGCCGCGCAGCTCGCGGTGCAGGATGTTGCGCAGGGTGGCGGGAGCCCACGCGAGCTGTTCCTCGTCTCGGGAGCGATGGTCGGCTTCGAGATCTGCGATCAGCGCGCGCAGGTCTTTCACGACGGGTCGGAGCTCGGCGGGCGGTCCCGCGAAGCCGCGCCCGCCCGAGCGTCCCGGTACCACCAGCAGACCCTCACCGCGCAGCAACGCGCGGAGACCCTGCACCCAGCCGCGCCAGGACAGCTGCGCGATCACCACGGTGATGAGCGCGACGGTGAGGCCGAGCCCGACAAAGAAGAGGAAGAGGTAGTTGCGGGTCTCGCGGCTGCGGCGGGCGATGAAGCTCATGTCGTGCACCAGCACGAGCCTCCCGCCGCCAACCAGCGGGCGCACCGATATGAAAACCGGACCGGACGCAGTCTGCAGCAGATCGCCCGACGGCTGTGTAAAGCGGCCCAACTCGGAGCAGCGCACCTCCGCCGGCATTGTCGGGGTCGCGACGGGATCACCGGCATCCGCGGGACAAAACGCGACCGCGAACAGGCGCTCGTCCTGCGTCAGACGCGTGAAAAACTCCTGAATGCGGCTGCGGTCGCCGCTGCGAATCAGGTTATGGAGCGGATCGTCGACCGTGGTCGCAATCAGGTTGGCGCGCACCTCGAGGTCGCGGCTGAACCAGCGGAGCATGAGCTTGTCCACCAGTGGGAGGGCCGCGTAGGCGAAGATGCCGAGCGCCAGAAAGAGCGGGACGACGAAGCGCAGCGATAAACGCATCGTTCTACATACCCAAGCGCCGCAATGGGTTCCGTTCCACGAGAGCATCTGGCAGAACTCGCAGTTTCGAGCGACCGTTTCGGCGCGTGCCTACCGAGCTGAAACGGTCGCTTCGCGTTTTCGACGGACTCGCCATGGTCATCGGCATCATGGTCGGCTCCGGAATCTTCCGGACGCCGGGCGAAGTGGCGCGCCAGCTGGGACGGCCCTGGCTGACATTCGTCGCCTGGCTGCTCGGCGGCCTGCTCGCCTTTTGCGGCGCGTTGTGCTTCGCGGAGCTGGCAACGCGATATCCGAAAGCCGGCGGGAAGTACGTGTATGCGCGCGAGGCGTTCGGGCCGCGCGCGGGTTTCGTGGTCGGCTGGGTCGAGGGGCTCGCTATCTACCCGGCCGCGATTGCGGCCCTCGGCGTCGTGACGGGCGAGTTCGTGGGCCGCCTCGCAGGATGGCCGGCTGCGGTGAGCAACTGGATCGGCGTGCTCGCGGTCGCGCTGTTCGTCGCGATCAACATCGTCGGCGTCACGTCGGGCCGCTGGGTACAGAATCTCGTGACGAGTGCCAAAGTGCTCGCGCTCGGCGGCATCGTGGTGATCGCGTTCGCCGCGGGACATGGCGCGGGATGGCACGGTGTGCTCGCGGACGCACCAACGGGATTTGCCCTCTGCGGCGCACTCGCCGTCGCCTTCCAGTCGGTGATTTGGTCGTACTACGGTTACGCCGACGCCGGGAAGATTGCCGAAGAGGTGGTGGACCCCGCGCGCTCGCTGCCGCGCGTGTTTCTGTTCGGCATCGCGATCGCGACGGGACTGTATCTCCTGCTCAATGCCGCGTTTCTGCACGTCCTGCCCTTCGACCACATCGCCGGCTCTGTGCTCGTCGTGGGCGACGTGGCTCGAGCGGTGTTCGGCGCCCGCGGCGATCTCGTGATCACGCTGCTCGCGCTGCTCGTGGTCATGGCGTCGCTCAACGGCAACGTATTCGTGACGCCGCGCGTGATCTTTGGTCTCGCCCGCGAAGGCCTCGGCCCCGCGCCGCTCGCGTGGGTCAACCCGGGTGGCACACCGTGGGTCGCGATGCTCGCGGTCGGGGCGGTGGCCGTCGTGCTCGCGGCGACGGGCAGCTTCGTGCGGCTGTTGTCGATCGCGATCGCGCTCGTCTTGCTGGTCGACGGCCTGACGATTGCGGCGATGTTCCCGCTGCGGGCACGCCAGGCCGATGCGTCGTTCTCGGTGCCGCTTTATCCCGTGGTGCCGCTGCTGTTGATCGCCGTGTACATCGCGTTGCTGATCGGGACCGCGCTGGCGCAGCCGAGGCTGATGGCCGTCGCACTCGGTGTGCTGGCTGCGGCCTGGCTCATCAGCGTGGCGGCTGTAGCGCCACTATCTGGACGAATCGCTCCGCCAGCAGCATCCCCCCGAGCACCGCCCCCAGACAGCCGATGATCGTCACCGCCATGTAGAGCGCGGCCCGCCCGTACTGTCCCTACATAGTACTAGAGGGCTGTCAGCGGAGGACGCGCGCGGTCTCGATTAGTGTGCACTTTGCCCCTGCCGCCACCGCCGCCCCTGTCGTCGTATCTTTACCGTCATGTCCGTCGTTCGTATTGCTCTGTCACAATTCAGGCCCACCAAAGGCGAGTACGCCGACAACGTCGCTCGCATCGGCGCCGTTGTCAGCCAGGCCGCGCAGCTCGATCCCAAACCCGATCTCGTGGTGCTCCCCGAAACGGCGACGTCGGGATACTTCGTGGAAGGCGGGGTGAAGGAGCTCGCCGTCACCGCGGGCTCTCTGGCCCGCGATCTCGCGGCCGCGTATAGTGGCCCGCAGATCGATATCGTCGTCGGTTTCTACGAACGGTTCCAGAACCACATCCACAATTCGGCGTTGTATCTGACCCTCGGCAACCGGAAGCCCGAGGTCCGGCACGTCCATCGCAAGGTCTTCCTCCCCACCTATGGCGTGTTCGACGAGGAGCGGTTCGTCGACCGTGGACAGGATGGTGTCCGGTCGTTCGAAACCAGCTGGGGCGGTAAGGTCGCAATCCTGATTTGTGAAGATGCCTGGCACTCGCTCGCCGCTACGGTGGCCGCGCTCGAAGGTGCGCAGCTGATCATCGTGCCCAGCGCATCCCCGGCGAGAGGCCTCGGGGAGGACGAGGATTGCGACGGGGTCACACTGCCGGCGTCGGTGGTACGCTGGGAACGGATCGTGCGCGGTATCGCCGAGGAGCACGGCGTGTTCGTCGCGCTCGCCAACCTCGTGGGCTTCGAGGGCGGCAAGGGCTTTCCGGGCGCGTCGGCGGTGATCGATCCGACGGGCAAGATCATCGCGCGCGGCCCGTTGTTCGAGGAAGCCCTGCTCACCGCCGACATCGACTTGGACTCGCTCACGACCGCACGCTCTGATTCGCCGTTGCTCGCCGACTTACATAGCGCGTTACCGGTGCTCACCAAGAGCCTGAGCGGCGACAGGCAGGATCAAAAAGTACGGTTCGATCCCGCCGCCAACGGCAGTCCCACGCACCACGCGCCACGCACCACGCACGTCGACATCGTCGCGAAGCGAACCCCAGAGAGCGACCCCCTCGCCATCGACCCCGAGCTGACGCGGAAGTGGCTGGTCAGTTTCCTGAAAGACGAGGTCGTGCGCCGGCGGGGATTCCCAAAAGGGCTGGTCGGTCTCTCGGGTGGCGTGGACTCCGCGCTAACCGCCTTCCTCGCGGCCGAGGCGCTCGGCAAGGACAACGTCATCGGTGTGCGGATGCCGTATCGCACGTCGAGTCCCGAAAGTCTCGAGCACGCGCAGCTCGTCATCGACAAGCTCGGCATCCCGTCGCTCACGGTCGACATTTCGGACGCCGCCGATGGCCTGCTGAAACAGGTCGGTGACCACGACCCGCACCGCCTGGGCAATATCATGGCGCGCGAGCGGATGATCGTGTTGTTCGATCTCTCCGCCAAGCACAAGGCCCTCCCGCTGGGCACCAGCAACAAGTCGGAACGGCTGCTCGGCTACTTCACGTGGCACGGGGACGACGCGCCGCCGGTGAATCCGCTGGGGGATCTGTTCAAGACGCAGATCTGGGCGCTCGCGCGGCATGTCGGCGTACCGGAGGAGATCGTCGGCAAACCGGCGACAGCCGACCTCATCAAAGGGCAGACCGATGAAGGGGACCTCGGCGTTTCGTACGTCAACGCCGACCACATACTCTATCACCTGATCCGCGGCGAGGAGCCGAGAGGCTTTACTAAGGAAGAGGTGGAGATCGTCCGGAAGCGGCTGGACTCGACGCACTGGAAGCGCCGTCTTCCCACGGTGGCCGTCCTGTCCCAGACTGCAATCGGCGAGTTCTATCTGAGGCCGGTGGACTACTGATGGCAAAACCGTCCGGGCCGACCCGGCATCCGCGCGAGTCCGAAGCGATCCTGACCGAGCTGATGCTGCCGCAACACGCGAACATCATGGGCAATGTTTTCGGCGGCTTCATCCTCGCGCTGGTGGACAAGGTCGCCGCGATTTCCGCCATCCGTCACGCGCATCGCGAGTGCGTCACGGTGTCTGTCGACAAGGTCGACTTCCGCGAGCCGATCCACGTCGGCGAGCTGGTCACCGCGCTGGCGCGCGTGAACTTCGCGGGCAAGACCTCGATGGAAGTCGGCGTCAAGGTGCTTGCCGAGAACGTGCTGACGGGGGACAAGCGCCACACCAATTCGTGCTACGTCACCTACGTCGCGCTCGACGAGAACGGCAAGCCGACCGAGGTTCCGGGCGTCGTTCCGGAGACCCCCGACGAAAAACGGCGCTATGAGCGCGCGAGCAAACGGCGGGCGAAGCGGGTGATGGAACGGCGCTACGATCAAGGCCGGGGTGAGTAAAGTCGTCCTGGTGTTGTCCGGCGGCGGCGCGAAGGCCGTCGCCCACGCCGGTGCGTTTCACGCTCTCGAGCAGGCCGGCCTCGTTCCCAGCCATATCTTCGCGACCTCCATGGGCTCGGTCATGGGCGCGGCGCTCGCCGCGGGGCTGCCCTTCGATGAGGTCCGGCACCGCGCCATGGGCTTGCGGCGCAAGGACATCGCGCCCTTCGACCCGAGAGTGCTGATCATGGGTCTGTTCTCCCGCAGCCTCTTTCCCGCGGCCGCCCTGCGACGCGCCATCGCGCGCATCGTGCCGACAACGCGATTTGCATACCTGCGAATGCCGCTCACCGTGACCGCCGTGGACTTGGACAGCGGTGAGCTGTTGTTGCTCGGCGGTCCCGAGCCGCGCGGCAGGGACATCGAGCTGGCTGACGCCTTGTACGCGTCGTGCGCGCTGCCGCTCTACTTCCCGCCGCTCGAAGCGGACGGCAGGCGTCTCGCCGACGGCGGGCTCCGCGCGGTCTTGCCAATCGAGGCCGCGCGAACCCGCGAGCCCGACGCGGATGTGTTCGTCGCGGTCGACGTCGGTCCCGGCTTTGACGAGCACGTGTCGACCAAGGACGGGCCCCGTCCCTCACCCCTCCCCAACGTCGTGCGTGTGCACGGCGAAGCCCTGCGCGTCATGATGGCGGACCAGACGGAGCGGGTGATCGCCAGCTGGCCCAAGGATGGGCCGCGACTGGTGTACGTGCGCGCTGTCACGGAAGGCGAAGCGACGTTTGCAGTCGATAGAGTGCAGGAGTACGTCGAGATGGGTTATCAGGCAACGAAAAAGGCGTTAGGATAGACGACGTGCGCGCTGCTGAGGTCATGATTGCCGACCCCGTGGTCGCCGCTGCGGGTGCCACTTCCTCGGAGGTGGCCGCCTTGATGCGGTTGAAGAACATCTCGGTCGTTCCGGTCGTCGATAATCCCAAAGATCGCCGCTATCTGGGTACCATCTCGGATCGGGATATCGTCGCGCGTTGTGTCGGAGCGGGGCACGATCCGACCGACTGCTCAGCCGCCGATCATGCACGAACCGACACTCCGGTCGTGAAGCCCGAGACCGAGATGAAAGGGTACAAGGTCGCCAAGCAGCTGGACCCCACCGACCACCACGTGAGGTCGACGATTGTAGTGCTCAACGGGGAAAAGAAAGTCGTGGGATTCATACCGCATCCGGAAGAAATCGACGGAATCCAGATTCAGGAGTAGTGCGGTCATTACGAATGGCGCACAAGTTTTTCACTCTCGCCGAAGCGAACCGCACTCTTCCTCTCGTGAAGCGTGTGGTGCAGGATATCCTGACCGTCTATCCTCAGTGGAAGGATCTCGTCGCCCAGTATGAGCTCATCGCCGCTCGGGCTCGTCCCGATTGGGGCGAGTCGAAGGAGCAGATCGACCTCAAGGCCCAAATCGACGCCGTCGCCGGCAAGATCAACACCTACCTCGGCGAGCTGGAGCTGGTTGGCTGTGAATTCAAGGGATTCGACGAGGGGTTGGTGGACTTCCACGGACGCCTCGACGAGCGCGAAATCCTGTGGTGCTGGAAGTTCGGCGAAGATCGGATAACGCACTGGCATGAGCTCGATGCCGGATTCGCAGGCCGCCAGCCTTTGCCGGAGGTCATGAGCGGTACATGAAGGGATTCTGGCTGCTCATCCACGTGATCGGCTTCGTCGCCTGGATTGGCGGTGGCCTGGCCGTGATGCTGAGCGGCATCACCGCGAAGTACTTCTCGCCCGAACAGCGGCTCGCCGTCTATCGCATCATGGCTGTCGTGACGCGCAGTCTCATCGGGCCGGGCGCGGTCCTCGTCGTGCTGAGTGGTCTGATCCTGTCCGTGCCCTACTTCCACACCGCGACCGTGCCGACCTGGCTCATGGCGATGCAGGTATTCGGCATCCTTGGCGCCATCGTGGCGATCGGGATCGTGACGCCGGCAGCCGCGCGGCTGGGCAGGCTCGATCTCGACCCCCGCGGTGAGCTGCCCGAAAGCTTCGCCGGATTAAGAAGGAAGCAGGCAATCTTCGCGACCCTCGCCGGCATGCTCGCGCTCGCCGCGCTGCTCGCTGGCACCGTTTTTCGAGCCTAGACTCACCCTCCGGTAGTGACCATCAACCCCGTCTCCGGGTCGTTTCCGGGACGGCAACCTCCCTCTGACCACGGGTGGCGGGCACGAGTGCGCGGCCTGGTACTCTTCGACTTCGGCGGAACACTGGACGCGGATGGCGCCCGCTGGAGCATTCGGTTTCATGCCGCCTACCGCGCGGCGGGCGGCCGCCAATCATTCGTGGCGTTCGAGAAGGTGTTCCGTGAATCGGATCGCGCGCTCGGACGCTTTTCCGGCATCGAGAAACTGGGATTCCGCGCCATGATTGACGCGCAGGCGGCACTGCTCCTCGCTCGGCTTCCTGACGGCGCGGCGCTCTCACAACAGAACATCGCCGACCAGTTCCACTCCTCCACTTGCGCCGTCGTGCGCCGCAACGAGACGCTGCTCGAACGGCTGCAGCAGTCATATCACTTGGGAGTCGTTTCCAACTTTACCGGCAATCTCGAGCTCTGCCTGCAAGAGCTCGGACTGATGAAGTACTTCAGCGTCGTCGCCGACTCGGGACGCGTCGGCGTGACCAAGCCCGATGCGCGCCTGTTCCAGCACGCGCTGACATGGCCGGGACTCGTCGCCGCGCCGGCCTGGATGGTCGGCGACAACTTCGAGTCCGACATCCGGCCGGCGGCCGCGCTCGGGTTGTCCACTGCGTGGCTCGCGCCCGACACCGACAAGTCTCCAGACGCGGGGCTTCCCACGGTGCGTCTCAAGACGCTGTCCGATCTCGCCCCGGTGCTCGACTCATGATGCAGGGACTCATCCTCGCGGGTGGACGCGGTTCCCGCCTGGCGGCCGACGGCGTCGAGACACCGAAGGCGCTGGTCGAGGTCGCCGGCCGGCCGCAGATCGTGCACCTGGCGGAGATGTTCGCTGCACTGGGCTGCGAAACGGTCACGTGCATGGTGCGCGACGGCATTCCTACCGATTGGTCCGCGCGGGCCGGCCCGAACGTCACCGTAAGGTCTTGCCTCACGCCGTCTTCGCTGCACACGCTGGTCGTCGGCCTCGCCGTGGTTCCTCCGGGACCGGTGTTCTGTACCATGGTCGACAGCGTGATGCCCGCGGCCGATTGGCAACGACTGTACCAAGCTGTGACGCAGCGTCTTGCGACGGGGTCACTAGCGGTGCTCGCTGTGACGCCCTTTGTCGACGATGAACTGCCCGTCTATGTGGCCCGCGACGCGGCTGGGTTCGCGACTGAGATCGCGGACCGTGCTCCCGGCTCTTCCACCGGTGGGCCGGTGGTCACCGGCGGCGTCTACGGTTTTAGTCCGGTCGCGCGTCGTCTCGCCGGTGTGGCCGTCGCGTCGCTGCATCGGATGCGCGCCTTCCTCAAACTCCTCGTCGAGCTGAAGGTGCCCGTCGCGACCGTGGAAGTCCCGCGCATCATCGACCTCGATCACAAGCGTGATCTGGATGCCGCCGAGTCGTGGCTTGCGGCGGCGAAGGCGCCGCGATGAAGCGGCTCGTCGCGTTGTACCGCAATCCCACGTATTCGCCGGCGGCGCACCGCTGCAATGACACGGCGATTCTCGACGACACCGTCGCGATGCTCGAGCAGGCGGGATGGTCGGTGACGCGTGCCGACGAAGCCGACGTAGCGGCAGGTCGCCTTCCTGCCGCGGAGCTGTACGTCAACATGTGTCAGGGTCCCGCGGCCTCGGAGCGGCTGCTGGATCTCGTGCCTGCCGAGGCGCTCGCGGTCAATCCGCCGCAGAGTGTGCTCAACTGTCACCGTCATCGTCTGGTGTCGCGGATGGCGGCCGCGGGATTGCCGTTCCCGCGCACCCTCATCGTGCCCACAGCAGACCCGCAGTCGCTCATCCCGCTCGTGCATCAGCTCAACGGCGACGGGCGGCCCGTGTGGGTCAAGCGTGGTGATGTACACGCTGAGACCAGCGCCGATGTGGTATCGGCGAAGGAAGCCGGCGTGACCGAAGCCATCGCGGCATTCGCGCGGCGCGGCGTTTCCCGGGTGGCGCTGCAGGCGCACGTCGCCGGTCCGATCGTGAAGTTCTACGCCGTCGCCGACGGCCGTTTCTTTTCCTGGTATCCTGCCGATGGACCACGCGACGCGAGGCTCGACATCGCGGAAGATCGCTTCAAGGCGGTGGTGTTTGCCGCGGCGCGGGCGGTCGGCCTGGAAGTGTTCGGCGGCGACGTCGCATTCCCGCAGCCCGACGAGCCGGTGCTGATCGATCTCAACGACTGGCCGAGCTTCGCGCCGGTTCGTATCGCGGCGGCCACCGCCATTTCCGCCTACATCGACGAGAAAGCCGCAACCCGAAGGACTGCATGATCGACCTGGCA
>WNGI01010931.1_pt1 | contig 24396 bp, 27 predicted proteins | sample 5400621 | NCBI WGS metagenome assembly WNGI01 (sample SAMN13153374, study PRJNA577476) | soil metagenome | isolation source: 20 cm soil or saprolite under Garry oak tree replicate 1 | place: USA:California | collected 2016-06-15 | reverse complement strand
CGGCGCAGTTGAAATCGAACGGTGGGAGAAACTCACCGTCGGGCATTGCCTCGAGATGGTCCGTGTTTCCGCAGACACCGATAAACTTCTCCACGTGTGAGTACCACGGCGCGACGTCGTCGTAGGTGATCGGCCAGTTAATCCCGTATCCGAGCTTCTCCGGAGCCACGAACTCATGCTTGCTCCAGCGCTGGCAGGCGCGTCCCCAGATGATCGACTTGCCGCCGACCTGGTAGCCGCGGATCCAATCGAACGGCTGCTGCTGTACGTACGGGTGATCCCGGTCCTTGATGAAGAAGTGCATGGTGTCTTCACCGTAACCGGCCGCCTTGCTGATCAGCGGGTTCTCCTTGAGAACCTGGCGCGCCATCGCGCCGCGATGAGGCAGTTCCCACGGATTGAGGTTCATCGTGGGATAGTCCTTGATGTGGACTACATTCCGGCCCCGCTCGAGCACCAGCGTCTTGAGTCCCTTCTCGCACAACTCCTTCGCCGCCCAACCACCGGAAATGCCCGACCCGATGACGATGGCGTCGAACGAGTTGTCAGCAACAGCCATTAACGCCTTGCAGATGCGTCAGGCGTGGCCGGCATACGCTTTCTGGCCTGGCTTGTAGGGAATGCACGGCTCCCACTTTCCGGGCGCCTCCTCGTACACCTGTGCCTGGGTGCAACCGATCTCGGATGTAAAATAACCGAGCAGTGACAGCTCCTTCATCATCCTGAAATAGCGATTGGGCGGCTCAGTGGATGCCACGGTCGCTTGCTGCGACTCGGTTTTCGGCGCGTTCTCTTGCACCGCCTGAGCGAGAAAATCCTTCGACCTCTTGAGGTTCTCGAGGCGCTGCTTCTCCGAGTAATCGAACTGCTCTTTGTCGAGGGTCTTGAGCAGATCCAGACGCTGCTGCGGCGTCGACTCCATGAAAGTCTTGCCGCCGTTCTTGGCCTTGCTGGCGTCGTTCAGCTTCTGCATGCCGCTCCGGAAAATCTTCTGGTCCTCGTCGCTGTAGCTGTCGGTCACCATCCGCGCCATCAATTCGCCCGTCTTCGCCGCCTTTGCTCCCGGTGTGCTGGTAGTCGGCAGAATCGTATCGGCGATCTCGTCGAGATATGCGACCTCGTCGGGAGTGAACGGCGTGAACGGGCCGCCGGTCCTCTCGGTGCGGCAGCCCGTTATGAGTGCGCTTCCTCCGATGAGCGCGACACCTCCAAGCAGCGCAGCTACCCGTGCCACCGCCTCACGTCGGGTGATCATCTCGGGAGTGTATTCGTTCAGGCTATTGTTGTCTGTCATCGATGGCTCCATCAGATATTCTGGCGCTTCAGCTCATTCACCGCGTAGTCAGCCGCGCGGGCAGTAAGCGCCATGTAGGTGAGTGAGGGGTTCTGACAAGCAGTCGATGCCATGCACGACCCGTCAGTGACGAACACGTTCTGCGCGTCCCAGACCTGGTTGTGGGAATTGAGGACCGAGGTCTTCGGATCCTTTCCCATTCGCGCCGTCCCCATCTCGTGAATTCCCATCCCGGGGAAGGATCCAGCGTCGTAAACGGTGACGTCCTTTACTCCGGACTGTTCCAGCAATTCCGCCATGTCGACCTGCATGTCGCGACGCATCAGGTGCTCGTTCTCGCCGGTGGCGCAGTCGATCTTGAGCACCGGCAACCCCCATTTGTCTTTTTTGGTCTGGTCGAGTGATGCCATGTTGGCGTGATTCGGCAGCATCTCGCCGAACGCGGTCGCACCGATGGTCCACTGACCCGGCAGCGACATTGCGTCCTTGAACTCACCCCCGACGCCCAGCTCCGCGACGCCTCGGCCCCACCCATCTCGTCCCGCTCCCCCCTGATAGCCGAACCCGCGCAAATACTGCCGCTTGTCGCCGAACAGATTCTGGTAGCGTGGAATGTAGAAGCCGTTCGGACGCCGGCCGTGGTAGTACTTGTCGTCCAATCCCTCCAGCCTCCCGTTCGCGCCAGCGCGGAAGTGGTGGTCCATCAGATTATGTCCGAGCTCGCCCGAGCTGCTGCCCAATCCTCCCGGCCACACATCGGTTGCAGAACGCATCAGCAGCCACGCGCTGTTCAGCGTCGAGGCACAGAGGAAGACGACCTTCGAGGTGTAGTCCGTCGTCTGGTTACTGAGGGCGTCCATGACACGTACGCCGGTCGCGCGCTTGCGATCCTTGTCGTAGAGAACCTCGGTCACGATCGCGAACGGTTTCAGCGTAAGTCGGCCCGTTGCCATTGCGGGCGGCAAAGTCGACGACTGGGTGCTGAAGTACGCTCCGTAAGGGCAACCAAGCCAGCACGCATCACGGAACTGGCACTGCGTTCTCCCTTTATGCGCCTGGGTGAGATTGGCGCTGCGGCCCGGAATGATGCGACGGTGGGGTCCGAATTTCTTGTTGGCAATGTTCGCGACCGCTTGCTCGCCGCAATTGAGCTGCATCGGCGGCAGGAATTGTCCGTCGGGCAGCTGCGGCATGTTCTCGTGCGAGCCATTGATGCCGGCGTGCTGCTCCACGTGATCGTACCACGGCGCGAGATCGGCGTAGCGGATTGGCCAGTCGATGGCGATTCCATCCTTCGCGTTCGCCTCGAAGTCGAAATCACTCCACCTGTAGCTCTGTCGCCCCCACATCAGGGACCGTCCGCCGACGTGATAGCCGCGATACCAGTCGAAGCGTTTTACCTCTGTGTAGGGCGAATCCCTGTCGGATGCCCAGTAGTCGAGATTGGTTTCATTGAGTGGGTAATCGCGCTTGAGGACCGGATACAACTCCTCCATCGCGCGCGTTCGTCCGCCGCGGTGCGGGTACTCCCAGGGACCTTTGGTGGCGTTGACGTAATCCTTGATGTGCTCGATGTTCTTGCCGCGCTCGAGCATGATCACGCGAAGTCCTTTTTCGGTGAGCTCCTTCGCGGCCCACCCGCCTGAGATTCCAGAACCGACGACGATTGCATCGAAGCTGTTGTTCTGCACTGCGTCCTCGCTGGGCTTTGAGGATTTCAGTTAGAGCTGCCGGGCTCAACCGCGCGCTCGGCGCCGTGCGAATATGTCACGCGAAGATCGCGGCGGCCATATGGGTCGCCCGCGGGGAAGATTTCGGCCAGCTTACAACTTCTGGCTTGGCGGCGTGACTGATGAGGGCGCGCGTTGGAAAAGTCTCCACGCCCAAACCGCCAGAACGGCGGTGCCTAGTGTGAGCAGCGCATAGCCCAGGACAAACCCCGGTTCGGTCGGAAATCGCTGCCGCACCTCCAAAATAATCCGCGCAAGATGAAGCAGCGTCACGATCGCGAAGATAGCTCCTGTTATTCCGAGATACGCTTTCATCTACGCTCCTTGGGGTTGAGACGGTTCGCTTTCGCCGCGCTTCGGTTTGGGCCACCACCGATGCACACGCTGGCAGTAACGATCGTAGGCGTCACCAAATGTGGCTCGCAAAGTCGGCTCCTCGTAAGCCACGACGAAGAGATGCGTAATCAGCGCGAAGGCAACGCAGTACCAGAGAAGCACCCACGATCCATAGAACAACGCAGCGCCGGCCAGGGCGAAGGCCGCGCCAATGTACATCGGATTGCGGACGAATTTGTACGGGCCGACGATGACCAAGCGGCGTGGTGGATCGAATACGGCTGGGGTCCCTCGGCCTATGACGATAAAGGTGGCGATGCACCACAACGCCAGAGCGGCGCCACTCGCTCCAATGATGACGCCGGCGATTTGCGCGGCGCCAACCTCGACCGGTCGAACGATACCGGACCACGCCAGTACCCGTGCTGGCACGAACACGAGGAAGAAACCGATGAAGAGAGCTGCGTAGGTGAGCGCCCGAATGAGAACGAAGGCGATCGCCCATGCACTCGCTCGGACTCTACCTTGCGGAGGTAGACTACCAATTCCATGGTTTCTCACTCAGGCATTCCTCGTCACGCACTGTCCAGCAAAACAATATGTCTCATCCCGCCTCTTTCCGAGTCCTGATCCCAATCATCGCTGTGTCGGTCGCAGTCTTCCTGGACTTCTCCGTCCCTCTCGGAGCGCAGCGGCTTTCTCGCCCCGGCGATGCCAGGCAGTACGCCGACCCGCGCACCGGACCGACCGAAAAGCCGCCACTTCACGCCAGACATTGGCTGGCGATCACCGGTAAGCCGCTGTCGGCGACCGCCGGCGCGCAGATCTTCGCAAGTGGAGGCAACGCCGTTGACGCGGCCGCCGCCATGCTTGCCGCAGGATGCACAATGTGGGATACCCTTTCGTGCGGCGGTGAGACGCAAGCTCTCATATACAATCCCCACACCGGAAAAGTCGTCGGCATCGACGCGCTGGGTGTCGCACCAACGGGCGCCACCAAGGAATTCTATCGGGGCAAAGGGCACAAATTTCCGCCGGAGTACGGACCCCTCGCCGCAGTGACGCCAGGTACGGTCGGGGGGCTCCTGACGATGCTCGCCGAATATGGGAAGCTGTCATTGGCACAGGTACTCGCGCCTGCCATCAAGATGGCGGATGGCTACCCAATCGAGGCGCAACTCTCCAATACCATCGAGAGGGACAAAAAATGGATCAAGCAGTGGAAGTATTCGCCGCAGATCATGCTCACTCACTTGGGCGGTGCACGCGAGGCGCCAGAGGCGGGTGAGATCTTCGTGCAGAAGGATCTCGCCGCGACCTGGCGCAAGCTGGTAGAAGCCGAGCAGCAGGCGTTGCGGGCGGGAAGGACGCGCAAGCAGGCGATCTACGCAGCTTACGATCGCTTCTACAAGGGAGATATCGCGCAAGAGCTCGTGCGCGGTGTACGCGAAGACGGCGGACTGATAACCCTGCAGGACCTCGCTAACTGGAAGGTCCGCATCGAAGAGCCGCTCCACGTGAATTACAGGGGAATCGAGGTCTACAAGCTTCCCATCTGGCAGCAGGGGCCGGCGATGCTCGAGGCGCTCAACATCCTGGAGAATGCTGATGTAAAAAGCATGGGATACAACTCACCGAAGTATCTGCATCTGATCTATCAGACGATGAGCCTCGCGTTCGCTGACCGCGACTTCTATTACGGCGATCCGTATTTTCCGCCAGCGGAGCCAGTGAAGGGATTGTTGTCGAAGGACTACGCCAAAGCGCGCTACGCACAAATCGACTGGAGCAGGAACGACCCATCGATCAAACCCGGTGACCCGTACCCGTACCAGGCTGAAAAAAATCCGTACGCAGCGCAGCTCGCGGGCTGGAACATCGCTGCCTTTGCTCGTGACTCGGCGCGGAGCGGACAGCAAGACACTCCGGTACCCACCACCATGCCTCCCCGTGATTCGGCCTTCCTCGATTCCTTTTACGCGGGTACTACCTCAATAGAATCGGCCGACGAAGAAGGCTGGGTTGTGAGCGTGACACCAAGCGGAGGTTGGGTGCCGGCGGTGATTGCCGGCCACACCGGTATCGGGCTGAGTCAACGCGCGCAGAGTTTTGTCACCGACGAGAGTGATGGTCCATTCAACGTGATCGAGCCGGGGAAGCGACCGCGTGTGACGCTGACTCCTACGCTGGCGCTCAAGGATGGGAAGCCTTTCCTCGCCTTCGCAGTGCAAGGAGGCGATTCACAGGATCAGAACCTGCTGCAGTTCTTCCTGAACATCGTCGAGTTCGGTATGACCGTGCAGCAGTCGGTCGAGGCGCCGAACATCAACAGCTATCAAATGCGGTCGTCCTTTGGCGCTCACGAAGCGCGTCCCGGTTTGCTGGAAGCGGCGACCCGGCTCGAGCAATCATGGCGAGGATTACGGCATAGCCTGGTAGTCACAGTGCATCCAGCTCACGCGAATTACTCGAAGATGAAGTGCGCGACGCTGGATTCCACGTTCCAGTAGATAATTGCCACCGCCGTTACATCGAACGCCGCGTGTGCGAGCATCGGCATCCAGATCTGGCCGCTTAGGGCGACGATCGTTCCAAACACCAGCCCCGTAACCATGGCTTGTTCCACACCAGCGAGCCCTTGTTGGGGATAGTGGTCGAGCGCAAACCATGCTGTGGTCACGAGCACAATCAGGACTCTGGCCCAGACGCTCGTTCCAAAAAGCTTGCGGAATCGCTCGAACATGTAGCCACGGAAAACGGTCTCTTCGCCGAAGCCTGCCAACGCGGCCCTGTTTCCCGCGAGATAATGAAAAGCGGGATTGATCGCCGGGGCGCCGAAAAGGGGCATGACGATGGACTTCATCAGCAACTTGAACGCGATGCCGAAAGCAATCCCCACAAGGATCGTGCGCGTCCAACTTCTCGGCCTCACGTAGCCGATCTCGCTCCACGGAGTGTGCGAGCGCAGGACCCAGACGAGAACCAGAACGGCGCTGAGTGGAATTACGACCGCATTGCCCAGGAGAATTACGATGATCGCGAGAATTCCGAGCGGTCCGAATCCCCGCAACTCGGCTGCGACACGATCATCGGCCCGCCCTTCCGCCTGTCGCGCCATTCCATAGCTTAACGATTACGCGTCGGCTCGGGCGAGCCGTACGGGAGCGACGAGGCGCACACCTCTCCGTAGGGTGCGAACGACTTCTACACGCGGAGGATATCATGTTGAGAAGAGAAATAACCCTTGGCGCCATCACGGCGCTCCTCGTCGGCTGCACTGCAGACAAACCGGCGCCAACAGCGCTCGAGTTTCGGGTTCCCTTGTTCGCCGTCGCAGACAACCACGCCGGCGGAAATGGGGACATCAATCTCGGCACCCATATGACCGGCGCCGAGGAAGTATTCGTGGCGGCTCCCGGCGCTCCGACACCAGCGGATTCGAAAGCACAAGGTGAAGCCATTTTCCGGGTCAACGCTGACGGCACCGTCGATTTTCGTCTCATCGCCTCGAACATCGACAACGTGATCATGTCGCACATCCACTGCGCGCCGAAAGGCGCGAATGGGCCGATCCGGATGTGGTTGTATCCTGTCATCGGACCCGTGGGAGCTCCGGGGCCGAGTGGAGCAGGTCCGCAGAACGGCGTGCTTGCTTCTGGTACGTTCAACCCAACGGGCGTCACCTGCCCCGCGAGCGGTGGCACGACCACGCCTCTACTCCGGGCAATGCGGGATGGTCTGACCTACGTCAACGTGCACACCAATGACGGCACCGATGGGGTCAACACCGGGCCGGGAGATTTCCCGGGGGGCGAGATCCGCGGCCAGCTGGATCACGGACGGTAATCGCTGGCGGGAAGCGGGAAGCGGGAAGAGGGAAGAGGGAAGAGGGAAGAGGGAAGAGCTTTGCACTTCTTTGCCCAATCTTTCCGTCCCGCCTCCCGCCTCCCCCTTCCCGCCTCCCGCTATTCGGGACTCCCTCCGACAATAAATTTCACTTTCTTCTTCTTCGGCACGATTCGGTACTCTACAACGGCTTCCTCTCCCGGACCGGTCGTAAGTACGACTCGTGGATGCTCAACCACAAGTGAGGATGCCAAGAGACTCTCTAAGACAACCGTCCATCGTCCGGCTGGGATCTCGTTGAAGGCGAATTTGCCTTCCGAGTCGGTCCTGCGGTAAAGCGTGTCTGAGCTTGCGTACAAGGCAATGGTTACTCCTTCCACGGGCCCACTGTACTCGAGTGAATCGGTACCGCGACCCAGCGCCGTTCGCGCATCAGAAAACTGGCGCACGACACCGCGAATTCTGGAGGCTCGAGATACTGCCAGCTGAAAAACCGCTGCTTCGTGGCGTGTGCTGTCTATTCTAACTACTGGATTCCCTTCGAATGCAGCGTTGGAGATTGACGCTTCGCTCGCCAGCGATGCGCGGTATTCACCAGGCGGAAGTCCCGCGAACGAAACTCGGCCATCGCGATCAGTGACACCACCCTGGGGTCCGAGGCGAACTAGCACGCCCGAAAGCGGGTGCCCCGATTCGCCGTCGATTACGGTTCCAGTCGCGCGTCCCGGGCGCCGAATTCTGCCGGTCGGCACGCCGATGGGTAGGCTGTACTCGAGATACGCAAGCTTCTCGGGCGAGGCAGTCAGCATCGTGGTTGCTGATCGAATCCGCAGGCTCAGTTTCGAGGCGTTCGGCAAGGTATGCGTGAGGCGTGCATCTATCTGCGAGTAAGCGTGGGCACCGGCATTGTGAGTACGCGTCTCGTACCCGAAGACGTTGAGCGTCGTCGATTCCGTCACCTTCAGTGACGCGCTGCCTCCAATGCTGCTCATTCCCGCCAATCCCCGCGTCAGCGAACCTCCGTCATAGAGGTCAGTGAACATGGAAAGCGAGCCGAAGGGGGTCCTTGCGCTGGTTCCGAGTTGGATCTGATGGTACATCCCACCGACGGACGCTGAATCTCCGCGTTCACCCGTCTCGGCCGCGATCCAGACACTGCCAAAAGCCAGCGGTTGATCCAGGCGCGCTTTGGCGTAGCGCTGCGTTTCATCCAGGCGCCAGCGGGTGGAAGCAAGCGACCTGCCAATTCCGGCGTACTCCAGCGTTAGCCGTTCGGCGTAGGTTACACCGACCACCGCCGAGGCGAACTGCTGGTGAGAGAGCGCGGAATCAAACACCGCCGCGAAACGGCTACGACTGAGTGTAGCGTTCAGCTGAACTCTTTTTGATGGCTGGAGTGAAAATGCGCCGTAATCGTTCTGCGCATTGCGACTGGGGCCGGCGAAAGCAGAGTCGCCAGCCACGTGACCCAGATCGAACCGGAAGGATTGTCCGCCCGTCAACCGAATAGAGTTCGCGAATGCGTGTCCGCTCTCAGCGCTGCTCCTCGCGATCTCCGCATCAAGAACGGTGTTCGCTGGCGAACGCATCCGAAGCGATGTACTCAGCACTTTCCCAGCGAGTGAACCGCCTAAACGGTCTAAGGCAGTGAGACCAAGGCGGTATCCGAACGAAGCGAGGCTACGATCGATGGCGACGTAGGCCGCGCGCTCGGACTGGTTGCCCGGGATGTAGCGGAAACGCTGCGCGTATGCGCCACCAGAGAACAGGTCGCCAGTGAAGTCCAAGCCTCCGCCAAATCCGGACTGACCTATTCCCGTAAGAGTCGAGGGCAGGAAGACGTTATCCCCGACGCGGGCGCGGTACTTCGGCGCCCTGATTTCGAATCGGTTTTCTCTTTCCTCCCCGAAAGGAGTATTAAGACCTGATCGCCCATGAAAAACGAAGTCGACGCTTTCCTGGCGATCAGCGCGCAGCAAACCGCCGCCAACGAGCGCGAATGGAGATAGTCCTGTGCCCCGGGTAGCGGCGCGTAATGCAAGTCTCGCCGGAACTGTCGCCAGTGGTTCGCCCTCCGCCGCCGACTGCAACACGAATACACGCGCCGACGCAATCGCGCTGGCCGCTGAGTCCCCGCTAGCGTTTTCCTCGGTGGCGCTGACTTGAACGATGTCGTCTGAACGGTGAAGTCCTGAAACCGGGGTATCGATCCGGAGATTGATCGTAGCGGCCTGATCCGGGCGAAGCTGGATTGCCGGCGGGTCGATAACAGGTGATGAATCGAGTGCGCTTTGCGCCGTAAGGTGAACGCTGGCTAAACCATTGCCGCGGTTCTTGACCCGAAAACTTAGCTCGTACTTGTGGCCACTGATGACGTATTGTGGATGGTCAACCAGAGTGAGCGATAAGTTGTGCTTTCGCTTGACGTCCACGCTTATCGTGTCTACCCGATCGGGAACCGAATCACCGGATGGGACCTGCGCTCCGATGCGCAGGAGGTATCTGCCACTCTCTGTTCGCGCTGGGATGAAGACACTTGTCACCCACGTGTCCGTTGCCCGGGGTGCCAGCGAAATAACTCCCGAACCTACGACCACGGACCAGCCGTCGGGAATCCCCAGCGAAGGCAGCAGCTTGAGAGAATCGCGTGAGAGGCTTTCGAGAGAGAATACGAGGCTTATGGTGCTGCCTGGGTCGGCTTCAACTACGCCCGATGTGCGCGAGACGATGTTGAACCGACTACGCGTTGGCGCCTGAGCAACCCCCGGACCGGGCAGCACTGAGCAGATGGCCGCGCAAATGACGAGGAGAGGCCAACGGCGCATTACACGTCCAGTTAGAAACTGAGCTTGTACTCAGCGGCAAATACGGGCTCGTCACCGGTATCGGCAAAGACGATCGCTTTGTAGTTACCTGCTGGAAGCTTGCCGAGGCCGAAGATCTGTTTGATCGAAGTGCCGGGATAGAGCAGACCGCGCTGCTGCCTGCCTCGCACGCGAAGCGACCCACTGGCATCGTACACCTCGACCCACACGAGCGGGCGATATCCTCTCTCGCTGTTGTTCCGAACTTCGAGCTCGATTGAGCGAGAACTGTCCGGCGCGTAGAGGACCCGCTGCTTCTCGAGAACCACCGTTGCTGGTGACTCGCCGTTGAGATGCGTTGCGATCTGGATCGCATACCGCATTACGGTTCCGATTGTCACTTGCCGCTCAGCGTTTTGGCGCGGCGGGCTTACAGCGCCCTCCACCATGATCGTGCTCCAATATGTGCCGCGCAAAGTGTCGATGGAGGGCACGCGCACGGTGTACGCGACCGTCGTCTCACCTGACGGCGGAACTATGATCGATCCGGTCGCTGGTGTAATCCAGCCCGCGTTCGACCTGCCGAGAGATCCAGGCGGGTCAAAATGCGATGTTCCATCGGCGAAGAAGCTGTAATCGGACTGGTAAATTCTGACCGGCTGCGACTCGGGAGTCAGATTCCGAACAACGATTGTCCCGACATACGTGTCGCCGAAGGTCGCAGTCCTCTCTTCGACGCTGTTTCCAACAACCGAGATTTGCGCGCGCGCACGAACGGGCGCTGTTACGCTCAGAAGAGCGAATGCGATCGGAAGGGAAGTTCGCAAGTTCGAGTGGCGGGCCAGCATCAGCTTTTTCGGTTGAGTTCGCTACGGATAGTTCACGAGCGTCAGCGTCACCGTGCGTGTCGACACCGAGATGACTCCTGCGGAGACTGTCGCGGTGAGCTGGTATTCGACAATTCTGGCTTGCGGCAAGGTGTTCGTGATGTTGGTCACTACGTCGCGAGCGATGTTGTCCAGTGCGACGCGTCCCGCGCTCGTTGCGCCGGAGGGCGCCACCAGGAGCACAGTCAGCGTCACGCCCGCAGGCATGTTGGTGTTGATCTGTGCCGTGATTTTCTTTGGTTGGATTATGAGAGCGCTGACCGTGTAGGTGGTCGAATTCTCTGTCACCGTGAGTGGCTCCGAGCCAGCGACGGCGCCGGTGACGGTCATGCTGGCGGGGGTACCGTTGGCGAGCAGAGTCTGAGCGTGCGCGAATCCGCCCCCGACGGAAAGGAGGGCGGATCCTACCACCAGCAGCTTCATTGGAACCGCGAGGAGCTTTGTAGCCCGCTCAGGTCCCGCCGGAAATTGTGTAGGTGACAACTTTTGTAGCTGACGTGACGACACCGGCCGCAGCTGTCGCCGACAACGTGTACGTCGCCGTCATGGCGCTCTGAGCGACCTTGGTGATAGCGGTAACGAGATCGACCGCCACGGTGCCGAGCGCTGTCGAGCCTGCGCTGGTCGCGCCAGCCGGTGCCACCAAGTTTACCGAGAGCGTGAGTCCTGCCGGCATCAGCGTCGGAATACTCGCGGAGATCTTCGCGCCCGTCTGATTCGTAGTCACCGCCCAGGTGCTTGCACCATCGGTAGCGTTGGTGGGCTGACTGCCTGCCGTCGCAGTCGTAACTGTTAGTGACGGCGATCCCGTGGCGCTTATTTGATTGATTGCGTTGACGGCGAACGTCACCGTCTGCGTCGCAGTTTGCGCTGACGCGAGCGCCGGCGCGACGGCGGTCGTAAGCGCCAGGATAGGCGCGAAAAGTGATGCCCTCATTGCCAACTCCAGTTGAGTGTCGGGTTACTGCGTTCTAAAAGGACTGCGACCCGGCCATCACGAGAGCTTTTGAGAGAGCTTCTCCCGAGTCAGAAAGGCGTACGGATCCTCACCAACCCGAACCCACCGATCCAGTCATGCCCCGGGCGTGAGCGCCTATGGGAAGGACGAGGACAAACCCTCAGTGGTCACTCGAGAGCCAACGCGCTTTCCAGCGCGTTCCACGCCAGCAGGGCACACTTGACCCGCGCGGGGAAACGCGCAACACCGGAGAGGGCCCGCAGCGGGCCAAGGCGATCGTTTTCCCCACCTGAGTTGCTGCCGAGCATCAGATTGCGGAACTCATTTCTGATGGCGTCGATCTCGGTCCGGTGTTTTCCTTTCACCAGCTGCGTCATCATCGAGGCCGACGCTAGAGATATCGAACAGCCGCGACCATGAAATCTCACGTCCCGCACGGCGTCCCCATCGAATGCCACCTGTAATCCGATTTCATCGCCGCAAAGCGGATTCTTCATCTCCACACTTGCGTCGGCATTCTCGAGACTGCCTTTGTTCCGCGGCCTCCTGTAGTGGTCGAGAATCATCTCCTGGTACAGCGCTGACAGCTCGGCGGAGGTCTCAGGTCTCGACATATGCAAAGATCTCGCGCGCCTTGATTATCCCGGCGACCAGCGCGTCGATGTCGCTCTCGTCGTTGTAGACGTAAAACGACGCGCGCGCGGTAGCTGGCACGTCCAGTCGGCGCATCAGCGGCTGCGCGCAATGGTGGCCGGCACGAATGCACACTCCTTCGCCGTCGAGGATCGTCGCGAGGTCGTGGGGATGCACATCACTCATCGTGAAGCTCACGACTCCACTCCGCTCACTCGGCGGCGGACCGTAAATTGTGAGACCATCGATCGCGGCGAGACGATCCTGCGCGAGTGACATGAGCGCGCGCTCGTGATCGATCACGCGATCCATTCCGATCTGGTCGAGGTAGTCAACGGCTGCAGCGAGACCGACGGCGTTGGCGGCGTTCGGCGTTCCCGCCTCGAACTTGTGCGGCAGCACGTTCCACGTCGTGCGATCGTCGTGCACGAACTCGATCATGTCGCCGCCAGTCTGATAGGGCGGCATCTCCTCGAGCATCTCGCGCTTGCCGATCAGCCCGCCGATTCCCATCGGCCCCAGCATCTTGTGCCCGCTGAAGGCGTAGAAATCGACACCGAGCGAATCGAAAGAAACGGGAAAGTGCGGCGCGCTCTGCGCGCCATCGCAAACCAGAATCGCGCCCGTCTTCTCCCTCACCAGTCGCGTGATGTCCGCGATCGGATTGATGGTGCCGAGCGCGTTCGAGACGTGATTGAACGCGACGACCTTCGTTCGCTTGCTGAGTAGACCGCTCAGAAAATCGAGATCGATCTTTCCGTCCGGCGTCAGCTCGCAGACTCTGAACGTCGCGCCCTTTCTCATCGCCAACACCTGCCAGGGGACGAAGTTTGCGTGATGGTCGAGCGCGGTAACGATGATCTCGTCGCCGCTGAAAACATTCGCGTAGCCCCACGAACCAGCGACGAGGTTCAATCCTTCGGTCGTTCCCCGCGTGAAGATCAGGCAATCAGAATCACGAACGCCGAGGAACTCCGCGATGCGAACGCGCGCCTGGTGATAGCACTCAGTGGCACGCACCGACAAAGCGTACGCTCCGCGGTGGGGATTTGCGTTTGCCGTCTCGTAAAAGTCGCGCAGTGCATCGAGCACGACTTTCGGCTTCTGCGATGTCGCCGCAGAATCGAGATAGTGGAGTCCCGGATAATTGGCGAGCAGGGGAAAATCCGCGCGCAGCTTCAAGGGACACGCACCGTTGATGGCTCGTACTGGCCGTTGATTCTCTGGCAGCGCGGGCCGACCAGTATCTGCTGACCCTCGAGCCGAACCTCGAACACCGGTAGAGGACTCGTTGCCGGGACCTGCTTCACTTCGCCGGTCCGGCAGTCGTACCTCGTCCCGTGCCAGGCGCACTGGAGCGTCCCATCCTCGAGCAGATCGCCCAGCGACATCGAAAAATGCTGATGCGTGCAGATATCACTCAGCGCTGAGATCTCGCCGTTATGTCGAACGAGGCAAACCGCCTCACCAGTCGAACGCACCCGTTGCAGAACCATCCCCTCGGACAAGTCGCTCACCGAGGCAACTGGCTCGAACTCCGGATTCCCGGCTGGCGAATCGAAAATGGGACGGGAAACGCCCATCAAACGGGTCCCCTGGCGCAAAAAAGCCGGCCCGGTCTACACATGCTTCAGCCGCCTAAGTGCTGACGAGACAATGGGATAGAAAGACACCTGTTCGCTTGACTATCCCGACAGAATTGCTTTAGATTGAATCTACGAAGGGAAGTGTAGAAACGCCAAGGAGTTGGAATGAGCTCGGGAATTGAGGCGCTGGTCAACCGCGAGTACGCGTACGGGTTCGTCACCGATGTCGAGACGGACACCGTCCCACCGGGCCTCAACGAGGACATTATCCGCACGATTTCGGCGAAAAAGAAAGAGCCGGAGTTCTGGAGTGGCGCCTCAAGGCCTACCGTCGTTGGCTCACCATGAAGGAGCCGCACTGGGGCAACGTCCGGTACCCCCCGATCGATTACAACTCGCTCGTCTACTACTCGGCCCCGAAGAGCGTCAAGCCGCTCCAGAGCCTGGACGAAGTCGACCCGGAGCTGCTCCGTACCTACGAGAAGCTGGGCATCTCCCTCAACGAGCAGAAAATGCTCGCCGGAGTCGCCGTCGACGCGATTTTCGACAGCGTGTCCGTTGGCACGACGATGCGCGAAGAGCTGGCCAAGCACGGCATCATCTTCTGCTCATTCGGCGAGGCGGTCCAAAATCATCCCGATCTGGTCGAGAAATACCTGGGCACCGTAGTTCCGCACAGCGACAATTTCTTTGCGGCATTGAACGCGGCGGTCTTCAGCGACGGCTCGTTCGCCTACGTGCCTAAGGGCGTGAAGTGCCCCATGGAGCTCTCCACCTACTTCCGCATCAACAGCCGGAACACCGGCCAGTTCGAGCGTACGCTGATCATCGCCGACGAAGGCGCGTCGGTGAGCTACCTCGAGGGATGCACTGCACCGAAGCGCGACGAGAACCAGCTGCATGCCGCCGTCGTCGAGCTGATCGCGCTCGACAACGCGACGGTCAAATACTCGACGGTTCAGAACTGGTACTCCGGCGACGCCGAAGGGAAAGGCGGCATCTTCAACTTCGTGACCAAGCGCGGGAAGGCCGCAGGCGTGAACTCGAAGATATCCTGGACGCAGGTCGAGACCGGCTCGGCGATCACCTGGAAATATCCGAGCGTGATTCTCCAGGGCGACAACTCGACCGGTGAGTTCTACTCGGTCGCCGTCGTCAACAGAAAGCAACAGGCCGACACCGGCACCAAGATGATTCACATCGGCAAGAACACGAAGTCGACGATTGTCTCGAAAGGGATCTCCGCCGGGGAGGGGAACAACAGCTACCGCGGACTGGTTCGCGTGCTGCCGAAAGCAGAGGGAGCGCGCAACTACACGCAGTGCGACTCGATGCTGATCGGCAACAAGTGTGGCGCGCACACCTTTCCTTACATCGAAGTCCAGAACAATACAGCGACACTGGAGCACGAAGCGTCGACCTCGAAGATCGGCGAGGACCAGATCTTCTACTGCAAGCAGCGCGGGGTGAGCGCCGAGCACGCGGTGTCGATGATCGTGAGCGGCTTCTGTCGTGAGGTGTTCAAGGAGCTGCCGATGGAGTTCGCGGTGGAGGCGCAGCAGTTGCTCGGCATAACGCTGGAAGGCAGCGTCGGTTAAGATCAAAGCGCCCACACCAACGCCACATGGGAATCCGGAATCTCAGCGACAGAATCCAGGCTGTCTGGCACTGGCTCCGCTCAGGACCACGCACTCCGGGATATCCATTCACGGCAAACTGGACGCTGTTTAGTCAGGCAATCTACGCGATACAAACAACATTCAATCAGTGGTTTCGTGCTCGAAATAAATGATCTTCACGCCGGCATCGGCGAGCGGGAAATACTTCGTGGCATAACTCTGAGAGTGAACGCCGGGGAAGTGCACGCCGTAATGGGTCCGAACGGCTCGGGGAAGTCGACGCTGGCGCAAGTTCTCGCGGGCAACCCTTCGTACGAAGTCACCAGGGGCACCATCACATACAACGGCCAGGATCTGCTCGAGATGGATCCCGAGGTCAGGGCACAGAACGGAATCTTCCTCGCGTTCCAGTATCCGGTGGAAATTCCCGGTGTTTCCATCGCATACTTCCTCCGTTCGGCGTACAACGAGATTCGCAAAGCGAATGGTCAGGAAGAGGTAGATCCACTCGAGTTCCTCGATCTGGTGCAGGATCGACTCAAGCTCGTCGACATGGACGAGTCGATGCTCTCACGCTCGGTGAATCAGGGATTTTCCGGCGGCGAGAAAAAGCGAAACGAGATCTTCCAAATGGCGGTGCTGTCGCCGCGACTGGCGATTCTCGACGAGACGGACTCGGGTCTGGACATCGACGCGCTACGCATCGTCGCCGTGGGAGTCAACAAGCTCCGCTCACCGGATAACGCCACCATCGTGGTCACGCATTATCAGCGGCTCCTGAATTACATCATTCCGGACTACGTACACGTGATCGCCAATGGCCGAATCGTGAAGTCGGGTGGAAAGGAGCTCGCTCTCCAACTGGAGGAGAAGGGCTACGACTGGTTGCAGGACGCCGCCGCGGGAGCAGTTGCGTGAGCGAGATCGCAACGCGGGGTTCGCGTGAAAGCGTCCTCGCAACGGACGGCGCTGTGATAGACGCAGCCGGCAAGGCCACCGGCCGCACTGTGAGCACGCGCGCGCCCAGTGCGATCGAAGTCTATAGAGAGGATTTCGCGCGGCAGTCAGCGGCACCCGATTGGCTCCAGTCGCTGCGGCGACAAGGTATGAGCCGGTTCGAAGCGCTCGGATTCCCGACCACCAAGAACGAGGACTGGCACTTCACGAGCCCTGCGCCAATTGCCGAGCGTACTTTCCGCCTGGCGGCGCTCGAATCGAAGCGTCCGGGTCCGGATAGCACTAATCGGCGAGAGGTGTCGCGTCGGAGAGACGATGCGCTCAATTCCGCCGGTATCACCCGCGCCGACCTGGACGGATTCAACTTCGGCGAGAGTGCTTGGCACACGCTCGTATTTGTGAACGGAGCGTTTTCGGAGGATCTATCAACCTTCGCTGGGCTCGGCGCCGGGCTTAGCGTGAGCAGTCTCGCTGACGCAATCGAATCCGGGACGCCGATCATCGAGCGAGAGCTCGGCAAAATCGCGCAGTTCGAGCAGCACACCTTCACGGCGCTCAACACCGCGTTCATCAGCGATGGCGCATTCATCGAGCTGAAGAATGATGCGGTATTCGAGCAGCCGATCCACCTGCTGTTCGTTTCGGACGGAGAGGGCGTCTCACATCCGCGGAATCTCATAGTGACAGGGCGTCATTCCCGCGCGGTCATCATCGAGAGTTACCTCTCCATGCGCGACAGTAACTACTTCACGAACGCGGTAACGGAGATCGTGGTCGGAGAAGGCGCGCACGTCGATCATTACAAGATCCAGCGCGAGAGCGAGAGCGCATTTCACGTCGGCACCGTTCAGATTCGCGAGGAACGCAACAGCCAGCTGCACTCGTTCTCGTTCGCGGTGGGTGGCTCGCTCGCCCGGACGAACATCTACACATCGCTCGTTGGCGATGCGGCGACCTGCACTCTCAATGGTCTTTATCTCACCGACGGCAGCCAGCACATCGACAATCAAACGAGCATCGAGCACATCGCTCCCAATTGCCCGAGCCACGAGGTGTACAAGGGCGTGCTCGACGGTCGCTCACACGGTGTGTTCAACGGGAAAGTCTACGTGCATCCCGAAGCGCAGAAGACCGACGGCAAGCAGAGCAACAACAATCTCCTGCTATCACCCACCGCTCGCGTCGACACCAAGCCGCAGCTGGAGATTTTCGCCGACGATGTGAAATGCACCCACGGCGCGACGGTCGGTCGCCTCGATGAGCTGGCGATGTTCTATCTCAATAGCCGTGGGATCGGGCGTGAGACCGCACGTACTCTACTGACTTATGCCTTTGCCGCGGATGTACTCGAAACCATCGAGCTCGAGAGTCTGAGGAAGCAACTGGAGAAGATGGTCCTGCTTCGATTCGCGGGCGATAAGGCGGAGTAGAGAACCTCGCGGCTATAAGGCCTGCTCCGACTGCATCTCCCAGAGCTTCCCTCCGATCCAGGCGCACGGAATGGAGATGAGCGCGATCGCCACCGAGTACCAGTGCGGGCCGAGCGGCGGCTCGTGGTTCCACGTCGCAGCCGCGCCAGCGATACTCACGACCAGGCCGACGACGCCGAGCACCATAGCGTGCCACATCGGCTGATAAGGTGCGAGGCGCGCCGCGATGTAACTCCCGATGATTGTGTATACAATGCGATAGCCGGTCGCGACCATAAACAAGCTGTCGGACATCGTCTGACCCCAGGGCGGATAGACGCCGAAGGAGTGCAGCAACTGGTCGGTGCCGAGCGAGAGAATCACGCCGACCAGAAGTCCCGCGATGAGTGCGAGAGCGCTTCGTCCGCGACGGCGTGGAGCGCCGGCACTTGTGGACGCAGTCATTTCGCAGCTCCTGCTGGCATCGATGCCAACACTTCATCCAGCTTGTCGTAGCTCTTGGCTACGCCGCCTTCCATCGGCGACTTCAGGACATTGTCACGGATCTCCTTCGAGTCGTAGAGCACCGTCGTGGTAACTGTGGTCTTCCCGTCTTTCTCGACGAACAGGGTCGTGTCGATGGCATCTCCCTCGTACCACGGATCATCGAACCTTTCGGTGGCAACGATTCGTTCCGGCCGTTTGATCTCGCGATAGACACCTCCCATTGCCAGTTTGGCTCCATCGGGTCCGCGCCACACGTATCGATATTTCCCGCCGACCCTCAGGTCTACTTCACAAACCTCAAACTTCCATTTTCCGAAGATTCCGAGCCAACGCTTGATCAACTCGGGCTTGGTAAAGGCTTCGAATACCAGAGTGCCTTCACGGCGTTGCTCATCGAGTGTCTCCCTTTCGTCTGGTGCGTGATCCCTTCTTCCGATTTGCTTTCATTTCCTCGAGCAGGGCGTCGAGGCGCTGATAATTCTCTTCCCAGTACTCGCGGTACCGTTCCAGCCATGCGGTGGCCTCCGCGAGTGGCTTGGCCTCCAGCCGTCGGGGACGCCGCTGCGCGTCGCGGCCCCGTGAAATCAGGCCCGCACGCTCCAGCACTTTCAGATGCTTGGAGATCGCTGGCTGACTCATCGCGAATGGCTTGGTGAGCTCCGCGACCGAAGCGTCGCCGGACGCCAGCCGGGCGAGAATCGCCCGCCGCGTCGGGTCCGCTAGCGCCGCGAATGTGGCGTCGAGCTGGCCCCCAGGCAGAAGTGCATAACCGTGTGGTTGCATAACTAATAGGTTATATAATAGACCTAAACCAGTCCGTCAAGAGGCGATCTGCGTTAGTTACTTACCAAGCAGGTAAAGGATGACGACGATAACCGCGATCGCACCGACGATGACGTTGGTCGGAACTTTGTTCGGTGAATCGGGGTCGAGATCGCCGGCCATGATCGGGTGCTTGATAGTGTTGCGGCGGGTGCTGATGTCCTTTTCTCGCTTGGACGCCGTCGCCGGCTCGATCACGGCGACCCCAAGCGGCAGGCGCTTTGTAGTAAAGGTCAGCTTCGCCGATCCCACTTCTACCTTGTCACCTTCGGCGAGCGAGCAGGGCTCGGTCAGGGTTGTTCCGTTGACGCTTGTTGGATTAACCCCGCACGGATGAAGGACGTACTTTCCGTCCTCTTCGCGCAGCTCCGCGTGGTTCCGCGAAACGGCAGGCTCACGGATCAGGATATGACTCGCCGCATCGCGGCCGATCGTCAACAACGAGTTCCTGACGGGATAGGCGCGGCGCTCGAATTCGTAAATGAGGTGGGCGCTGTCGTCGCCCGGGGCTTGTAGAGCCATAAAAGCCATTCGATCTCCGTGTTTTTAAAGACGAATGACCAGCTCAACAGGCTACATTAGACGCCCCTAGAAGCGCCGGAGACAAACTGGGGACTCGTAGGCGGCGGCCGGAGCGCGTATTATACCGCCAACCCACAATTAACTCCCCGGAGGGGGCATGGCGACAAAACTCGAAAAGACTTTAAAGCGCGAGATCGACATCGACGGCAAGGCCTACATGGTGGCGATCTCCCCGGAGGGGGTTAAGGTCACGCAGAAGGGCTTCCGGAGAGGGCCCGAGCTGACTTGGCGATCCATCATCAGCGGCGAAGCCGAGATGGGCCAGCAGCTCAAATCATCCGTCACGGCGACTGGCAGCGCGGAGGAGTAGTCCTCAGGGTTTCGCCGGTGGATTCATGTTCATCTGGGGTTCCGGAGTGCTCTGCACATCCGAAAGATGCTCCTGGATAATGACCCACCGGCCGTCGCGTTTCTGAAACACCGCCGTCCACGCCCCGCCGATGACGTGATTCATACCCGTCGGTGTTTGGTGCGGGATTCGATATGTGCTGGTCATCACCGCTGCGTCGGGGGCCAGCACGTCCACGTTCATCGACGTCCATTCCCAGTGCGGATTGCGCATATTTTGGCCGACGTAGGTCCAGAACGCCTTTATGCCCTGCTCTAGCTGAGGGCGCGTCGTTGTCATGACCCCACCACTCGCTGAGATTACCCGACCGTCGGTCGGATAAAGGCTCATCAGACTTTTCACCGGATCCGGGTTGGAGAGATCGTAGGCCCTGACGACGAGCTTTTTTAGCGAGTCAGCGATGGCCTTTTTTTCTCCCGCCGACATGTCGGCACCACTCCGTGGCCCACACCCAAAAGCCGTGGTCACAGCGATGCCGACCAGTAGTGCGTATCTCATTGCGGCGAAGCTACATGGCAGACTCGAATAGCGCGAGTCTCATTGGCGAGACAACGCCTGTCACTCGCCGATGACACGCACGCCGCAAAATCGACGTTAAGCCCCTCTTGAACGGCACAATTAAAGGCGTCGGAGTTGCCTTTATAGTTGGCGCAATCTGGAATCATCTGTTCTTAACCGGTGTACACGTAAGGCAGTCATTTCCCTGTCGTTGGGAAGGAGTTTTTATGCGGAAGAGTTATCTGTTGCTTGCAGGAGCGGGCGCCATCATTCTGGCCGCTTGCAGTGGCGACAAAAAAGCGTCGATCAACGATGATCTCAAGAAGGACCTGGAGCTCGCCTCTTCGTCCGACGGGATCACTCTCGCCAACAGCTCCCCGAACGCGGGTCAACAGGTCGTCTCGGCCATCGAGCAGACATCTCCGCCGGCGCGCCAGCTGACTGCTTCCAATCGGGTGAGAAAGCATAAGCCCGCTCCGAAGTCGCCGCCTCGGGTCGTTAGAGCCGAAGCGCCGGCCACTGTCACGGAGACCGAGCAGCAGTCTGTCGCTCAACAGCCAAACGCCGATCCGACTCCGGTCTCGGCGCGTCCGCAACCAGTCGCGGTATCCTACCCGAGCGGTCCGTCGTCTGGTGGTGACGATGGACGCGTTAGCAGCGGCGGTTCTGGTGCTGGCGCTATCATCGGCACGATTCTGGGCGCCGTGATTCGAGGTGGAGTTGTCGGTGATGGCGACCGCTGCGATCCGCGCACGGACAGACGTTATCCGCGCGGTGGGATCTCCGTCGGCCGACAGATTCCGTTCCCAGTCCCGGGTCGAATCGGTGGCCAGGTAATCCGCATTCCCCGCTAACAAGTCGAAGGGGATGCGGCCGAATCAGACCGCATCCCTATTTTTTCGCTTTTTCGAGACGACAACGACTATGCAGACCAAAATTTCGAGGATCGTTACACCGGTTCTCCTGACCGTTACGCTGGCACTCGCTGCCTGCAAGCAGGGCGACAAACCTGAAGACGCGCTGGCGCAGGACACTTCGCTCGCTCACGATCTCGAGCTTGCCAACGCCGACACGACGTCGCAGCCGCAGCTGAAGGACGTTCCGGCCACGGTCGAGCCCGCTCAAAATCCGGTCGCCACTGCGCCGCGTACTTCACAGCGTCGGACGCCATCTGAGATCCTGACGCCGAGCCGGAATCCTCGCCGTGTTGCGACGACTCCGAAGTCGGCACCGCAGCCGGTCGAAGAGGCACCAGTCACGACTCTCAACGGGAATACTGTAACCGAAAACACGACGGCTTCTGAGCGTAGCGTTGGAATGATCGCGAGTGGCTCGGAGATCTCGCTCTACTCCGGTCAGCGTGTCTGCACCAACACCTACGCTGTGGGAGATCGCTTCACGGCGAGCGTCGCTGAATCCGTGCAAGGCTCGAACGGAGTCTCGATTCCAGCGGGCGCTACAGCCGTCATCGAGCTGACGTCACTAAAGCGCAGCGAGAATGCCAACGACAACATCGAGATGGAATTCGTGGTGCGCTCGATTGCGTTCAACGGCAAAACGTACCCCGTCAATTCGACGGTCACGACCGCGCAGGTTGAGAAAGTTCGCAATGGAGACGCCAGCAATGACGGCAAGAAGGTCGCAACAGGTGCGATCATCGGTGCCATCGCTGGACAGATCTTCGGGCACAAGACGAAGTCGACAGTGATCGGAGCAGCGACTGGCGCTGCAGCTGGCGCTGTTGTCGCCGGCGCGACTGGCAAGTACGACGGCTGCGTTCCCAACGGCGGCCGGATCTCGCTGAAGCTGAATCAGGCGATGGTGGTGCAGCAGTCGGTCTGATCCAAAGGGCATTGATAACAGAAGGCGCGCTCGAGTGAGCGCGCCTTTTTTATTGCCGCTGACTTCCTACCCGCCGTAGCTGCGCGCGATTCGGCGTCCGTAGTAGATCCCAATTCCAGTCCCCACCATGCTAACAATGAACGCGGTGGTGATTCCCACAGTCGCGCCCAGCGCCCAGCCGGCGTATCCGCCAACCGTCGCGCCGATGAAGGAGAACACCTTTCCCATGTACAACAGACGAACACCTGAGACGCTACGCCACCGGCAAAGTGATAACCGGAGGTACGCTGCCTCCCGGTGCGCTACACCGCAGCTGACTCCTCAGTGTAAAGCCAAGCCCCAACCCACCCGGCGAGAAGAAAATTTACGAGCTCGATGAACGCGAAACTCAACCAGAGCCCGGACGACATCATTCCCATGTGCAAGTAGCCGGAGTTGAAAATCGCGCCCAGGATCCAGAACAAAACGGCAGCGTAGATAGCAGTGCGCACCCCCGGACCAAAACGCGGACGAATCGCTGCGTAGGTCCAGACAAGCAGGACTCCGAGCACAAAGTCCATGACGATGTAGCTGGTGATGGCCGAACCCGTCATCATCCGATCGGATAGCCCTGGTTTGAACGCGTCTGCCGCAGCCTTCATTTGCGCGGCCAGGATGTAGCTGTTTGTTACGAAATCGATGACGTTGAGGACGACACCTGCCGCGAGACCTCTGTTTGTTACGAAATCGATGACGTTGAGGACGACACCTGCCGCGAGACCTCCGAGCAAGACCTTCTGCGTGTTGATTGCCATGGTATCCTCGATCCGAAAAGAGTAGTGCAGTTCGGGCTGCGTGGGAGAGAGTGTCGGTTTCAAAGGCAGCCGCGTCAAGAGAAACGTCTGTTATTCGTTTATATTGAAACCAGACAGGGGTGCCACGCGAGACTTCAAGCTGCCAGTACGGCGGCAACGCGCGGCTGAGAAAGTCCCTCAGAACCTGATCCGGTTAGTACCGGCGTAGGGAGTCGACAATGGAAAAGGCAGCACGCACCCAGATGCATCACGCGCGTCGGGGCGAGATCACCGACGCGATGCGCTTCGTCGCCGAGCGCGAAGAGCTGTCCCCGGAATCGGTGCGCGATGAGATCGCCATCGGCAGGCTGATCATCCCAGCCAACGTTCATCATCTCGCTGGCGCGCTGGAGCCCATGGCGATCGGCAAGGTTGCGCGCGTCAAGATCAACGCCAACATCGGCAACTCGCAGGTCTCGTCGGATGTGAACGGCGAGATCGAGAAGCTGGAGATCGCCATCAAGTACGGTGCCGACACCGTGATGGACCTCTCCACCGGCGGCAACATCGATGGCATCCGGCGCGCGATCATCGCCGCATCTCCGGTTCCAATTGGCACGGTTCCCATTTACCAGGCGGTCCAGGGCGGACCAGACGGGAAGTGGGACAAGCAGCTCGAGGAGCTGACCGCCGACGACCTGCTCGACATGATCGAGCATCAGGCAAAACAGGGCGTCGATTACATGACGCTGCACGCCGGCATTCTGATCGAGCATCTGCCGCTGGTGCATGGACGGATTACCGGGATCGTGAGCCGCGGTGGATCACTGCACGCAGTGTGGATGATGGCGCATCGCAAGCAGAATCCTCTCTACGAAAGATTCGACGATGTCCTCGACATCCTCCGCTACTACGACGTCACCGTCTCACTTGGCGACAGCCTGCGTCCGGGATGCATTGCCGA
>WNGI01000823.1_pt1 | contig 24409 bp, 29 predicted proteins | sample 5400621 | NCBI WGS metagenome assembly WNGI01 (sample SAMN13153374, study PRJNA577476) | soil metagenome | isolation source: 20 cm soil or saprolite under Garry oak tree replicate 1 | place: USA:California | collected 2016-06-15 | reverse complement strand
CGCCCTGGCCGGCGCGGGCGAGATGCGCCCGGAACTTGGTTCCGTCCGCGCTTGTCAGCGTCAATTCCTCGCCGCCGGATCCACCGACCATCGGAGGAAGGAGATCGAAGGGAACGTCGGGCGGTCGAGCACCCGGCGGGTAACACATGGCAGACCTCCTCGAATAGGTTTCCGTATGCTCGCTCAAGATGGCTGACCTCGCCGAGCGCGTCGCCGCGAAGATCACTGAGATGGAGCGCTATCTCTCGCGGACCGGCGGCCACGTTGAGCTCGTCGACGTGGAGGACGCCGTTGCCCGGATCCGCGTCTCGGTGACGCGGCCGCGGACGGGACGGCTCGTCGCGACGCTTCAGCTCAAGAGCGGGATCGAGCGCGCGCTCCTCGGCGACATTCCCGAGCTGCGCGGCGTCGAGGCAGTGAATCTGCCTCCCTACACCGTGTTGGGCTGGGATCAGCCCGGGTTCACGCCGATCGACCTTCCAGAGAAGGACGGGACCTAGAGCACCGCCTTCGCGATCCGCTCGATGTCCGCGGTCGGCGAACCCTTCGGATCGGCGCGGAGCACCTGAAGGCACACGTGATCGCCGCCGCGCTTCCGGTGTTCGTCGATCCGCGCCTTGATCGCAACGGTGCCGCCCCACGCAGCGATCGCGTCGACGAGCTTGTCGCTGCCGCCCTCGGCGAGGTCCGCATCGCCCCAGCCGAGGCGCCGCAGGTTGTTCACGTAGTTGTCGAGCTCGAGGTAGCGCTTCATGTGCCGCCGCGCGGTCGCGCGCGCGGTCACGGGGTCCTCATCCAGCACGGCTGCCTGCTCCACTGCCAGGAGTGGACCCGCGCCGAGCTCCTTGCGCGCGCCCCCGGTGTGCTCGACCGGCACGAAGTACGAATGCGCGCCAAGCGTGCGCTCCGCGGAAAGCCGGAGCATCTGCGGCCCAAGCGCGGCGACCACCCGGGGCACCTCGACCTTCGGTCCGACGTACGGAGCGGCATCCATCGCGTCGACGTACCGGCGCATGTACTCGAGCGGACGCGAGTAGGTCTGTCCACGCGTCTGGACGGTCGGCGCGTGACTCACGCCAAGCCCAAGCAGGAAGCGACCGGGAAACGCGTCGACGAGGGTGCGCGCTCCGTTCGCCATGGCCACGGGGTCGCGCGCCCAGATGTTGGCGATGCCGGTCGCGATGACGAGCTTCGTCGTTGCGCCGAGCAGGAGACTCGCGTGCGCGAACGCCTCCTTACTGCCGAGGCTTTCCGGTATCCATAGCGCTCGGAACCCGAGCGACTCGATCGCGCGCACGTAGTCGCGCGCGCCCGCTGCGGACATTCGCTCGACATCGTGCGTCCATATGCCGACCGCACCGAGGCGCTCGGCCCACCCGCGTGCCGTCTCGGTCATCGCGCGAAGCGTACCCGCGGTGCGTTCGCGAGGTCGAACTCGCTCATCCGCTCCGGACCGAGAGCGAGAAGCTTCTCGCGCGCGGCGGTCGCGTCGGCGATGAGCCCTGTGACATCGATGGTCTGACAACTCGGTGCGAACGGGCGGAGACGCTCGAGGCCTTCTTCGAGAAGCACTGACGCGCCGTGGAAGTTCCCTCGACGCCAGTGATGAAACCCGACGCCAACCTGGAGGATGCCGTGATAGAGATGGCGCACCGGCGGGGCGGTGTCCCGCCACAACAGCTCGAGCGTCTCGTGCTGCTCGAAAAACTCTCCGGCATTGAATTGCTCGATCCCCCGGAGAAGCGCCGCCGGTGGCGGATCGAAGCAGCGAGCTCGCGCAGGCTCGTCGGGTGCGCCGGGAGGCTGCCGTTTTGGCGGACGCGCCGACTTGCGCGAGCGACTACTCGGCTCGGGCGTGCTCGGACCCGATGATCTTGCGATAGCGCAGCTCGTCCTCTACGAACTCGCGGACGAGATCGTTCTCGAACGCCTTGGGAAGATCATCCGGCCGCTCGGCGTACGCGACCTTGATCCCCTCGTGCAGATCGTGCGCGGCGACCAGGTAACCCTTCGCGAGCTCGTAGAGCCGCGTGTATTGGAAATGCCACACCGGGCCCGTCTGACCGATCGTTCTGCCGGCAAAACGGATGACTCGCGGTTCCTCTCCGAGGATCTTCGCGTACTTGCCGATCTCGCGCTTCGCCGTGGCCCGTTCGTCGTCGGTGACGTCGGCCGGCAATGGGAACTCGGCGATTTCGCTACTCACGTCGCGCGATGATAGGCTGAGAAAACATCGCGCGATTTCTTCTACATGTGCGAACGGGAGAGCGGATCAGATATGGCCTATGTGATCACGGAACCGTGCATCGGCGTGAAGGACGCATCATGCCTCGATGTGTGCCCGGTTGACTGCATATATACAACCGATGCAGACAATATGTACTTCATCCATCCCGATGAATGCATTGACTGCGGCGCGTGTGAATCGGTCTGTCCGGTCAGCGCGATCTTTCCGGAAGATGCGGTTCCCGACAAGTGGAAGAACTACATCGAGATCAACAAGAACTACTTCAACAAGTAACCTACTAGGAGACCGAGGACGGCGACGGCATCACGGCCGTCGCTTCTTGTTTCTTCTCTCTCGGGCGTCCTCGCGAACGCAAGTTAGACACTGCCTTAAGTGGTTCATGGGATCTTCGTCGTTCTTGCCCCGCCCCTTGAACGGACGGACGCGTGCGTTCCACTTGTCGTGACCTCGAAGGCAGTACCGGGCGCCAGCGACTCCGAACGCCGGGTTCCCGCGCGGTAGATCAACCTGACCATGAATCGTTCTCATGACGCGGTGAGCTTGCACCCGTTTGACATCGCCGATGAACGGCCAGAGCAGATGCAGCGCGACCTGAACCTTCTCCGGGGTCACCACCCGCCAGCGGCGGTAAGGTGTCCAATCGGGTCCATCCTGGCGAACGCCGGAGATATTGCCGATTCCCCCCATCGCGGAGCGGAGACGCAGGAGTTCGGGAGCGATCCCGATTTCGGCCGCCTGCGGAACATACAGCACCGGATAGAAGTACCCAGCGTGTGTCCGATGTTTCTCTAGGTACGTAGATCCCTCGCCGTCGAAGAAGCCGCCAGCCCATGCGAGCTCCTCGCTCATCGAACCCGGCCACACCTGGGCCGGCAAAGTTCCCCCTAACGTTCGCTCGAACTCCGCACGTTTGACCGGACACAGCCACGGGCCAATCCGTTCGACTACCTGATGCAGGTCCGGGCGTGAAGTGGCGTCCCAGAAGTAGAGAGGCTGTTTGCCCTCGACGATGACCGGACCATGAATTCGACCAACGCCGACGATCCGCCTGAACTTCGTGAGCACCTCGGGAACTCCGTCGAGGCTCGCCTGATTGATCCGCGAGTTCACGCCGCGCCGCTGGCGGTTCGCCCAACCCTCGCCGTCGAAGAATCCAGCGGCCCAGGCGAGGTCGTAATTCTCCAACCACGAGATTTAGACAGAACACGACGTGCGTGTCTGTCCTCCAAACGTGCGAAGACGTCGTCAAAATGTGCGAAGGCTGTCGCACAAATGTGCGCGAGGCCGGGCACTGCTGCCCGGCCTCGTCGCGAGGTCGAAAGGGTCGGCTGGTTAGAACGCGCTCATCAACCGCCTACCCCACTCATGGGATAGAACCGCAGCTGAAGGAGCTTGAGACCCTGGTTGTCGTAGTTCCAGAAGTAGTTCTGGAGGCAACCGTTGAAGAGCGAAAGCGTGACGTCGGTCGTGGCGGTCACACCGAGGCACGCCGCGAGTGCGGTGTTGGCAGTCGGGTCGACCGTAATCGTGATGAAGAGCAGCTGCGCCGAGACGTTCACGAAGGTTTGCTTGCCCTTCGTCCGTTCCATCGAGAGCGTCGAGAGGGAGCAGACGATCTCGTCGTCTGCGGTGCCGAGTACGCCGTCGACGCCGGCCGTCGTCGCGCAGGTCGTGGTGTTTGACTTGCCGCCCGGCTTTCCCAGCGCTCGAGCCCACACGGTCCACGTCGCCGAGACATCGGCCGGGAGCTGAAAGAGTGCACCGTTGCTGTCGGTCGCGTTCGCGTCCAAGACCTGGAAGCTCTCGCCGGCGGGTGCCGGCTGCAGCATGATCTTGTTGACCTTGTTCAACTGATTGGCAAGCTTGCCGTTCAGACTGACGGCGTCCTCTCCGCCGTTGAGCTGGACGAAGATCCGATGGCCGTCGCCGACCGTCATCGTCGCGGTCTTGTCCTTGGACACGCCGATGATGTTGAGGTTGTAGTGCGCGCCGCTAGGGGCGCCGTTACCGGTCGTCGCGACGCTCGCCGTGGCGATCGTCGCCGTAGTCGCGGTGCTCGCGGTTGTAGTCGTCGCGGCCTGCTGGGTTGTGGTCAGGCCCGCGGTGGTGGCCGTTTTCGCGGCGCCGCTGTCGGCGGTCGCGGTGACCGCGGGAGCGACGACGTAGGCCCCGGCGACGACCGCCGGTGCAGAAGCGATCGTGATCGCGATGAGTGCGGATAGGACTCGTCCCACGAGGACCTCCCGCCCCTCTCCTCCCTATTACAAGCCGATCCCGTTCGACCGCCAGTCCCCCTTTCCTCGCATCGGCTCGTCTGATTAACGTGGGGCGAGGCCCGCGCGCCGTAGGACTGTCGGCACCTTTAGGCCCGGACGATCAGCAGCGGATGTAGCGCAGAGGACCGAAGTAACCAGTCACGTCGCGTGATGCGACAGGCCTAGTCTTCGATGAGCTTGCGGCCCGCGAATCCCGTCTCGACGTCGTGCCAGTAGCTGATGCGATCGCCTTCGCCGAGCTTCCAACAGAGCAGGACCTCGCGGCCGCGGCGCATCGCGGGAAAGTCGATGAGCCCTTGATCGGGGTCCTTCACATCGACGCCGAGGTGCGCGATCTCGAGGAGGAGGGCGTTGATCTCCTTCGCGACGGGATCGGTGGGACGCCGGTCGTATGACGCCTTGCGTCGCTGAAGGTCTTCGAGGAGAGGGCGCACTTTCGGGAGGAGGGCTTCGGCCTGAGTCCGGGTGAACGTCGGCATATGCTCGCGTTCGAGTATGGGGCTGGAGGGAGCATCGTGGCGACATACGTCCTTCTCACGAAGGTGACCGCGGCCGGCGTGAAGACGCTGCAATCGAACCCGCGGCGGATCAAGAAAGTCAACGAAGAGATCGAGGCGATGGGTGCGCGCGTCGTCGCGCAGTACGCGACGCTCGGGCGTTACGACTTCGTCAACATCGTCGAAGCGAAGGACAACGAGACGATCTCCCGGGTATCGGTTGGGCTCGGAGCTCGCGGCACCGTACAGATCGAAACGCTGTCCGCCATTCCCATCGAGACGTTCATCCGCACCATCGGCAAGAAGAGCAAATAACGAAGGACCATGGCGGCGAGCGCGTCGGCTAGCGGGGCCTGAGGGCCCTCCGCCACTTCGCCTCGTAGGGCTGCTGCCGTTCGGCGAGCGACTGGTAGATCGGGGCTGTCACCGGCTTCTCCGGGTGCGAGATGCTTCCGATGCGCTGGGTGAGCGCCGACGCGTCGAGAGTCACCATCGGCTCGTCACCGAGGGTCCGCGTGATCGCCGGTTTGCCAAATTTCATACCCACCGCAGACCTAACGTTATCCCCGCATCGACGTGTCTCCATAGCGCGTTCGGTCACCCGACCGGGTGGTGGCTTTCCCAGGACCATGCGACCGCATCGGTGCCGACTACTGCAAACGCATGAGTGCCCATCCGCAACGCGCGAGCGCTAGGCCGGGACTGGCTCCGAAAGGAGGTCGAGCGCCGTCCGGACCGGCGCGTCCATGGGGATTTCCGCGTCACGTGGCGCTTCGACTGACGTGTCGATGACGAGATCGCGCCCGAGCCGGTCGGCGAGCGCGCGACCGCACCGCTCGCCCACCGCCGAGACGTCCGCCGTCACGCCGAGGCGCTGAAGAGAGGCGACCTCGTGCTGGAAGCCACAGGGAAGGACGCGATCGAACGCGGCAAGATCGGTCGACACGTTGAGCGCGAACCCGTGGGTCGTCACGCCACGCGACACGCGCACGCCGATCGCGCCGATCTTTGCGGGCCGGCCGTCCGGCAGATCGACCCACACTCCGGTCTTGCCACGCTCGGTGCGCGACGCGACCCCGTAGCTTGCGAGCGCGTCGCGCAGGGCCTCTTCGATCGCGCGGACGTACCCCACGAGGTCGGCGCCCTCCGCAAACGCGGTGATCGGATAGCCGACAAGCTGGCCGGGGCCGTGGTAGGTGATATCGCCACCGCGGTCGACGCGATAGACGGAGGCACCCGCAGCACGGAGGACATCTGGAGCCACGAGAAGGTGGTCCGTCGTTCCTCGCCGTCCGATCGTGTACACGGGATCGTGCTCGAGCAGCAGGAGCCGCTCGGTGCCGCCGTCGCGCACGCGCGTCGCGACCGCCTCCTGCAATCGCCACGCGTCTACATAGGGGACACGGCCGAGCCAGGTCGCGTGGAGCGATCTACCCAAGGCCGACGTGCCGCTCCGCGTGATACGAAGAACGGACGAGCGGTCCCGACTCGACATGGCGGAAGCCCATCGTCATCCCCTCGTCGTGAAGGGCCGCGAACTCCGCGGGCGTCCAGTAGCGCTCGATCGGAAGATGCATCGGCGACGGTCGGAGATACTGGCCGACCGTCAGGACATCGGTCCCCTGCGCCGCGATGTCGCGCATCGTCGCGACCACCTCATCGTGCGTCTCGCCGAGTCCCACCATGATGCCGCTTTTGCAGACGAGGTCCGGCGCGCGCTCCTTCGTGCGGCGAAGCACCGCGAGCGACCGCGGGTAGCGGGCCTGCGGTCGCACGCGCGGGTACAGCCGCTCGACCGTCTCGACGTTGTGGTTCAGGATCTCCGGGCGCTCGGCAAGGACCGCGTCGAGAGCGGCGGGGTCGCCGACGAAGTCGGGGATGAGCACTTCCACCGTCGTCCCCGGTGAGTGCGCGCGGATCTCGCGGATGGTCGCGGCGAAGAGCGACGCGCCGCCATCGGGGAGCTCGTCACGGTTCACGCTGGTCACGACGGCGTGTCCGAGGGCCATCTGCGCGACCGCCGCGCCGACGCGAGCCGGCTCGTCCAGATCGACGATTCCCGGACGACCCGTCTTCACCGCGCAGAAGCCGCACGAGCGTGTGCAGGTGTCACCCAGAATCATGAATGTCGCTGTGCCTGCGCCCCAGCACTCGGCCATGTTCGGACAGTGGGCCTCCTCGCAGACCGTGTGGAGCGACTTCGACCGCATGAGACGGCGGAGGTTCTCGTACTCCGGGCCCATCGGAAGACGGACCTTGAGCCAATCGGGGCGTGCGCGGTCGATCGGGACGACGGTGTTTGCCGCGCCGCGCCCTCGCGAGCGCGGCCGCTCGACCTCGCCGGGCATTTCGAACTTGATCGGCGCGAGCTCCCCCATTAGTACACCGGGACCGAAGTGCCCGTGGTCTGAAGCCAGTCACGCACGGCAGTGAGGAAGCGCGCCGCCGTCGACCCATCGACGACGCGGTGATCGAAGCCGATGACGATGTTCATCATCTGCCGGATCGCGATCGCGTCTTCGTCGGTCACCACGAGCCTCTTGCGGATCGATTCCGACGAGAGGATCGCGGCTTGGCCGGGCGGCACGATCGGGCTCGAGACGACCGTCCCCAGCGGACCGGTGTTGTTCAGCGTGAAGGTGCCGCCGGAGAGATCGTCCAGCGTTAGCCGCCGCGCCTTCGCGCGATCGACGACGTCGCGGATGGAACGCATCAGACCCGCGAGGCTCTTGCCGTCGGCGTCTTTGATGACCGGCACGATGAGGCCGTCGTCTCCGAGGGCGACCGCGTAGCCGAGATTGAGCTCGCGGTGGCGAATGAGTCCCTGATCGGTCCAGCTCGAGTTGACGGACGGCACCGTGCGGAGCGCCTCCACGACGGCTTTCGCGATGAAGGCGGCTGGCGACAGGTCGAAGCCTTCGCGCTCCTGGAATTCGCCTCTGACGCGCTCGCGGTAGCGCATCAGGTCGGTCATGTCGACCTCCATGACGGCATGCGCGTGCGGAGCGCTCCACGCCTGGACCATGTTGTTCGCGATCGCGCGCCGCATCTGTGAGAGCGGGACGAGCTCGTCCCCCGAGAGCGAGGGGACCGGCGCCTGGCGCGCGGGAGCCGTCTGTGACGGCGCCTGGGGTTGTGCCTGAACGACACGGGTCGCTGCCTGCTGCCGCGACGACTGTCGCTGCGCGATGAAGTCTTCGACATCCTTGCGCGACACGCGCCCACCGAGACCGGTGCCTTCGATCTGCGAGATGTCGATGCCCTGCTCGCTCGCGAGCTTCCTCACCGCCGGCGTCGCTCTTACGTCGGAGAGATCGGGGCGCTCCTCTGTGGCTGTGCCCGCGCGCGATTGGGCCGCGGGGGACGGACTTTGAGGTGGCTGAGGTGCAGCTCGCGCGGGAGTTGGAGACGGCGCCGAAGACGCCGAGGGCTGTGATGGCGGCTCAACCGCCGAGGGCCCCTGGGGGTAGGGGCCCCCAGGCGCGGAGCGACCGGCGGGGGCGCCCGGGCCCTGGGGGGCCTGGGCTCCGCCGCGTTGAGAGGGTTTCGGCGGTTGAGCCGCAGCCGACTGAGGCGCCGCGCCGGGTTGCGGCTGCGCTGAAGGTTGCGCCGCCGACGCCTGAGGTGCCGTCGCCGCGGCTTCTCCATCGGCGGTGTCGAAGACGGCGAGGAGCGTCCCGATCGGGACGGTCTGGCCCTCCTCGACCTTGACCTCCTTGAGGGTGCCGGCGACAGGCGACGGGATCTCGGTGTTCACCTTGTCGGTCTGCACCTCGACGAGCAGATCGTATTTGTTCACTTTGTCGCCGGGCTGCTTGAGCCACTTCCCGATCGTGCCTTCGGTGACGGACTCGCCGAGTTTGGGCATCTTCAGCTCAAAAGCCATCGCACTCCCCTAGTACGCGGCCAGCTCGCGCATCTTGGCCGCGATCTTCGCCGGGTTGGGCATGAACCAGTCTTCCTGTGGTTTGTTGTACGGCATCGCGGGAACCTCCGGACCTCCGATGCGCATCACCGGAGCATCCAAGTCGCTGAACGCCTCCTCGGCGATCAGCGCCGCGATCTCGGCGCCGGCGCCGAACATCCGGTTATCTTCATAAACAACCAAACATTTTCCGGTCTTCCGCGCTTCCCGCAGGATGGTTTCGACGTCGAGGGGCCGAAGGCTGCGGACGTCCACGATATTCACCGAGAGGCCCTCAGCCGCCAGGGTTTCGGCCGCGGCGAGCGCGTGGTGCAGCATGAGTCCGTAGGCGTACACGGTGATGTCTGTGCCCTCGCGCTTCACGTCGGCGGGGCCGAGAGGCACGGTGTAGTCGCCGTCGGGGACTTCGCCTTTCACCGAACGGTAGGTCGCCTTGTGCTCGAGGAAGATCACCGGATCGGGATCGCGGATCGCGCTCCGCAGCATGCCGGTGATGTCGTACGGCGTCGACGGCACGACGACCTTGAGCCCCGGGACGTGCGCGTAGAACGCCTCGACCGATTGCGAGTGGTAGAGCGCTCCGTGAATCGCGCCGCCCCAGGGCATGCGGATCACCATCGGGACTCCCCAGGCCCCATTCGACCGATAGCGCATGCGGGCCGCCTCGTCGACGATCTGCTCGAAGGCCGGCGCGCTGAAATCCGCGAACTGCATCTCGGCGATCGGCAGGAGGCCACCGAGCGCGGCGCCGATGGCGACGCCAACGATGCTCGATTCGGCGACCGGCGTGTCGATGATCCGATCGGCGCCGAACTCTTCGATGAAGCCGTCTGACACGCGGAATACCCCGCCGCGCACGCCGACATCTTCGCCCAGCAGGATGAGCCGTTCGTCGCGTCGAAACTCGCTCTGGAGCGTGTCGTGTACCGCTTGGACGTTCGTCTTCATCATGAGCGGCGGTCCGGCATGATCGGCGGGAAATCGTCGGGCCGGCGCTCGCGCATGATCGCGTAGACCGCCTCGAAGATGTCGTCGCGATTCGGCTTCGAGAAATAGTCTCCATCGTTGCCGACGGCCACACGGTTCGCGGTTCCGGTGAGCGTTCGGGGACCGACCTCAAGGTGATCGATCGCCCTCTGGGTCTCGACGACCTCGCGAACGATGTATGCCGACGCGCCGCCCGGGACGTCCTCGTCGACTACGAGCAGGGCGCCGGTCTTCTCGACCGACTCGGCGATGGCGTGATCGCGATCGAACGGGAGGAGCGTCTGCACATCGACGATCTCCGTCTCGATACCCACGCCCGCGAGATCCTCCGCGGCTTCGATCGCGATCCGGCACAGGGCGCCATACGTCACAAGCGTGACGTCCGAGCCTGCGCGGATTGTTTCGGTCACGCCGAGCGGGATCGTGAAGTCGCCGATGTTTTCCGGCAGACGTTCCTTGAGGCGATAGCCCGACAGCACCTCGATGAGGAGTGCCGGATCATCGCCTCGCAAGAGCGTGTTGTAGAGGCCGGCCGCGCGCGTCATGTCGCGGGGCACCGCGACGTGGAGGCCGCGCAACGACGAAATGATCGTCGCCATCGGCGACCCCGTATGCCAGATGCCCTGCAGCCGGTGGCCTTTGGTGCGGATGAGGACAGGCGCCTTCTGTCCGCCGCCGGTGCGCCAATGCAGCGTCGCGAGGTCATCGGACGCGAGCTCGAGCGCATACAGCAGATAGTCGACGTACTGGATATCCACGACCGGCCGGAGTCCCCGCAGGGCCGCACCGATCCCCTGCCCGAGGATCGTCGCCTCGCGGATGCCGGTATCGATGACGCGCTGCTCGCCGTGCTTCGCCTGCAGTCCCTCGAAGACGAGGTTGACGTCACCGAGCTTTCCGACGTCCTCGCCGAGGATGAGGATCCGCGCGTCGCGCTCGAGGTTGGCGTCGAAGCACCGCAGGAGCACCATCCGGCCGTCCACCATCTCGGCGTCGTCGCGATACGCCGGCGCGACCCAGCCGATCCGGAGCGGAGACTCCGCCGACCGGCTGTAGAGGTGCGAGTTGAAAAGCTCGTCGTTGTGCTTCGCATACGACTCGGCGAAGGCGGCAAGGGCATCACGCGCGGATCCCGCGCGGCCTCGGAGCGCGGCGAGCGCGCGGCGCGCCGTCGATGCGATGAGCCGCCGGCTCGGAGGATCAGTGGTGCGCAGCTCCTCGACGAGCGCATCGAGGTCGGCCTGGTCCTCCGCGGCCGCCGCCTCGAGGACCGTAAGGGCCTGCTCGCGCTCGGCGTGGATCGGCGCCTGATACGCCTCCCAGGCTTCCTCACGGATGCGCTCGACGTCGGTGCGGCTCGCCCGCTCGAGCTCGTCAAGGGAGGCCGCGTCCGCCATCTCTTCGCGAATGAGCCACTCGCGCATCCGGCGGATCGGATCGAACTCGATCTCGAAGCGCAGTCGCTCCTTTGACTTGTAGCGCTCGTGCGAACCGCTCGTCGAGTGTCCCTGCGGTTGCGTCATCTCGGTCACGTGAATGACAGCGGGGATGTGCTCGCGGCGGGCGCGCTCGGCCGCGATCTGGTAGACGTCGCAGCACGCGACGTAGTCATGACCCTTCACGGTGTACAGCTCGATGCCCGTGCCCTCGCGCTGCCGGCGGAAGCCTTCGAGCACTGCGGAGATCGAACCCTTCGTCGTCTGAAACTCGTTGGGCACCGAGATCCCATAACCGTCGTCCCACACCGAGATGACCAGCGGGATCTGCAGGACTCCCGCGGCGTTCAGGCTCTCCCAGAACACGCCCTCGCTGGTCCCCGCATTCCCGATCGTCGCGAAGCAGACCTCCTCGCCGCCGCGCGAGAAGCCGCGCGCGACCGATCGCGCGGCCGGTGACTCGCGGTAGAGCCGCGACGCCCACGCCAGGCCGACCGAACGAGGCATCTGCGCCGCGACCGGGGACAGCTCTGACGCGGACTGCCCCGTCGCGAGGAGGTCTTTGAAGCGTCCGCGGTCGTCGAGGGTGCGCGTCGCGAAGTGGCTCAGCATCTGGCGGCCGGCGGAGTTGGGGTCGCGGACGACGTCGGGATCCGCGTAGAGCTGCGCGAAGTATTGCGAGAGATCGGCTAGGCCGACCGCGAACATGAAGGTCTGGTCGCGGTAGTACCCGGACCGCCAATCGCCCGGCCGGAAGGCGTGTGCCATTCCCAGCTGGGCGATCTCTTTCCCTTCGCCGGAGATGCCAAAGGGCGCCTTTCCGACGAGGACCTCTCGCCTCGACAGCTCGCTCGCCGCCCGGCTGCGCACGGCGAGGCGGTAGTCGGCGAGAACGTCCTGAGCACTGAGGCGGAGCTTCGCTTTAGGAGTGGTGACCGCGATGTCGGGGCGGGTGCCCGTCTTCATCCACCTTCAATGGTGCCAGTTCCGGGCCACTAGGCCGCCGCGGCTTGCTCCGCGCGGTCGAGGAATGGAAGCGTCGCGGCGAGGAACTCGTCGGGTCGCTCCGCTTGGGGCATATGGCCACAGTGGTCGATCAGCGCGACCTGCGCCTGCCGTAGCGTGGCGTGCACGTCGGCGAGATGCCGTAGCGGAAGCACGAAGTCCTCGCGGCCCCATACCACCAGGGCCGGGCCGGTATAGAGCGCGGATCGCGCCACCCATGCGTCGCGCAATGAGCGCCGCACGCCGCGGATGCCCACCCCCGCGGAGAGCGCCCGCACGAATTCCGGGAATGAGCTGTTGCCGTATCGCTCCGCTTCCTCGTAGAGCTCGGGCGTGATGCGTCCGGCGTCGTAAAAGCACGTGCGGAGCACGTTGCGCGCGGCGCCGCGAGGTCGGGGGAGCCGCGCGACGAGACCGAATCCAGGCAGCGAGCACGCCCGCAGGAAGAACGCGACGTCGCGCCCGAGACCGCCTGGGGCGACGAGGACGATCGAGCGTGTCCTCATCGGCGCGGTCACGGCCGTCATGTATGCGATCGCACCACCCATCGAGTTCCCGGCGATGTGCGCGCGCTCGATCCCGAGAACATCCATTGCGGCGATGACGAACCGCGGGTAAAACGCTTCCTCGGGCCCGAAGTAGCGGACACGGCGAGGCGCTTCGCTCTGCCCAAATCCTGGGAGGTCAAGCGCGATGACCTGACGTCCGGTCGAGGCGAGGGCAGGCATCACCGGTCGCCAGTTCTCAGCCCAGCCACCCACGCCGTGAACGAGCAGAATCGGCTCGCGACCGGTGCCACCGTCCTCGACGAGAACGCGTGTCCGGAGACCTTCGACCGTGATCGTGCGTGGCTCCATCTCTGGCTATCCTGCTCCCGACATGCTTTTCTACTACCTCTGCACCGTCGGCGAAAAGCTGCACCGAGAAGCGTATCCCCAAGGCGCGCAATCGAAGGATGCCGACGTCTACAAGTGGGTCTTACTCCACTCCGGCTCGCCGGCGGTCTGTCAACGAGAGCATCCCGCCGAGCACCGCTGGCGTCCGGACGAAGGCGGGGACGAGGAGCGCGTCGTCCGCAGCTACGCCGTGCTGCAGTGGGACAAAGAGGGCTTCGAGTTCGCGAAGACAAAGCCGGACGTCGGCGAGCGCTTCGATTCGCGCTGGGGACCGTCGCTCGTCGTCGAGCGCTCGGACGACCCGACCACCGGCACGTACCTTCTGCTGCGGATCTTTCCGCATGGGTACCGGGGCAAGCCGGGCGAGCTCGGCCTCGAGCGGCACGACACGCCCAGGGAGCTCGTCGGCAAGGTCTAACTAGCTCTGGTGCCGGCGATGCTCGAGGTGGTGCACATGCTCGTGTGCATCCTCGGCAACCCTCGGCGGATAGAAGAGTCCCGCCACGTACAGCTTCGTCGGGGCCTGCGCGTACGCCGAGAGCAGGAGGTGGACGTCGTACCGCTCGGCGAGACCCGCGCCCCACGTCTCGCGGAACTTCGTCGCCCACGATGGGCCGTACCGCGAACGCGTCGCCTGCGCGAGCGAGTGAAGCTCCCAGTCGAGCACCGGGAGCTCGTGCGTCGTGTCGCACTCGTCACTCGCGCAGCGAAAGCGGAGGCGAAGCGGGAGCTGGACGACGTCGATGTCCGGCTCGGGTCGAACGAACCCCATCGTTGATGATCGCGCGCGCGAGAGCTCGAGAAGGGCCTCGACCGAACCGCGCAAGTGCGGCCGCACGAAGGGCCATCGCAGGCGCCACCCATCTTTCGCGTCGACGTATCCCGTCGGGATGATCTCCCCCTGCACCGTATGGGTCTCCGGCCTCACGTCGCGCTCGTCGCGCGAAGCGCCGAGCTGGAGCCACGACCAGCGCTGGACCGGTGGGTCCGTGTCCGCACCCTTCCACGGAAACGGCGCGAGGCGTAGGAGGGCCCCACTCGCGCGGTCCTGCGCGATGACTCCAGGACGCTCGACCGGGAACTCGTTCGCCGCGATGGTCTTCGCTAGCACGAGGACATCACGCTCGATTCCGGTCTCCATTGCCATGAAGCCAGAATAGGGGCGCCGATGCTCGACGGACTGCGTCGTGAATTCCCCGAAGTCGTCACGCTCGCGCGCGCCATACCGCATCCACGTGTCGCGCGCGCCTCACCCTTTTGGTCGGTGATGGCGGCTTTCGGCGCGGGGTTCTTCGCATCGGGGATCGTCACGATCCTGGTCTCGCTGCTTTTTCGATTGACCACCCGCGAGACGCCGCTCCCTAGCCCCTTCGAACTCGCGGGCCTGGCGGGGACCGCCGCGGCGCTCGCAGTCGCCTGGGTCGGAGGTGGGCGGTCCACAGTGGCTGGCTACTTTGGAGTCCTGGTCCTCGAGAGGCTTCTCGGTCTGCCGGGTCAGCTCCGCTTCTGTGGCCAGTCCGGCGGCTCTGCATCCCTCGGAGGGCAGCTCTGCTCCGTCGGGGGCTACGTGATCGCGCTCTGGCCGCAACTGCTTGGCGTGGCGGTCGCGATCGCGCTGGTGCGGTGGCTGCGCACCGGCCCGGGCAACCGCAATCCAACGCTCGAGGCGGCTGGGGTTTTCACGCTCGTTGAAAGCCTCGGCGGCGCCATCCTCAACGTGATCCTCGGGCCCGCCACCGTTGGGTCGCCCGTGTGGCCACTCTCTCTTCTGGCGCTGACGGTCGCCGCAGGTGTCGCCGTTGGATATACGGTCGTTCGCCGAGCAGCGCGAACGTGGCGGACGCTCGGGACCGTCGCGCTGGTGATCGCCGCCGAGTTCGCGCTCCTATCCCTGCCGCTTTTCGTGAGTCAGGTGGCCCAGGCGCGGGGCACGAACCTCATCGGCCCGTTCGAGGTCCTGGCCTATTTTTCGCCGGTGTTCGCGATCGGCGCCGCGGTGATCGTCCTCTACGTCGCGGCCACTCGGACGGTCAACGCGACCGGCACTGCCTAGCGCTTCGGATCGGGCCGCGAGATGTAGATGCTCGGCGCCGTCTTCACGCGGTCGACCCAGACGGAAGGCGGAGCGTCTTCCTCGGGGGCAAAAGACGTTGGCACTTTCGGGGCATTCACCGTCGTCGGTTCAGGCTGCGAGCGGGCGGGCTCGGTGATCTTCACGCCCTGTCGTGGATGGTTCACGGCCGAATAGCCCGTCGCAACGAAAACGAGTGCCTCTCGGATCGCGCCCTGGAATGAGGCGCCCGCCCGGTCGGTGAGCTGCCACGGTGAGATTCGCGAGACGCGAACGGCCAGAGTTTGCTCGTCCCCGCGTACCTCATGCGTGCCGACAAGGACCCGAGCGAATGGCCCGAGGTCCGGGACGGCCATCTGACCGGCGACCTCATCGTCGGAGAAGCGCACCAGGACCTGGGCGCGGCCTGCGCTGACGCGGAGGTCGCCCGGTCCACCGCCGCTCTTATGATCCGACTCACTCGAAGAGGATTCAGCATCGCGCCAGCTTCCCGCGGAGCTCCGAAGAGCGATGACCTTGCCGAGACCCGCTCGTTCTCCGACAGCGCGGGCGCCGCGGAGGACGATTTCGTCGTACGGACCGATCCCGGCATCTTCGGCCTTTGATCCGTCGGGTCCTCCGTCGAACGCGAGGTAGATGCCGACCGCCGCGACTGCCATGGACCCACGGTAACAGCCGATTGCGGCGCATCACGTCACCCAAGCGGACTATGGCCCCCGACCTGATCCCGGTCCGTACGATGGGATCGTTGATTAGTACAAAAGACGTGGCGCTCGCCCGCGAGCACCCGCGCGGAACAGAACGCCGGAGACTCCTTCCCTACCGCGACGCGCTGAACGACGTCGCCGCGTATGCCGTTCTCGCCGAGTCCGACCGCGATGCCATCGTCAGATGGGCGGAGACGCGCAGGCGGATCAAGGTGGCGTACGGCATCGATCACGACCCCGCGAATCTCGCCGATCCCCTCCTGCCGGAAGAACGACTACGTGCGCACGTGATCGCCGGCGAGCGCGCGGCCGCGCGGCGTAACGACTTCGCCGATCCGGGCGGAGATCTCATCGCGGCCGTTGCCGCTCTGCGGCGGAGTTAGCCCTGAGCGACCAGGGCCGCGACGACCAGACCGAACCCGTTGAAGAAGCCATGCAGCGCGATGCATGGATAGATGCTTCCGGTCGATGCGCGCATGTAGCCCAGACCGATGCCGGTCGCGAGGATGACGGGGATGTCCACGATGACCCCGTGCGCGACCGTGAACGCCACCGCGGTGATGACGAGCGCGACGGTCGTGCCGAGCGGCTCAAAGAGGTAGAAGCCCAGCCCGCGGCAGAGCGATTCCTCGAAGATCGGCACGAAGACGGCGATCGCGAAGAGGTTGGCCGCCCACGCATCGAGCCGGGTCGGATCCCAGAACTCGGGGACGCCCTGCTCACGACCCGCGCCGGAGACGATGCCCACCTCGAGGAACGAGATGGTGTACGCGGCGACGAGCGTCGCGACGCCGATGACCAAAGCACGCCGCCACGAGGCCGGAGCGCGCAGGGCGAAGGTCTCGCGAAACGGAAGCCCGCGCGCGATCAGCAGGACGACGACGAGCAGGACGGCGTCGACCGAGATGGCGGCGATCGCGGTCGAGTACTTGAAGAAATCGTCTGGCTTCAGACTGACGACCGTTCCGCTCAGCCGCAACGCATAGGTCGGGACAGCAAGGAGCGCGATGAGGACCGCCCAGGCGAGGATGCGGACGGGGCGGAGTGGTCTTATCAGGCCAGGGCGTGCGCGACGCGGAGCGGTTCGAGCAGCGCGAGCGCGCGGTCCATCTCCTCGAGGGTATTGAAGTAGTGCGGCGATAGACGTATCAGACCGGGACGGTTGTCGCAGATGACTCCGGCGGTGCGAAGCGCGGTTACCGCGGACGCGGGATCGGGGTGCTCCAAGGTGACGATCGGCGTACGTTCGATCGCGTCACGCGGGCAGCGGATCGTCCAGCCCTGATCCAGGGCGCCGTCGACCAGCCGCTGCGAAAGGAGCTTGTGCCGCTCGCGCACTTTCTCGATCCCGATCTCCGCGAGGAGCTCGAGCCCGGCGCGCGCCGCGTAGATCGCGGCGACCGCCGGTGTTCCGTACTCGAATCGCCGCGCACCCGCGCCGTAGTCCAAATGCTCCACATCGAACGCGAAGGGCTCCTTCACGCCCCACCAGCCGACCGCGCTCGGACGCGCGCGTTCGGCGACGCTCCCGCGGGCGTAGAGGAACGCGATCCCCGGGCCGCCCATGAGCCACTTGAGCGTGCCGCCGACGAGATAGTCGATGCCGCTCGCGTTCACATCGAAGGGGATCGCGCCGATGGACTGGTATGCGTCGACGACAAGGACGGCGCCCTTGCGGTGGCAGATCTCGGCGAGGGCGCGTACGTCCTGGATCCAGCCAGTCGTGAAGTAGACGTGCCCGGTGCACACGGCGGCGGTGCGCTCGTCAACAGCGCGTTCGAAGAGCTCGAGGGGGACGCGCACACGGTCGGGGCTCCGAACGAAGTCGACGCGGGCGCCGCGGTCCGCCACCGCGAGGAAGGCGTGACCGTCTGTCGGAAAATCGAGGTCAGACACGATCACCTTCGGCCGCTTGGCGTAGTCGAACGTGCTCGCGATACCGACGAGACCCGCCGACACGTTCGGCTCGATGGCGATCTCGTCGATCGACGCGCCGAGCACGCCAGCGAGATCCGCGCGAAGCGCTTCGTACTCGCCGATCCAGTGGTCGTACCAGGCGCGTCCGCCCTGCTCGGTCCACTCCGCCAGGAACCGCTCGACGCGCTCCCGTCCGCGGCGGTGGAGCGGTGTCAGCGAGCAGTTGTTCAGATAGTTGAAGCGCTCCGTGATCGGGAACTCCGCGCGCCAGGCCTTCTCGTTCTCTTCCATCACCAGCCCGCCACGTAGCTCTCGCGCCGCGGGTCCGCGCCGCCTTCGAGTGTTCCCGTGTCGAGGCGACGGACCGCGCACACCCCTGCGGCGGCCGGCGAGAAGTCCGGAAGCATGCGGATGACGTGCCCGCGACGCGCGAGACCCTCGCGCACCTCAGGTGAGATCCGACCCTCCACTGTCAGTACTCCAGGCTCGTATGCGTGCGGGTGGAATGTCCACGGGAACGAGCGCGAGATCACCCGCGGCGCCTCGATCGCGGCCTGCGTGTTCATCCCGAAGTCGACGATGTTGCACACGACCTGGACCATCGCCTGACACTGAGCGTCCTCGCCCGGGCAGCCGAACGGCATGAGAGCACGCCCGTCCTTCATGAGGAGCGCGGGATTCGGGGTGAGGCGCGGTCGTTTCCCCGGCGCGATCGCGGACGGATGCCCAGGTGTCGTCCAGAGCTGCGCGCCGCGCGTGGACACGATCATGCCGAGACCGCGCACAAGCGGAGCTCCGAGTCCCGGGTCGGATGGCGTCGCGGCAAAGGCGTTGCCTTCGGCATCCATCGCACACGCGAACGACGTGTCCGGCGCACCCACGCCCTCGGCGACACGCGGGCGATAGCCGCGAGGCCCAGCGCGCCCTTCGAAGCGCCACGGGTCTCCCGGCTCGGGGAGCTCGGGATCGGCGCGAGCAAAGTCGATCAACCCGCGGCGGAACGCCGCGTAGCCTTTCTCGAGAAGGCCCTCGATCGGGACGTCGACGTGCTCGGGATCGCCAAAGAAGCCCTCGCGGTCTGCGGCCGCGAGCTTGAACGCCTCGACGTAGCGATGCAGGAACTCGAGAGTCCCCGGCCCCATCCCCGCGACGTCGAAGCCTTCGAGCAGGTTCAGCGTCATCGGCACGAGCGGGCCCTGCGACCACGCACCGCAGGCGTACACGTCGATGCCGCGGTATGACGAATGCGCCGGCGCGTCGATGCGCACGCGTTGCGCGCGAAGATCTTCCCTGGTGATCGCGCCACCGGCCTCGCGCATGAACCCCGCGATCTGTTCGGCGATGTCGCCCTGGTAGATCGCTTCGCGCGCGGCCATGATCGCGTTCGCGCGCCCCTCGCTCTCATGAGACCGCTCGATCGCCGACAGTCGACGGAAGAGCGCGCCGAGATCACGCTGCACGAGGATCTCTCCCACCCGCGGCGGCCTTCCGTTCGGCAGGAACACCGCCGCGCTCGTCGGCCACTCCCGCAGACGGTCCGCAAGCCGCTCGATCGCGGCTGCCAGGCGCGGATAGACCGGAAATCCGTCGCACAGACCGATCGACGGGGCGAGGATCTCGGCGAGGGAGAGGCGGCCATGACGCGCGAGAGCCGTCAGCCACGCGTCCGCCGCTGCGGGCGTCACCGATCGAGCCACGCCGATCGGCATGTCGTCACCGTGCCTGGCGCGATAGGTCTCGAGATCGAGCGACGCGGGCCAGTGCCCGAGGCCGTCGATCGTCTCGGGGGCGTCCATCCCCGGCCGGAAGACGATGATCGGGGCGACACCACCGAAATCGGTGAGATGGCGCTCGAGAACGTTCAGGGCGATGCCGGCCGCGACGCCGGCGTCGATCGCGTTGCCGCCACGCTCGAACATGCGCGTGCCGGCGAACGTCGCAAGGTAATGGCAGGAGCTCACCATGTGGCGCGACGCGAGGAGTGCCGGCCGGCCTTGCGTGATGGCGATCGGAGGATTGGTGTTCTCGATCGGGATCTCGCGCACGAACAAACTTTACTGGTTACGCTCGATCGATGCGGATCCTCGAATGGCGCGTTCCGCCGTACGACAACGGCACGTACGTCGTGATCGACGATCGTCGCGACGCCCTCGTGATCGACCCGGCGATGGGCGAACGTCTGGTCATCGACGCAGTGCGGGAGCACGGTCTTCACCTGGTCGAAATCCTCAACACGCATGGCCATCCGGATCACATCTACGGCAACGCGGCGGTCAAGGAGGCAACGCGGGCCCGCCTCGCGATCCACCGGCTCGATGAATACCGGCTCGGACCCAAACGGCCACCGGCCTCGATATCGATAACGATCCCGTCATGCGATGCCGACGACCTCTTCGACGAAGGAACGCTCACCTACGTCGCCGATCTCTCGCTCACCGCGCTCCACACCCCGGGGCACACCGAAGGCTCGACGTGCTTCTACTTCGAACGGGAGAGCGTGCTGTTCTCGGGCGACGTCCTCTTCAAAGGAAACACCGGCCGATGGGATCTTCCCGGCGGAGACCGGCAGCAGATGGAACGGAGCCTCGAGCGCGTAGGCACGCTTCCCGGGAACACGAAGGTCTACCCAGGCCACGGCCCCTCGACGACGATCGGAGCGGAGCTGCCGAATCTCAGGCAAATGCGCGAGATGGGCGTCTTGCCCGGTCTTCGGGTGTGACACGCGTCCGGCTGTTCGCGGACCGCGACCATCCGGCCTTCGTGGCGCATCAAGAAGACTCGCCGAGCAGCGCGACATCTCGGTCCGCGTAGTCACGGTCGATGAGGAGGACGCGCCCGTCGGCTACGGCGAGATCTAGTACGGCTACGAGCTCACTTGAAAGGCGGCTACGCGCTGAGCCGGTCGGACAACGGCCGAGTCGCTGAGCCGCGGCCTGACCAGCGTGACGACGGTGTATTCGGGCGGTTGAGGGCCGAAGCCAGCACACGCGCAGCGAGGCACTTGAGGGCGCGAGAAGCAATGGCATATCCACAGGCTTCTTAATCGGCGCGAGTTACATCCGCAACGGCCCCGTAACCACAAGCCAGTACGCGCTGGGCGAGGAGCGGCGGCCCGACCGACAGGTCGCCGCTCCAGAGCTACTCGGTGACGCCGAGGATGTTGAAGCCGTTGTCCGCGAAGATCGTGTCGCCAGTCACGGCACGGGACCAATCCGATGCGAGGAAGACGGCGACGTTCCCGACCTCATCCTGGGTGATATTGCGGCGAAGCGGTGCCTTCTCGACCATGAGATCGCGCGCCTGCGAGACGCCGCGCACAGCGCTGCCGGCCAGGGTCTTGAGCGGTCCGGCGGAGATCGCGTTCACTCGGACGTTGTGTGGGCCGAGATCCGCCGCGAGGTACCGCGTCTCCGCCTCGAGAACTGCCTTCGCCATGGCCATCGAGTTGTAGCTCGGCACGACGCGTTCGACCGCGTTGTACGTGAGGCTCATGACAGATCCGCCTCCGGCCTTGTCGAACAGGGGCAGCGCCGCCCGGCTGAGCGCAACGAGTGAATACGCGCTGATGTCGATGGCCGTCTTCAGGCCGTCGCGGCTGATCTCGTGGAACCGGCCCTTCAGGTCCTCGATCGCGGCGAACGCGATCGAATGCACGAGGATGTCGAGCTTCCCCCACCTGCGATCGATCTCGGCAAAGAACTTGTCGATCTCCTCCTGCTTCGAGACGTCGCAGGCGCCGACCGGAATGGACTCATGGTTCGGCAACGTCGCGACCAGCTCGAGCACGTTGTCCTTCAGGCGGTCGTTCGGCCAGTTGAACGCCAGCTCCGCGCCCTCGCGCTGGAACGCGGTCGCGATCCCCCACGCGATGCTGCGCTTATTGCCCACCCCCATGACGAGCGCTTTCTTGCCCTCGAGCAGACCCATCGCCGTGAATCATCCCAGATGTCGAGCCTCGGCGTCGCGTGATTTGCTGCATCACGTCTGCAGCGAATGAAGATCGGCGGCGGTCAGTCGCATGAGAAATTCGGGATCCGGCTCACCCGGAACCGCGACCTGCTTCAGCGGTCGGAATCCGGCTTTCTCGTACGCGCGGATCGCCGGTGTGTTGTTCACCGATGGCCCGATCACGCACACGTCGATGCGGTGAAATGGGAACGCCACGTCGCGTAGGAACTCGCGGAGCATCGGCGGACCGTGACCGCGTCCGACGAGGTCCGACTCGCCGATGAAAAGATCGACGCCGACGGCGTCCTCGCCTAGCGCCAATACCTCGGCGTACTCGGTCGAGTCCGCGATTCGATAGTGCTGGAACATGCCGGCAGGCCGTGCGTCGATCAGCGCGAGATAGCGGTACGTCGGGTCTCTTCCCTGGATCGCGTCGCGGTACTCCTGGATCTCCGCATCGGGATAAGGCATCTTGACGCCATCGTTCCACCAGCGTTCCACATGCGGCTCGAGGAGCCAGCGGCGGATAAGATCCAAATCGTCTTCACGCAGCGGCGTGAACGCGTACGCCACAGCGAGATCATGGGGGCTAGAGTCGGCGGGGTGACCAGCAGCGCCCCGGCGGATCTGGGTCGCCGGCGCGGCGAGTACGGCATCGACGCGCCCTACGTTCCGCTGTCGATGGGAGTCGGGTCGGTCGTCGCATTCGCGGTCTTCTTCAGTGGTTCTGCGCCTTCCATCCCCGTCCTCGCCGCAATTGCCCCGAATCTCGGGCTCGCCTTGGCCGCGAGCGTCGCCGACTATCTCTACGCGTCGCGGTACGGGAAGTTCGCAGTATGGAGGGATCTCCTGCTGTCCCTCGGCCTTCGTGGCGACGAGCACGTCCTCGACATGGGCTGCGGGCGCGGGGCCGTCCTTCTCATGGCGGCCAGGCTCTTGCCGCGCGGTCGCGCCATGGGCATCGACCTCTGGAAGACCTCAGATCAATCGGGCAACGCGCTCGAGGTCACACGACGCAACGCGGAGCTGGAGGGCGTCGCGGATCGAGTGGATCAGCGGACCGGCGATGTGCGAGCGCTGCCCTTCAAGGACGAGTCCTTCGATGTGGTCCTCAGCAGCCTGGCGATCCACAACATCGGCGATGCTGCCGGTCGCGCGAAAGCGATCGACGAAGCGGTACGCGTGCTCCGGCACGGCGGCCGCGTCCTCATCGCAGACATCAACGCGACACGCGAGTACGAAGCGCGGCTGCGGGAACGAGGGATGGTTGACGTCGAGCGCGGTTCGCTGGGACCGCGCATGTGGTTTGGCGGACCGTGGGTCGCGGCCTCTCTCGTGCGGGCACGAAAGCCTTCGATCTAGTTCAGCTTTCGCGGTCCTTCGTCGTCATCGATCCTGCGTCCACGCCAGTACTTGATCTCGCCACGCCGTCCACCGCCGGGCCGCTGGCGGCCCTGGCCTTGCGTGAGGAGGTACGCGACCGCTCCGAACACAAAGCCGACCAAGGTGACGTCATTGAACAACTCAAGCTGGTAGGCGACCGTCTCGCCCGCGGCGGCGACGAGGCAGATGAACAGGAGTCGCCAGAGGGCCTGGGTCATGATGGGCCGTTCCGCGGCAAAAACGACGCCTGTTTCGCCCATGCACCGCACTCCGCCAGCTCGTCCTTGGTCACCCAGCCGCTTCGAATAGCCAGACGCAGCTCATCACGAAGGGTGGTCTCGAGCATCTCGGGACCGTCGGTATTGAAGGAGAACCGGACCTTGTGTCTCTTGAACACAGCGATGTACTCGCCGAGCTCGTCGGCGTCTTTGACGACTTTCGAGTCAAGGTTGGACGAGGGGCAGATCTCGAGAAGGACGCCCCGCTCGGCGAGCCGTCTGCACAGCGCAGCGTTGCGCGCCGCATGGATCCCGTGGCCGATCCGGTCCGGTTCGAGGTACTGGAGGACCTCGTCGACGCTCTCCCAGTCCTCGTCCTCGCCGGCGTGAACGGTGACCCCGAGTCCCGCCTTGCGGGCTCTCTTAAAGAGGGTTGCGTAGTCGCGATAGTGGAAGTCTGGATTCTTTCCGCCGGCGATGTCGATGCCGACGACGCCACGGTGCCGGTACGCGATCGCCTTCTCGACAAGAATGGCGTTCAGGGTTTGATCGAACGTGCGATCCAGACAGAAGATGAGCCCGGCTTTCACCGGATAATCGAGAAGGGCACGATCGAGGCCGCGGATGGACGCATTGATGATGTGGTCGAGGTCACGCTCTCCGCCGCGATTCCGTTTCATAGGGTTATAGCGCAGCTCGAGAGTCGTAATGTTCGCCTTCCGGTAGGCGCCACCGACCACTTCGTAGACGGACTGTTCCACCGCCAGCGGGCTCGATTGAATGAGCTCAGTCCAGTGGTAGAGCGCGAGAAAATCCTCGAAAGACTTCTTCGATTGCTTGCGTACCGTGATGAGATCGACGAACTCCCAGTAGTCCTTCGTGGGAAGCCGGATCC
>WNGI01001115.1_pt1 | contig 24410 bp, 28 predicted proteins | sample 5400621 | NCBI WGS metagenome assembly WNGI01 (sample SAMN13153374, study PRJNA577476) | soil metagenome | isolation source: 20 cm soil or saprolite under Garry oak tree replicate 1 | place: USA:California | collected 2016-06-15 | reverse complement strand
CCTACCACCCCCGAGGCCGATGCGATCTTTCGCGAGCGCGACATCTTCGTCGTGCCGGACATCCTCGCGAACGCAGGGGGCGTTACCGTCTCCTACTTCGAGTGGGTGCAGGACCTGCAGTCGTTCTTCTGGTCCGAGCACGAGGTCAACCAGAAATTGAAGGCGATCCTCTCCCGCGCATTTTCCGAAGTGCTCAAGACCAAGCTGGAGAAAAAGCTGGACATGCGTATGGCGGCTTACTGCCGCGCGGTCTCACGCGTCGCCGGCGCAACTCGCGAGCGAGGTCTCTACCCGTAGCCGTGAGGTAGACCGCGGGTGCATGCACCGGCGCGCTTGCCGGCGGATCGGAGCCCGCTTGTGCCGGCACCGAGAAACGGAGCTCTAGATCTCTCTAGTTCGGAAGCTCCAGATGCTCAGGCCCAGCATCAGGGCGAACCACACGACGACCCAGAGCAGAAACAGAATCGGTGGCGGGTCGGCGGCGAAAAATGGGTTCGCCCGAGCAGCGGCGCCCGCGGCGCGCATCGTGGCGAGAAACGCGTCCGGTTCCAGCGCGTAGATCGCGCCTCGCCACAGCAGGTCCGTGGGCAGGATCGTGTGCGTGATCACACCCACCTTGGCGACCGCATCGTTTTGCAAGCCGGCCCCGATGTCTCCCACGACGCCTCCGATCCAGCCCATCAGCCACGCCACCAACGCGATCACGCCGCCAGTGATTCCGGAAAGTCGTGTCGACAGAAGAAGGCCGAGAGAAAGCAACGCGAGGCCTTCCATTCCTATGTAGAGGATCAGCTGGATCGGATGAGGCGGCACGTAACCGGTCGCCCAATCGACGGCGGCGAGCTCGAGGAATGCAGAGCCTGCGGCGTAGAGCGCGACCAGAACCGCGAGCCCAAGCCACTTACCGATCACCACCTCGCTGCGGCGCACGGGCCGAGCGAGGATTGAAAGGAGGAGGCCGCTCTCGACCTCGCTCGAGACCAGCGGACCCGCAACCACCGCCGCGCTGAGCGCGAGCACGCCGCTGAACATGAAGGTGACGACGATCAACAGCTGCGATGTGATCAGCGCCACCTGCTCGGGCGGCAGAACCGTGCCCTCGCCGTTGGTTACCGTCGTGATCTTTTGAAAACCCCATGCGGAGACGCCGACGACGATGAGGGTGAGGATGATCAGCGCAAGGATCAGCCGGCGGCGCGACGTCTCCTGCACAGTGAGCCGAGCGATGACGAGGATTGGCGGCATTACTTTTCCTCTTCCTCCAGCAGCTGAAGGAATCGGTCTTCCAGCGTTTGGTGGCGCGGCGCAACTTCGTACACGCGCCCGCCGAGGGCGACGATCTCCGCCACAAGGTCGGGCACGCGCTCGGGCTTCAGGCGGGTGAAAGTGAGCTGATCGCCCTCGTCGTCGATGTCACCGAAGCTCGAGAGCTTGCCGACGTCGGCGGGGCTGAGCCCACTGACACGCACCTTGACCGCGGTGCCGCCGAGCAGCTCGTCCATCGTGCCCGACGCGATGACGCGGCCGTGGTCGACCACTGCGACGCGGTCACAAAGCTGCTCCACCTCGCTGAGCAGGTGTGAGTTAAGAAAGACGGCCGTGCCTCGCGATGCGAGGCCGCGGATGATCTCGCGCACGTCGTGGCGGCCGACCGGGTCAAGCGCCGAGGTCGGCTCATCGAGAAACACGAGCTCGGGCTCACCCACGAGCGCCGCGGCCAAACCGAGGCGCTGCTGCATGCCCTTGGAAAAGGTGCCCACCCGATCGGCGGCGCGATCGGTCAGCCCGACCGTCTCGAGCGCGCTCGTGATCTCGTCATTCCAGCTTGACCGCGGCAGCGGGGCAAGCTCGCAGTGGAGGGCCAGGACCTCGCGGGCCGACAGCCATGCCTGGTAGCGGAAGAGCTCCGGCAGGTAGCCGATCTTGCGCCGCGTATCCAGGTCCCCGATCGGGCGGCCGAGCAGCCACGCCTCGCCAGCGCTCGGCTTGAGCAGGCCGAGCAGGAGCTTCACCGAGGTGGTCTTGCCGGCGCCGTTTGGTCCGAGGAAGCCGAACACCTCGCCTCGCGGCACTGTCATGGAAAGTCCCGCCAGGGCGATGGTCTTACCGAACCTCTTCGATAGGTTGACCGTGTGTATGGCGGGATGAGAAGCGGCCGCCCTCTCAGGAGCGGCCGCTTTCGTTTCTGTTTCTAGCTCTGCCACGCGTGCAGGCTATAACGCCTGCCTAGGTCAGTTGGTTAGCGACGGTTATGGCGTCGGACTGCTTGATCGTCCCGACGACCCCGTAGACGACGCCGTTCTTGATCCAGATGACCCCGGCGCCGACCCCGGTGTTGTCCCCCAGGGCGATCCCGTCGACGCCCTGCACCTGGACGCGAGTCGCGGTGCCGAACTCGATCGGAACTGGGACCGGGAGGGTCGTGCCCGAGTCGCCAATCGCCTTGATTGCCGCCACGAGCTCCGGCGAGATGCCAGGCATCGACACGATGTAATCCGCGAGCTGCTTCACGGTGACCTGCGTGGAGGTGGCCACCGGCGCGCTCGACTTCGCGACGATCAGCTGAGGCAGGTTGGCCTGGGTCAGGTCCGACCCTGAGGTGGGCTGGTTGAGGTTGCCGTAGATCGAAGCCACGGCTGGGCCGATCGTCACGGTCAGCTTCGCGCCGTCCATTCCCGCCGGCAGGGCGGGGAGGTTCTTGCCGGCCTGCGCGGCCGCCGCCGCCGCCTTGTCCTTGCTGAATGTGAAGACAGCCTCAGCTTTTGGCATGGCCGCGTAGGTCACGGTCTTTGAGACGCCGGCCGGGAGCGTGGCGACGTTCGGCGGGGTCAGGCCGGAGACCGAATGCGCCTCATCCGCGCTCGCGGCGATCTGGAGGTTCGGTCGGGTGGTCCAGGTCAGGTCACCATAGGCGCCCAGCTGAGAGAGGGACTGGAGGTCGGCGACCGTCACGGGCACGGGCGTGACCGTCTTGGGCGAAAAGATGTTGTCACCCGAGGCAAGCGCTGTCACCAGCAGTGCGACCGCCGCCAGCGTGGCGGCGAACGCCAGCGCCAGCGGCCGGCGACCAGGCTGCATCACCGGTAGGCGGAACCCAAACCGCGGCCGCGCCGCGGAGTCGGAGCGCACGCGCTCGAAAGCAGATGCGACGTCGACCTTCAGGTCGGGGGCGGCCAGCAGGCTGCTGATGTGCGTTGCATCGCCGGCCACGGCCTTGTAGCGGGCCTGGCATTCGGGGCAGCTGTCGTAGTGGCGCGCGTCGGCGCCTGCATGCGCTTCCGGCTCGTCGACCATTCGACGAAGAGTTCCCTCAGAAAGATGTGCCACGGTTGACCTCCTTGCGCAGCGCGGATTCCGCGCGCCTTAACAATGTTCCGACCTGACCAGTACCGACTCCAAGCGCCTGGCCCACCTCTGCGTAGCTGAGACCGCTGGCGCGAAGCACCAGCACCGCGGCGGGTTTGGGGGCCATCCGGGCGAGCGCCTGGCGCACCCGGCGGCGGTCTTCATTGATCTCGACCTGCTTCTGCGGGTCGACTGACTGGCTGCTCTCTTCGGCGGCTTGAGCCACCTCGCGGCGTTGCCTGCGCCGAGCACCGCGCAAGCGGTTCAGCGCGGCATGCGCGGCCGCGCGATGCAGCCATGCCCGGGCGTACTGGGCGCTGGCGGAGTGCAGGCGGTGGAAGTCGATGAAGACCTCTTGCGCCACGTCCTCGGCCTCATGCGGATCGGTCAGCACGCGGTTCGCGATCCCGGCCACCCGCGCGTATTCCGCCGTGAAGAGAGCCTCGAACGCCTCGTCGTCAGGACTGACGGTCGCCACTCGCCTCACTCCAAGGTTTGCGCCCACTGATAGACAAGCACCACGGAAGCAGTATTTGTGACATCACTGCTGGACCGGCTTGCGGCGCCGGACAACGTGTTCGGCTACCTCACGCAGGAACGGGCCGCCCCAGATGCCGGCGGACAGCAGGGAGGCGAAGATCACAACGGCGTCGATGCTGACCCGGCCGGGCCCTGTCCAGTAGACATCCTGCAGGTTCAGCCATAGGGCGAACTCGTCAAGGGTCAACGCCGCCGCGACCCCGTACGTGAAGGCGGTCGCGCTGGCGAGCCAGCCGGATCCGGTGCCTTGTTGAAGCAGCCAGACGTACCCGACGCCGAGGAGAAGGAGGATCCCCCAAACGAGGTGATGGATGTGCAGGCCTCCACTGCTGAGGTTGTGGATGGGCCCGATGCCGGCTCGGATGAGGTGCGTGATCCCCCGCACGATGGCGAACGTGACGAGGAACCCGAGCGAAGCGAGAAAGAGACGCTCCCTGCGCTCGTTCTGAAAATGAAATTGGTAGATCCGCTTGAGGGTGCCCAATGCCTAAGCGCTAACGGATCTCCTGCGCCTGGCGCTGCGCGAAAGCTCGTCCTCGAGGATCGCGAAATCGTTGCGAGGCAGTGCGTGGATGTGGCCCTGGAATGCGAGCGTCCAGTGTTCGGGCGGCCATTTGCGGACGTAATCGAGACGGTATGCGAGCTCCTTGGCCGGCACCCAGTCGGAGTCCTCGAGGATCACGTCCTGCCGGATGTGGACCCGCCAAGGGTAGTCCTCGTCTCGACGCGCCGAGCGCCAGATCGGCGTGTGGTCCTCGTACATCGGCGAGGCGACGGTCACGCTCGCGGCGAAAGCCATGCGCCCAGTGACGTAATAGAGCATCCGGTCGCCGACCCGCATGGTCTCGACGCGGCGCCGGTGCCGGCTTTTCAGTCCCTGGATGGTGAAGCCGTGCTCGCGCGTCTTGCGGAAATTTTCGGGCGAGCTGACGATCATCCAGTACTGGGAGGCGCGGCCCTCTGATCGTCCTGATTTTCGTTTGCGCCGGGATCGACCCGACTTGGCTGGACGTTCGGCCGGCGCCGCGCCGTTCTCGATCTCCTCAGACACGGTTGAAATTTTCTTCCTCGGGAAGCAGGACGGTTAGGTTGCGGATCTGCGCGATGTGGCCGATCTCGTGCCGCGCGACCATCCTGCACACATCGAGGAGGGTGGTCTCGCCGCCCCGCGGATCGCTGAGCTTGCGGTCCCATTCGTTCTTGCCCCAGCCATGGAGGAGGTCGACCGTCCTCCGGCGGACGCGGGCAAAATCCTCCAGCGCCTCCTGCAGCGGGCGGGTGAGCTCGAGGTCGTGGTCCGGGTCGATGGTGGCGCGCACATCGGCCGTTGCGAGTCCGTCCAGATGGGCGTGTCGGAGCAGCGCATCCACCTTGGAACCGGAGTCGAGCAGGTGGGCGATCAGACCGCCGAGAGTCGGAAAGGCGGGGCCGTGGCGGTAGCGCAGGCGCGCGTCGTCCAGCCCGTAGACGAGGTCGCCGATGCGCTCCGGCACCGAGCTCATGAGCAGGACCGCATCGGCGGGCGTCAGCTCCTCTTGAAGTTCCATCCATTCTGAGTATGTAGCCTTTTGGACATGGCCCAGGTTCAGGTGGCTTGCGACAAGTGCGGCGGGGAGCTGGTTCCGAACGCCGCCTACTGCGAGCGCTGCGGCGAGCGCACGAGGCGCGCCCGCAGGCTGGTTCGCATCGCCCTCCGTGTGGAAGTCCTGTTTTTCCTGATGGTGGTGGCGATCGTGATCGGCTTCGTCTGGACGTACTCCGCCCAGCGCTGATAGACGGTGAGACTCACGGATTTTTAGCACCGGAGCCGGCACTCGCGGGCCTGGCGCCAATGGGTAATCCGCCGGAGCCGGCACGCGCGGCAATTGGCACGGTCGCTAGCGGCGGTAGATCGCTCTCCCGTCGATCTCGTCTTTGTTCAGCCGCTTGTTCAAGTGAAGGCCCTCGAGCAGGAACTCGATCACCGACGCCCGCACCTCGGGCCGGTCCGGAAGGTTCAGCTTCTTCAACGCTGTAGCAAGCTCGGGAAGGTCGCCGAACGCGCGCCCGTAGGTTCGCGCGGGGATTCCCTCGCCAACCTCTAGCATGCTGCCCTCTTCGAACCGCGCGACCACTCCATCGAACTGTGCCGCGGAGAAGTGGCGGCTGAACACTGCGCTGATCGCGCCCCGCTCCAGCCGCGACAGCACCTGCTCTTCCTTTCCCTCATCGAGCGCTTCGATCTCCACGCGACCGGCGGTGGATGAGGCGAGAAATTCGAGGTCGGTGATGCGAGGCACCGCCAGAGTTTCTCCAACGCGAGCGGCGCGGCGCACCGCGTTGCTCGCGAGGTTTTCGAAGTTTGCAATCGACATGCGCACCGACACGCCTGACGACTGAGAGATGTGCGGGCTGCGTCGCGCGAGATGGGTCAGCTCCGCGACGATCTCCTTCATGAAGGACGGAAAGATCAGCTCGAAATCCTCGGGGACCGGGTGCCTTTCCGATTCCATAATCTGCATCTCTTCGCCGACGCTCAGCGGGTAGTGCGTGCGCACCTGCGAACCGAAGCGGTCCTTCAGTGGCGTGATGATGCGCCCGCGCGACGTGTAGTCCTCGGGGTTCGCGCTTGCGATCACGAACAGGTCAAGCGGAAGGCGCACGCGGTATCCGCGGATCTGCACATCCTTCTCTTCCATGATGTTGAGCAGTCCGACCTGGATGCGCTCGGCGAGGTCGGGCAATTCGTTGATGCCGAAGATTCCCCGATTGGTCCGCGGCAAGAGTCCGTAGTGGATCGTGAGCTCGTCGGCGAGATAGCGACCCTCGGCCACCTTGATGGGGTCGACCTCGCCGATCAGATCCGCGATCGAGATGTCTGGAGTCGCCAGCTTCTCACCGTAGCGCCGGTCTCGCTCGATCCACTCCACCGCGACAGCGTCCCCATCGCTCGCGACCAGGTCGAGACAGCGGCGGCAGATCGGGGCAAACGGGTGGTCGTTGACCTCGCAGCCCGCGATGGCCGGAACCTGCGCGTCGAGAAGGCTGACCAGCGAGCGCATGATCCGGCTCTTTGCCTGCCCGCGCTCACCGAGGAGGATCACGTCGTGGCCCGAGATGATTGCATTGGCGAGCTGCGGCAGCACGGTGTCGTCGTAGCCGACGATGCCTTCGAGCAGCGGCTCTCCGGAGCGAAGTCGGGTCAGCAGGTTGCGGCGCATCTCCTGCTTGACGGTCTCGCGCTGATGGCCGCTCGCGCGAAGCTCGCCGATGGTCTGCGCCCGGACAGGGGTCACCCAAGCACTATAGACAGGGGACCGCGACGCGTTGTTAGCGATCGCGAAGAAATTGGCGACGGTGCTAAGCAATTGCTGAACACCGGTTTACGACCGGCTCGCAGTTAGACTGACCGGCGCTTGACTGAAACGATTCGCGACCGTTATGAGGCTGCCCACGACGACGGCCGGCCGTTGCTGGGTGGTCATCGCGGCAATCCGGCCGAGCATCCTGAGAACACGATGCGTTCCTTCAGGTCGGCGATCGCCGCCGGCTGCGACCTCATCGAATGCGACGTCCACCTTTCGTCGGACGGCAGACTCGTGGTCATCCACGATCACACGCTGGAGCGCACGACCAACGGCAAGGGCCTGGTACGCGACCATTCCGCGGCCGAGCTCCGGCGGCTGGACGCCGGCCACGGCGAGCGAATCCCGCTGCTGCAGGAGGTCGTCGAGCTTGCGCTCGGCAAGGTCGGCCTGGTGATCGAGACCAAGCAGATGCCCATCCAGTACCCGGGGCTGGAGGACAAGCTCGTGGCGATGCTGCGGCAGCTTGGCGCCGTGGCCGAGTGCGCGGTGGTCTCTTTCCACCACCCATCAATCCGCGTCCTTCGCGAGATGGAGCCCAAGCTGCAGCTCGGTATCCTCGAGGGATCTCGGCCGATCGAACCGGCCAGGATGCTGAAGGAGTCGGGCGCCGACGTTTTCTCTCCGCATTGGGGCGCGATGGATCCTCAGGTGGTGAAGGAGGTTCACGCGGCGGGCGGAGCGGTTGCGGTCTGGCCGGTGGACGACGACAACGCCGTCGCCTGGTGCAAGTTCTGCAGGCCGGACTCGATCTTCACCAACAAGCCCGTCGAGATCGGGGCCGCAATCCGCTCTTAGGGGTGCTGCTCGTTACACCGGCACGGTGCCGGGCGTTGGCTCAAATACGGTGCACACACATATGATCCGGCCGTGCTCGCCGACCGGCCGCAGTTCGAAGACCTCTACCGCGCCTACCTGGGCCGGATCTACGCCTACGTCCGGGCGCAGGTCCCCAGCTCGGCCGACGCGGAAGACATCACCGCTCAGGTCTTCATGAACGCCTACCAGGCCTACGCGCGGTTCGAGGCGCGAAACACGACTCCGGCCGCGTGGCTCTTTCGCATCGCGCGCAATGCGACCCTCGACCACTTTCGCGCTCACGGTCGGCGCGAACGCCTGCGCCGGACCATCGAGCACCAGCCGATGGCGGAGGAGGATCCGTCCGGCGTGGCCGAGGAGCGCATCCAGTACCGCGCCCTGCTCGAACGCGTCAGCCAGCTGCCCGAACGCCAGCGGGACTGCATCTCGCTGCGCCACTCCGGCCTCAGCTTCGAAGAGGTCGGCACGCTGTTGAAGTGCAGCGAAGACGCGGCCAAGATGCTCTACCACCGCGCGGTGAAAGGTCTACGCGAAGCGGTCGAGAAGGAGGGGGTGTGAGCGAGAGCGAAGACCTGGAGCTCCAGGCCATTCAGCGGCAGCTCGACGACGCGTTCGAAACGACGCGGCCGCGCGCCGGTTTCGAGGACGAGCTGTGGACGCGAATCCAGGCGCGCCGTCCGGCGAGCACCCGCTTGCGGGACGCATGGCTTGGCCTCATTGGGAGCATCCGTGAGGCGCCGGCGGTCCCGATGGGAGCAGTGGCCGTCCTGCTCGTGGTTGCGCTCGGCGTCGGCGTGGTGACGCTCAGCGGGATTCACATCGGCGGCGCCGGCGGAGGCGGGACGACAGCGCTGTCCGGGGCCAATGGTTCGCAGCAGTACGGCTCCGAGGCTGGGCGCGCCGGACCTCCCGGCGCCTTCGGACGCCTGCCGGCGCCGGTTTTGAACCCTGGCTTGCCGCCCAAATCGGCCGACAGCGCGGCCCAGCCGACCTTTGCGGCGCCCGACTCGTCCTACCCAGGACGGGTCACGCTCACCTGGACCGGGAAGCTCGACCTCACAGCGACGAGCGCGCCGGTCTTCCGCTACAGCGAGCCGTCGACCAACACGGCCGACCAGTTCGGCGCGTCGCTGGGCGCGATCCTCGTGGACCGCCCGGCGGGATACCTGGGGTCATACGAGACGACCGACTTCAACGTGCGTGTGCGCGGCAGCGCCCAGGCGCCGGCGCGCGAGCCGTCGTTCATCATCCTTCCGATCCGCGCACAGACTCCGATCGACGCGGCCGGCGGTTCGGCCGATGTTGCCGTGGTTTTCCTGGCGCAGCACAGCCTTGCGCCGACCTGGCAGTACACGTCTGAGGCGACCACCGCGGGCGATGAGACAAAGGTGGTGCTGCTGCGGCAGTTTGCCGTCAACGGCTACGGCTACGCGTACCTCGTCAACGCGAGCGGCGAACGCTACGGGCTCGAAGTGGACCTGAAGAACGACACGCCGACGCTTGCGACGGGCCAGCTCCCACTGAGCCTAGACACCGCGAGCTATCCGATCATCACCGCGGACGAAGCGGTGCGTTCGGCGATTGGATCGTCGCCACCGGCCGCGCCGAGCCCGTCCACCCCCATCGTTGCGCTGACGACCGCCGAGCTGGTGTACTCGTTGGTGGTGGCGGGCGATCACAGCTTTTACGTGCCGGCAATTCTCTTCTCAGGAAACTTCACGGTTGACGGCAAGAACTACGTGAAGCGCGTGCTCGTTCCCGCGGTCGATCCTTCGCAAAGGTCCTCATAGCTGCCCGTCCTGTTTACCCTGGGCCATTCGACAAGGAGGATCGATGAGTTCGTCGACCTCCTTCGTCATCACGAAATCCAGCTCGTGGTCGACATTCGAACGATTCCAGCATCGCGGCGGATGCCTCATTTCACGAAAGCCGCGCTCGGGACATCGCTTGCCCAGGCCAACGTCGATTACATCCACATGCCCGCCCTGGGCGGCCTGCGCAAGCCGCGACCGGAATCGGTCAACACCGGCTGGCGCAACCAGGGATTTCGCGGCTATGCCGACTACATGCAGGAGCAATCCTTCTGGGAGGCGATCGACGAGCTCATGGTGCTCGGCGCGTCGCGGCGCACCGCGATCATGTGCGCCGAGGCGTTGCCGTGGCGCTGCCATCGGACGCTGACGTCTGACGCTCTCACAATCAAAGGGGTAGAGGTGCGGCACATCACTGGCAAGACCGCCGCGGCAACGCACATGCTCAGCCCTTTCGCACTGGTCGAAGGGGGGCGCATCACCTATCCCGAGCCCGATAGACTCCCCATCTAGAGGAAGGCGTGGGAAAGAAACAGATCAGGCAGGTCCGCCAGCAGATGCGGCAGGTGCAGCCCAAGACGGATTCGGCGACGAATCCCGGGCAGACCCGCAAGCAGCGCGAGCGGTATGTGCAGGCGGGGGGGATGCTGCAGGGCTACGCGCCCGACTTCGTCATCCGCCTGGGCTACATGGCCGTTGGCGCCGGCGTCGTGTGCCTGCTTGCCATCGCAGCGTGCCTCGTCCTCCTGCCCCCCATCTACGGCTGGCCCGTCGGGATTGCCGCGGCGCTCGCGTGGGTGCTGCCGATCGCGCTGCTGGCCAGCTTCATCCTGCCCGGCTACCAGCTGGCGCGCAAAGACCGGAAGGCGGAAGCACGCCTGGTGCAGGGTCAGCTCGTCGGAGCGAGCTCGGTCAGCACCTCGATCGGGCTCGGAATGATGATGGTGCAGACGCGGGGCGGGGTAGAGCAGTACCTGGTTCCGCCGGCGCGCCTGAAGCAGGTGCCGGGCAACCAGGTCAACGTCGTGGTCACGGTGACCCCGCACCTGCGACACGTTCGCTCGGTGGGCGTGATGGGCCAGCGCATGGTGGGTCGCGTCGAGCCACCAGTGCCGCCCGTGATGAAGCGCTTGCAGCTGCTGCCTCTCGTGACCCCGCTCGCGCTGACCCTCGGCGCGATCATCGGCGACGACGCTGTGGCGCTCGCGCCGATCAATCCTTCGCTGCTTCACGCGGCGCTCGCGGTGCTGGCGGGGGCGGCCCTGGCGGGCGGCGTCTACGGGGCCTCCTTCCTGCTGCAGCGCCAGATGATGGCCGAGGTCCAGGCGCTGGTCCCTAAGACTTAGCGGCTTCCTCTTTCTTCTCTTCTTCCTCGATCACAACCGGAGGCGCCGGCGTGGCCACGGGCTCCCTTGTGGATGACGGCAGCAGCTTCTTCCGCTGCGGGTAGGTCGCGATCAGCAGCAGGCTGAAAGCCAGCCCGAAGAAGACCGGGCCGAAGTGGAAGGGCGCGTGCCATACGTAATAGGAACCGGCCTCGAAGGCGACGACGACAAAGCCGTAGAGGATCCCCGCCCGGACCCAGCCGATGTTGGCGGCAGGGTTGACGGCCGCGGCCATCAGGCCAATCCCGAGCACCGCTCCGGCGGCTGAGGCGTGGGTGCCGACCTCCTGGTCGAGCGGTATGAGCGAGGTCCCGACGAGGGAAACGGCCGCCCCGCCGACCAGGGCCATGCCCATGAGCAGCATCGCGACCGTCAGCAAAATCCGTCTCATGGCCCCGACTTTATACGGCCGGCACATGGTTAGACTCGAATCGATGACAAATGACGTGCACATCACGCCCGAGGGGCTCGAGGGGGTCAAAAAGGAGCTCCACCAGCTGACGACGGTCTGGCGCCCGAACATCGTGTCCAAGATCAAGGCCGCCCGGGAGTTGGGCGACCTCTCCGAGAACTTCGAATATCACGCCGCCAAGAACGAGCAAGGCATGATGGAGGCGAGGATCAATGAGCTCGAGGCGATCGTCAAAAACCACGTCCTGATCGAGACGAAGGCCAGGACCGGCGTGGTCGACATGGGGAGCACCGTGCACTTCAGCGAGGACGGCGCGGACGTAGAGACTTATCGCATCGTCGGCCCGGTCGAAGCTGACCCGAAGGCCGGCCGCGTGAGCTACGAGTCCGCTCTTGGCAAGGCGTTGATCGGGCACAAGGTTGGCGAAGAGGTCGAGATCAAGACCCCCAACGGCGCGTACAGCGTGCGCATCACCGGCATTGAGTAGCGTCACCACGACCACGCCGCTCGACGACCTGCGCGGATGGTTGGCGCGCCACAACCTGGACGCCCTCTATGTGACCAAGCCGGTGTCGATTGCGTACCTGACGGGCTTTTACGCCGAGCCTTACGAACGCCTGATGGGGCTGGCGGTGAGGCCGGATCGCACGACGCTCATCGTGCCCGCGCTCGAGCAGGAGAAGGCAATCCGCCACGCGGACCTCGCGGATGTCGTCGCCTGGAGAGATGGAGAGGACGCGTACGCGCTGGTGCGAGCGGCGCTCGAGGGCTGCGTTGAGGTCGGCGTTGAGAAAGAGCACATGAGCCTGCTCGCCGCGGAGATGCTGATCGCGCGCACCAGCGCGCGAGAGATGATCGACGTGAGCCCCGAGATCCGCCGCCTGCGACGGATCAAGAATCAGTCGGAGATCGAGAAGCTGGCGCGAGCGGCTGCGATCACAGACACGGTCACCGAACAGGTCATCAAGCAGCTGCGCGCCGGACAGACCGAGCTCGAGGTTTCAGTCCAGATCGGCGCGGCCATCGGCGAGCAGGGCGGCACCCTTTCGTTTGAAAGCCTGGTGCAGTCGGGTCCCAACTCGGCACTGCCCCATATGAGACCGACCAGCCGCAAGCTTGCGGCAGGCGACTTCGTCCTTCTGGATTTCGGCGCCGCGTTCGACGGCTACCACGCCGACACCACGCGTATGGCGGTGGTCGGCGAGCCGAGCGCGCGACACGCGGAGATCCACAGCCTCGTGCTGGCCGCACACGACGCCGCGATTGCGGCGATTCGAGCCGGCACGACCACAGACGCCGTCGACTCGGCTGCCCGCCAGGTGATCGACGCCGCCGGCATGGGAGATCGGTTTTTCCACCGCGTCGGGCACGGCCTCGGCCTGGAGGCGCACGAAGACCCGAGCGTCGACCCAGGTTCGGCCACGCTGCTGGAAACAGGCATGGTGTTCACCATCGAACCCGGCATCTACATCCCGGGATGGGGCGGCGTCCGCATTGAGGACGACGTGGTCGTCGAGCGATCGGGATGTCGCGTCCTGACGAAGGCGGACCCTTCGCTGCACTTGATCCCGGAGAGCTGATGCTCGCCCCGGGTATGCGCCGGACCGCGCAGCGGACGATGGTCTACAACGCCATCGTCAGCCTCGGTGGGCACTGCACCGCCGATGAGATCGCCGAGGAGCTTCACAAGAGCAAGCCGGGTTTTCCGCGCAGCACCGTCTATCGAGCGCTGGAAGCACTCACCGCGTCGGGCTCCGTCTACGCCGCGCATCTCGGCGAAGGCGCGACGTACTACGAGCTCGCCACCGGGGATCACCATCATGCCGTCTGCCAGGTGTGCGGAGGAGTGCTGCACATCCAGGAGGAGCTGGTCAGCGCGCTGGAGACTCACCTCGAGGAGGGCCACCACTTCAAGCCGTTGCGGACCGAAGTCCTGGTCGTGGGGATCTGCGATTCGTGCTCTCGCACCCCGGGACGCCGGGCGGAGCGCCGCCGCACCATCGACCCGCATTTTCACTTCACCGAAGGCGCGGGATAATCGTCGCGATGGAATCCAAGATCGTCGGCACGGTGATGCCCGTCCTCGAGCTGAGCATGCAGCCCAGCGAAAAGGTCTTTGCCGAGTCGGGGCAGCTGGCCTGGATGTCGATGGCGATGCAGATGCAGACGTCGACCACAGCAGGCGGCCAGCAGGGTGGCTTTTTGGGCGCCCTCGGGCGTGCGGTGGCCGGTGGCACTCTCTTCATGACCGAGTACACGGCGGTCGGCGGGCCTGGGCTGCTGGCGTTTGCGGCCAAGCTGCCCGGCCAGGTCCTGCCGATGGAGATCACCCCAGGCCAGGGCTACATGGTCCATCGCCACGGGTTCATGTGCGCCACGATCGGCGTGCAGTTCTCGATCGGGTTCCAGCAGCGACTGGGTGCCGGGATCTTCGGAGGCACCGGATTTCGCATGCAGCGGCTGCAGGGTCAGGGAACCGCATGGGTCGAGCTGAACGGCGAGGTGGTCGTTTACGACCTGCAGCCAGGCAACACGTTGCGCGTCCACCCGGGACATGTCGGCATGTTCCAGGAGTCGGTTACGTTCAACATCACCACAGTTCCCGGCATTCAGAACGCGTTCTTCGGTGGCTCGGGGCTCTTCCTGGCCGCATTGACAGGGCCAGGCCGGGTCTGGCTCCAGTCGATGTCGATGCACCACCTGGCCCATGCGATCCAGGAGTACCTTCCGAAACCGGGGTAGCTTTGCCATGCCGTTCCGTCCGCCGTTTGTCCAGGAGGACATGCCATGCCGAAGTACCTGATTCAGGGTTCGTACACCGTTGACGGAATCAAGGGAGTGATCAAGGAGGGCGGCAGCGGGCGTCGCGATGCTGTCGCGGCCGCGCTCAAGACATTTGGCGGCAAGATCGAATCGATGTATTACGCGTTCGGCGACACCGACGTATATGTCATCGTCGACGCGCCGGACAATGTGACCGCTGCGGCGCTGGTGATGGGCGTTGCCTCGACCGGCACCATCGCCGTCGAGACGACGGTGCTGCTAAGCGTCGAAGAGATGGACCAGGCGGCAAAGAAGGTGGTCTCGTTCCGCGGGGCGGGTCAGTAGTCGTGGCCTTTACGGAGGCGTTATGGCAGGTCGCTGGCTGACTTTCGATTGCTTTGGGACGCTCATCGACTGGCGTCATGGCATTCGCACCACCGGAGAGCTGCTGTTTCCGGGCCACGGCCAACAGTTTCTCGACGCCTACATAGCGATCGAAGCCGAGGTCGAGACCGAGGGATCGTTCCGTCGCTACCGCGCGATCCTTACGGAAACCACAAGGCGTGCGGCGAAGCAGCTTGAGCTCAACCTGAAGCCGGATGACGCGACTGCCCTGGTCTCGACGATTCCTTACTGGCCGCCGTTCGGCGACGTCGGCCCGGCGCTAAGCGAGCTGCGTAAGGAAGGCTGGAAGTTCGCGCTGCTGACCAACTGCGACCGCGACATCATCGCGCTGACCCAGCGGCGGTTGCCAGTGCCATTCGACGCGGTGGTCACCGCGGAAGACGTGTCGGCCTACAAGCCGGACCCTGCGCATTTCCAATTGTTCCAGTCAACGTTCGGGGCTTCCGCCGATGTGTGGATCCACGTCGCGCAGAGCTACTTCCACGACATCAAGCCGACAAGCGAGCTCGGCATCTCACGGATCTGGGTCAACCGGCAAGGCGAGAAGGACGACCCGTCGCTGGCCGACGCTGTCATCCGAGGCCTAAACGAGCTGCCGGCGGCGGTAATGAGGCTGGCGGAGTCACTATCCGCGCGGAAAGCACGTATCGAGGACTGAGATTCGGTCCTATCCGCGCGGAAACGTGATCATGGTTCGATGGAGAAGTCGGCGAGGTCGACCGTCGCTCGATAGACCCGTCGCGCCGGTCCTGACTGGACCAGGTTGCCGCCTTTCTCGCTGCGGACGCTCAGGTCTCCGCCCGGCATCTGGATGATGACCTGGTCGTCCACCAGCCCCGCGCGCATGCACGCCGCCGCCACTGCGCTGGCGCTCGTGCCTGATGCCAGCGTGTAGCCCGCACCGCGCTCCCAGATCTCCACCTTCACTCGGGCGCGGTCGAGCACCTCGAACAGCTGGACGTTGGTGCGCTCCGGGAAAGCGGGGTGGCGCTCGAGGTGGGGGCCGAGCTCGAGGCAGCGCTCTTTGGTCGCCGGCTGGTCGAAGACCACGCAGTGCGGGTTGCCGACCGAGACCAGCATGGCCTCGACAGCCCCGGCCGGCGTGTCAAGCCGAACACGGTCCGGCTCGCCCTCGAAGTTGGCCGGCAGGTCGGCGGCTCGAAACGACGGCCGCCCGATGTCGACCTCGCAGACGATCTCCGCGCCCCGGCGTTCGAGGATGCGGACCGGGTTTGGCCCGCCCGCGGTGCGCAGCTCGAACCTGTCGCCGGCCCCATGCTCGAGCACCGCGTGGGCGGCGGCGATGCGCAGCCCGTTGCCGCTCTTCTGGGCCTCCGAGCGATCGGGGTTGAAGATCCGCACGCTCATAGCGCCCCGGTCGAAGGCAAGCAGTCCGTCGGAGCCAAGGCCCAGGTTGCGGTCGCAAAGCACCGGCAGGAGGGGGACCACGTCGTCGAGCGGGCCGGGGAGGTCCAGGACGAGGTAATCGTTGCCCAGCGCCTGGTACTTAATGAGATCGATTCGCATTAACGCCTCATCATCGGGGAATCGCGGTCCTGGCTCACCGGTTGTCATAAAATGTCGTGACCATGCAGGACATCACCTGGCCTGCCCAGCGCTTGATCCACATTCCGGCCTGCTTCTGTAGCTAGGCCTCCGGCCGTCTGCTCGCGCCCCTAGGGCGCGCCCATTCGGCCGCTTCTCGATTTCGTCAGTCATCCACCGCTTGTGAATTTGCATTTTTTGGAGGTTTCGAATTGAGCTCATCGACGACGACCAGGTCACTGGTCAGCACCGACTGGATCGCCGAACATGGCAAGGACAAGGGACTTCGCATCGTCGAAGTCGACGTCGACCCGTCTGCGTATGACAAGGGACACATCCAGGGAGCGGTCGGCTGGAACTGGCGTAAGGACCTCCAGGACCAGCTGAATCGCGACGTCGCCACCAAGGAGGCGCTCGCCAATCTGCTCGGGCAGAGCGGCATCAACCCTGACACGAACATCGTCCTCTACGGCGACAACAACAACTGGTTCGCGGCTTACGCGTACTGGGCGCTCAAGTACTACGGCCACGACAAGGTCCAGCTGATCGACGGCGGCCGCGTCAAGTGGGAGAAGGAAGGGCGTGAGTACAGCGGCGAAGTCCCGGCCTATCCGGCGACCGACTACAAGTTCCACGGCTCGCCAAAAGAAGACATTCGCGCCTACCGCGATCACGTGCAGTCGAAGCTCGGCAAGGCCGGGCTGGTCGACGTCCGCTCGCCGAAGGAGTATTCGGGCGAGCTTCTTGCTCCGGAGAACCTGCCGCAGGAAGGGGCGCAGCGCGGCGGCCACATCCCGACCGCGGTGAGCATCCCCTGGGGCACCGCCGTCAACCCGGAGGACGGCAGCTTCAAGAGCATCGAAGAGCTGAAGGAGATCTACGGCGGCAAGGGCATCACCTCCAACAAAGAGGTCATCGCCTACTGCCGCATCGGTGAGCGCTCCGCGCACACGTGGTTCGTCCTGAAGGAGCTGCTCGGCTACCCCGACGTCCGCAACTACGACGGCTCGTGGACTGAGTGGGGCAGCTCGATCAAGGCCCCGATCGAGAAGTAGGAATGGCAACGCAGCTGGTCGATCACTCCGCTCTCAAGGTCAACCAGACCGGGATCATCACGACCGTGCTTGTTGCGTTCATCGGCAGCGCGTTCTATCGACCGCTGCTGGTGTTGATCCCGCTGCTCGCGATCGTGCTCCTGGTGGGCACCTTCGCGCCGCAGCTCGCACTCTTCAAGCAGCTTTACTTCAAAGTCCTGAAGCCGCGCGGCATCGTCAAGCCGCGACCGGTACAGGACAGGCCGGAGCCGCACAACTTCGCCCAGGGATTGGGCGGGGTTTTCCTCGCGGTGTCATCGGTGCTCCTCATCACCGTGCCGGTGTTGGGACTCGCACTCGCACTTCTGGTCGCGGTCCTGGCTCTTGTCAACCTGGCATTCGGTTACTGCGTGGGCTGCCAGATCTACTTCCAGCTCAGCAAGGCGGGAGTCTTTCGAGCGTCGTGAGCACACAACTCTGGGCATTGGCGGTGGTGGGCATAGTCGTGCTCGCCGCCGCCTGCCTGGAGGTCTTTCGCTCGCGCCGGGCGCGCGCCCGGGCGCTGGGCGCCACCGCCGAGGCTGCGGGCGAGCCGTATGTCCTCTACTTCACCGGCGACGGGTGCACCGTCTGCCGCACCCATCAGGAACCCGCCCTCGCGAAGCTTGGCTCTGTACGGGTCGATAAGGTCGACGCGGTCGCTGAGCGCGAGCTGGCGGACAGATTCCATGTTTACACGCTTCCCACCACGGTGGTGATGTCGCCCGAGGGTCGGGCCCTCCACGTCAACTACGGCTACGCGACCGCTCCAAAGCTGCAGCGACAGCTGGACGAGGCGCGGGGCGCCCTACAGGTCGCGACCGCCTAATCGATATTCTGGCCGGGTGAGATCTCGGTCGCTCGCGCTGATCGCCCTCGTCCTCTTGTCTGCGGCGTGCGCGCAGGCGCAGCCCGATCAAAGCCATGGCCTCGTACTCGGCGCCATCTACCCGCTTACCGGTCCGCAGGCTCCGGGCGGCACGCAGGAGCTGGCGGGGGTGCGCGCGGCGCTCAGCGTTGCGGAATCGAGCGGCGCTCTCAAGTTTCACGTCCGGCTTCAGGTCGTCGACGCAAGCACGCCACAGGCGGCCGCCGCGGCGGTGGACCAGCTGGTGCGCGACTATCACGTCCCGGCGATCCTCGGCACGTACGGGAGCACGCTTTCCGCGGCGGCTTCGGCGCGCGCGGAACAGCTGAAGATCGTGTACTGGGAAACGGGCGCTGTCGCAGACCCCATCACCGCCCAGCGGCGTTACGTCTTTCGCACCGTCGCGACCGGCAGCGCGTTGGGCCGCATGGCGGTCACCTTCACGCATGACGTGCTCGTGCCGCAAACGCATATCTCTTCCCCTCGCGCCGTGGTGGTTCGCGTCAACGACATCTACGGCCGCTCGGTCGGCGGCGGCGAAGAGGCGCTGGCGAAGGAGCTGGGAATCAAGGTCGTCGACGTCATCGAGTACGACCCGCGCGCATTCGACCCCGACGTGATCGCCGCACGCCTCGCGGCGGACCGCCCCAACTTCCTGTGGGACGTGAGCTACATCGACGACGGGGTCGCGATCTGGCAGGCCGTGCTGCGGAATCATGTTTCGCTCGAAGCCGCAATCGGGACGAGCTCGGCTTTCTGCATGCCGGAGTTCAGCCGGCGCCTCGGCGCTGGATCGGTAGGCGTTTATGCGGCGGACAAGCCTGACGCCGACATCAGCGGCGCGGCGCTCACGCCGGCCGCGCAGGCGCTGCTCGCGAAGGCTCGCTCCGTCTTCGGTCGAGACAACAACGGCGACTCGATGGACATCCCCGCCGTCGCGGGTTTCATCGGCGGGTGGACCCTTTTCCACGACGTGATCCCGGCCTTGACGGCATCGATCACCGCTGAGACCATCCGCACCGCCGCATTGAGGGTCGACGTCCCGACCGGTGACAGCATCAATGGAGGCGGCGTCAGGTTTGGCGCCGACGGGTCGCTCGACCAGGGGCAGAACACGAGGTCGGCAGCGGTCATCGGCCAGTGGCAGGCGGTCGGGGTCATGAAGGTGCTTTACCCGCCTGCTTACGCGACAGGCACGCCGGCGTCCTACAGCGGGATGTAGCCTCGATTCCTCGTTGGAACTCTCCCTGACCGAAGCTCGCAGATCGGCTGTCGGCGCCCAGCTTCTCTCGGGACCGCGCCCAAAGAGCATCGTCGAAGTCGTGGAGCACCTGGGCGGCTTGCAGCTGGACCCGACCAGTGCGGTGGCCAGGTCGGAGCACATCGTGCTGTGGAGCCGAATCGGCGCCTACGAAGTGGGCGACCTCGACCGGGCGTTGTACAGCGACCGCAAATTGTTCGAGTACCGGTCGTGGATCTTGCCGATCAGCGAGTTCGAGCTGCATCGCAACGCAATGAATCGGTATCTGATGGGGCCGACAGCACGACAAAGGTATGTGCGGGAGTGGCTCAACGCAAACGCGAGCTTTCGCCGTTACGTCCTGGGCGAGCTTCGCCGGCGCGGTCCGCTTCGCTCGCGTGACCTTGCCGACCGCGCTGTGGTGCCATGGCGCACCGGGGGCTGGAACGATGGGAAGAACGTTGGCCGCCTGCTCGATGCACTGTGGACGGTGGGTGCGATTGCAATCGTTGGACGCGATGGCGCCCAGCGGCTCTGGGACCTCGCCGAGCGCAGCTATCCTCGGCACCGCCGAGCCCTCTCCGATCGTGCAGCGAACTCCAGCCGGATGGCGGCGCAGCTTCGGGTCAGGGGCATCGCGAGGGCGGAACAGTTCGGTTATGGGGTGGAAGGCCGGCTGGCATCGTGGAACGACACGCTGCGAGAGCTGATATCGGACGGCGTCGCGATCCCACTACGCGTGAAGGGACTGGCAGGTGAGTGGTATGCGCACAGAAGCGCGCTCGAGCGCCGGCGTTTTGTGCCGAGGACGACGCTGCTCTCGCCGTTCGACCAGCTGGTCGCCGACCGCGAGCGGATCGACGAGCTCTTCGGCTTTCGCTTCAAGCTCGAGATCTACAGTCCCGCGGACAAGCGCCAGTACGGCTACTACGTGATGCCAATCCTCCATGGCGAGCGACTGATCGGCAGGATCGATCCGCTTTACGACCGCAAGTCCCGCACGCTCCGAATCAAAGCCATACATGCGGAGCCCGACGCCCCAGAAGCTGCCGGGCCTGGCGTCGCGAAAGCGATCCGCGAGCTGGCCGCGTGGCTAGGCGCCCTTCGTATCGAGATCGGCCGGTCGCGGTCGCTGTGGGAGTCGGCTATTCGATGAACAGGTCGTCTACGTAGCAGAACATCCAGGTCTCGCCAGGCTCGAACGACCTGATGACCGGGTGTTGCGTGGCGTGGAAATGTTTCGTGGCGTGCTTGTTCTTCGAGTTGTCGCAGCAGCCGACGTGACCGCAGGTCATGCACAGCCTGAGATGAACCCAGTCATCGCCCATGGCCAGGCATTCCTCGCAGCCTTCCGGTGTCCGCGGCTCCACTTCATGCACATGTTCGAGGTGAGCGCACACCGCGCTTCGCGACATCAGATCCCCTCCTTCGCAGCCAACTGTTCCAACGCTAAGGAGACGGCTTGATCGAGCGTCATGGCCTGGCCCGCCTCCCACGCGCGCTCGTCATCCTCGCCGGACACATACTCGTGGCGGCTCCGGCCTTCCTCGAGGTTGAGGACTGAGCCCAACCCGGCCCCGGACGTCGCCTGGTGCGTGGCGGCCGCGGAGGCGAGCTGGATGCCAACCGGCCGGTTGCCCGCGGCGATCACAACCTCACCCGCGTCATCGAGTAGAAGCGCAATTCCAGAGATGTCCCCCGCCTTCGAGAATAGCTCCAGCGCTTCGTGTACGTACTTGCGACCGCCCTCGACGTCGCCTGTGCGAAGGGCGCACAGAGACCTCGTGTGCAGGGCCCAGCCGAGCCCGAACCGGTTGCCGCTCTTTCGAAACAGCTCGATGGCTTCGTCGAGGGCGCCGATGGCTCTGTCGTAACTCCTCCTGAAGTAAAGCAAGTTGCCGATCGCCCACTGGCACCCGCTGATGCCTGCTTCGTCGGCAAGGTCGCGGTAAATGGGCAGGGCTTGCTCCAGCAGCGCTTCGCTTTTCGGCAGGTCGCTCATGTTCACCGCGGATACGCGGGCGCGGGATTCTGGATAGCGTCGGCTCTCCGGCATTGCGAGGATGGCCGTCAGCCTTGCTCTTCCTTCGTGGAGGTGGCCTCGCATCTGCCAGAAGCGCCAGATCGCGGCACCCAAACCATGCGCGCGCTCGGCGTCGTGCTGCGCGACGCACCAGTCGAGCGCGGCGCGCAGGTTGTCATCGTCCAGCTCGAGTCGATCGAGCCACACCTTCTGGTCCTCACCAAAAAGGTTTGGCGCGGCCGCATTCGCGAGGGCGCAGTACGCATCGGCATGGCGGTTGCGAATCTCGTTGGACTCGTCGCTCTGCTCGAGACGTTCGCCCGCGTACTCGCGGATCGTCTGGAGCATGAGCAAGCGCGGCTCGTCGTAATCGGGCTGCCGGCGCAGCAGGCTGTGATCGGCCAGGTCGTCGAGCCCGGACAGAACATCGCCACCGACCTCTTCGGCCGGTCCGCAGACGAGCTCGGCCTGTTCGAGGTGCGCGCCTCGCGCGAAGACCGAGAACCGATTCAAGAGGCGCTTCTGGTTCTCATCGAGCATCTCGTAGCTCCAGTCGATCGCGCCGCGAAGTGTCTGCTGACGCCCCGGCAAATCTCGGGCGCCGCTGCCCAGCGCGGAAAGGCTGGTCTCGAGACGGGTCAAAAGCGCCTGGGGAGAGAAGAGCTTGATCCGCGCGGCCGCCAGCTCGATGGCGAGGGGGAGGCCATCCACACGCTCGCAGATTCCGGCGATTGCGGGGGCATTCTCGTTGGTGGCGGTGAAGTCGGGCTTGACCGCCACCGCGCGCTCGATGAAGAGCTTGACCGCCTCGTACTGCTTGAGGGCGTCGAGACCCGGGCGAGCCTTGTGGTCGGGAAGGCCCAGCGGCTCCACCGCGAACTCCTGCTCGCCATACACGTGCAGGACAGAACGGCTGGTCACCAGCAGCTTGACGCCCGGACCGGCCTGGAGCAGCTTCGTTGCGGCGGGCGCCCCGTCTGGCAGGAGCTGCTCGAAGTTGTCGAGCACCAGCAGGATCGTCTTATCGTGGAGATGCTCGACGACGCCTTCGATTGGCGTGCGTGAGCCCGACACCGGGACGCCGAGAACCTGCGCTACGGCCGATGCGACGAGCTCGGGGTCGCGCAGTGCAGAGAGAGGGACGAAGTACACCCCCGCGGGAAACTGCTGGGCCGATTCGGCCGCGATCTGGAGGCTGAGGCGGCTCTTGCCGATGCCACCCGGGCCGGTCAGCGTCAGAAGACGCGTGCTCGTCAAGAGCCGCTTGCCCTCGGATACCTCCGCTCCGCGTCCAACAAAGCTCGTCATCTGTGTCGGCAGGTTGTTCTGCGTTGCGTCGAGGGTGCGAAGGGCGGGGAACATCTCCTGCAGCCCCTCGATCACCAGCTGATAGAGACGCTCCGGTTGGGCCAGGTCCTTGAGGCGGTGCATGCCAAGGTCGCGAAGACTCAAACCCGGTTTCAGGTTTCCGTCCACCAGGCCGTGCGTCGTGTCCGAGATCACGACCTGTCCACCGTGCGCCGCGCCTGCGACCCGCGCGGCCTGGTGCACGTCCAGACCTATGTATTCGTTGCCGACCAGTGGAGCCTCGCCCGTGTGCAGCCCCATCCGCACACGGAGCGCTTGACCGTTTTCCCACGCGTAGCCGGCAAGTGATCTCTGGGCGGTCGCAGCCGCCTGGCACGCGTCGATCGCGCTCGCGAACACGCAGAAAAACGAATCGCCTTCGGTTCTGAGCTCGTGACCCTCGTTGCTTTGAAAGGCGGCACGGAGCATCTGGTGGTGAGCAGTCTGGGCGGCGGGGTAGCGCTCGCCCATCTCCTGCATCAGCCGCGTGGAGTTCTCGATGTCGGTGAAGAGGAAGGTGACCGTGCCGCGCGGGAGGTTCAATGCGAGCTCTTGGTAAGTGAGGGAGAAACCAGCCCGCCCAGCGCCGCGGAGAGCTGCTGCTGGTAATCGGGACCCTCGTAGTCAAGCAGCGGATGCGGAGGCAGCAGCTGCGGTTCGGTGACCGCGCCGCCGCGGCGTAGGTAGACAGCCGGATAGGGATCGTCTCGGCCGTTCGATTCGAGCGTGATGGCCACGGCGTCAGGCCCAGGCGAATCGACGAAGTGCGCCAGCGGCATGAATCCTTCGTCGGTGATCCCCTGCCTGGGATCCAGGTTCACGACGTGGGCGAGGTAGGAGCGCTGATGCCAGAGCTCTGGGCCTCGGCTGGCCTCGGCGAGGAGGAATGGCACCAGCTTGTCGGATTGCATCTTGGCGCGAGTACGACTCTTGTTGAAGTGGGTTTCCGCGAGATGTCCAGCCAGCACGCGTGCGTTGTAGCGATACCCCTGCACCGCGCCTGAGTTGCTCGGGATGCCGTGCTTTCGCAGGCCCGGCGACCCCTGCATGATCGTGCCCGCGAAGAAGATGCCGGGCTGGGTGGCGCTTCGCCAGTAGGGGGTCTGCGCCGGCAGCTTGCTGTGTCCGAAGGTGGCTACGCCCAGCTTTTGTAGGTCCCGGAGCGGCGAGGTGAAACCGGTCGCGGCGATCACATCGTCGACCTCGAATTCCAGGACGCCTCCATCCCTCGCGTTGCGTGTGCTGACCTTCAGGCCGACTCCCGAAGGTGCGACCGCTTCGATCGACGCGTCGAGGATCACGACTCCGCCCGCCAGCGCGGCATCTTCGTATGGCTGCACATAGCGGGCGCGCACACCGACCAGCGACCGCGTGTTCACTGACAGCGCCGTAGGGCTCGGCGAGGCGAGAAGGATCTGGCGCGCCCAGGGAAGCAAGCCGCTTGCGATCTCAAAGCCCGAGTTCTGCTTACCGATGATGAATACGCGCTT
>WNGI01005068.1_pt1 | contig 24414 bp, 18 predicted proteins | sample 5400621 | NCBI WGS metagenome assembly WNGI01 (sample SAMN13153374, study PRJNA577476) | soil metagenome | isolation source: 20 cm soil or saprolite under Garry oak tree replicate 1 | place: USA:California | collected 2016-06-15 | reverse complement strand
TGCTGGAATGGGTGGAATGAGGATTGGCATGATCCCACCGACGATGGGATTCCCACCCAGGCCTCCGCAGAGACCCGCTCCTCCGCCGCAGGTCAAGGAAGAAGCTACGCCCGTTCCTCCTCCCCCTCCCCCGGTAGCGCCGAGTGGACATCCTACGAGACCGCCTCCGCCTCAGCCCCAAGAGGCAGAATGGGAACGCGATAGCGCGTCAAATTCAGAAGACGGGGTAAAAGTCGACATGGAAGAAAGTGATATGGAAGAAGTCAACCATGAAGATGCCAGAACTGATGAAGACCATGAAGATGGAGAAATAGTTGTACCCCCTCCCCCGCCTCGCGTTCATCCGCGTCCGCCTGTCCCGTCGACATCGAACATCCGCAGCAGTACTCTCGGAAGGAAGAGTTCGAGTGGATCTACTACCACGACCAAAACAGCCTCGACAAGCCCTCAACGGACAAGGGGAAACTATGATTTTGTAATGGTCGATGAGCCTCAGGATGCAGGAGAGGAAGAAGAGCTGGAAGACGTACCCCCTCCGCCACCTGTAAGACCTCCACAATGCCGGTTGACGCGCGAAGCTCCCTCCCATCCACCTCCTCACCCTCCCCAGCAATCAATGAGCGATAGTATCAGTTCGCAATGGGAGCTCCCTGTTATACCTAGCGGAGGTCTCGGTTTGGGAACGGATTTGTCGATGAGCTGGACCGAGACGGATGATCTCGCCGCGACGCTGATACCCCCCACCCACGCTCCGCCTCCACCACCTTCTGTTGACGCCCACTCGCCGATCCATCCTGCAACCGGACAAAAACTCTCGTCTGACGAGTTGAATGCCGTTTGGAAGCGTGTTGGCGTCCAGGTCTGCGAGGCCGCGATGCAGCTGTACGAAAAATCCAAGAAAACCGTTGTCGGAGACGGGACATACGCAACGCTGCGAAACCGCCTGTGGAGGGCCACCACGGACAAGAAGAGTGGGGATACCTCGTATACGCGCAGATGGGATCCGCGGTGCAGAAACGGTTGAGCGAGATCATGTCTGGAGATGTAGTGGTGTTTATTGATGCGCGGTTTAAGGGACATAAGAGCCCGCTGCAGACGTATTCGCAACATGTTGGTGGTGCTGGGGAACCGGTTGTGGGTGTGGTAGCGAGTGAAGTGGAGTCGAAGAAGACCAAGGTGAAGGTTGTGCAGGCAAATCAGCATGTGGGACAGCAGACGGTGGAGTCGGTGAGCTACAGGTTGGAGGATTTGAAGAGTGGAACGGTCAAGGTTCGTTCGTTTGATGGCCAATTTGTTTGCGTGCTGATTTCGTTGCGCAGGTTTATCGTATTTTGGAAGCTTAGGGATTATCAGGGAAGAACTCTTTAACTGTCTTATCATATCCCTCAACTAGGATGGAGATGGATAGCACACGTGTCATTTGTACTTGAGCACACAAACAATGTTGAAAACGAATGTATTGTTCACATGGTGAATACGGGACAGTTCGAGTAGGAGGCAAGTAATGCCAACACAAAGCTCTCAGTCAATGCGGAGTGTCGGACGCTCGCTCGCACAGTGTTAGAGAATAAGTTAGGGGAAAACGCTGTTTCGTTCAAATCAGTAAACGCAATTCAAGACATTGGTCAATGAAAACTCACAAAGTTGCTGGGAAGCGTTAGTCATGCGCACATGGATGGGGAATAGTGGATGAGTTATGTTTCAGTTAATGAGAGTCCTTACACCTTTATCGGTGTCTTAAAGAGGGTTCTAGTTGGACTTGGATTTGGTATTTGACTACATATATGCGGCATGAGTAAGGCTGGGATAAAAGCGCATATATGTACGTACCGCTACTGTCGGTTCTGAAAACTTGAGTTTCTTGGCTGGATTACTGTTGATACTGTCATCGCCTGCGGTAGAAGATACAGGAGAGGTAGGCGAAGCCTCAGAGGGACTTGTGTTCTCTGATTCGTCAGTGCGTATGCGTTTGCCTCTGTTTTTCTTTTTTGACGATAAAGTCAGATGGATCGTTTTATGTCAAGTCAAACTAGGTGAACGTACGAATCTATCCTCAAAATTCTTCTTTCTGTATGTAAAGCGAGCGGATAAGAAAAAAGATCGCATGAAGGAGACATCACCATGAGGATATTGACCTATTCATAATTTCTTCTTGTTTGGATTTATCTTCCTCTCCCTAAGGTGATCTAGCTCAGTGTTGAAAGGAAGAGAGAAAGATAGAGAAACTTGCCTTCTTTTGACGTTGGAAACGCTCCAGGAATGATCCATCGTTAGTGAATACATTCATGGGCTTTGGCTTTGGCTTGGCATGGGTGCCATTTGGAGCTGCGCTGGGAGTACCAGTGAGATAAGGTGCAGGAGATGGAGAAGTGGTAGACAGTCCTGTAGATGAGTAGCGACTGGAGTTTGATGTGTGAGGCTGCGACATGGTCAGAGGCAACTAAGGTAACAGGGCCAATTGAGAGTCGATAAGGGCTGTGCATAGCCCTCCTGGGAACAAAAAGGAACATTCTAGGCAAGGGCACATGGTGTAGTTGGTTATCACATCCGCTTAGCATGCGGGGGGTGCCCGGTTCAATTCCGGGTGTGTCCAAACTTTTTTTTGTTTTTGCACTCTAGCCCTATAGTTCATTAGCACATGGAGGCCGCGAGGTGCTCAGCACGCATGAGCTCGTCGCCACGCCAGGCGCAGCTGAGGTGCAACTCTGTCCACTAGACCCCCGTAGTTTCGCGTAACTCATGTATATTGCCGCGCCGCCAGCCGCCGCTAGCTCGGCGTTTGACCCTGCCATCACAACCGCTGTATCGTCTCTTGCTCAGGCACTTCCCGTGCGAGCAAGTTGGCTCGCGGACTACCTTCGAATCGCGTTGCGGTGGTTGTGGAAGTGGTTTTTACACTCCATGTCGGATATCAGTGAGTATAGTTCGGTACTGCGCTGGACCTCATTTACTAATACTATGGCTTCCAGGAACTTTGATCTCTCGAGGCATCACCGTCATTCGTTCATACCCTACGAGCTTGAAGTCTTCACTAGGTGCGTGGCCTTGTCTAGGCCCAGAGAAGCACTCTCTGACTTTTCAACAGACTATCTTCTTAACAAAATTGTATCATTCCTGTTAGACTGGCCGACAACTTCGTTCGACCTCGTCACATATATTGGTGTGTTGTCAGACTGTTCGCATAATAATTAATGGTTAACCAGACTTCCACGTCTACCTCAGTCCGGCACTATCCCCATCCTGTTCATGTCACCGCATGGTTAATTTTCTTCGGGCCGCTCGCTGTCATTTGTCCTCTTCTCCTCATATATGAAGCATGCATCGCGATCACATTCAACCTGATATTCTTTTTCCATGGTCTTATTCCGGGTCAGCGGTCCTCTTTCCCGAGCTCCGCAGACGATTTGACATGTATTATTTTGTTTTCAGGTTCAATAGAGAAAAACTTTTCAGAACTTCGCGAAAAAACAGATGACACGAAACAGTGGGTGCTCGTCTACGTTGAACAAGCTACAAACACGTACAACAAATGGACCTTGGAATCCAATCCGCTGCTTGTCGTCCGGCTAGCCGCGGGAGCTACTGGCCTATACATACTCTATCGCATATGGTTCATTGGGTGATTTATGACGTTATGACCCATTTCCTTGTCTATACCACATTTCTTGCATCGTCGGCATTAACACAAACCGCACGTCGTTATACCACAACATGTATATTAACTTAATGAGTGCAGGCATCAATCATAGAAGTATGAATCCCCAGAATCTCATATCATTGCACTAAAATAAGATTACACGTCTGAAAAAGAAAAAGAAAAAAAAAACCCGTATTTCCCTTGTTACGAACCACTTGAAATACCCAATACTTCACGTGCCCATGCTGCATCATCGGCAACACGACCAGCGAATAGATCGCCCAAAACTTCGCGCAAGCGTTGAGCAATAGCAGCATCAGCGGGCTTAGCAGTGTCCAAAGAATCTGACATGTCTGTGTCGTTCGTCGGTTTCAACACTTGCAAAGCATCCTGTTCGGAAAGCCTCATCAGCATACAAAAACGAGAACGATGTCAAGAAGATTACCATGATGGCCTCTATTAGCGTGGCATTCTCCACTTCGTTTTCTTGGCATTCGCTCCCAACGACTTTTGCTCCGCCACCTTCCACCAGACCTTTTCGTACCGCTTCTTTGCCCACACCCACCAGGCCACGTATAGCGCCTTCGCGCGTCCCACGACTCTTTCCAGGGGAAAGTAGCGCTAGGAGTAGCGTTTTCATGATACGTGGAGAGAGGGAGGGATACGTTGTCGAATGTTGAGTTAGGAGGCGAGACAGAGTTTGCGACGCGGAGGTCCTTAGGTGGGTGGAATGACTTGGTGGAAGGGAGGAGTGCAAAAGCGTTGATAGGATGGGAGGAAGAAGTTGGTGAAGCTGGTCCGCGATACATTTTCAGATATATGCACGATATACGCAAAATGAGATCCAAACTCACGTAGGGCTCCACGAAAAGTGTGTTGTTCTCCAGAATAGCACCAATCACGTCCAACATGACTTCAAGAACGCGACCGTCACTCTCGCTCTGCACGCCTTCTTTGAGTGCGCCAACGACGCCTTCTCCAACCCATCGTATCAGATAAGGCAACAACGCCTGCAAACCAGCGTCGTGCCTCAAACTAGCCAGCGCAGCCGTCCGCTTTGCCGTGTTGTCCGCTGATGATTGTAGGAGCGATTGCGTCAGACGAGTGTAATATAGTTGCAATTCCCTCGAGAGAACCTGCTTCACTAGCTGCTGCTGTTGCTGTTTCTTCACAACGGGTGTTAAAGCCGCCGTTGTGCCCGTAGTACTTGGTAGTCCATTGGGCATCACAGCTCCAGGCGCAGTCACCGCACCAGCGCCAGGAGCCCCAGGCAAACCGTTCAGTTGCAACTCCAACTTTGATTCGGTCTGTGGCTGATCGATGGCTCTTGGAATTGCGGGCGGGTTTTCGGGTATAAGCGGCTGCACGCCTTCCACGGCCAACCAATGCGCTGTCCAGCTTATACCTTTTGGAAGCGTGATTTTTTCTTCTCTTAAGACCCGGTCAAAATCCATCTCTTCATCTTCGACAAAGTAAACGGTCCCGACTGCAGCGTTGGTAGATGGGTAATTCATTGTTCTTCGGAAGGTGGAAGGATTGTAAGGTGAGTGGCCGTACAACGGCTCGATATTTAGAACGCGCAATGCTTGGTCAATGTCGGACGTATTCATCGTTGTGCGTCGGCCATGACGCATAAAGCGTGCAGCTTCCTACCATAACCAACGCATCTCTCAATGTCACATAACCACAACATAACAACCAATACACACCTCTATCACCTGGTGTATTCGATACTCAACATCGCTAGCAAGCGAGGACGCCACCTGGTCTGAGATGTTGACCGACAGCGATTCAGCAACGTCCTGATGACTCGCGGTAAACACATATTTCAAGGTATCAGGCTTCAGCCTTGTTTGTCATACTTTTATTCCGTCCGCTTTGTATACTCCCGCATGTTGGCCATGCGGTGACCGTGGTTTGGGCTTGCTCATCGTTCTTGACGACGAGCGCGAGTGTACATCTGTAGGTGGTTGTTGGTATTCTATTTGGAAAAAAAGGTCCGACCAAACAAACAAACATCGGAACACCGGTACGCGCACATGGGCCAAAAATCTGTCGCCAATGCACCGGAACCGAAAGATCTTTTGTTAAAACTTAATTTTTCACCGCGCCAGACGTTCGGAGCGCAGATCTGTTTTTTTTGTTTCCACACCTCCGTTTAGCGGATAATAGCGATTTATGCAGGTTTACTGCGCACTGGCGCGCAGAACATGCATTTTCGCAGAGTATCCCCGGAATTTTTAACACGCGTCTGAGCGAAAGACCTCATGTTCTCGGCGGCAGTCCCACAGAATGGAAGACAGATGAAGATATGTACCATATATAGGCCAGCTGAAACTACTTCTGTCATGCTATCTGACACGCTCCAACCCTCCACAAGGTCAGTTTCCTGGTGATCTAACTCGGGTTCGTGACGTGACGCTCATGGACCTCAACATTTCTTGAGCCAACTTTGGCTTAACTTTTTGAGTTGCAAATCCTAATACTTTGTATATCTCCTAGATTGTCTAGCCTCGCAACGCGCCCATAAAACGATGACAACATTTTCTGACGTGCATGACAACCGTCGACATCGTTCATTAACTCACCCGCGGCCTTGTCCTACCCATGCCATTTCCTATCAGTCTGCATCAATGTGGCGCATCTTACCCATCAACTAGAGCTTTTTCGAAAGAAATACAACGCTAATCTCAGAAATTTTCATTTTCTAGATTTCGAGAGACTATCAGACAGACATTCACAAGCGGCTGACGTTTTCCCACCTACCCGAAACTACAGGATCTGAGAGTATGTGGAACTCGAGAAGAGCTTCTTCGTTCCCCCTATTCTCTCCTGCCTTCACGGAAATTTCACGTCGCCTAATTTCGTTCCTGGAGCCGAGCACGATCCGAGCATGTCGCTCACATCGCCCTACGCCACATCGACGTCTTTCCCATCCCTAATGCCCGCCGCAGATATCTATACTAGGAAATACAAGGAGCTGCGACTGACAGCCCTGACATTGAATCCTGATGCCTTCTCCTCCACTTACGAAAGAGAATCACAGTTCAGTGATGAAACCTGGAGAGTTCGTGTAAATGGAACGGAAAAAGTCAATTTCATTGGTGGGTAAGTATAGGAATTGCGGCCGAGCTATTCCGATAATGAAGCGATTTCGAGTTCACTCGCGGGAAATAGTGTCGATGAGGCGAGGTGGGGTCGGATTGGCGACGACAGTGTCGCCGAAGACGTTACGAAATTTTCGATTTTCCCTTTCCCGAAGCGACCGAAGGATCACTCGTTTACGCTCTGAATAGTGTACGGGTGCATCCGGAACACCGAAAAAGAGGTCTCGCGAAGGAATTGCATCGTGCGACGATTGACTGGATAAACCGACATGCGCGAGACGAGATCGGGTACGGCGAGAAAAACATTATTTTACTGGTGATGGTGAAGGAAAATAACAGAACTGCGCTTTCTTTACATGAATTTGGGTTATCAGGACATTGGGGTGGAGACTCGTCCAGGCAGTTTGATTTAGTATTACACGTCGATTAGTCTTTCCATAGCCTGTTCGAAGTTTAACAGGATGCAGGTGCAGTAAAGGAAATGGTCGCAGATGGGTGGTCTTCCGAGCATTCGATACCGTCCTTGAGAGATACAACTTGGCAGTGCTGCGACATCAAGGGACAGTTTAATTATGTGCATAAGCCGTCAATCGCATCGCCTACTCTGTTGACCATATCAACATCATCAATCCGACAATCGCGCCCCACCATGGTACCTCGGATATGAAATAATCCTATGGACTCTAGTGATGCAAAGCTGGCCTGCATGCCAGGTGTTCTGACAAAATTATCGTCGAAACGGTTCAAGGTTGACAGCAAGAATTTATTCATTATTCCTTGATCGGGGCATTTCCCTATGCCGCAGGGATATACATAATTTGATGATCGTATTGAAGTCAACGTCACCATCAGTGTACGATTCATTAGAATGATATTTTTGAAACAAAAAATGAATCTATACTCACGGTGAGGAAGTAGAAGTATTACATGAAACCCAGTTTCAGAGCCTGCACCGGTAATCGAAGTGAATAATTGAACCTTAATCTCAATCAGCAGCCCCGATGGTGAAGCTTGACGAAAGCATGAATCAGCAATGACTTAGTATAGTATAGCAGAGAGAAGAATGGCGTACAGTTCTTCTGTGCTGTCCTTATCGACTCCTTGTCCAACACTCACTGATAGCAGAGCTGGGACTGGGACAAGTCATCTTTCCTTCTTGGTAATGGCATGGGTGGGCCTCAGGGGGTCAGGCATAAATAGATGCTGATAGATAAGATCGTAGTCTGGAAGCAAGTACCTGCAAAACAAATCAGTCATAGGCGACCCGATCGCGGACGTGACAAACGATATATTAAACTCGGCAATGATTGCACCATCGAAATGAATCAGAAGCTTTGAGTATAAGATACACAGCGTTCAATTTTATCCAGGCGAACGAGAGCTTCACGTGAGCTTCGAGAACACGATGGTTTCGAGACAGACGAGGCACTACAGTGTCCGAGCTCTGGTTCGATGCTTCCCTTCTTCTACAGTCAGAGAGCTACAGCAGCTATAAGCTTGTACAATAGCAAATTGTGACAACACAAATCAAGGCGCGTTACTTGAAACGAGAAGACCTGCATACATTGAGGCGGATCGAAGAGCTAGTTCCAATTAACTAAGTTCAAGCAGTGGAGAATACTTTGAGTTTAACATCCTTCTTCTTGGTGTACCATCGAAACAGAAGGTGGACTGGTCCGTCCAGGGCAGAAGGCAAACTCTGCTAAGTCAACTTGAATGAAAGCACGACAAGCTGCAAGACTGTAAATGTAATGCCGACGAATTGTTTTTGTTATCTCTTGGCGCATGAAAGCCATACTCCACCCATGGAGGCCACTACTACAGCGATCCCCGTGCACGCGCTTGTTAGATCAGGGCACGGCTGAAACTGATGTGTAGTAGCCTAGGAAAGAAGATATGAGAAAGAGGCGCGTTGATTGAATAGCCGGCCGAAGGTCACTGACGCGCTAATCCATATTAGGATCGTCACTCTGGTAGGCCGCCATCGATCAATAGTGATAGGCATGGTAGATGGGCCTTTGAGGGGCAACGAGAACGCTATGTTGGATGGGATTTGTGCGGAACATTTAGACACGAAAAGAATTCCTATGACAGTGGCATGTGGAGATCTCTGATGAGATTGTTGGTTAATGGAGGTTCGGCGGCGGACGCAAATGTACTAAATAACCCGCGGTGCATAATGTCTCGATACTTTTTCCATCAACTTTCAAACGTGAAGTCTACGACTTTCGCCGTAAACAGGTTAGCAGGTACTGATAAAACGCCGCCACAAAACTCAGGCTCACATCGGCGTGACTCATAATTTAGGCGACAAGATTCGGGGGCAAAACCGGTGCCCTAACGAGCTTGTGTGCCAGTCCTAGCTTTCTTCAGCAACGAAACGTATCAAGAGACTGCGCATCTCGGGTACCCTTCACGCATATGGACTCTCTACCGTTGCCTTCCGTATACCGCCGACCCTTCTCAACGGACATAGCAGTTATCTGGTAGAGGAAAGATGACCCTTAAACCGCTGACCGTAATAAAGGCCGACTAAGGTTTGCGGTCCGTATGTCTTCAAGGTTAACCAATCAATTCAGTTAATCCCTGTGAAACATCCCTGCCATTGAGTTAGATTCTGGAGCATTGACCCAGGGTGTCCTCTCCACTTCACGTTTTGCACCTCATATGTCGAGTGCAACACATGCCACCCGGATCCTTGCATCATGTGCGTCCTCGTGGTTTCCATTCTGGGCTTAGGCACTCCGTCAGCTGATGGACCATGTGTTGTTCTCCTGGGAAGATTATCATTCGACGAATGTATCTGGAGTTAAAATAAGGCCGAGAAATTGTACGTCCAATGAATAAGGGCCCTGCCAGGCAAGCCTATTCAATACGTCGTAATAAGATAACATTGCGTGCGGCTGCATCCGGCGCGTGATCTATGTGAATGGCTGCAGCAATAGGTGAAGTATGCTCACAAATTACAAGATTCAGGAAAGGTATCTCCAACAGATGTCTCACGCGTATCAATCAGATACAGGTTCTATTGCTTTTCTATGTGGGATTCAGATCAATGCGCTGATGGTTGGTAAGATCGATCTTGTCGCGGGTTCATGGTGCCGACCTACTTAGGATCCGGTCATCTTTGGACAGGACTGAAGCGGCAGGGAACGTGAAAATATGCTAAAGCTGGCTCATGCTCATTGCTCCATCCATTGCCAACGTGGCCGATGGGGCTGCTTAAATGGTCGGCACATATAAGGTCTTTATGGTTCCCGTTGCTGTGCACATCGGTATGAGTGTCGTTCTTGGTTCTGAGAACGAAGGGGAAAAAGAAGGAGGGCGCAAGACGTAAGATGCAGCCATGGCGAGGCCAGGGACTGGTAGTACCTGCGCAGAAGACTCTGTTTCACAGTAATATTACTGGACTCCTACGCCACCGGTAGCAGTGGGGGATAACTGCCGTTACAATTTTTGTGAGTTACCCAGGGCAATGCGCAGAATCCAATGGCTTCTCGGGGATCTGTAAGCGAGGAAGTCAGAAAGAATAGCCTTGTCGCAAGCATGAATTGTACAATAACCTTTTGGTATCCATCCTTAATGGAGGCCTAAGCTATAGTACCAAAGGGGACAAGAGGATGTATTCAAGACGGATAAGTTGCCAGTCTTTCATGTCCAAAAAGAGAAAATTTGCAAAGCATCCACCGATGCAAGAGTAACTTGAGCCATCGATAAGTCGATGAATTGTATGACTGGTGAATTAAGTTAGAAAAGGCCGTGTACACGTTGAATGACTCGTGACGATGCCCACCGACCAGTCATCCCATATAGCACAATCCGGGGAGCTCGGAACTGATCCGATAACTGAGCCTAAACGACAAAGACGCATTCGGAACTCCCTTCCGTAATGTTGTCCAAAAGGAAGGGTCGCATACGTTCCAGAGCCCACAGTCGTTAATCGTTGTTGAGAATTCGCCACCAAGTGTCACGCCAAACACTTATGATTGGTTGGTCGCAATAACCCAGGCACTGGGAAAGCAGGATTTATTTAGCATTTCTGACGAGATATCTAATGATGAATGACGCACCAAGGTTTGATGACCATAACGTTAGGTCTGCTATAGTTAGCGAGCGGCGCGAGAAATGACAGGGAGACTTCTGACTAACGGGCTTTGGTCACTCATGAATGCCAAGTACTATACCAATTCTGTGACTCCTTGGCGTCGGGCGTTCTGTTGTGTCGATTGACTGGATGCTGGTCCAAGACCAGTCGGTCTGAGCCCTGAAGGAACCTAACAGAGTAAAAACGCCTAATGTTAGCATTTGGAGGAGAGCGCCCAGAATAGAAATAGGCTAACCCTTCCCAGATGGCAGGCTTGGAAAAGTGGGTGAGAAACTGATGCTCCATTACGGATAATACAGAAAAGATTCCCCTGGAAAAGTGCGATGTATGGTCCAGTCCCGGCTCCCGTTCCACTGGAATAGAGATCAGGCGGTTGTGGTGGACAGGAAATCCATGCAGGTACATTGCGGTCCTGATTGCCTGGCAAGCCGCGACTCAACAGAAGCTTTGCACCGCCGTCTTTCCGATGACACTCCACCGAATCTCATTAATAATACCGACGCTAAACTGGATGTGACATGCGGCGCGAACGCAAACTTATTACTTACACCCCAACGATATCTTTATATTGGTCTTGACTCACGAATTCGGCTAGAATTCGGGGGTAGGTCAATGTCTGTTCCCCATCAGCTAGTCCCACAACAGCTTAACATGCTGGCACACCAGGAAAAAAAAATACATCAACACTGGCTTCGAAAAGAGGAACGAACTTGTGATCTCACAAATTGACGCTTCCACCTGATGAGAACGGAAGATGCTTATCACAGAACATTTGCAGAATTCGATTTACTTTTTCTAGAATGATTCTATCAAACAGTGTCAGAAAAAAACATGACTGCCAGTCTCACTGACCATTCTGACTTCCAGGGAGAGTATGTAAATCGAGATATACCTTGCTTTCTTCCCTAGTCGATACTAAAGGGGTGACTCTTGATTAGACGACCCACTGCTTCGATTTCTAGAAGCCTTACGTCTTCAAGAAACATCGCCAAGAAGTTCCGGGTAAGAAGGGTCCGTCGCTTATAATTTCAATGGCCCAGAACCCCTGTTGATACCTAACCCAATTGAGACCCGCAGCTTCGTTCCAAAAAAAGAGTCGAATCGAGTCGCCGTTGACAAGTTCGGTGCATACCTGCTAATTCTGCGCCATGCCATCTTGCCCTGTCTTCAGAAGAATTAATGTCGCGTGATCCAGTTCAACAGAGAGATCGGCGCGAACATACAGTAACTGTCTTGTAGTTGTCCTCCATTTCCTGTCCTAGATCGAGTCTCGCTGAGATTGATCATGTCCATTCGTCTTTAATTGTTATGTTACTAGTGAAGGCATACTTCTCGTAAAGCGCTGGGGTGATAATGGTTCTAGTTGGACTGCAAACGGGATGAATTCGCTCCCATCGTAGGGTTGACACCAGCCTAGCCAACCGCTGACATGACGTGAGCTGGTAAACAATGAAGTCAGAAATCCCTACCTCAGATTCACACCCCGTGCACTATGTTCCCCTGACCAACCTCCGAACCTATTCGTTTATTCCAATTTTGGGCTTCGCCAAGGACCAAATGGATTTTCGAGGATCAAATCCTTCACCGCTTCCAAGACGCTGAGATAAATGAAGAAGGACCATTGCGACCATGGGTAGCGATAGTATCTGAAGTGAGTTCCCTCCCACGTTCGGATACTGTTTTTCTCCCTGGTGATAATGATGGGGACAGCGATAGCCAGGGCAAAAATAGCCAGTATAGTCAAAGCGCGTGCTATCAGGGTGCCCTTCTCTTGAGAATAGGACGTAATGGATGGGCTTGTAAATGAGAATACGTGGCCTTGGGAGCTCGCGAACCACGTACAGGTCAACTTCGAATTCTTCAAATCTCCTGTGGCGATGTTGAATAGCTATCAGCTTCGTATCGTCATAACGGAAAGTGATTGTCACAAGAAGCTGCAGTAGACGATGCGTTACGCGCGGCGAATAAGTACGCATTGAAGGCATGAGGCCGAACCTGCCCAGCCATCAGTAAAGTTGACGCGGAATCAACGCGATCGTCCAAAATATTATCGATTTAATGCATATCTAAGTTACACAAATGATACAGCTATTACAAAAGGCAGACAGAGTATAAAACCCCATTTTGCCATGCAGGTTCATGTTCGGACACCATCTCGATCCATTCGTCTCCGTTTGCGTTCTTGATCCTCAACAATGAGCTTCTCGGCCATCGACATCGGTGCTGGACGCTTCTTGTCACTTTTCTCACTTGTCTTGGCCGATTCCTCTGCAAGGGGAGTGCCTTTGGAGGAAGCAACCATCTTGAACACGTTTGGCCGCTTGAGTGGGTTGATTCCGGGTTTCATCCCACTTAGCTTCAGCCCTCCCGCAGGTGCAGATGTTGATGCCTCCGTTTCAGGTTTAGGCTTGGGCGTAAACGATAAAACAACCTTTTCAGCGCCTTCGTCCCGCTTGAGACCTTCTCCGGGTGGAGTACCCGACGATGATGGCTCGTCCTTCTCAGCCACTGCCGCGGCTCTCTCGATTTGCTCTGAAATGTGCATACGCTCGCGTTGTTCATCGTTCATAGTCGCCCGCTCCTTCTTCAAGGTAGCTTCCTGTAAAACAGACATTAGCGACAAAACAAGGAAAGTCGTATGACTGTACCTGCTTCGCCAATGCCTTTGGGCTGTTGTCAATCCATGACTTGGTAAACCCTATTGGCCAAGACTCGCTTTGTATTATATCTACTTAACGATCAATAAATGCTCCTCAGGAGGGCGGATAAACAACAGACCTTCTCGATAACAGAGTCACAAATTCGTGTTGGAAACGGGATGAGAAATCAGCAATGTGCTTGCCCGCATGCTCTCCGACAACGAGCATCTGCCGCAAGTGTGATTCTGATTGAGCATGGCATTTGAATCCGTTCTCGTCACGACATTGTTTCTCGCAGACTTGGCAGTACCATCGCAAACGCTGAAGTCCTTTGGACTTCATCTTATTTGCGACATATTTTGGTGTTCCAACTAGGTCAGCATTAGCATTGAATCGATATCCATTAGAGATCAAGAATACCTTCGGCTCGAGGCATCTTGGAGATCCAAAGCCTTCGGCGGGCGTTGTGCGGGTGGTAGAAGCTGACAAAACAGGTAATGCGTGGCAGTGCGGGTATTTGTTTGGACCTCATGCCTTTGCCAAATGAATGGTGTGACAACAATGCCTTTTCGAAGGTAACCGCGTAGCGCTTTTGGTTAGTTTCATGCTCAAAGATACAGCGGTTACCTAAAAGCAAGACGTCAAAGTTTAATAGCTCACTAGACCAGAACGGTCCTTCGCATACTAGGCCCAACGCGCCACTCCAGGAAGCGATATATATGTAACCTTGAAGACCTGAATTTCATAAAAACGCCGCCCATGATATGTATTCGGATGATTGCGGATAATCTCTAACGTGAAAGCACGTCTATATTAGCTCCGATGGAGGATTAAATATTAAATAAGGAATGAAGCGCCCAAAGATATGGTACATAAACTATTATAACATGACATCGGCGTTGCTCAGTGGGAAGTTAGTTTCCATGATATGGCACTATTGCAATGTTCGTAAACCTTTCCGACAAGTGTCAATCATTTAGTTCAGCTGTCACCGGGGGCAAAGAGAGTGCGGGGAACTTAACAAGCCTTCCTTTTTACTCTCTTCTGACGTTTCCGGATATATCGACGTATGGAGGGTAAGCCGAACTGTGGGATAGAATAGTGGGGTCAGAATATCTAGGGTGTGGAAGATCCCTTACCTGCATTGTAGGGTAAAGAATCAATAAGATCGCCCCTGCCGTTAATCCAAACTTCACACTGGGTGGCGTTGGCGTTGTAAACATCCCTTGACTCCATTTCGTGATGACAAGTAGCTCAGTTACTATGGTTGCAATTAAAAGCCAGACGTGCTGGCCCATCCTTACGGCTCGCCTGCGAGAGTTGTTGTAAGTCACTTTGCTCGCTTGCAGTAAAACCGTTAAACCTTGGATCATGGATATATTGATAAAGTTCACGAACAGCTGGCAAGGCGCAGAGGAAGATGCCCGCAAGCCGACCAACCACAATAGGGTGATCAGGCTCTAACCATAACAAGCTCTGATCAAGACCAAATCAAAGTTCGTCGATCAGGCAGGGCATACAAAGCGTACCTTCAGGTAGAAAGGGTTCAGCTCGGCGGCTAAAAACATGGCGAGAAGAATCACGACGGAGATGTAGTTTGTGAATGATGTTGCAGTACCCCATTTGAATGCCATGAAGTCATGAGGCGAAAACTGACTAAGAAGCCGTTTCGCTTTCGGTCCAATGCCGCGAGTTTGCCGGAAGCCACGCCACTCATACGGCTGAAAGTTCCGAAGAGGTCAGACAGGCGGGGAATAGACACTAGTCACACACCTTGACTTCAAGATATTGACAAACTTTCATCCCTGTGTTTGGGTGAACGTTTGATGGGTGCAGGTCTGGATTGTATAAGATTTACCAAGATAGGTTCCTAGCCAATTGCAGACCAAAACATCTAGAACCCACTTCGGCGAATCAGAACATATAGTCAAGTGAACAGGTGCACCAAAGACATACGTGATCCCACCAACACTGCAATTGGTCATGAACAGGTGTTCGCAGTCATAGTGTGAGCAGCGCACCTCTGCAAAATTGGGAAGGTTGTGTTGCAAGCTATATTCGGCAAGTTCGAACGCAATACTGAGAATCTGTGGCACATTAAAAGCATATGACCACTCCGCAAACAACATACCCAGCAGAACCAATAGTCACGCAGAATCATAGCCTTCCCGAACCACCCTAATGTGTGAGCGACACAGAATATATCGAGAGCATTCCATAATGTCTTGACAGAGAGCGAACAGTCTTCGGCATAGCTCTTCTCTGGGAGCGACTTGCCAAGATTTGGATCAATCAGTGTCATCATGCCACGAGCAGTGCCAATATCCTGAAAGAGTAAGAACACGAGAGCTAGCTCGTATAATAGATTGACGCCTAGAACAACCCGCCAGAATGCAGGGTGGGGTCGTATGAACGGTCCGTCACGGAACTGTAACATGGAAAATAGGAGAAATGATGCAATGGCAGCATATACACCACTAGCTGACGATAAGCGATAGACCTTACTGACGCTATGCTGCTTACATTCTTCGTTTGTCACCTCCTTCTTCCAGCACGTCTTGTGTCATGGCAACATATGCAAGAATAACCAGACCAACGCTGAGTGCTGAGAGCGTAAGAGGCTTGAAGAAAAATCTTGTGAAGCATTAGTGCACACATATGCTCAACCTCTAAACCCGAGCGTACTCGACACTAGTATCATGTTTCTCCTGGAAGGGTGTAATTTTGGTATAAGGCTCTGTGCGGTCCGCCTTGCGTAATCAATACGCTGTCGCAGCAATTTTCTAAACACCACCTACATCATACCCTTTGAAACGCATCTATTTGGTATTTGGAAACCAAGGCGGCGTATCCACTTACATCTCACGGGCGTACCACCTATGCCAGGTTCCGGAGAACGCTCCGGTTCGACCTCAGGTGACAGGACAACCTCTGACTCTTCTGTGGGAGAAACCGGATGTTCCGAAGTCATGATGCACTCTGCCGGAGGAGCTCTGGATTTAGGTTAGTCCTTGGGCTCGAACAAGGAATAGAACACGCCTAATAAGGCCGTCAGACATACCAGTTTAGTATCGATCGCAGATCACGCTCGGGGGTTGCGCCTGCAGCGTCGGATTGTAGGGTGACATGAATACCTTTTCATTTTCCGCCATATGCTGCCGCGCGCCGAATAGAACGCAAGTTCCGTTGACAGCTCACTGACAGTCAATTTGACTATGCACAACGGTGTGGCTTTATCTTTGTGTTTCAGGGTAATTTATGGTACATTGCGAATAGAGAGCGTTTCGACCTTGCGGTGGTTTTCTACTTTTCCGTTCTGGAGCAGCCGCTGATCAATTGATAAAGATCTCACCTGAGCGACATTGTCCATTATGACATCTATCGGGGTAATGTACCTGATAAAAGGCACGTATACATCGGTGTTTTGCCACAATGCTCGGCTACTGCAAACCGCAAATGCCGCCGTCGCGTTGTACCAACTTAACCAGGTTAGTCGATCAACTATTTACTACTACCTAGTACCACTGAGATCTATGTAAACGGGGCTGTGATTCTCACTCCTGAGTATCTAATCGCATGGCTATCGTTGATCAGTCATTGTCTACCATTGTTTGATCAAGGGCCCTCCATCGACTCTTTCAGTTATAGTTTGAAATGGGTCATTTCGTTCATGGTGAGAAAGTTGCATCATCTTATTATTAGTGGATCTTAGGTTGGAGCAGGCGGCATCTTGGAGACCGATTCGCGAAACGCCAATGCTGCCTATTATCAAGGAGTTATATCTGTGCAGAGTGATCGCGAGGAGCGCAGTGCCAATACCGTGTTTGAGCAGCGCCTTCCAGGTACGAGCGTCGATGCGATGAGTGCTTCTTCAGATTGACTTGGCCGATGGACCAAAGAAGTGGAAGGTTTGGGATGTGAAATCGTGACTAATTTAGATCTCGCGACCCGCCTTCCGCGGATGATTGTAAGTGTGGCTCACGTCCATCCTCGATACATTGACACGTTCATTCAAGAATGGCTCTAGATGTGTTCACTCTTGCAATCATCGTGGCTTCAAGTATATTCTTATACCTATAAAGATGCTTTACGTATGACGCCGCAGCTCCGGATTCTTCTCGCCGAGTGCCAGATGAAGCGCCTCACATGTCGCCATAGGTGAGCGCCAGTGTGACCACCTTTGACAAGATCCTGTATTCTCGCAAAAAGTGTCCAATTCATACATTTTGAACTGCATCTTTGAAATCAAGCTACCTGTATCGTGATTGATACCGAACTTCGCACGGGAGGCATGTCATATTGTCTGCTGAGCCAGTGAACAGCTACCATATGACTTTCCGTGTGTTATCACGTCCTACCACCTGTCACGAAGTGGAATATCAAGTTGCGAGCCATACAGAACTTCCGTGTTGGATGGCAGGCTTCAATTTCATGAACCCTTCTCATGACAGCATTATGATCCAGTGATGGTTGTTCCACGTCCAACCGTTCCAGGGTGCGTATCATCACGAGCCTAACCCTCCCTGACGCCAGGAATTTCTGACGTTTATATGCGTTATTGTCGAGATGCGTCGGACACGGCTCACCATTTTCTCGATCAGCGGACGGGTCAGCAACTGAAGATACGACTCGCTGACTGGGAGAAATAATTTGATGTGTTTCGGTTCGCTTCATGATAAGCACACGTTGTGAATTCACTATTCAAGGCGGCCCTGAAATCAGTTAGAACTCGCGGGGTTATACTATATAGAAGGCAATGGTGCATTATCCCCGGATGTAGTGGGGACGGGAGCCTGGCAGCCTGGCATTTAAGTTGGTTTCCGGACTGGCGAGGCTTGAAACAAAAATAATTCGACCCTCCCACATGTTGTCAGCAAACCATGCTGGCGGTTGATCCACGATTTGACATGTCCATTCCTGTCTGGGTGTGACATTGTGTACGTTACTTTCGTTAATATCCCGTCACGCTTAATTCAACAGCCAAAAAGAAAAGAAGTCGAAAGATTCCTGCGCCCAGCCCTTCCGTGAACTATAACTGATTTGATTCGTTTGCCCTTCCAAAATGGGATCCTAGCCCCTACCGTGGTCGGCACTGATCTTGATCGTACAAACTAGATCTGTGTGGTTACTTAATGACATCGGGGGCACTTAAGGACCAGGATGAATCTGCTTAAGCCTGTTCCCTTTCCGCACCTGACCATGATACCTTCCGAGTCCTTTCAACCTCTGCAACTCAAGGGCGAAATTATGGACTTGGAGTTCACTCTTGATACTGACCACAGGTACGCGAGCGTTTAATGCGCCCATCGCTGCATAATGATTTTACTTACCGACTTAATAACCGTTGCTCCCCTCTACACCCGAAAACTCGACCAAAAATAGGAAGAGAAGGAGAAATCGTACTACCCAAAGCTGCCTCAACTGCCATACGTCCAAGCGAAAGGTGAGCAGCATTATGCTCAATTATGTGGTGCGCAGGGTGATAACGACGGTAAAAGTGCGATCGAAAACGTCCATGTCAAAGATGCATTCAATTGGGGCTGGTGAGACGACTATTCAGATGTCGCGGGAAGCAGTTTCATAACTAATTCCTATGTCGGGCAGACTGGTCTTTGTGTCTACGAAATCGACGATCCTGCACTGAGGTGGGTAACCGTGTCATCTGTTTTAGGCGCTTATTCAAATGAAACCGTAGAGACGACCCCTCTATTGATGAAAATACGCGATTGCGGAATCGGATAGCCGAGCTCGAGAGCTTGGTACGTGAATTAAGAGGCGAGTGCGAAGTTGTGGTTTGCTACGCGTTTTACCAACTGTTTGTAGGAAAACCTCACCCCAAGTGGGCTGAGAGCAATTTCCGGGACGCAGATCCCAACGAAAAATGGCATTCCAGGGCCGCAAAATGTGCCCCGTTATCCAAGCGTGCTAATGGGCACACCGTTGATGGCGCTCAGAATGGCTCACGCGGCGTCTCAAACCTGTTGAGTCCCATAAAGACGGAACCAAGTTCGGACAGTCCGACGCAATTGTATCGCTTCACACCCTCACCGGCCCCTTATCATGGATTTCACGCGGATGGCCGTGGGTCTTCTGCGTCATCTTATGAAAATGGCCACCGCCATTCCTACGCTGTTAATTCAACGGCACCCGTTCAATATCACGGGCAACTCAACGACCAAACGTCCAACTCAGTCCAGCCTACCACCCCGCATGAGAACGGGAACAATTATTCCATCCCAAGGAATCATGAAGACGGGCGCCCATATGACGACCAGTATACAAGCAACGGTCATTGTTATTGCCCATGTCGCACCAGTCCGGGGACTGCTGTCGCTTATCTTTCTCTGCAGCAACAGCTGCGGTCCTCTCTAAGCACCATTCGGCAATACGTCCCTCACTCATCGAATACACCATGTGTGATGTATCGACGAGTGCTCGAGCTGTATAACCTCATCCAGTTAGTTGTGCCATTCACTTTACCAGAATTTCACATGACTCACTACCCTATCTGACAACTCTAGAGGTAGTGATCCGAACGACTCGGGGCAAAGCTATGACAGTCGCACCCCTTCAGAAATCATGTCGCCTATCTCTGCTTCGAGTGGGCAGACGTCTTCATTTCAAACTAATTCTCCACAGGCGGTGTCTCCGCAGGAATGGAGCAACCTCACTACCGGAGGCTATAATCCCTACTTCCCTATATCGTCGGGGGAGCATAATATGTATTCTCACGTTATTACTTGATTTCTTGATTCCCTGATATTCTGAATTCGCAATGATATCTAACGAAGAACGATCTTGTGGACGTTATCTTGTATTATACTCTGACCGTCAGAATACTATCGTTTACTATATTCTGAAAGGATAGTTGTATGTTTAGGCGTACTGTACAATTATGAATTAGATTACGGTCTATTATCTACTTTGAAATTAAAAATGCGTGTCGATGACTCGGGTTGTGCCAGTACGGGTTTTCCCTCGACTGATCCCCATATATCTCGTTCCGCAAAGCATACCTCTCCAGTCCTGCGAACTAGAATAACGGTGGAGACGCGGGTGCCGTAGAACGTGGCAGATATGCCATCTGATAAATTGAGTGGAGGAACCCGGATCGTTTTGCGAAGATGAGAACGGTCTGTGATAGGTTCTGGGCAAACCCAGCTGCGCAGTCGTGAGACTCGAAATGCGTTTCACGGTCAGAAGGATGATACCCACGCAATGATATCCATGAGACGATCCACAAGCTCAGTCTCAGAATGGTCCGGGGATAAACTTTGGAAGACGGCATCAAAGTCTTTCGTCGCACGTTTTACTTTGGGCCAGTCACTCCCTCCTGCTTCGTCTATACCGTTGGATACACCTCCGCAACGGCGCTCATCCTCAGATAGGGGCCTGGAAGTGAGAACTCCGCCAGCACCGTGGTTCGTGACGAACAGACTCTCGTAGGATATGGAGCCATCCGATTTCATAAGAGGCGCAAAGAGCATGAGATTAAAGCCAGAAAAATTGGTATCTCTCGTCGCAATTCTGCCCGCCTCTTGCTCTAACGGCAGAGATCCATCTGATAGAAGGAATGAAGAGACTAGCACACCTCGAGAAGTGCCGAAATTCGATGCAGCTTCTGTAATGTTCGTCCTATCGTGCACATCAATATATCTCGCATACCTCGAATTTTGGATTCGCGCTTACAGCAGAGCGACTCTGCCGGCACGGTTAATGCCAAGCCAAGTCCCCCCGGCCCTTTCATCGAGACCAGAAAGAACTGGGCCAGGGCTATCTGAAGAATCTTTAGCGAAGGAATGAAAGTGGGCACTCTGGGTCGGCCTGTCCAGGAACTCATCACGGTTGCTGCACAGGATACTGAAGCAAAGATGCTTCTTCAGTTAATTGTAGAAGCTTGAAAGAATCAGCTATCGCGCCGGATCAGAACTCACAGTGCATACTCCGGATGCTCGAGAGTCCAAGTACCGATGCACATTGCGCCACTAAGGAGTAGTAGGGATGATCTAGGATGGTCCGAGGGATGAACGGGAGTCAGGGGTTCTTGGAATGAAATCCGTGGATTTACAGTGAATAAGGTATACGACGAACCGTAAGCAGAAGCGGATTTCGGGCCACGTCGACACAGGGGTTGGGGCTAGTGATTCCCACGCTGATCGTCTACTTGTGTCGCACCGCATACATCCACATTAGATGTCCTTTCCCATCATTGTCCTCGACAACGGCGCATCCGCGGTCAAGGCCGGCCTTGCGGGAACCACAGACGACCATCTTAGGTTTTGCTCTTTGCCACTCCGTCTTTCTTCTGTTTTTATTCACGGACTTGCCAGAATAGTACCCAACACTGTGATACGCTCAAAAGGTGACAAGGCAACCTATTTTGGACACGAGTTTGAGAGCTGCAGGGACTATTCGTCCTTGCATTACCGTCTGCCGTTTGAGAAGGTAATCGCGTCAACCCAGCTCGCTTAAATGCCTGATAAATGCAGGGTTATCTCGTCGACTGGGATGCCCAGAAGGCGGTATGGGACGGGATTTTCTCAGATGAAGTTCTCGGGGTAAATTCGGAAATCATATCACTGTTCCTCGAGTTTTCATGTTCTGAAAAAAAGGTTGATACTACAAACTCTTCCCTCTTGATCACCGAGCCTTATTTTGACCTTCCAAATATCCAAGAAGTATATGATCAGTTCGTGTTCGAGGAATACGAGTTTCAATCGTATCATCGATGCACACGTACGTTACGGCCTGGCCTGTCTCGTGACTGCGCCTCATTGACGGGTCTCCAGCGGCATCTTTGATACCATATGGGAATCTTTTTCCAGGCGCTCCAGAGCCAGAATGTATGCTAATAGTCGATTCCGGATTTAGCTTTACACATGTTGTCCCTATTCTTAATCGGCGAATTTTTTGGAGTGCCGTGAAAAGGTTTGCTTATCTGCTACACACGCTCCCTCAAAACCTTTTGAAACTGCCCCAGGCTTGACGTAGGTGGGAAGCTGTTGACAAATCAGCTCAAAGAACTCATTTCATTCCGCCAATGGAATATGATGGACGAGACACATATTATGAACCATGTGAAGGAGTCTTGCTGTTTCGTTTCTCTGGATTTCAACAAGGATCTAGAGACTTGCCGGTGCGCATTCTCATCAAATTTTCTCTGTCAATCATAACTTCTGTAGGCTTGATGCTAAATCTAATGGGATCGTTCGAGAATACATCTTGCCTGATCTGACGAGAAATAAGCATGGTCGCGTTCGAGAACATAACGAGATGCCCACAAATAACGATCAAATTCTTGTAATGAATAACGAACGGTTCACGGTTCCAGAACTCATCTTCCGTCCAGACGATCTAGGTTGGTCTTCCGGCAAAAAACAAATAAATCATTAACCGCTTGTCAGGGCTTGACCAAATGGGATTGGCTTCAGCGATCGCTTTCTCAATCGGACTCTTGGCGGAAGAACTGCAGGGCTTGTTCTGGGCAAACATAGCCTTAATTGGAGGCAACACGAAGTTTCCCAATTTCCGTGCGCGTTTGTGAGACAAACACTAGTCAATTGGGTATTGGACCTGATTGAGACTTAGATTGAATGAATTGCGATCTCTGGCTCCGGTCGACTGTGAAGTCACAATATACGAAAGTGCCGAGTGCGCGCATTTCCTTTGAATGCCCAGGGGTGAAACGTGATGATCCACAAACAGACCTATCACAGAAGCTTATAGGGCCGCACTTAACTTTGCAAGCCTACCTGAGTTCACACATCAGCTGGTTACGCGGTCCGAATACGCAGAGTTTGGAAGTAACGCTTCCCGAAGGAAATTCCGTGACTGGAGCTCTAAAGACATTGAAAATGAATCTTCGGAAGTCGGGAAAATTAGCAAAGGCAAACAGAGGGAGGATGACCATCCCCAGTCCCCAAGTAGGTTGACAAGGACGAGAAGTAAAACGGCAGGTTCATTCTCCAAAAGGCGTTAAGCCACCGCTCCCTTCATCTTGCGGGCTCCTGTCCTTATGGTTCGGACCATCTTACTGCTGTAAATTTTTCAAACTGCGTAGCATGTCCTCCAAATAAACTATTCCCTTCTCAAGACATCGATATACGGATCTGAGACTATTATTATTGTCGGTATCAGTATCTTATTCAGGTGAAGAGGCGGTGAGTGATTCTTCTGACGACGAGTTCACCGCTGTCATGGGGCTATTATTATTCTTCCTGGACTGTTTTATAGAACGTGAAGTTTTCCATGGGGAGAACTCGACTGTCAAAGACTGATAGCTTCCGCTTTGCAAAGATCTTATCTTATCTAATCGCTGAGTTTATCTAAACAAAGCATCTATACAAAATTGGACATCCAACTGTCGGATGAACTTTGATTTTCCCATATGAGCGTCAATCCGTAGTCAAAGAAATGATATTTGTTCATTGCCTTATAGATAACGTAAACACCGCCAGAACGAAGAGGCGGACGCAAGACTAGCGCATATAGGACCTAGGTGCACAGGATGATGATTTGGTTTCCATCCGAAACTGCTCACGGCCTTTCCAATCCCCGATTGGCTCTCCCGTTGGAGATCCCCTGGGCGGGAAGGAAGTTGAAAACAAAATCCAAGATGTTGCGAGGGAAAGTGGTCATCAATGACGGGCATGATGAAAAATTTTATACAGTGAATGTAAGTCTTGCATTCTGTGTGGAAGCGAGTCCCAGCCTCTAGCCTTAATACCTCGAGTTGGCTGGAATCGACACGCGCTGCAAAAGATTGTATGATATCGATCCTGCAAAGCCTGGGAACCGATAGTTTGTTATTTCCTTAAGAGTACCGCGTGCGGAGGTGACGGCGTTCAACTTCTCTTTTTGAACTCGCCGTTCGCCTGTGTCCAGGACGACACAATGGCATGGCTATTCAAGAACGACTTTACGAGA
>WNGI01000853.1_pt1 | contig 24415 bp, 25 predicted proteins | sample 5400621 | NCBI WGS metagenome assembly WNGI01 (sample SAMN13153374, study PRJNA577476) | soil metagenome | isolation source: 20 cm soil or saprolite under Garry oak tree replicate 1 | place: USA:California | collected 2016-06-15 | reverse complement strand
GGGTCCAGGGCGGAAAGGGCGCCGCGGCGTGCCAGCCAGCGCACCGAGAGGATGACCGCCAGGGCCGCCAGCACCGTCACGGTGACGACGAAGAATCGATGCTCGGCCCGGTGGAACATCCGGACCGCGGGCTGACCAAGCAGCGCGCCCAGCCCCACAAAGATGGCGATGTACACGACGACCGAGGGGATGAGACCGGCGGCAAATGCGAAGCGGGATATCTTGCTGACGCCGGCAACCTGGGTGGTGGTGATGCGGAGGCCCGGAATCAGCCGGCCGATGAAGACGGCCGGCGCCCCACGACGCTGCAGCAGGTCCGTCGTTCGATTGAGCGCGGGCCGGAATCCCAGCGCATCGGCGGCTTTTAGCAGGGCGGGCCGCCCGACGGCGGCGAAGACTTCCCGGCCGACCATCGCGCCCAGGATGGTGGCCAGGAGGAGCGCGCTCACCATGGGGACCGCGTCAACGGTATCGCTGGCGATCGCGACCCCGGCGATGATCAAGAGCAGGTCCCCGGGCGCGAAGGGGATGGGGATGCCGGTCTCCTCGACGAAGACGAGTCCGGCGATCACCACCAAGAGCAGGTCCCCGCTCAGGCTGGCGATCGAGGTGATGGGATTCATGGCGCCGCTTCCTCCTACTGTGATGGAGTCAGGGCTTAGCCGAGCAGCTCGCGGATCAATGGGATCGGCATCGCTCCACAGCCGAGAAACGCATCGTGGAACGACTTCAGCGTGTACCCTGGGCGTCGCTGCATCTCGCTTCTCAGTTCGAGGATGAGGAGCTTGCCCAGCGTGTAGTTGAGATACATGGGATCCCAGGCGCCACGCGTCGCCTCGCGGGTGGCGGGCAGTTCCGTCATGTATCCGACGGACCCGAAAAGGCGAATGGCGTCGGGCATCGTCATCCTCCGGCAATGCAGGCCGAGGGCGACGAGGAATCGGCAGTCGCGCAGCAGGGCCTCCAGGCGCTGGGCCAGCAGCTGTTTGGGGTCGGTGGAATAGCCGACCTCCAGCATCATCTCTTCGACGTAGTGGGCGAAACCTTCGCCTGTGGTGTAGGTCCAGAACAGTTGACGCGTCGGCGAGGTGGCGTGCCGCTCGAACAAACCCTGGACGTAATGGCCGGGATACGCCTCGTGGATCGACGTGCCCTCCAGCGTCGCGTAATTCATGTAGCGCAACCATTCCTCGCTCTTGGCCGCATCCCAGTCGGTGCCGGGGACGGTCACCCAGTAGTAGCTATCGGTGGCGACCGTTTCGAGGGGTCCCGCGCTGTCCATGGCGGCGCTGATATAGGCGGCGTATGTGGGCGTCGGTTGGACCAGGCAGTGGCCGTTGCTGGGAAGCGAGACGACATCGCGATCCACGAGAAAGGTTCGCAGGCGGCCGAGCATCGCCGTCACGTCTGCGATGATCGAGCTCGCGGTCGGATGGTGATCCTCAAGGCGCGCCACCGCGGCCTGCACGCCGGCGCCGGGAGCGATCTGCTCGGCAGCGGCCTCGGCGGCGAAACGATTCCGCTCGATGTCGGCGCGAACCATGCGCTCGAGCGCAGGGACGTCGAGCTGCACGAATTCGCGCAAGCTCAGTAAGCGCAAGAAGTGGTCCTCGCCGAGGGCATACGCGTCGTCCGCCGTCGCGAGCCTCGCCTTCAGCCCGTCGCCGAAATCTCGCAGCTGCCGGTTGGCGACGTCGATGGCCGCGAGCGTTTCGGCCTGGCCGCCCGCGGCGGCACGCACCTCGCCGTCGAGGTACTCGGCCTGGCCAGCGACCGCATCGATCGCGATCTCGAGGTTGGGCCGGGGAAGCACCGTCTCCAGGTTGTCGCGCGCCGCCTCGAGGAAGCCGCCATACCCGAGCAGGTGGCGGCGAAGGGCCGCGAGCCGATCGCCGAGCGGGGCATACGGGCGCTTCAGGTAAAAGCTGACATCCAGCTCGCTGGGTCCGGCGTAGAACATCGGCTCGCGAAATGGCAGCCGTAGCTCAGTGAGCTCGAAGCGGGCCGCCTCGAGCTGAGCGATCAGCGCCCGCCGATCGACCGACTGTCCCCCATCGAGTCGCGGCACCGCGCCGATGGTTGAGAGCTGCCGGTCGATCTCCGATACCCGAGCGCGAATCGCGGTCTCGGACAGATCGCCCACCACGCCGTCGAACCGGTGATCGCCCATGTATCGAGCATGCGTCGGCGAAAACCGGAAAAACGCATCGATCACCTGCCGCTCGGTCGCCGCCCAGTCGCCCACGGGCCTAGAGGCTAGCAGGTGAGCCGGTTCGAATCGATAGATGATCCGTAAGGTGGCGCTGTTACGTTGGCGTCACCGAACCATGCGCCAGCAGTCACCGTCGCGTGACCCCCTGTCAAGCCTTCAGCGTGGCCTGGTTGCCCTGTTGGCAGGTGCTGGCCTGGTCCTGGTCACACTGTCCGCCGCTCCCGCCTGGGCGGCACCAAACCAGGCGCACGTCGATCGCCAGGTGCTCAAGGCGATGCAGACGGGCCAGTCGATCCATGTCATCGTCGTCGCCCGCGGTGATCTCAAGGTCCTGTGGGCAGACCTCCGGCGGACCGGTCTGAAAGACACCCTGCGCGTCCCGATTGCCCACGGCATCGCCGTCGAGCTGACGCCCGCCCTGATCGACCACTTCCGGTTGGACGCCAACGTCGCGCGTCTCATCTACGACGCTCCCGTCAGGCTCACCGATACCCCCTTCAACCCAGCGGCACTGGCAACGGTCTACCCGGCGGTTGTGGACGCGGTGACGACCTGGAGCAATCCCGTGGCGCCACTCACCGGACAGGGGATCGGGGTCGCCGTCATCGATAGTGGTATCGCGTCACACCCCGACCTGGGTAATCGTGTCGTCGTGAGCCAGAACTTCAATCCGAACGTCACCGGCACCGACGACGGGTACGGCCATGGAACCGGAGTCGCCGGGATCATCGCCGGGGATGGCACGGCGAGCTTCGGACAGTACATCGGCGTCGCACCTGGGGCGAATCTCATCAACCTCCGGGTCAACGACGGCACGGGCGCCGCGCCGACCTCCGCCATCATGAACGCCGTTCTTTGGGCGGTCGTCAACAGGAAGACCTACAACATTCGCGTGCTCAACCTCTCGTTGCAGGCGTCGGTGCAGGAGAGTTACCACACCAGCCCGATCGACGCCGCCGTTGAATATGCCTGGCTGAAAGGCCTCGTCGTGGTCGTGGCCGCTGGCAACAGCGGGCCCAACAGCGCGCTCTACGCGCCGGCGAATGATCCGTATGTGATCACGGTTGGCGCGACCGACGACCAGGGCACCGTCTCTACGGCCGACGATTCGCTGGCGAGCTTTTCGAGCTATGGCGTGACCCAGGACGGCTTCACCAAGCCGGACGTCGTCGCGCCCGGCCGGCGCATCATCACCACGCTGGCACCAAACAGCAATTTCGCGCTGAACTTCCCGAGCTCCATGGTCGGCACGCGTTACATCCAGCTGACCGGCACCTCGGTGGCGGCCCCCGTGGTCAGTGGGGCGGCGGCGCTCTACATCGAGAGCAATCCGACCGTGCGCCCGGGCCAGCTCAAGGGCGTGCTCCTCGCGACCAGCAATCACCTGGCGCTCACCGGCACCGGCGCGGGCTATCCGGACGCCGCGCATGCCATCGCCAACATCGGCCTGCTCGGCAATGCCAACCACGGCCTCGACCCCAACAACTACCTGAAAGTCCTCTACATGGCGGCCAATAACCTGACGACGATGCCGGTGGTCTCCTGGGACACCGTCTCGTGGGACTCTGTTTCTTGGAGCAACGTCTCCTGGGATAGCGTCTCCTGGGACGCGGTGAGCTGGGGCAGCTAGGGATGAAAGGGGCCCGTCTCTCAACCGCGGCCCTCGCCTACATCGGCGGGGCTAGCATCCTCGCCATCACGGTCGCTGTGATCCGTTGGCGGAGCGAAGCCCCTGGTAACCTCGTCCTCTTCGTCGTCATCACCGGCCTCGGCATGCTGGCGCATGCGTATCCGGTTCAAGGGTTCCGTCACCAGGCCTACCAGGTGACGTTGCCCTTCATCGTCATCGCGGCCGCCACCTTGAGCGCCCCGCAGTTGGTGGCGTTCATCGTCTTGATCCACCTGGGTGAGCAGGCCCGGCTTCGCCGGCGGCTCTACATCCAATGGTTCAATCTCTGCGACTACTACCTCAGCGCGGCGGCAGCCGCGGCTGTTTACCATCGGGCGACACTGCTGCTCCCGGATGATGCGCTCGGCCACGTCGCTGCCGCGCTTTCGGCCGGCTGTGCCTTCCTCCTGCTCAACCGGGTGCTGCTGGCCGGCGCGCTCTGGTTGGGACGCGGCCTGTCGCCGCTCGCCTCCGGGCTCTTCCAGTCGGAGTTGCTGGCCGCCGACCTGATCATTACCTGGGTCGCCGGCCCGATGCTTGTGCTGACGATGGAAGCGGGTCCCTTGATGATTCTCGTCACGGCAGGGCCCCTGTTGCTGGCGCGCCCCACACTATCGGCGCTGCTGGCACGACGGGAGGCGGGCGTGCGGCCGACCGCGGCGCGGGCCGCCTGAGGTCCATGACTGATCTCCCGCGCGTGGCGCGCATCTACATCACCGGCGTTCTCGCCGGCGCGGTGATCGCCGGCGGTGCGGGCATCCTGCTCGCGCCGCCACGGCTGGAGCGGCTGCCCGTCGCGATACTCCTCCTGGTGGGAGCAACGATTGCCCAGCAGTTCAAAGTCAAGAGCCCCAAGCACCAGTCCTACTACACGACGACCGTGTTCTTCTTCGCGGCGGCGGTTCTCTTGCATCCGACGTACGTCATCGTCATCATCCTCGCGGCCCACGCCGTAGAGTCATTGCGCGTGCGCCATCGCTGGTACATCCAGGCGTTCAATGTGGCGAACTTCCTCCTCTGCTCGATGGCGGCCGGCGCCATCTTCGGCCTCGGCGAGTTTGGTCACGGCAACGGCCGTACGGTCTTGTTCGCGGCGCTGGCCGGCCTGGTGTTTGTCGGGCTCAACCACCTGCTCACCGCCCTGGTCATCACCTGGGCGCGCGGTGTTCCAATCGCTCGGGCCGGCACCCTGGATTGGGAGAACCTCGGCACCGACCTGGCGTTGATGTCGGTCGGCGCACTCGGTTCGCTGCTGTGGCTGACGAATCCGTGGCTGGTGCCCCTCTGCCTCGGCCCACTCTTCTTGATCTACCGGTCGCTGCTGGTTCCCAGCCTCAAAGAGGAGGCGCGCACGGACCCGAAGACCGAGCTCGCCAACATGAAGCACTGGAACCAGCTGGCGCAGGCGGAGGTCGAGCGCGCCCGTCGCTTCGGCCGACCCCTTAGCGTCGTTCTGGCTGACTTCGACCTGCTCCGCGACGTCAACAACCGGCATGGGCACCTGGTGGGGGACCAGATGATCCGGCGAGTGGCAGACGCCATCCGAGGCGCACTGCGCGAATACGATGTGCCCGCCCGTTTCGGCGGCGACGAGTTCGCCATCCTGATGCCGGAGACCAGCCTTGCTGAAGCCATGACGGTGGCTGAGCGGATCCGCCGGGGGGTCGAGTCGATCGTGGTCAAGGTCGCGGATGGCTCAAGTCCGGCGGCCAGTGTCAGCGTCGGCGTCGCGCTCTTCCCCGGCCACGGTCGAACCGCATCGGACCTGCTCGCGGCAGCCGACCGCGCCGTCTATCAAGCTAAGGCATTGGGTCGCAACCGGGTCTGCGCCTTTGCCGATGAGAGTCTGCGCCCGATCCGAATTCCGGCGGCCGCGCGACGCGAAGCGAGCTAGGTCGACTTCTTCGGCCGGCGGCTTCGTCTCCGATCCGCATGCGCGCGCATGAAGGTGTAGGTCTTCTCGGCCGCGAAACCCTTTTGCACTGCATCCTGGATGCGGGGCCAGAACTCTTCCTTGACCCAGTTACGCGCAACCAGCACCTCGACGCCCGCAAGGCGAAGGTCGCCTTTCTCCAAATCGGAGGTTGTATCGCCCCGCTGCAGAGAGCGCACCGCATCGAGGCTCAGGTTGGGAAGGAGCCACCCGTGCGGGATGAGGACCTCGGCCTGCCCGCGCGGCTCGTCTGGCACGGAGCAACTGTACAACGGCGGCTGCCCGCCACGTAACGTATGCTGCTCACGTGCCGGTGCTGAAAACGCTTCACGTGCTGGGTGCGATTTTCCTGCTCGGGGGCGTCAGCACGCACGTGTTACTGCGACCGATGGCGGCCCGCGCGGCCGACGTCGCGCAGCACGCGCTCTATCAGTTCGCCTGGCGGGTGCAGCTTGCGCTCGTCTACACGGGATCGGCGCTGGTGCTCGTCACCGGCCTGTTGATGTGGGTCGGCCGTTTCAAGCTCTTTACCGGTTGGCTCCTCCTCGGCTTCCTTCTTTATGTCGCGGCCGCCGGCCTGGATGGCGCCTTTCTGGCCCCCAACCTGCGGCGCGCGCGCAGCGCCGCGGGGGAGGCGTCAGCCCCGGTTGCGGCAGCGGCAGTGACGATCCAGCTGGTCGCCTGGTTGCTGCTCATCGTCGTCGTCTTCCTCATGGTCGCGCAGCCCTTCTAGGGATTTGGCGCCGTTGGGGCCGATCACGCTGAGCGGCCGTCACATACGGCTCGTGCCAATGCGTTCCGCGCACGCGCCAGCGCTTCTCGAGGCCGGACGCGACGAGGCCATCTGGACCTGGATGCCGGCCCGTCCGGTGACGCCGGAAACCATGGCGCGCTGGCTCGACAAGGCGGTGCACGCCGAGTCGCAAGGCCGCGAGTACCCCTTCGTCGTCGTCCGCGTCGAGGACGAGCAGGTAATCGGCAGCACCCGCTACCTCGACGTGCAAGAAGACGATCGGACCGTCGAGATCGGTTGGACCTGGTATGCGCCGGATGCCTGGGGCGGGGTCGTGAACCCGGAGGCCAAGTACCTGCTGATGCGCCATGCCTTCGATGATTGGCACGCCATCCGGGTGGCGTTGAAGACGGACATCAACAATCTGCACTCCCAGGCCGCCATCAAGAAGCTGGGGGCCCGCTACGAGGGGACGCTTCGCAACCAGCGCATCCGTCCCGACGGGAGCTACCGCGACACGGTCGTTTTCTCGGTGATCGAGAGTGAGTGGCCTTTGGTCAAGGCCGGCCTCGAAGAGCGCCTGGGCGCTTAGCGCTTTCCGCCGTTCAGGACCCGCAGGCTAGCTGGATGCTCCTTGCCTTGAGGATGTTCAATTGCCAGCTCGAGTGGCAGGGCCATCGTTGACGAACTCGGTTTTTCACTTGCCCGCTTGCCCGGGAGGGTCGGCGTGGGGGTCTCCTTACGCCGCGACCGGTAGCCGCTGGCGACCTTTGCCGCCGCCGCCTGGGCGGCCGCGATCAGCTCGGAGGCGGACACGTCCGGGCTGGCGAGCGCCTCCTGATCGAACGGAACCATCTCGCTGACGCAAATCTGGCGCTCCGGATCGATGATGACGACCGCGACAAAGGGCTCTTGACTGGTGATGCTCGGATGGATCTGTGACCACGGAATGACATTGCCCATGACGGGAGCCTAATCCCCCGTTTTGACAGCTGTCTGTCGCAGCCTCAGGCGCTCGGAACTTCCTCTTCGATCTCGTTGCGGCTGGAGCTATTGGCCGGCGCGCCCTCGGCCGGGGCCGCGACCTGCGCCGGGCCCGGTAGGCGGATGATCGTCCAGTCCTCGGCTTTCTCGGCGCGGTCGGCGAGCGCCTCGTCTTTCGAAAAGAGGATGACCTGGTGGTCGAGCCGGCCCAGTTCGTCCATCGCCGCGCGCAGTCGGCGTCGGTCGGCATGGACCAGTGCCTCGTCGAGCAGCAGAGGCGGTGGCTCAGAGTTTCCACCGATGATCCTCGCCAGGGCCAGCCGCTCGAGCAGGTAGATCAGCGAGCGCGTGCCGAGGCTGAGGTTGTCAACATCCTTATACGTACGCTGATCCTGCGTCCGCACCTGCAGCGCGAGGTCTTCGCCGATACGCACATCGCGATAGCGGCCGTTCGTGATGGGGGAGAGCTGGCCCTGGAGTTGTGACTTCAGCCTCGGGATCACGGCGCGCCGGACAGATTTCGCCGCTGCCTCGAGCGTCTCGATCGCGAGGTCGTAGGCGTGAGCCTCGGCTTCGAGTTCCTGCAGTTGCTCGCGGGCCGTCGCGATCTCCTCTTCGAGCGCGGCGACGTCCCCGGTCTGGGTCAGCCGGTCGTTTAACAACTCTTCAGCCCGAGCCCGTTCTTCCTGGGCTCGCTCCTTGGTGGCGCGGTGCTGGTCGCGCTGCCGTTCGAGCTCGGCCAGCGGCAGCGCGGCGAATTGCGCGACGGCGGCCGGGTCCACCGTTGCGCTGATCTCCTCCAGCTGGCGCGTCAGGTCGTCGACGAGCTGTCGCAGAGACGCGCCCTCGTCATTGGTCGCGGTCCCCCGCCGGGCCTGCAGCTCGGCGAGCCGGGCGCTCGAGGCGCGGTACGCCTCGGCGTGGCCGACGCCGGCATCCCAGGCCTGCGCCGCGCGCTCCATGTCGGTCTCCTCGATGCCTACCGGTGCGTAGACGGCGGCGAGCTGACGCCCGTAGTCGTCAGCCTTGCTGCGCTCGGCGATCGAGCGCTGGCCGGGCGCCCGAAGTTGCTCCAGCTGCGCGTCGTACTGCTCGATCCGGGTGCGGACCTGTTGGGCCGTGCGGGCGGCCTCGCAACTGGAGACGAAATCGCGGGCGGCGCCCAGCGCCTCCCGGCGGTCGAAGCCCAGCTGGTCGAGCAGGCTGTGCAAGCGCTGCCGCAGGGACTCGCGACGCTGATCCAACTCGGATTCAGCGCGGGACGCCTCCTGCGATCGCTCGCTGGCGGCGTTCCAGGCGAGCGTGTCCTGGGCGAGCGACTCGATCTCGCGCGCGGTCTCGTCCACGGCCTCTTCGGTGGGCGCCGGCTGGGGAAGGCCCCACGAGCCGACCAGCTCGCGCAGGCCGCGCCCGGCAACCTGCGCCCGTTCCTCCAACTCGCTGGCCTGGCGGTCGAGTTCGAGGCGGGTGGCGTCGTAGCGCACCTTCTGCAGGTGCTCGACCAGGGCCTCCTGGAGTTCAGCCGAGCTCCGCACCCCCCAGGGCTGGAGGATCTCGCGGCGTTTGACGCGTGCCTCGTCCTTGGCACGGAGCCGGCGATCGACTTCGCGAACGGCCGCGCCCCGCACCCAGATGCCGATGCCGGTCGACAGGACGCCCATGCCGAGCAGGAAGAACGCCGCCCCGCTGAGGGGCAGCGGCATGCCGCCTTGCAGCGCCAGGAACGCCACCAGGATCGCCGTCGCGGTCAGCAGAAGGCCGCCCAGCATGGCGCCGAGGAAGGTGCGCTGCCGGCTCCGAGCGCGCTCTGCCATCGCTTCCTCGCGTCGCATCGCCTCCTCGGCTTGCTGGCCGGTCTTGATGACGTCGGGGACTTCCTTGTAGCGGGCGATGTCGTGCTTGAGCTGCTCCAGGCGCGGCGGGAGCTCGGCGCCGGCGCGGCGGCGCGCCTCCAGGGCGACGTTGTGGCGCTCCCGCCACTCGGAGAAAACGCGCTGGAACTCCATCTGACGCGCGGGCCAATCCAGGTTGTTGCCGATCAGGCCCGGGTGCCGCTCCGCGATCCGCCGTGCGTCCTCCGCGGCGGTCTGCGCGCGGAGGTGGACCTCGGGCGCCTGGCTGTCGGCGACGTTGAGCGTTGAGAGGAGCTCGCGGACGGTGGGCTCCTGGGCGAGCGCGACGTCGTCGATGCCACGGGCTCGCGTTTCGTGACCCTGCGCCTCGGACTCCAGCTTCTGGCGCTCCGTGTCGAGTTGTTGCACCTGGGCGGTACTGTCGGCGGCGCGACGTTCGAAGTCCGCCTGGGTTTCCCGTGTTGCCCGTAGGTGGCTCCGCAATTCCTGGACCTCCGCTTGCCGGTCGAGTGGGAACATCGCGAAGCGGGTATGTTCCTGCTGGCGGCCCCGTTCTTCCGCGATCGCCTGCTCGAGTGCCTCGACCCGCTCCAGCCGGTGCCCGGCATCCTGAAGGCGGGATGCCAGCAGGGCCGCCTCCAGCGTCTGCACGATGCCCAGCTCGGCCTCGGTGAGCGCCGAGACGGTCTCCCGCTTCTGCGCGAGCTCGTCGACCGCGGCGCGCGCCTGCCGCGCGGCGGCCAGTTGTCGTTCGAGTTCTGTCAGGCGAGCCTCGAGATCGTGCAAGGGGCCGGAGCGCCCACGCGGCTTGCCGATGCGATGGGTCCGTTCCTGGCGCAAGCGATCGAGGACCTTCTGTGCCGTTCGGTCCGGATGGGCCGAATCGGCCAGAGCGATGATCGCCTCCTTGATGGTGCCGGCGTCTTCCAGGCGCTGCACCTCGCTCCGCGAGATGCACGCCGTGTTCGTGTAGATATCGCGGCTGACACCCAGCAGCTGGCGTCCCACCTGCAACCCGCCCGATGCATCGTGGTCAAAGCGGTCGCCGAGCTCGGCGCCAGTGCTGACGTCGAACACGCGAACCGTCTCGGCGTCGAGATCGCGCTCGACGCGGAGCTGGGTCCCGTCCTCCAGCACGACCTCGAGCGCCAGCCCGAAGTTGCCGCCCTGCCATGGGCGCCAGCGGTCGGCGCGCTCCACCAGCGCTGAATGGGCGCGGTCGCCGGACTGCAGCCCATAGAGGCCAGTCACGATGGCCTCCTGCAGCGTCGACTTGCCGGCCTCGTTGGGTCCGACGACCAGGTTCATCGTCGGCCCGAACCGCAGCTCCATGCCTTGCAGCGTGCCGAAGCCCTCGATCTCGATCCGGGTTAAGCGCACGGCGGCCTCACCACGGCGTCCACCCTAACGTCATTCGTCGAAGGCATCGAGGGCGAGCTGCAACGCGCGGCCTACCGCTTGCTCCTCCTGGCGAGACCCCTGCTTGTGGTCAACCAGCTTGCGCACCATTTCGCCGCGGCTGGTGAACTCCTGAGCGGCGGCCGCGAGGTCGTGCGACACGCGCGAGTGGTCGCGGAACTCGAGATACGCGAGCCCATCACTGCACTCCTTCGACAGTGCCTGTGGATCCAGGACCAGGGAATGGGCGCGCTCACCAACCAGCGTGGCCCGGACGACGCCGCCGTCGAGCTGTTTGCGCTCCCGCATCGCCATCACGGCGTCGCGGACATGGTCGAGGCTGGTCATCCCGCTGACGTCGATCGTCTCCTGGGCGAACTGCCGCAGGTTGATATCTTCCAGCAAGACCTGGACCGTGGCATCGTCACCGATCGTCAGCAGCGCCGTGCAATGACGCCCGGATTCGTTCCAGCCGAGCGGCTCCGGGCTGCCGGCATAGGTGATCGACTCCGACGTCCTGGCGTCGTGATAATGGCCGAGCAGCGCGTGACGGAAGCCGGCCTCCTGGACCTGGGCGGGCAGGATGGGCTTGTAGGGGGTTACATCCTGCGGCACCTGGCTCATATCGGAAGCGTGGAGCAGCAAGAGGTGCGTGCCCTGCTCGCGTCGGGCGAAATCGCGCAAGGGCGCCTCCGGCACGTCGGAGTGCATGAAGCCCGCGGTCCAGATGTCGACATCGGCATAGCGGTATGGTCGCAGCTCTTCGTGTGTCGCGACCGTGACATTTTCGGGCCAGCGTAGGTATCGGTACGGTGAGCTGGGCACGGCCGGGTCCGCGTGACCGGGCGCGATCAGCACCGGCAGCCCGGCGTCGCCCAGCGTCTGGATGATGAAGCTTGCGGTGTCGCGTGTGACGTGATCGTGTTCGAAAAGATCGCCACCGCAGGTGATCAGGTTGGCCTGGGCCTCCCGGGCGCGTTCGACGATCCGTTGGAGGGCGGCGCGAAGATCCTCGCGGCGTCGCTGGGCACCGACGCCGTAGAGGCGCTCACTCGCGAAGGATCGATCGAGATGCAGGTCAGCGAAATGGAGCAGGCGAAGGGCCACAAATCCCCCGTAACCACGCGAATTGAGCCTGGCGCGATGGCATGGCAAGCGCGAAAGCAGCGCCCATTATAAAGGTTGGGCTGAGTTTGTTCCGAATCAGCCGGAGCCGCGATAACAGCGCCTAGACTGAGCGACGAAGTGGGCTCGTTCGAGAAGGGGGATCGCGGGGCCCGGATCCTCAAGATCCAGACCCTGCTCCAGGGCAATCCACACGGGTTGACGACCGGCGAGATCGCGCGCCGCACCGGCGTGAATCCGCGGACCACCTATCGCGACATTCGGGCGCTCGAAGCGATGAATGTCCCGGTCTACGAGGACAACGGACGGATCGCGATCGACCCGAACTACTTCGTGGCCCCCGTCAAGTTCACCCTGCGCGAGGCGATGGCGCTGCTGATGGGCGTTCGCCTGATGCACCGGCATCGCGACCAGGCCGATCCGGATGTCGCCGACGCCTTCACCAAGTTGGCGGCGGTCCTCCCCGCGCCGGTTGCGGAGTACGTGCATGCCACCGTGCGCCAGATGGCCGATCGTCCTGCAAACCCGGTGTACTCCCGCGTTCTCCAGACCGTGGCGCTCAGCTGGGCGGGGCACAAGGCGGTTCGCATCTGGTATCCGAGCGCGAATCACGAGGTGAAGCCGCGCGAGATCGAACCCTACTTCCTCGAGCCCTCGCTGATCGGGCACAGCAGCTACGTGGTGGCGCGCGATCGCGGACTGCGCGAGATGCGCACCTTCAAGCTGGAGCGCATCACGCGCGCCGAACCGATGGCGGAGACCTATCAGATCCCGGGGGAATTCGACGTTAACAAGTACCTCGCGGGCGCCTGGGGGATCTTCCACTCCGGTGAGCCGGTGGAGGTGCGCCTGCGCTTCTTTCCGCCGGCGGCCGCGCGGGTGAGGGAATCCATCTGGCATCCATCGCAGAAGCTCAGCGACGGGCCGAGGGGCTCGGTCAACATGACGGTGACGGTGACCGGCACGCTCGAGATCACTCCCTGGATCCTGGGGTGGGGCGATGCCGTCGAGGTTCTCGCCCCCGCGGACCTGCGCAAGAAGATCAGCGGCGTGGGGACGAAAATGGCGTCACGCAACAATAGAGGAGGCCGACGATGAACATTTATCAGGCGGTCGCGAAATTGAGGCCCACGCGGATCTGGGACGGGGTGCTGGCGCGGACGGTGAGCGGCGACCGGCTTAGCATCGGCTTCGTGGACATCGATCCCGATGTCCAGGTTCCCGAGCACCGGCACGAGAACGAGCAAGTCGGGTTCGTCCTCCGCGGCTCGGTGACCATGGTGGTCGATGGCCAATCGCGCGAGTTACGGGTAGGGGAGACCTACACGATCGCCAGCCAGGTTCCCCACTCCGCGAAGGCCGGCGCCGATGGCGTGTCGGTGGTGGACGTCTTCGCACCGGTTCGCCAGGACTGGAAGGACAAGCCCACCGTCGCGCCCTTCCCCGGACGCTGGCCGTGAGTTAGAACAGGCCCGGATACTCCCCGCCGTCGACCGCCAGGGTCGTTCCGGTGATGAAGCTGGCCGCGTCGCCGGCCAGGAAGACGACCGCGGCCGCCAGCTCGTCGGGGCGGCCGTGGCGGCCAAGCGGGATGTTGCGGATGCTCCGAGCCGTAAACTCCCGTGGGTCGACGCCGAGCGTCATCGCCTGGTGCCGGTTCTCTTCCCTGATGCGGTCGGTCTCGAAGCGGCCCGTGAGGATCGAATTCACCCGAACCTCGGGGGCAGCCTCCTTGGCGAGGGTCTTACCCATGGCGACCACCGCCGGACGCAGCGCGTTCGACAGCACGAGGTTGTCGACCGGCTGGTGCGCGGCAATCGAAGTGAGGTTGACGACGGCGCCTCCCTTAAGCCGCAGTGCCGGCAGCGAGGCGCGCGTCAGGCGAACGGCGCTCATCAACACCAGGTTGAACGCCTCCACCCACGCCTGATCGTCGAGCGCCGCCACGGTGCCGAGGATGGGCCCGCGCGTGTTGTTGACCAGCACCTCGAGGCCGCCCAGCGTCATGACCGCCCACTCGACAAGGTCGCGGCACTGGTCGGCCTGCCGGACATCGGCGACCCGCGCCACGACGTCATGGCCCTCGTCGCGGAGCGTCTGGGCTGCGGCCGCAATGCGTGGCTGATCGCTGGAGGCGATAACCACGCGACAGCCTTCCGCGGCGAGCGCGCGAGCCGTGGCGAACCCGAGACCACGGCTGGCGGCCGTCACCAGCGCCCGACGCCCGCGAAGCCCGGTTTCCACCGGGGACATACTAGGAGGGCGCGATGGTCTAGACGGCGACGCGCGGCTGCTTGCCGCAGGCAGGGCAGGGCGTCCCCGCCTTGAGTTCGGCTCGCTTGAAGGCGTGACCGCCGCAATGCGGGCAGAGGGCGCCGGGTCGCAGCGCATGGGCTTGCTCGGCTTTCTGCATGCGCTCGCGCAGATGGCTGTCGTCTTCCTTCTCGATGAATCGCGGATCGGTGGGCGTCTGCGTGCTCATGCGGCCTTCAACTCCTGAGGCTCGAATTGCTCCGGCCGCAGGCGGTCGCCCAGCGCGCGCCCGATAACTTCCGGATGCAAGTCGATCCCGCGCTGGAAGGGATGCACGCTCAGGATGGCGGGCACGGTCCGGTTGCCCAACTTCACGTCGAGCACGCGGCCGTGCAGCGTGGTCATCGGACCCCATCCATCCCAGGTCTGCATCGTCCGCCACCAGAGATGGCGGGCCAGCGGACCGCCCATGGCGACGACCAGCTGCGGGTTGATGCTGGTGAGAAGGCTCTGCAGGTGCCGGTCGACACACTGGTTGAGAGCGTCATCGGTCACCAGGTCCGGGTTTGCCGTCGGACAGCGGACCGCCCAGGTGTGGAAGGCAAGGTCCATCACGTCGTGCTTCTCCGGTCTCTGCCCCAGCCGGCGCCGCGCACCCAGCAGCACGGCACGCGCGTACTGGTAATAGGGCTGCGGCGTATCCGACGTCATGTGGTGCTCGAGCCCAGCTTCGTGATCGAGCCACTCGGTGAAGGCCTCGTTGCTGGCGCTAGCGGCATCCAGCGGGCTGGGGCTGATGAACACGATCGGCGCCTGCGGGTTTCCGAAGCCGACCTCCGGCCGGCGGAGTGGCAGCGCGAGGCGTTCGCAGGGGCTGTCGGCGCCCCGGCCTGCTTCGGCGACCGCGCAGCCGTGCAGCCGCTTGAGCGCGTCCGAGCCGAAGAATTGCAGGTACTGCTGGCCCTTGCTCACGCTGTGAAAACGACGCCGGGTGGACGGTGAAGCTTGCGCCCCGGCGACTAAGATTTCTCCGTGGCCCAGGTCTCCGGGATCGATGTCACCCAGCTTCGGCAACGACTCAAGAGCGAGCCGGCGCCCTTCCTCCTGGATGTCCGGGAGCAGTGGGAGTATCAGGAGGGGCACGTGCCGGGCGCGCAGCTGATCCCGCTCGGGGAGCTGGAGCACCGGGTCAACGAAGTTCCCCGCGATCGGCCGATCCTGGCCATTTGCCACAGCGGGCAGCGGAGCTTTACGGCCGCTGCCTATCTCCAGCGGCTGGGGTACACCTCGGTGAGCAACGTTGACGGCGGCACCGCCGCCTGGATCGAGCGCGGCTTCCCAGTGGATAAATAAGCCGCCCGACAGACAGCTGTCAAAAGGGGCTGCTTGACTTTGCGCATGCAGCCAACCACCATTGACACGACCAACCGTCCTTTTCACGTCCTGAAGGAGTCCAAGTGAGCGTCCTCGAACTGGTCCTCGTGGTCTTGCTGGTGGCCACCCTGCTGTGCCTTTTCGCCTTGGTCATCCGCCGGCCAACGGCCGCCAGTCCATCCGATGCCGTCCTGGCAGCCCTGAGCGACCTGGGCGCGCTCAAGTCGCACGTCGAGACCGTCAGCAATCAGCAGAGCGCGATGAACCAATCCCTCAGCATGGTGCAGACGGCCGTCCAGGGTGTCGAGACCAAGGTGCTCGAGAGCTCGGCCGGCGTTCGTGACGCGATCGGGAAAGACCTGTCCGATGCGCGCGTCGCCATGGAGCGCCTCAAGGCCGACGCCGAGGAGCGCCGCCGTATGGAAGAGGACGTGCAGGCCTCGGCCCGCCGGATCGAGACCGTCCTGCTGGGCAGCCGCACCCGCGGCGCGGCCGGCGAGAACATCCTTCAGGACGCCTTCCGGCAGTTCCCGGCCGAGATGATCGACATGAACTTCCGGGTCAACGGCAAGGTCGTCGAGTACGCGCTCGTCCTCGCCAACGGCAAACGGCTGCCGATCGACAGCAAGTGGCCGTCGCCGGAATTGCTCGACCGGCTGAGCGACGGCTTACAGGAACCGGGGAAAGAGACGGCTCTCGTCCAGGAGATCGAGCGAGTCCTGCGGCTGAAAGTCCGGGAGGTCAAGCAGTACATCGACCCGGCGGCAACGCTCGGCTTTGCGGTGGCCGCTGTTCCCGACCCGGTCTTTAACGCCTGCCGCCGGGCGCACCTCGAAGCCTATCGCGAGGGCGTCATCCTGATGCCCTACAGCATGACGATCCCCTACGTGCTGGCCCTCTTCCGCCTGCACCTGCACTACGCCAGGTCGATCGACCTCGAGAACCTCGAAGGCTACCTGCAGCAGATCGACGACAACGTCGCCTCGCTCGATCGCCTGCTCGAGAACAGCATCGCGCGCGGCAGCACCATGATCCAGAATGCGTTCACCGACGCCAAGCGCAACCTGGGGCAGATGCGGGGTGCGTTGGCCGCCATGCGCGCGGTCCCGCAAGGTGCCTTAGGCCAGGAGCAAGACATCGACCACGTCGAGGAGCCCGACCTCCAGTTGCTAATCTCCCGGCGCGCCTAGCGGGAGGCACAGTCCTCGGCGCAGGCGGCGAGGCGGCGCGGGTCGCCGTCCGGATCGTCGCAGAGGGGTTGGGCCTAGGCAAGGCCCGGTGTGCGCGCGAGGCGCATGACGAGCATGAGCAGGAGGAGGAAGCCGCCACCGACGAGCATCATCAGGGTGCTCGGCTGTGTCCCCGTGTCGTCGATCACGAGCTGGTCACTCGCCAGGGCGGTGCCGGCTTCGTTTGTCACGGCGACTGAGTAGGAGCCCTGAGCCAGGTTCTCGGGCAGCTTCATGAGCAGGTGATTGGCATCGGGCACCTGCACGGTCGTCGCCGGCCGCCCGCCGACCTGCACGGTGGTGGCCGGGGTCAGGTGCTGGCCGAGGATCATGATGTTGGGGAGCACGGCCGGGTTGACCTTGACCGGATTGAGCTGGAAGATCTCCGGCGGTAAGGTGGTCGCCCTGGCCGGGGCCGGTCGAGTGGTGGGACGCGCGGGTGCGGTTGGCCTGGTGGCGGCCATGGCCGGCACGGTCATCAGGACAAGCGCCGTCAGGCTCGCCAGACCAGCTGCCGCCCCGCGCCGCAGTGCTGTCATGAAACTCCTCTACTACATCAAACGGGGATGGCGGGACCGGGCGTCTGGCGATTCGGCCCATTCGGTCTGCGCAGACGGCAGTAGCTGTAACCCGCAGCGCAACAAAAAAGCCCCTGCTCTTACGAGCAGGGGCTGACGAGCGACTGGTCTAGCGGTTGCCGCCTCCCGGCCAGGTCTGCTCCGGGGGGCGCTCACCGATCTTGATGCGCTCTGCGCCGCCGCTCGACGAGCCGGACTCGGACTCGCTGCCCATCCCGGGCTCGCTGCCGAACCCACCGAACGACGGCATGCTCGGCGGCTCAGCCGGCCGGGCCACCGGACGTCCGCCGCCCACAAAGGAGCTCGACGGTTTGGGGGCCGCCGCGGGCGCCGGAGTCGTGGCGCGGGCCACCGGCCTGGGAGCGGCTTTCGGCGCCGCAGCCCTGGCCGGTGCGCTCTTCCGCTTGGCTGGAGCGCTTCGCTTCGCCGTCGCGCGCTTGGCTGTCGTCTTTTTGGTGCCGGACCGCTTCGCGGTGCTCTTCTTTGCCGGGCTGCGCTTGGCGGTCGACTTCTTGCCGCCGGCCCGCTTGGCCGTCGAACGCTTGGCGGTCGACTTCTTCTTAGTCGAGGATTTCTTCTTCGCTGGCATTTTTCCTCCCTCGGATGCGCGACGCAGAGTTCGCGCGTGGTTCAGGCGGATGAGGACCCGCTGCTGTTATCTGCGATTTATAGCATCGGCTCTCCGCAAAGACAAGCACTTCCCCATGTGGTGCATCAGTAGCCGCTGACGCTGCTGGTGCCGAACGGACCGTGTCCCCGAAGCGGGCCTCGAGGTTCAGGCTGGAGTCCGACTACGAGGTCTGCCCGCCCATCGTCCAGCGCGGCGCATCGATCGCGGCCTGAAGCGGCATGACCAGGTCGATCAGGTTGCTGATCAGCTCCAGGTTGGTCTGGACCTGCCAGAACGACCTGGGCCCAGGCTGAAGCAGCCCATCCGGTTGTTGAGCAGGATGCCCGTGTCCCCCGCCACGAGCCCGTTCCCGGCGTAGAGGCTGTGAATAAGGACACCACGTTGCGTGCCTCGTCGACCACGCAGGGACATATCGACGGGCGAGCCTCGGTCCATCAGCGTGCGTTCAGCCAGTCCAGCACGGTCGCGAACAGGGAGTCGTGCTCGAGGTCGACCGTGATCGCATGGCCGGAGCGCTCGAACCAGACGAGCTGCTTATCGGTCGATGCGATGCTGTCCACGATATGGGGCGCGTTGGCGACATCGACCGTCCGGTCGCGGCGGCCGTGGGTGATCAACGCCGGGGCCGTGATCCGCGGCAGCTCGCGGTCGACGACACGCAACAGCCTCATCAGGCTTTCGATGCAGACACTCGGCCGGCGCGCGTAGCTATGCAGAAGGCGCACGGCGCTCGGGTCGCCGAGGTCGACGTCGCCGCCCGGCACGTGCCAGCGCGCCACGTACTTGAGCCCGCGAATTACCTTGATGCGCCAGTCGCGGAAGTAGACCGGCGAGCTCATCGCCCCCATGGTGACGATGCCGCGCACCTCTTTGTGCGTGGCCGCCAGGTGAAGGGCGAGGGTCCCGCCCAATGACTGCCCCCCGACGAACACCTCGGCGCAGTCGCGCGCCAGCTCCGCCAGGGCATCCTCGGCGGAGCGCACCCAATCCGGCCAGCGGGTGGTGGCCATCGCCTCGGGGGTCAACCCGTGTCCGGCGAGTAACGGTCCCATGACGTCATAGCCGCGCGTGGCCAGGAACTGCCCCATGCCGCGCATTTCCGGGGGAGTCCCGGCAAAGCCGTGGATCAGCAGGACACCCCGCGTCCCACCGCGAAAACGGAACGGCTGCAATTGCGCCGGCTCAGCCGGGCTGCTCCAGACGGATCTCGTGCCGACCGCCATCAAATTCGCAGTGTATCGGCCCGCAAGTTCGCGCCGCCGCGTCCGGTTATACGGGCCGGGCGAGGACTCGCCCGTCGGTGCGAAACCACTGACCGAAGCTGGGGGTGTACAGGGCGCATGGCAATCATCGGGTGGCTCGTGGCGTTGGCGCTGGGTATCGTGCTCGCTCTCTTTTCCGCGGGAAACCAGCAGTCGGCGGTGATCAATGTTCTCGGCTCCACCTACCAGGACATTCCCACCTGGGTCGTCATGCTTGCCTGCGCCGCCATCGGCGCCTTGATGGTGCTCGTCATCAGCCTGGTCGATCGGGTGCGCTGGTTCATGTCCAGCCGCTTCACCAAGAAAGTTCTCACCGAGCACAAAAGGATGATCATCCAGCGGGACAACCGGATCAGCGAGTTGGAGCAGGAAGTGCTTCGGCTCCGTGGAGCTGGCTGAGGCAACGATGACGCTCAAGGCCTGCCCGCAGTGCGGGTATCGCTATAACGCGCCCGAGAACCAGACGTGCGGTAAGTGCAAGGGCTGGCTCGGCGGTCCGGTGGCGGCCACCGCCGTCGTGGCGCTACCGCGGCGTTCGCTGATCCCGCGCACGCTGCCCGAGTTTGCCTGCTACCTGGCCGTTCCCATCGGGGCGTTGCTGGGCTTTCCTAACCCGATCGGCGCGGTCTTCGGCCTGCTGATGGGCGCGCTGCTGATCAAGGTCGTGCGGCTCGACATGGAGCGCTTCTCGAAGGGGCTGCTCATCGGCATCGTCATCGCCGGCGTCTTTTTCGTCTACTTGATCTTCCTGCTGATCTTCAGCGTTCTGTTCAGTCTGCTTGAACCCGTCCTTCAACCGTTGGTAGGGCGCACCTTCAAGCAGTAGCGGCGGCCCGCGGTGAGCTCCGTGCGCCGCCTGGTCAACCCCGCCTTGCTCATCGTGCTGGTGATCGCGGCGCTTCCGGCAACGCTTGGTCCCGGCTCGGGGCGCCAGGTCGCCCAGGTCGGCCGGCCGACGCCGACAGCCACACCAGGCCCGTCGACGAGTGCAACGCCACCCACCCCAACGCCTGACCCAAAGCCGGCACCCTTGACGCTCGATATGGCCGTCGGTCAGATGATGGCGGCGAGCTTCGGTGGGCCCACCATCACTGAGGGCCTGCGCCGGCTGATCCTCGATGAGAAGGTCGGCACGGTGCTGATCTTCGGGGACAACTTCACCGATGCCGCCAGTCTCCACCGGTTGACCACGGAATTGCAGCGACTGGGTCGCGACGCCGGGCTCCCGGCGCCGCTCCTCATCGCCGTCGACGAAGAGGGTGGCCGGGTCATGCGGATCCACGACGGCGTGGCCGCGCTCCCCTCGGAGCTGGAGCTCGGCGCCCGCGGTCCGCAGGGGGTCAGGCAGGCGGTGGCAGACAACGCAGCGGGCCTTCACACATTGGGCATTCAGCTCAACCTGGCACCGGTCGCAGACCTGCGCTCGAACCCCGCCGACGCGGTCATCGGCGACCGCTCGTTTGGCGGCGATCCCGCCGCGGTCGGCCCACTGGTGGCCGCCGCCGTCGACGGCCTGCACGATGGCGGCGTCGCGGCGACCCTGAAACACTTTCCGGGATTGGGCGGCGCCGCCGGTGACCCGCACAGCGCCATGCCGACGGACCCTGAGAGCTTCGATCGCTGGGTCGCGACCCAGGCGCGTAGTTTTCAGGCGGGAATCGATGCGGGCGCCGATGCGGTCATGACCACCGCCGTGGTCGTGCCAGGCCTCGACCCGAGCGGGACGCCGGCGCTCTTTTCTCGAGCGGTTGTCACCGGCCTGCTGCGCGAGCGGCTGCAGTTCGAAGGTGTGATCGTGACGGATGGCCTGGGCATGGGCGGGATCACCACCCTTTACGGGCTGCCGGACGCCGCCGTCGCCGCGGTGCGCGCCGGCAATGACCTCGTGCTGCTCAATAGTGCCGACGCCGCCTACCAGGCATCCGCCATCGACGCGGTCAAGCAGCAGGTGCGGGCGGGCGGCATCGCGATGGACCAGGTGCAGGCGTCAGCGGCGCGGGTGGTCGCCCTGCGGGCCCGCTGGCCGGTCTGGGCGCCATCGCTGATGGACCTGGCGGCGGCGCCGCCGACCTTCGAGCTCGCCCTAAGCCGTCGCTGAGCGAGCTGCGACTTCCTGCCCGGGCCGGACCAACCAGTTCAGCGCGTTCACGTAGGCGTTCGCCGCCGCTTCGATGACGTCCAGAGCCATCGCGCGCCCCACGACAACGTGAGATCCCTGGCTCAGCGTCACGACGGCCTCACCGAGCGCGTCGCTCCCCTGGGTTGCCGCCGCCAGGCTGAAGTCCTCCAGCTCGGCCGTCACACCAGTCACGCCCTGGATCGCCCGGAAGACGGCGTCGAGTGTGCCGGTGCCGCTGGCGCTGCCGGTCCTGACAGTCCCGTCATCGACGAGCGACACCTCCGCGCTGCTCGAGAGTCCGCTCTGTGAGTGCACCTGGACGTCCTTGAGCGCATACCGTCCCGGCGTGGCTCGCCCGAGGGCCTCATCGACCGCCAGCTTGAGATCCTCCGCATACAGGACGCGCTTGCGCTCGGCAAGGCTCATCACGAGCGAGTACACCGATCCGAGCTGTTGCTCCTCGAGCTGGATGCTCATCGCCCCCAGCTCCTCTGCCAGCCGCCGGCGACCCGCCGTGGTACCGACCTGTCCGAATTGGGGGGCATAGCCAATGTCCGCAGGATCGATGAAGGCGGGGACCACCGACTTCGGGCGGCGCGGCGGACTGAAGACGGATGTGGGAAAGGCCGCGCGCACTTCTTCGATCCAGCGTTCCCACCCGGAGTAATCCATGGTGGCGAGCATGGCAACATAAGCGTCGAACCGCACCAGCAGCGCGGCGGGTTGGTCGTGATGTTTGATGATCAGCGTCGTGCCGCTTTCCTCGAGCGCCTGAAGAATGGGATCGAGGTTGCGGGCGAGTTCGGGGGCGGAAATGACTTTGAGCACGACGCCATCGTAGACCGGCATCTCGCATCGGTCAAACGCCAACGCTGGTGGTGGTCGATTGTCGCCGGGATGGTGGTTGCCTCCTGTCAGCAAGCCCCGGCGACACCGTCGATCAAGCCCGCCGTAACGCCGAGCCCATCCGCCTCCCCGCTGGCCGCCTGCCCGTCGACGCCGGCACCCGGCGGTCCGCAGGTTGTCGTCAAGAATCTGCCCGCTCCCGATGACCTGGCCTTCGGCCCCGACGCACGCCTGCTCTTCAGCGATATCAAAGCGAGCACCATCTCCGCGTTGAATCCCGACGGCTCGGTCGAGCGCATCGCCGGCGGGATGTCGGCGCCGGAAGGGATCGTTGCGCAGGACGATGGGCGCATCCTCGTCGCCGAGCAGGGACGCAACCGCGTGGTCGCTATTGATCCTCAGACTCACGCGCTCAGCCAGTGGCACGCGTTTCCCAACCGGACCGGACGCGACGGGATTGACGGAATCGGTCCGGTGCTGCCCGGTCGAGGTGCCTTGGGCAATATCCTCCCGACCGGTGGCAACGTCATCGTGCCGGACAGCCCAAACGGCTTGGTCTGGCGGGTCACCGCCGACGGCAAGACGGCCACGCAGATCGCGATCGGCATGGTGCGTCCGGTGGGCGCGGCGGCTGATGCAGCCGGACGCATCTTCGTGGCGGATGAGGGCGGTGCGCTCTGGGTGCTCGAGCCGGCACGACGTCGCTTCGCGACCTTGCCGACGCCCGATGACGTGCTCGTCGGTCGAGCCGGCCACATCTTCGTCAATACGCTCGGAGACAACGCGATCCACGAGCTCGACGGCCAGGGGCATCAGGTCAGCGTCATCACCGGCATCCAGCAGCCACAGGGAATCGCTCTCGATTATGCTGACAACCTCTACTACACCGAGTTCAACGCAGGCCGGATCGCCCGCGTGGTCCGCACCTTCATCCTCGATCCACCGAAAGTGACGAGGACAACCCGCGGCACGTTCATCATCTGTCCCGTGATCCGTCGCGCCTCCGGCTTCACTGATCGGCTGGCTCTTCAGACCGGCTCGAGCGCAAAGACAGACATCCTCCAGCTCGTTGAGCCCGGCAATGACACGTCGGGGGCGCTCGAGGTTCAGACGACCGAGGCTTCGATCAGCATCACCATCAGCAACGGCGGGCTTCTATCGCAATCGCAGACGGTTTCGCTATCGCCTTGACTTATTCGTTTCCTTTGATCGACGCGAGCGGCACCAGCTCATGCTCGATGGTGGCGAGACCCGCTCGGGTGACAGCCTCGACCACCTCGCGCGACGACTTGTAGGCGTCCTTCGATTCGTCGATGGGGACGACACCGTCCGTGTTAACGACGATGCCGGCCTCGCGGTAGGCGGCATTCACCTCGTCCTGTTTGAGGCCCTTCCTGGCAGCGGTGCGCGACATGCGGCGGCCGGACCCGTGGTTGACGCTGTAGCCGCTCAGATGGGCCTGGTCCGCCGCGCGGAGGATGAAGCTCGAGTCGCGGTTACTGCCCGGAATCAGGATGGGATGTCCGGCTTGCGGGTCGTCGTAGCCGGCCGGGAAGGCGCGCGTGGCGCCCTTGCGATGGACGTGGACCCAGCCAAACTCCGGGTGATGCTCCCGCTGGACGAGGTTGTGGCTGATCTCGTAGACGAGCGAGAGCGGCTGGCCGAAGACCTCCTCGAACGCCATGGAAATCTGCTCGAACATGGCCAGCCGGTTGACGATGGCGAAGTTTCCGCCCGCCGCCACGGCATTCAGATAGTCGCGATAGTGCGCCGACTCGGGCGCGCCGACTCGGGCGTGAAATAGCCAAGGTCGAGTGCCTTGATGGCCGGGTTCTCCTTTTTGGCGAGCTGGAAATAGTTCGTGGCGAGCCCGTGCCCGAAGCCGCGGCTGCCCGAGTGCAGTTGCACGTAGAGCGTGTCGGTGCCGATGTTGCCCTGCAGTTCGATGAAGTGGTTGCCGCCGCCCAGCGTGCCGAGCTGGGGGATGCCGCGCTCCGGGCGTCCCTCACCGCCCCACGGTGGCTGCCAGGCATCGTCGACGGGGAGACGGTCGCGCTCCGCGCGCGTCCGGTCCACCCGCTCGCCATAGTGCTGAGCGTAGTAGGCAGCGCCGCCGCGGATGATCGCCTCGAACTGCTTCTGCGTCAGGCTCTTGAGCCGTGTGTGGCTGACCTTGCCGGGTCCCAGTGCCACTCGCCGCGTCACTTCACGGTTGA
>WNGI01005327.1_pt1 | contig 24441 bp, 23 predicted proteins | sample 5400621 | NCBI WGS metagenome assembly WNGI01 (sample SAMN13153374, study PRJNA577476) | soil metagenome | isolation source: 20 cm soil or saprolite under Garry oak tree replicate 1 | place: USA:California | collected 2016-06-15 | reverse complement strand
GCCCCCGCCGCCCCCGCCTCCACCGCGCGCGAAACCATCGGTGGCGACGAGGGAAAGAGCGGCAACCGCTGCCGCGACCATCATCATCTTGCGCAACATGACATTCTCCTTTGGACGCGAGCCGCGCGTCAACTACTGGTGTGAACGGTTCACGACCGGTCGTCTCAAGTGCCAACATCCGATCGGTGGACCGCAAGGGACAGGTAATACGCAGCGTCGCGGCTGCTTACGCGATCTTGCTGGTGCTTATTGCTTCTTGCGGCAATCCGACTATCGGCGCGTCGATGCTGTGGTGGCGCGATGGCGTGCCGACGCCGGCACGAGCCGTGCCGTTTGGTCGCGCATCGCTGCCCTGACCTGACTGTCGAGGTCCGGATTCTATGCGGAAAGCCGGAGTGGATCACTTGGCAACAACCAAGCTGCCGAGGAGAAGTCGCGCTTCACCTCCGTTCACCCGGCCGATTCGATCTCCCCAAAAAACAGCGCGCTGCCTCCGATTGGACCGCCGGAAATCGCGCTAAGCAACGGCAAGTAGGCGGAGCCGACCCCGCCCGCCCAACCAGTTGGACTTCTGTCTTCAACAAATTCCGTCCTTTATCGGATTCCCAGCGAGTCCGGCTGCCCCGAATTGCCGAGGGGCGAGAGCTGCTGCACCGGATTGCCCGGCTGTACCGGGGTGAGCTGCGGACCCGGATCGTTGAATTGTGGTGTGATAGGATTTGGCACCTCGGCCGGAACGCCGCTCAGCCCCCCAAGGGCCGGATGCGGTGTGGATCCTCCAGATCGTGGTGCCGCCCACGCAGGCTGGGTCAGCAGGAATACGACTGCGAGGAAAGCCAATGGACGATGGACTCTCATGGTCAACTCCTGATCTTGAATAGCCGGCCCAGCCCAAGGAGCGTCGACGCCTGCTGCGGCCGGTTCTGCCGGGATGTATGCTGCCGAGAAAATAGCGCTATCGCGATTTTGCCGGGTGTAACGTGAAATTGCGCCGAAGTGGCCGCATTTACCGCCCAGCTACCGCTTCCCTCACCCAGCGTTCGAGGTCGCGGAAATTCTGGCGCAATTGGTCAAGGGCAAAACCCAGCGCGAAGATGCGCTCCACCGTGTCGATCGGCAGATCTCGTGTAAGGCCCTCGCGCCGAACAGCGGTGAACGCATCGGCGTAGTCGTCGAGGGCTGCTTCGGCGGCATCGAGCGGCGGCGGATCGCGCCCGGCGGCCAGCGCTTCTCCACTCCGGCGAAGGTAATCGGCTGCGCTATTCGCGACTTGCGCGAGCAGCGGTCCGAACCGTCGCTGAAACGTCTCGGGAAGCGGAACGGCAGCCGCTCGTCCGATCATCACCAGATCGTGACGCAGGCGTAGCAGCGTGCGCAGCAGTGGCCCCGGATCGGGCTCCGCGGCGAGAAGGCTTATCCGCTCATGTCTTGCCTCGGCGACGAGGGCCTCCAACCGCGCCAAGGCTTGGCCGATGCCGTCCTGTATGTGCCTGATCGCCGCTGCATCGTGCGTCTGTATAAAACCGTTGAGCAACTCAGGCAGGGACCGTGCCATCAGATCGAGCATCTGGGCCGCGGCCTCGATCGCCAAAGCATGGGCACGCGCCGGTAGCACCAGGAACGACACCGCTACGGCGGTGAGACCTCCAAGGGCGACCTCGAGCACGCGATAGAACGCCGACGCGATCGAGCTCACATGGGTGATTTCAGGAACCAGGATCACCAACACCCCCGTGAACGTCGCGACGCCGAAGCTGGGATTGATCGCTGCGAGCAGAGCCAAGGGTGCGACCGCAATCGCCAGCACGCCTGCCAGCGCGATTTCGTTCGCGTGGGGGAACAGCGCGGCGACGGCGCCGGCATAAACCGCGCCCCCGAGCGTACCCACCAGATAGTCGATGGTCGCCTTCAGCGACTTGCCGAAGCTCACCTGCGTCAGGATCACCGCCGTCAGCACCGTCCACAATGGCAGGGGAACATGCAGCAAGTGTGACAGTACGAAGCTCAACAGAGCGGCGACCGTCACCCGGAGGGAGAGCCCCAGTTGGGCCCTGTGCTCCCGGGCTTGCGTGCCGAGCGATTTCCACGGTGTCGCGATGCGGACCATGAGGAGCTCCCGGTGCACAGGTCTCCGGCGCGAATCATGGGAGCCGGAGGCAGACTCGTTTTACGGCAACAACAGCTGGAAGCCGAGAGCGCTTCGTCCATGATCCGCTTGATGGTGCGCGCGCAGCGCCCGCACTGCGCGCTGCAGCCGAGGCAACCATAGAGATCGCTGGCGGTATGTGGCTGTGATGCGGCCGCAGTCATTACTCTGCGTACATCGTGATCGCTCAAAACATTGCAGGAGCATATGATCATGGGAATCGGAACTTCAACAGTCCGAGCGTTGGAGCCCTTGGTCTCGCTTCAGGCGGTAGTCCGCAGCTCTCACTGGAAGGGGTGCTGGGCGTCGTCTTCCTGTCCGCGATCCCGCCGTGCGCGGCCGGCGCGAGCGAGAGGTGCGCGACCGCGCGGGCGCCGCCGAGTGGCTGCAGCCACTGCCTGCCATCGCCCTCCGGCACGACATTCGGGGGGTGAAGCCGCCATGAGCGACCCTTGGCCAGGTCCCTTCTCTATTTGGCGCTTGGGAGGCTGGTCAGGTATTCGACGATTGTGCCGACGTCTTCCGGCGCCACGGGGGCCTTGTAGGCTGTGATCATTTTGTTGACTTCGGCGCTCCAGGCGGCCTTCGATAATGCCGGCTGGTTGAGCACCATGCCGGCGGAATGACAGGCGAGGCAGTTGTTGTTGACTGCATCCGATCCCGGGCCCGGGGGGAATGTTCGGTCGCTGTCCGGCAGGTCGACCGTGACCGATTTCAACTCGAGAGGTGCGGCGGCGCAGGCGGCGAACGGCGCGAGCGCAGCGCCCAGGAGAACCCCCACGGCAATGAATGTCCGGAGCACGGCCAGTCCTCTCAGGCCGCGATGACATCGACTGATTCGATGACATTGCGCATGAAGCCGGCAGGGTTCCAATTGGGGGTATCGGGCTGGGCCTCGCCGTTGGTGTTCGTGCAGCGGACCATCAAAGTGTATCTGCCTGCTGACGGCAGCGTGATCCGGGTTTCCCACTGCCGGAAGCCGTACTTCCCCTCGTCCTTTCCGAGCTGAGTCGGGTTCCAGGATTTGCCTGCGTCGCTCGAGATGTCCACCTTCGCAACGCCGCAGTCGCCGCCGAATGCTATGCCACGCACCGGTGTCGGCGCGCCGACAGGCACCGTGTTGCCGGGGCTGATGTTCGTGAGGAAGGATCGGGGAACCATCCGGTTGATGGGAACCATTTTCACGCCGGTGTCGCCGGGCCGAATGCTGGCGTGCGGCGTATCCGGAATGGTGTAGGCCGTCTTCATCCAATAGTTGGTGTCGGGCTGGTCCAGAATCTCGATGTCGTTCAGCATCTTGACCCAATAGGTCGAGTACCAGGCTGGAACGACGAGCCGCAAAGGAAAGCCATTCAACAAGGGGAGTTGTTCGCCGTTCATCGCATAGGCGATCATGACCTCGCCGTCGCGCGCGTGGTCGACGTCGAGCGACTTCATCAGGCGCGGCGCGTCCGGCACAACCGCCTCGTCGAGGCCGCTGAAGCGCACTTGCACGGCGCCGGCCTTCACACCCGCCCGATCGAGCACGTCCTTCAGGCGGACGCCGGTCCACAACGCGTTTCCCATGGCGCCGTTCACCCATTGGGCGCCCGGCACCCGCGGCGCAAAGAATCCGCGCGAATTGCCCGAGCATTGATTCACGGCGGCCAATTCCACGCGTGAGAACCCATCGAGCATATCCTTGAGCGTCAGCGACACGGTTCGCTGCACATGACCGTGCACCGTCAGGCGGAAGGTATCGATATCGACCGAGGTCGGGATGCCGGCCCAATGCCAACGCACATAGAATTGGTTGTTCGGCGTGAACACACCCGTGTCGAAGACATCCCAAGGCGTCTCCAGCAGCGGCGGTCGCGTCCGCTGCAGGATCATTGAACCCTTCTGGGGAAACTGGGTCGTGATCGATCGCGCGTCGGGACCGCCGGGCAGCGGCAAATCGATCATCCTCTGCGCCCAGGCAGGTGCGGATAGGAGTGCCAACCCGCCTAGACCTGCCGTGCCCAGCAGGCTCCGACGTGTCATCATGGGAGAAGCCATACCTTTATCGATTATTCGAGGCAACCTGCTTGCCGGGCCGTTCGGCACAATCGTGCGCCTCTTCTCCTCATAGGTCGTGCCATCGAGCACAAATCGCGCGGTTGAGTCTCAGCCACGGACGAGCGGGGCGTTGGCGAGATACTCGGCGAGGGACCAAACCTGGGTATCTCCGATGCGGATCACCTCGGAGACGATCAGGTCTTTTGTGCCATCGTCGCCCTGCTCGGTGAAGCTCGTAGCTGCGTCGTGTCCGTCGAGCAGGATCAGCTCGTGCGCCTGCAGCAGCCGAGACAGCATCGCGGGCACCGCCTCGCAGCCGTTCGGTGCCCGGGGGATCCTCGTGATCTCGGCGACGTGCCGGGGATCGCCCACCGCGACTCCGCCCAGGGCCTGTATCCGTTCGGCGATCTCGTCGACCAGCTCGATCTGCTCACCTGCGTGCTTCTCGAACAGCAAGTGCAGCTGATAGAAGCCAGGTCCTCGCATCACCCAATGGTGGTTCTTGTACAATGCGTGGAGGATGTGCGTGTCGGCCAAGAGCTGATTGAGCCGTTGGCAGGAATACAGCCGCGCCTCATCAGATAGCCCGAGCAAAGACCGCCGCACGGTCCCAAACGCTTGGATCTCCCTGCCGCGCTGGTGCAACCGGGGCTGACCGCTCGGCACGCCGTGAGTGGCAACCGGTTTCAGTGCGTTCTTTCTCATGCGGCTGCTCCTTGCGAATGATCAGTGAAGCCCAGTTTGCGTCCGTACCCGGCGCACCTGCGGAGGCGCTGAGTTGGGCATGCGGGAGCTGGGAAGCCTATCCGAATGCCGGAAAAACGCTTGATGCGTATTGCCGTGGTCGTGCCGATGTTGCCGCCATTGTTCAATTGGCCCCGCACAATCCGCCTCTCTTGTCCGTCGAACCTGAGCAGTCTCATAGCGCTCGGGCGTGGATGCGACTTTGCCCCTGAAGACGCTGCAGCTGATGATCGTGTAGAGCAGCATCAGCGCGAACACGAACAGGCTCTCGCCCCAGAACATGAACCTCGATTGAGGCGCCGCCGCTTCGTCGATGGTGAGGACGAACGGGATCATGCACGGCCAGAATGAGATGGCCAGGGTGGCGAAGGCCGCCAAGAAGATCAGGACGACCATCGCAGTCTCCTCGGGAACGAGCCGCTCGCCCCCTACCAGGTGGCCGGCGCGCGCCGCGGTGCGCGGCAGGCACGCGACCGCAGTCGGCAAGTTCGGCACGTCGATCTCCGCAAAAGCCATGGCGCGCACCCGATCCGATCACCCGGGCCGGATAAGCGGCCCATCGTCCGGCCATTCCGAGATCGTGGCCGGATCGATGTTCAAGTGTTCGGCGACCATCTCGGGCGGCGAATGTTTGAGCCAGTCCGATAACGAAATTTCTTCGTACTGCGCCGTCCTGAACACGGCGAAAAACTGCAGCTCCGTGTTGCCGACGTTCTCCACGTAATGTCCAAAGTTCCGCTTGACGTAACCGATGTCACCCGGGCTGAAATCCATCGTGAGTACATTGGGCCCGGTATCGAACACGCCCATGCGCGCTTTACCCTTGATGTAATATTGCCATTCGTCGGCGTTCGGATGCCAATGCATCTGCCGCAATGCGCCTGGCTGCATCGTTATCAGCGTTGCCGCAATGGTCGTGGACACCTTGAAATTGTTGCTGTCGGCGATCTGCACCTTGCCGCTTTTGGTCTCGCTGACGGGTGCCGATGATCCGAGAGAGAACGTGAACGGGTACGGCGGAGCGCCCGCCTTTCCGGTCATCGCCTTTTTGACAGCAGACAGCTCTCCCGGAACTTTGCCCTGAAAAATCCAGAGATCGTGCAGAGGCATTTTCGCGAACGTCTCGGCCGGCACACCGAAGTTTTTGGCGAGAACCGACGGAGGCGTATGGATGAACCAGTCCGTCACCAAAAGGGTGTTGAACTCGCTCGCGGCGCCATTGTCGAAGCAAATGACGAACTCGCATCCGTCGGGGCCGAGCCCCTGCAACGAATGGGGGTAGCCGGCGGGGAAATACCAGATGTCCCCCTCCTTCACATCTGCCACATAGGGCCGGCCGTTCGTGTCGAGAACAGTGACCCGGCAGTTGCCGTAGGTCATGAACGCCCATTCGGCCGCCTGGTGCCAGTGCAATTCGCGGATGCCTCCGGCCGACAGTCGCATGTTGACGCCCGAGATCGTGTCCGAGATCGGGAAGGTGGACTGCGTTACCTGACGCGCCCAGCCGCCGTCTTGAATGCGCCGCGGCGAATTGTTGAAGGAGGCCCAGTCCATTTGCAGGCTGCCGACGTCGGTCGGAGGCGGAGATACCGCCGAGGGAAACTGACCGGCGACCGCAGGATTCTGCGGGCCCGGATCGGTGACGCTCCCCGGGTTCTTGGCGTTGATCGCTCCTTGCGGCGGCTCGTCCGGATTGCCGAACGAGGCCGCGCGCGCCGTGGCGGCAGTCATAACCGCACCAGCGGCTGTCGCTGCCAGTACTTCGCGTCTCGATATCATGACCCATTGACTCCTCTCGAGCGGAGGGACGAACCCCGTCCAGCGGGTTCCGCATGACATACGTTGCCCATCCCCTCATTGTGGTCTGACCACAACCGGGATCGATTTCGCCGCCGGGGTTTTGCTCTTTGCATCGTGGCGTGCCAACGGGAGCAACGGGTTGGCTTGCGGGTAGTAGACGCTGCTAGATCTCATCGAAAATAATGGTTGCACCAAAAATAGCTCTTTGCCGATTGCCGTGATTTGTCCGCTACTGCCGAATTCGTCGGCCACCCGAGCGGCTGCCGTTCATTCGGCGGGCACTGGCTCGGCGTGGCCGGAGGCCGCCTGCTTGCTCTTTCCCCGGAACATCCAGCTCTGCAGCCGGTCGAGGTAGATGTAGACGACCGGCGTGGTATAGAGCGTGAGAACCTGCGACAAGGCCAGGCCGCCGACGATGGCGTAGCCGAGCGGCTGGCGAAGCTCGGAGCCGGCCCCGGTGCCCAGCATCATCGGCACGCCGCCGAGCATCGCCGCCATCGTGGTCATCAGGATCGGTCGGAAGCGCAGCACGCAGGCCCGGTAGATCGATTCCTCCGCGGTCAAGCCCTCGCTATGCTCGACCTGCATGGCAAAATCGACCAGCATGATGCCGTTCTTCTTGACGATGCCGATGAGCAATATGATGCCGACGAGGGCGATCACGGTCAGGTCGTAGTGCACCGCCATCAGCAGCAACAGCGCGCCGAGGCCGGCCGACGGCAGGGTCGAGATGATGGTGATGGGGTGGACCACGCTCTCGTAGAGCACGCCTAGGATGAGATAGATGACGAACAGCGCCGCGGCGATGAGGATCGGCATGCTCGACAGCGAGTCTCCGAATGCCTGGGCGTTGCCCTGAAAGCTCGTCTGCAGCGAGAGCGGCTTGCCCAGATCTTTTTCGATCTGCTGGATGGCGCTCACCGCCTGACCGATCGCGGTGCCGGGCGCGAGATTGAACGAGATCGTCACCGACGGAAACTGGCCCTGATGGTTGACGACGAGCGGCGCCACCTTCACGACGCTGTCGACCAGCGTGGACAAGGGCACCTGCTGCCCGCTCGATGATTTGACATAGATGCCGTTGAGCGCTTCGGGCCCGAACTGGAACTTGGGGTCGACCTCCAGGACGACATGGTACTGGTTCAGCGTGGTAAACATCGTCGACACGATGCGCTGACCGAAGGCGTCGTCGAGCGTGTTGTCGATCGTGAAAGGCAGGATGCCGTAGCTCGAAGCGACTTCGCGCTTGATGGTGATGTCGAGCTTCGGTCCGGCATTGAGCTGATCGGTGGCGACGTCGGTGATGCCCGGGATGGCCTTGATCTTGTCGAGGAACAGCGCCGCCCAATGGTTGAGCTCACCGGGATCGGCATCATCGAGCGTATATTGGTATTGAGTCTTGGATACCCGCCCGCCGATGGTGATGTCCTGCGCGGCCTGCATATAAAGCGTGATCCCCTGGATCTTGGCGAGGCTGGTCCGCAGGCGCGCAATTACCTGATCGACGCCGGGGCGCTGATTCTGGGGCTTGAGCGCAATGTAGACGCGGCCGTTGTTGACCGTGGTGTTGCCGCCGCCGGCACCGACCGCCGACCCGACCGACGCGACTGCGGGATCCCGCATCACGGCACTGAGCAAGGCTTGCTGGCGCTCGGCCATGGCCTGGAAGGAGATATCCTGCGCTGCCTCGGACAGGCCAATGATCAATCCGGTGTCCTGCTGGGGAAAGAAGCCCTTGGGAATGATCACGTAGAGATACCCGGTCAGCGCGATGGTGCCGAGCATCACCATCAGCGTCGCGAACTGGTGCCGCAGCACGACTTTCAGCCCTGCCTCATAGGCGTTGAGCAAACCGTCGAAGCCGCGTTCGAAGACCCGGTAGAGCCACCCGTGTTCCTTAGTCTCCGGCTTGAGCAGGCGCGCGCACATCATTGGGGTGAGGGTGAGCGAGATCAGCAGCGAGAGAATGAGAGCGACGCTCACCGTGATGGCGAACTCACGGAACAGCAGTCCGACATAACCGCTCATCAGGAACAGCGGAATGAAGACCGCAATGAGCGACAGGGTGATCGACACGATGGTGAAGCCGATCTCGCCCGCTCCTTTGAGCGCCGCCTCGAACGGCGAGGCGCCGTCCTCCATATGCCGCACGATGTTCTCGATGACGACGACGGCGTCGTCGACCACGAAGCCGACCGCGATCGACAGGGCCATCAGCGAGAGGTTGTCGAGGCTGTAGCCGAGCGCGTAGAGCACCGCGAAGGTGCCGACCAGCGACAGCGGCACGGTGACCGCCGGGATGATGGTCGCCCAGAAATTACGCAGGAACACGAAAATCACCATCACCACCAGCGCGACCGTGAGCATCAACGTGAACTGCACGTCGGCGACCGAGGCGCGGATGGTCTCGGTGCGGTCGGAAACGACCGAAACCTTGACGGCCGGAGGGATCGAAGCTTCCAGCACCGGAAGCATGGCCTTCACCCGGTTCACCGTCTGGATGACGTTGGCTCCGGGCTGGCGCTGAATCACCAGGAGAACCGCCCGCTGCGTGTTGAACCAGCCGGCGATCAGATCGTTCTCGGGCGCGCTGATGGCGCTGCCGACGTCGCGTACGCGGACCGGCGACCCGTTGTTATAGGCGATGACCAGATTGGCGTAGTCGTCGGCCTTGAGCAACTGATCGTTGGTGTTGAGCGTGTAGGTCTGGCGCGGGCTGTTGAGAGTGCCTTTCGGCAGATCGACATTGGCCTGGCCGAGCACATTGCGCACGTCCTCGAGGCTGATGCCGCGAGCTGCCAGCGCCTCCGGATCGACCTGTACGCGGATCGCCGGCTTCTGCTGGCCTCCGATGCCCACCAGGCCGACCCCGGGGACCTGCGATAGTTTCTGCAGCAGGATATTTTCCGCATAAGCGTCGACCGTGGTCAGCGGCAGGCTGTCCGAGGTCACGCCGAGCACCAGGATCGGCGTGTCGGCCGGGTTGACCTTCCGGATCGTCGGCGGATACGGCATGTTCGGCGGCAGGTTCGCGGTCGCGGCATTGATCGCGGAGAGCGTGTCGCTGACGCAGCCATCGATGCCGCGGCTCAGGTCGAACTGCAGGGTGACCTGGGTAAAGCCGAGCGCGCTCGCCGACGTCATCTGGGTGAGGCCCGGGATCTCGCCGAACTGCAGCTCGAGCGGTGTCGCCACCGAGGATGCCATGGTCTGCGGGTCGGCGCCCGGCAGCTGCGCGGTGACCTGGAGCGTCGGATAATTGACGTTGGGCAGCGACGCCACCGGCAACAGCGGGTAGGCGGCCAGACCGCCGACCAGCAATCCAACCATCAGCAGCGCGGTCGCGATCGGCCGCTGGATGAACGGCGCGGAGATGTTCATGGGATCGGCGCCTGCTGCGCGCTTTGGGCGGCGGCTTCCTCGGCCGCCTGGCCGTGCAGGATCGTGACATGCGTGCCGGGCTGCAGCTTGTATTGTCCGTCGACCACGACCTGCTCGTTGGCCGTCAGGCCGGAAGCGATGAGCGCCTGGCCGTCGCTGACCTGCGCGACCTTGATGGGGCGGATTGCCACCGAGCTGTCGGGATTGACCACGTACGCGTAGGCGCCTTTCGGGCCCTGCTGGACGACCGATGCGGGAACGGTCAGGCCGTCATGCCGCGTGTCGAGCAGCAGCCGCGCGTTGATGAGCTCGCCCGGCCAAAGCTTATGCGCCTTGTTGGGAAAATTCGCCTTGAGCTGGATCGAGCCGGTGGTCTGCAGGATCTCATTGTTGACGAGGCCGAGCGTGCCCTGAGCGAGCCTCATCGTGTTGTCCTGGCTGTAGGCGAGAACCGCGAGCGGTTCCTGGGTTTTCTGCTGCTGCTGCTGAATTAGCGGCAGAACGGTTTCCGGCAGCGTGAATATCAGCGAAATCGGCTCGAGCTGCGTGACGATCACGACGCCGTTCGTATTTGCTGGACTGATGATGTTGCCCACGTCGATCTGCCGAATGCCGGTCACGCCATCGATCGGCGAAGTCAACCGCGTGTAGCTGAGCTGCACGTTCGCTGATTCGATGAGCGCCTCGTCGGATTTGACGGCCGCCTCGAGCTGCGCGACCTGCGCCTTCTGGGTGTCGAGCAGCTGCGGAGTTGCCCAGCCTTTCTGCGCCAGCGGCGTATAGCGGTTGAGATTGGCTTTCGCATTGGTGAGCTGGGCCTGATCGCGATCGCGGTTCGCGGTGTACTGGTCGACCTGAGCTTGGTACGGACGCGGATCGATTTGGGCAAGCAGGTCGCCGGCGTGCACCGCCTGCCCTTCGGTGAAATTGATGCTGACGATCTGGCCCTGGATCTGGCTGCGCACGACGTCGGTGTTGTACGCGACCACCGTGCCGACGCCGGTCAGGTAGATCGGCACGTCGTGCTGCTCGACCGTTCCGGCGACGATTGGCACCGGCGTCGGCGCGCTAGGCTTCGGTGCGGATGTTTTGGATCCAAATCCGTGCGTGAACGCGAAAGCACCGCCGCCTGCCAAGACGACGAGCAGCAGGCCGGCGCGAACCGCCGTCTTTCGTCGCATGACGCTCTCTCCCCCTGCGATGTCGGTTCAGCAGACGCCCGGAAAGCCCGTCGTTGACGGGATTGCTCCGGGGTTTTGGGCGTTGGACATTCCATTCGTGGGACAATTGGAGCTCCCCGGCAGGATGTTGGAAATGGCGGGGCTCGGCGTCGTGACGGCGGGCACGCCGCTAACGCTGCCGCTGGTTGTGGCCGCTCCGCCACAAGGCGACGTCCCACTCCCGGACATCGCCATTGCGGTGGTGGCGGGGCTGACGCCCGTCCCGCTGATGCCGCCTGGAGGGGTCGCGCTGGGCATTCCTGCGATGCCGCCGCCATCGAAGGTACCGGTTGAACTCGGTACCGCGGACACTCCCGATGTAGAGCCTCCCGATGTAGAACTTCCCGCAACCGAGCACGGTATGTTGCTGCCCGTACTGGAGCCATAGATCGACGTGCCGGATGGCAGCGGACTCACGCCGTCGGTTGCGAGCCCCGTGGCCCCCATCGGGATGCCGGCAGGCCCGACCGGCCGACTGCCCTGGATGCCGAGCGGCGAGGTCGGAAGCATGCCGGGCGAGGAGGTGGATGTCTGCGCCATTGCAGCGCTGCCGCTCAGGAGAACCGCCACCATTGTGGCGATGAACCAACGTCCCATGGTGTCCTCCTACGGTTCCCCGGGAGAACAGTTCCCCGGGGCGGCCCTGATTGGCCGCAGAAAACATCAAGCGTCGATCCCCGCATCCGGCGCCGAGGAATCACTGGCAGCCTGCCGGCCTCGAAACCTCGGCATTGGCACGCGGGCTGAATCGGCGATGAAGCACCGAGTGAAAGCTACGGCCGATGCCCGCAACTGCGCTTCCTCGGAATTGCCGTGATTAGTCTCGCCTTACCCCATTGTGGGGTTTTGTAATCTGGGCTTGCGGCGGTTCCCGTGGCGTAACGGGACGGCGACTAATGTGCGTAGAAACGCCCGTGCTCCGCACCCACCACGACCGACCGACCGATGGCGTCTTCGGCTAGATCGGCCGCGCTCTCCAGGAACAGCATGGCGGCAAGGCGCTCTCGGGCCCGATGCACCCGGCTCTTGATCGTGCCGGTGGCGCAGCCGCAGATCCGGGCGACTTCGGGATAGGAAAGGCCGGACCCGACGACCAACGTGAGTGCCTCCCGCATCTCGTCCGGCAGCCTGGCGAGCGCGGTCCGCAGTTCTTTGTATTGCGCGGAGGCAAGCTGACTTGGGTGCGCCACCAGGGTTTTCGCGTAGATCCCGTCGACGTCCTCGACCTCTCTGCGCCGCTTGCGATACTCGGAATAGTGTTGATTGCGCAGTATGGTCGTAAGCCACGCCTCCATTTTCGTGCCGTGCTGGAACTGGGCGATGTTGGCGCAAGCGCGCAGCAACGTTTCCTGCACAAGATCGTCGGCGCGCTCGGGATTGCGGCAAAGCGAAATCGCAAATGCGCGAAGGCGGGGGATGGCCGCCAGCATGGCGGCGCGAAGCGAGGGATCGAGTTCCATGATCGCGGTTCCTTATCGAGGAGCACTTTGCCGACGCCCCGGAACGAAATCGCAAGCGAGCTTGCGCCAATCGATAGCTCGGATGCGCCGAAGCCGCTCTTTCAGAATTGCCGCAATTCGCCGTCCGTTGCGGCGATCAGGTGTTGGATCGTTGGATGAGCTCGAACCCAGCATCGCCGGAGCTCACGCGGCGCGCCGGATGCCGCCGTCAGGCGGCAGCCACTGCGCCAGCGAGGTCGGCCATTGCCTAGGATCATTCCGCCGCAATCGGTGCGGTCAAACCGGTGATCGAGACTCCCATGCGACTCGCGACCCCGGCTCCGTAGTCCGGATCGGCTTTGTAGAAATGTGCGATCTGGCGCTTGACGATCTCGACAGGCACGCCCTGCATGGCCTCGGCAATGTTGTCCATCAGCCGGGTTCGTTCATCCGGATCCATAAGGCGGAACAGATCGCCCGGTTGCCGGTAATCGTCGTTGCCGTCGCGGTGATTGTAGCGGTCGGCGTCGCCGGAGATCTTCAGCGCCGGCTCGCGGAACCGCTCGTCCTGCGCCGGGCCGTTGAACGAGTTCGGCTCGTAATAGGCGTCCGGATTGCCGGTCAGCGCCTCGAAGAACCGCATCGGGCCGTCCTTGTGATAGTGATGCACCGGGCATCGCGGGCTGTTGACCGGCAACCTCTCGTAGTGGGTACCGAGCCGATAGCGGTGCGCATCCGCGTAGGAAAAGATGCGAGCCTGCAGCACCTTGTCCGGGGACCACGAGATCCCGGGTACGACGTTCGAGGGCGAGAACGCGGCGAGCTCGATCTCCTGGAAGTAATTGTCCGGGTTGCGGTTGAGCTCCATGACGCCGACCTCGATCGGCGGATAGTCGGCGTGCGGCCATACCTTGGTGAGGTCGAAGGGATTGTACCAATGCTTGTCGACGTCCTGCCCCGGCATGATCTGGACGAATAGAGTCCATTTCGGGAAATCGCCGTCCTCGATCGCGCCGAACAGATCTTCCTGAAACGACTCGCGGCTCTTGCCGGCGATCGTCTCGGCCCGGCGGTTGGTGTCGAACTTGATGCCCTGTCGGGTCTTGAAGTGGAATTTGACCCAGAACCGCTCGTCGTTCGCATTGATGAACGAGAACGTGTGAGAGCCGTAGCCGTTCATGAAGCGCGGGCTCCGCGGCAGGCCGCGGTCGCTCATGAGGATGGTCACCTGGTGCAGGCTCTCCGGAGATAGCGACCAGAAGTCCCACATGGCAGTCGGCGAGCGCAGATTGGTGCGCGGATGCCGCTTCTGGGTGTGAATGAAATCGGGGAACTTATAAGGATCGCGGATGAAGAACACCGGCGTGTTGTTGCCGACGAGGTCCCAATTGCCCTCCTCGGTGTAGAACTTGGCGGCAAAGCCCCGCACGTCGCGCTCGGCATCGGCGGCGCCGAGCTCGCCCGCGACATTGGAGAAGCGAACGATCAAGTCGGTCTTCTTGCCGATCGCGGAGAAGATCTTGGCCTTGGTGTACGCGGTTACGTCGTGCGTCACCGTGAAGGTACCATAGGCGCCCCAGCCTTTGGCATGCACGGTGCGTTCCGGGATGCGCTCGCGGTTCTGGTGCGCCAGCTTTTCGATCAGCTGGTAATCCTGCATCAGCAACGGGCCGCGCGGACCCGCTGTTTCCGAATTCTGGTTGTCGGCGATCGGTGCGCCCGCCGTCGTGGTCAAGGTCGGTGCTTTGGACATGGGTTTCCCTGATTTGCAGCGCGGCGCGTCGCACGCGCCTTCTCGGTTTGTTGGTGAGGCCGAGGATGGAACACTGGCAATCTACCCGAGGGCACATCGAGAGCGCGGCTCTTGTTATAGGCGTGAGCGCTGCAAGCCGCTTTGCCGATCTTGCGGCGATTAGCCGAAACTTGCGCAATCCAAGAGATGCGTCGTCGCGACGCGGAACTCAGCAGCCGCGTCCAGAATCATGCCGTCATGAAGACCGTACGCGACGTCCTCAGCAGCGATCGATCGACCCGGTCTGCGACGATCGTGGTTGTGGAGGATGAAGTGCTGGTGCGCATGGTAGCCGCAGACTACCTCCGCTATCGCGGATTCCGGGTGGTCGAGGCCGGCACAGCCGACGAGGCAATCAGAGTGCTCGGAGCGGGCGAGCGCGTCGATGTCGTCTTTTCCGACGTACAGACGCCAGGGAGTCCCGACGGCTTCGCTCTGGCCCGGCGGATTCGGCGTGAGCAGCCGGCGTGAAAGTCATCCTGACATCGGGCGCGCCGCGACCGGCTGCGGCGGCCTGCGAGCTATTCGAGGCCGGCCCAGTGATGCGCAAGCCCTACGAGCTCGGGGAGGTGGCGCGCCGGACAGGACAGTTTGTTGCGCGCACTAGCTGACGTTGCGGTTGCCGATTTAGCTGGCAGCCGGCGTTGTCACGCCTTATGCCTTTCGGCGCGGGGCTTGTGCCGAACATCCATCTAAGAAATTGCTTCAAGAAGATGGATTGCCGGGTCAAGCCGGGCAATGATCCCCGCGTGAGCGGCCGCGTCCTCCGTTGCGATGGGCTGGTGAAGTCATGACTCCCAAATGGTGCGCATGCTCCTACCGCACTGTGCCGGCCGTGCTCGGCTTCGCAGCCGGTTATGTGGACGGCTGCACTTTCATCGCGCTGTTCGGGCTGTTCGTGGCCCAGGTCACCGGCAGCTTCGTGAGCATAGGTGCCGTCCTGGTCGTGCGCGAACACGGCGTGCTCGTCAAGGTGCTGGCCATTCCGGTGTTCCTGCTCGGTGCTGCCGTCGCAACCGTCGTGGTGTCGGTCGCGCGCCATAGGGGCTGGCGGGCATCACCCCTTGTGCTCGGCCTCGAGAGCCTGCTGCTCGCCGGCCTGCTGGCGACCACGCTGGTCGTGCCGGACATGAACGATCCCGACCAGCCGGCGGCGCTCGTCGCAGGGCTATTCGGGCTTTGTGCCATGGGAGTGCAGAGCGCCTTCGTGCGCTTGCTCATGAGCGGCACGCCGTCGACCAACGTCATGACCACCAACACCACGCAACTGGCGATCGATGGCACCGAGGTCCTGCTGGCACGGCTGTGGGTCGGGCGCACGGCGGGTTTCCCGGCACCCGCGGATATAGCACACGCCCGCAAACGGCTGGCCGAGACGGTCCCGATCGTGCTCGCTTTTCTGGTCGGCACGGTTGCCGGCGCCGTGGCCTGGCATGAGTTGGGCTTCGTCTGCCTGGTGGTGCCGGTCGCGATGGTCGGCGGGCTGACCATCATGGTAGCGCGGCACGCGACGGCGCCGCAGCGAGGCTGACCGATGACTTTCGCTTGGAATGTACCTGGAATGACTTTCGCCCTATTGCCGTGGTTGTGCGGGTCTTGCGCCAAGTCGTGATCGAGCACGGCGGCTATTGCAACCTTCCGAGCGCATGTGAGTTCGGCCGTTGCCGACTTGGAGCACTTGATGTTCTGGACTTCCGCCGCGCCGGCCGTCTTGACGGCGTTCCTGAGCTCGCTGGTCGAAGCGGTGGAAGCGCTCACCATCGTGCTGGCGGTCGCCACCGTTCGCGGATGGCGTCCCGCCGGCTTTGGCGCGGTCGCCGGCCTGGCGCTTCTTGTTCTGATCGTGGCCCTGCTCGGGCCCTTGCTGGACCGCGTCCCGCTCAACATCTTGCAGTTCGTCGTCGGCATCCTGTTGCTGCTGTTCGGCATGCGATGGCTGCGAAAGGCGATCCTGCGCGCGGCGAGCGTAATTCCCCTGCATGATGAAGCTTTGGCTTTCGCGACCGAGAGCGAGGAACTGCGCGACAAGGCGCGCCGTCATGAAGCGCGACTGGACTGGTTTGCGGGGCTTGCAAGTTTCAAGGCCGTGGTTCTCGAAGGACTGGAGGTGGTGTTCATCGTCATCGCCGTCGGAGCGGGCCGCGGACTGATGGGCGCTGCCAGCATGGGTGCGGCTGCGGCCTGTGCGCTGGTGGTCGGCGTCGGTTTTGCCGTGCATCGCCCACTCGCGCGAGTGCCGGAGAACACGCTCAAGTTCGCCGTGGGCGTCATGCTGTCCGCGTTCGGCGTGTTCTGGACCGGGGAAGGCCTCGGCGTCCCCTGGCCCGGCGAGGATCTGGCAATCCTGGGCTTCGCCGCGTTGTTCCTATCCGTCTCTCTGGCGGCCGTCGCCCTCATGCGGCGGACAGAGGAAGTGCTGCAATGACTACGCTGGCCGCTTTGGTGCGTGAGCTCGCGGGACTGTTCGTCGACGACGGTTCGCTCGCCCTGGCAATTGCCGGTCTCGTGGTGATTGCCGCGATATCGGCAGTGCTGATGCCGAATCTCCCCCTGGCCGCGGGCGCGGTGCTTCTATTCGGTTGTCTCGGCGTGTTGTTCGGCAATGTAATCAAAGCGCGCTGATTCCTGTGGTCGCTTTGCCGGGGTGAGGATCTGGCATCCCGGTTTTCGGCGGCAGGCGTCATAATCCGCTGTGGTTCGCCATGCGTGCGCTCAAATATCCGTGACCACAACCATCAAATCGCTGTGACGGATGTGTCGAGGACATTGGGGCACGGGATCGCGCCGCCTATGTGGTACGTGCCTCGATCACCAGCTCAAAAAAAGCTTCTGCCGGTGGGCCCGTCGGGGCAGGGAGAAGCGACAGGAGGGGTTACTCGGCAACAAGCGAACCGAACAGGCCCCATATCATGGATATCTCGATCAACTCATCCCATAATCCAAGCGTCTTCAGGATCGACGTCTCTCCGGCCGAAGCCATTGCACGCCAGTCTTCTACCGTCACTTTTTCCCCGGCCGAAATCGTCAGACGGCAAACCGCATACTGGCGTGGTCTGCAGGCGGAGACCGTCCAGATGATCAGCCACGAGGGTTTCGAGCTGCGTTTCAAGGGGCAATCCCACCTTCTCATCGCAACCGAGCAAGCTGCGCGATACGACGGTAAGACCCTTCTGGAAGGGCTGCCGACATCCGCGCTCCGCAACTACTCGCATAAGCTGACCTTCGTCCCGGCGGGGAGGACGTATTTCGTCTCGCACAATCCACGCCTGCTGGCGCGTGCGACGTGCGTGTACATCGATCCGCAGGGCGTGCCAGTCGATCCCGACCTCGGCTTCGCCGAGGCCGAGCTTCGGCCCCGGCTTTTCTTCGAGGACAGCAGCCTTTGGCAAACGGTTCTCAAGCTCAAGACACAGATCGGCAAGGCCGATCCGGGCGATCGTATGTATGCCGAAGCCCTTGGCGGCCTGTTGGCCCATGAGCTCATGCGCCCCAATGGGGTCACCCCGATGTCAAGGTCCGCGAACCGCGGCGGACTTACCGGCTGGCAGCAGAAGCGCGTGGCAGATTTCATCGAGGAGCACCTGGCGGAGACCATTTCCCTCAACGCGCTGGCCGATCTCGTGCGATTGAGCCCGTATCATTTCCTGCGGTCGTTCAAGCAGTCCTTCGGAGAACCGCCACATCGCTACTACACAGGGCGGCGGCTCGAACGCGCAAAGGTCCTCCTGGCAAACCCGCGTGCCTCGATTACCAAGATCGCGTTCGACGTCGGATTCAGCGGGACGAGTGCATTCAGCGCCACCTTTCATCGGATGACGGGGCAGGCGCCGAGTGACTATCGCCGCAGTCTTGAATGAGGAGCAGGCAGGATCGCGCGCCGCGCCGGCCCGGATGTGTCCCGACTCGACGGATGGATTCCGCAATTTCGCGCCAATCGGCGCACGAACGGCACAGCGGCTGCCGGCCAAGCCACTAGATTTGCGCGAGCGTGTCCATGGCGGCGCGAACCGCTGCCCGATCAGGCTCCAGGAGGAAGATGAAGCTCTGTCGCTCATGGGATTGAACCCGGGCACGAGAAAACCGGGAACCGTGGCGGCGAGATCGCAAATTCCGGAGTCGAAGAATGGGTATCGTTCGGTTCGCGCTGAGGTTCCCTCACACCTTCTATGTGTTGGCCGCCCGGTCGACCTGACGGAGGGCAGCAGGGTGCGCGCCCGCCCCGAGCGTGCCGCGAACGCCGGTTAGTCGGATATGCCGCCCGCTGATCATGACGAATGCTTCGAGATATGCGGACGGCAGAGCCCGGGGAAACTCTTTTCGTCTGCGCAAGAAGACTCACAGCCCAGCCGATTCAACTTTCCCTGAAATCCGGGCATCAGTTTCGGCCGGCGTCCCCGCTTAGACATTTATCCATCGGGTTCTCGCGACGCCTTCCGTCGCGTCAGATGGATCCCGTCCTGGACGACGCTGTCTGACCGAAAATGCAGGCCGCCGGGAACCCGCTCTGTCAACGGCCGCGACGCGCCATCGAACTTCGGGCGGCGCCGAATCTGCGCGCAACGCGGCGCACCCGCGGGAGCTCGGCATAGCGTGGTGCCGGGGTGCGACACGCCCGGCCGAAGGCAATTGACAGGGACGCCGCGCAGACGGAACCTTGGAGACGCCGGGCGACGTGGTCGAAATCCGGCGGATTGGGTAGGGGAAAATTTTGCCCTATGGGTTCGGCATGCGCGAACCGCCGCGCGCCCTTGCCTACGGCGTGGCGGTGCTGGCGACGGCGGCTTCGCTATTTGTTCGTTGGCCGCTCTGGCCGGTGCTGGGTGATGCCGTTCCGCACATGACGTTCTTCCCGGCGGTCGTGGTGGGCGCGTACTTCGGCGGCTTCTGGCCCGGTCTTCTGGCCACGATCCTCAGCGCCGTCGCCGCAAACTACTTCCTCACCCAGCAGCTTCGCTCATTCCATTTCAGCGTAAACGACTTGACCGCCGCTATCCTTTTCGTGCTGGTCGGGACGATTGTCAGTGGCCTGAGCGAGTCTCTGCACCGAGCACGCCGCCGCATCGTCGCGCACGAGCGCCAACGCGCCGAAGCCCAACTGGAGCTGGCGCGTGTCAATCGTATCACGACCATGGGGCAGCTCACGGCTTCGATCGCCCATGAAGTAAATCAGCCGATCGGCGCGGTGGTCGCCAATGCAAATGCCGCTCTGCGCTGGCTCGACGCCCGACCGCCGGTTCTGGACGAAGCGCGCGAGGCCATCGATTCCATCGTCAAGGAAGGCAATCGAGCCGGCCAAGTCGTCGGCCGGATCAGCGCACTCGTCAAGAAGACGCCTCCGCAGCAGCATCCCCTGGACGTCAACGACATCGTCCTCGAAGTGATTGCGTTGATGCGTAGCGAAATGCTGCGGAACCGCATCTCACTGCAGACCCAACTCGCCAAAAGCCTGCCGCTCGTTCAAGGAGATCGGATCCAACTCCAACAGGTGATGCTCAACTTGATCATCAACGCGGTCGAAGTGATGGGCAAGATCGACGAGCGGGAGTTGCTGATCAGGACGGGCACGGATGCGGCGAACGACGTGATGGTCGAGGTGCGAGATACCGGTCCGGGACCGAAACCGGATAGCCTGGAGCGTCTGTTCGACGCATTCTACACGACCAAGCCCGGTGGCATGGGCATGGGATTGGCGATCTGCCGCTCGATCGTCGAAGCTCACGGGGGGCGGATTTCGGCGACAGCGAACCTACCGCAGGGCGCCGTCTTTCGCTTCACCCTACCTGCGCAGCCGGCGTGAACGAGAAAGCGGGAGCGCGACGGACCGTAACGATCCAGCCGCCGCCTGCGCCTGATCGACTCCAAAGACGTTCGACGACATCGTACCGCGGCTCAGCGCTCGAGCCGGCTCCTGCCCAGTGCCATCCCGAGGCAATGGTCCAGGGTCGCGGCGTCGAACGGCTTGCTCAGAAAGCCGATTGCTCCAGCCTCCAGCACGCGCGTCCGGATTTCTTCGTCGGGAAAGGCCGTGATGAAAATAATCGGCACGTTGTTGCCTCTGGCGATCAAAACGCGTTGCAGTTCGACGCCGCTCATCCCCGGCATTTCGATATCCGTAATGACGCACGACGTTTGCGCCAGATCCGGTGAGTGCAAGAAATCGCCGGCAGAACCGAACGTGTGGCCGATGAACCCGAGGGACCTCACAAACCTCCTCACCGCAACAAGCACGGATTCATCATCATCAATGATGGAAATGACCGGACAATCCGACAAGCGATTTTCTCCGTGCGGTTGCCCGAAACGGGCCGATGGGCATGGCCTCGCGGACCACAGCGAATATGTGATGCCTGACGCCCCGGCGAAAGACATACATAGGTTTCGATTGCGTCAACGGTCGCTGCGGTAATCCTTGAGTATATCGGCCATTCTCACCAATTCGGCGAGTGACGTGGCGCGCATCTTTTTCATGACATGAACGCGATGAATCTTCACCGTGATCTCGGCCAGTCCAATCTCGGCCGCGACCTGCTTGTTCATCAGCCCGGTCGTAACCAAGCCCATTACTTCCCGCTCACGAGGGCTCAAGGACTCGTAACGCGCCCGCAGAGTCGAAATCGCTTTTTCGGCTTCGCGCCGCTGTCGATCGCGTTCCAGCGCTACGCGAACGGCATCCAGGAGGTCTTGCTCGCGCAGCGGCTTTGTCAGGAATTCGACCGCTCCGCCTTTCATCGCCCTGACCGTCATCGGAATATCGCCATGGCCGGTAATGAAAATGATGGGGATTTTGATATTCTGTTTGGCCAGCTCGGCCTGAAAATCGAGTCCGCTCAAGCCGGGTAATCTGACGTCCAACACGAGACAGCTGGTGACATCCGGCAGCCTGCTGCCCAGGAATTCCGACGCCGAGCCGAACATCTCCGCGCTCAAGCCGATCGAGCGAAACAGTCTGGCGAGCGCCTCGCGAACTCCCGAGTCATCGTCAACGACCAGGACGATCGGGTCGTCGGTATCACGATCACNNNATCACGGCTTGGCGAGGGCGTGCGCGCGGTCATGACGTGGTTCCCCGGCACGGGACGACTTGAGGCACCGGACGGGAATCTCGCTCTGCCGCCGGCTGGTGCCGAGCGGCAGCAGTCGATGCACGCTGTCTGCGTCCCGCATTTTTTCGCTGCAATGGACGATCAAATCAACAGCGATCTGCCGCAGTTGCATTGACTCCCCCGGAATGGACCGCAGGCTATGCGTCGATTGCGCAGAACGCACCATGGGTCCACTTCCGTAGGCACTCACTCCTGATCGTTGCTGAGACAATCACACAAGCAAAGGCGGCGCAAGTCCATGGCTTTGCGTCTTCGGCCGCTAGTCTAGGGAGCACGGTGTGATATGGTCGAACGACGACTAGACGGATTGGGTGCCCTCGTTTCGTGAAATGCAGACCGTTAACGGTGCCAGGCCGCGGAGGATCGCCATGTCCCTGATTCCCGACACAGTCGTCTTCCAGAAGAGACTCGCGACTCTTCCGCTCGCAACCTATCAAGCCGGCGAGACCGTGTTCGCCGCCGGTTCGAGGACCGGCCGGCTGCTGATCCTCAGGAAGGGCGCGGTCGCAATCGTCAAGGAGGCCATCGAGATCGCCAAGGTGGCGGAACCTGGCGCCGTATTCGGTGAACTTTCCGCGTTGCTGGATCAACCGCACACAGCGGACGTGCGTGCCCTGGAAACCTCGCAGTTTCACGTCGCCGATGCGGCCGACCTGCTTGCGCAAGACCCGATCGCGCTTCTTTACGTTGCGGTGGTTCTGGCACGACGTCTTGACGGCGCCAATCAGGCACTCATTGAGCTGAAGAGCCAGGTTCAAGCCGGCCAGCCGCCCAGCGTGATCGGCAAAACGGTCGAGAAGATGGAAGGGCTGCTGGGCGACAGTGGCGCCAGTCTCTATGCCGGCGACCCCTACGATTCGTATGCGTAAGGTGGATGCGCGAGCGGGCCGCCCCAGTTGCGGCTGAAACCAGCTCCAATAAGCAGATTGTACCCGATCGACCGATCGTGGCTACCCGTCCCACCCATCTGCTAACCCGTCTCCTGCGTCAACTTGGAAACGCGCCGGGAAACACCACCTTTGCTTGGAGAGACGCGATGGGGAAATTCTCCCCACAGCGCCCTGGGCCTGCTCAGAGAGACTGATAATGGAGCCATATGAACCGCCAAGCCGCGGAACTTACGCGTTTTCTTGGCGGTCTGGCGGAAGTCCCGGTTCATCGGGACTGCGTGGTGGCGGAGGCAGTCTGATGCGAACCCGTCTCCAATCCCGGATACCCTGATAACCGGGAAAATACAGGGAATTTCGTCGATTTAGCCGGCGATCCGACGATTTTGCGGCTGAGTAACTGCGCTGATTCAATGAGTTACGAGCAAATTCCCTACTCAGAGGAACAGGGAAATTAAAAAGGCCAACAGGGAAACTTCGTGCGCCATCAGGGAAATCCTTACGAACTTTGGCGAATCCCTCAGGACGTCCGGAATCGATCCGAAAGCCGACCAATGGTAACTGATCCCCGAGGTCGCAGAAGTTACTCGATCACCTGGTCGGCGAGCCGGGCGGCACGCGGCGGTTCGGCTTGGGCCGCAACACAAGGATTTCTGCCTGCGGAAGTTCGATAAACTACTTTTTTGGACGCGACCGGGATCGGTCGATCATTTCGTTGGCAGGTTGCGTCGGGTCCAGCAGCCGCTTGGCCTGTTCGGCACCCGCCACAGGAAGCAATGCGGGGTCGAGAAGTCCGACCTGCACCAGCAGCGTCGCTTGATCCCAATAGATGTGCTCATAGGCCACGCGACCGGCTTCGTCGAATCCCATCACCACCACGTGCGGCAGCACCACTTTGCGACCCGTCGGCGCTACCCCTGGCAGATAGACGCGCATTTCCCGATCATGGGTGAAGCTGACGATCAGTTCGTCGACGACGCGGTTCTGGCCAATGGTGCGCGACAACGGCTTCACCTGAACGTCGTCCGGCCAGTGGCCGACAAAATGATCGCGATAGAAGCCCTCCACCTGCTCCCGTCCGGTGCCTCCTGTGAGCGTCGGAACATGTGTCAGGTAGGGTTCCGACGCCATCGTCGCCATCGTGGCGGCGACGTCCCTGTCGACGAACTCCGCCTTGACGTGGGCGTCGAAGACGGCGCCCAGGTCCCAGGCCGCTCGGTCGCTTTCGGTCATGGTCGTTCTCCGTCTACGGAGGCATCACGTGCGCCGCCAGCGGCCACGCCGCCACGCCTCTGAGAAGGCGCCAGGCAATGACTTTGCGCCCGGCCAGTCATCGGAGCAAGATCGCGCGCCCCCAAACGGGTGAGGCACATTCCCAGTCGGATGTCCGAAAGGGGTCAATCGCGTCGATTCGAGCGCGCGGTGACATTGTCCGATTAACCTCGAGTAGCGGAACTTTCCAACGACAACCGGTTCCTCAGGAATGTGCCAACTAGCGGACTCATGCACTGCACGAAAAGCACCTTCATTCGATGACCTCGTCGGCGCGGCCGAGCAGCGGAAGCGGCACGCTGATGCCGAGCGCCTTGGCGGTTTTGAGGTTGATGTACAGCTCGATTTTGGTTGCCTGCTGAATCGGCAAGTCGGCGGGCTTGTCGCCCCTGAGAATCCGGCCGGTATAGATGCCGGCTAGGCGGTATGAGTCCGTAACGTTCGATCCGTAACTCATCAGACCTCCGGCCGCAGCGAACTCGCGCAATTGGTAGATCGCAGGCACCTTGTGATGGACCGTTAGCGCGGCGAGCCGTTCGATTCGGCTGGCTTTCGCCCGGAAACTGATTGCCGCGGTTACCGAGGAACACCCTCTATTGCTTGAGGCAATCGCATGCTAA
>WNGI01001046.1_pt1 | contig 24444 bp, 28 predicted proteins | sample 5400621 | NCBI WGS metagenome assembly WNGI01 (sample SAMN13153374, study PRJNA577476) | soil metagenome | isolation source: 20 cm soil or saprolite under Garry oak tree replicate 1 | place: USA:California | collected 2016-06-15 | reverse complement strand
TGAAGAGCTTGTCGAGCCCGGCGAGGAGCGGCACGATCCCGAAGGCCAGTCGCAGCGCCTGGCGGCCCGATTCGACGCGTCGATCAATCGTCATGTGTCACCTCCTTCCTGCACCGAGCATCGAGCGACGAATTGGTTCCCGGGAACCTTTTCGCCCCCGCCGACTCGATAGGAGCAGGAGGACGAATGCCGACTGAAGCCGTGTCCGCATCCGAGCTCGCCCGCCTGACCGACGAGGAGGTCGTCGAGCGGGTGTCCCGCGGCGAAACCGCACTCTTCGAGCTGCTCATGCGCCGCTACAACCAGCGCCTCTACCGGATCGCGCGCGCGATCGTGCGCGACGACGGCGAGGCCGAGGACGTCACCCAGGACGCGTTCGTGCGCGCGTACGAGCACCTCGACCAGTTTGCGGGGCGGGCGCGCTTCTCGACGTGGCTCACGCGGATCGCCGTGCACGAGGCGTCCGCGCGCGTGCGGCGCCGGGGACGGCAGACCGACATCGAGGAGAGCATGCCGAATCTCGCATCGACCACGCCCGGGCCCGAGCAGCGCGCCGCCGATCGCGAGCTCGGCCGCGCCATCGAAGCCGCGGTGGAGGCGCTCCCCGAGGTCTACGGAGCCGTCTTCATGCTGCGGGAGGTGGAAGGCCTCAGCACGGCGGAGACCTCGGCCTGCCTCTGGAAGAGAGCTACGGGTTGCCTTCTGATACCGTCTGACGTACGTTCAAGCGTATGCCAAAGATACCCGATATCGTACCGGTAACCGACCTTCGCCAGGATGCCGCGGCGGTACTACAGCGCGTTCGCCGGTCAGCCGGGCCGGTGATCATCACCCAGCGAGGCCGAGCCGCGGCGATCATGATCAGCCCGGAGTCGTTCGAGCGCTCGGAGAACGAACGCGAGATATTGAAGCGCCTTGCCCGAGGGGAGCGTGAGATCTCGAAAGGGAAGGGCTTTGACCTCGACTCGGTGTTCGCCGAGGCCGACGAGCTACTGACCCGACGGTCTTGAAGGTCCGCCTCACCCCGTCAGCTCGGCGGGACTTCCTTGATGCGGTCGCGTTCATCCAGCGAGACAACCCTGATGCAGCGCGAACCTTTCGTCGTCGCGCCGAGACGAAGCTGCGCCGACTGGAGCGTTTCCCGCGATCGGGTCGGCCCATCCCCGAGTTCCCGGATCTGCCGCACCGCGAAGTCGTCGTCGCGCCGTATCGCTTCTTCTACCGGGTCGTCGGGCGGATCGTCTGGGTGATCGGCGTTTGGCATGGCACACAACTGCCAAGCAAGCCCACCGCGTAACCAGCGAGCGTCGACGATGGTGGAGCGAGCTTCGGCGCGGGATACGACTTCGAGACGAACGCCCTCCTCCCCGCGCCGCCGCTTCCGCCGTCCCTGCTTCCGCTTCGCGACGGCGTCTCGGAGTGGACGGCCATCCCCGCGGCAGGGCTCTCGCAGTGCACGATCGCGGAGTACGCTCCTGGAACGCAGCTCGGATGGCATCGCGACGTCCCTCTGATCGGCAGCGTGGTCGGCGTCTCGCTCGGGTCGCCGTGCCGGATGCGCCTGCGCCCGTATCCGCACGTGCGGCACGGGAAGTCACGCTCCCTCGTCCTCGAGCCGCGCTCCGCGTACGTGCTGCGAGACGACGCGCGCGGGCGATGGCAGCACGCGATCTCGCCGACGAAGGCGCTCCGGTATTCGATCACGTTCCGTACGACGCGACAGACACCGTGATGTTTGACGCGGATTCTCGCCGCTACCCCTCCCGGCGGGAGCCGTAGCGCCGCGAGTACACCTCGGTGAACTCCGCCCCGACGAACAGGATCTGCGCCGAGTAGTAGACCCAGAGCAGGAGCAGTACGAACGACCCCGCCGCCCCGTACACCGACGTGACACCGGCGCGCCCGAGATAGAGCCCGATCAGCGTCTTGCCGACGCTGAACAGCAGCGCCGTCACCGCCGCTCCCGGCCACACGTCGCGCCACCGCATGCCGATGTCGGGAAGGACCTTGTACATGACGGCGAAGAGCGTGGTGATGACGCCCAGCAGATCGTGCACCAGAGCCAGCGCCGCCGACACCGCCAGCGAGACCAGCAGCAGAAAGCCGATGCCGAGAATCATCCCGAAGGCGAGGACACGCTTGCGCACCTGGCTCCGGAAGCCCCCGCGCAGCGGTGGCGGCGCCTCCCATATCTTGTTGAGTGAGTGTTGGAGCTGGCCGAACACGCCGGTCGCGCCGAGCGAGATGGTGACCAGGCTGAGCACCGATGCGACCACACCCGCCTTGGGGCCGCTGGCGCGGTTCACCATGTCCTGGATCGCCTGTGCACCCGCCTGCCCCACCAGGTTGCCGATCTGCCCCACCAGCTCTCCCTCCGCGGCGGCGCGGCCGAGGACCAGCCCCGCGATCGCGATCACCAGCACCAGGAGCGGTGCCATCGAGAAAACCGTGTAGTATGCCAGCGCGGCACCCAGGCTGAGGGCGTCATCCGCGACCCACTCGGCGCGGACCTCGCGCAGGAATTCGCCAAACCGTCGCAGCATATGAAACCTCGGCCTCCGCGCCGCTCGTCACCGCGGGCGCGCCCTTGTCCCGACCGGCGAGTGCTCTTTTGCAAAGCTTGATTGCGGATAACACCGCCGCTACTGGCCGGCAAGGTGCGTCGTTGACAAAGAGCAGTCAACCGACCAGGAACGAGATCGCGAGAATGATGAAGGGAAGAATAAGAGCGAGAGCAACGCTGACTTGAACAACAACCCGGACGGACCTCACGTCAAATATCGACGGATCATCGATAAGGATATCATCGTCACCAACGATGTCGTCGTCCCACATCGCTGAGTCCCTCTGATCTATCCGCTCGTCTTTGTCGCCAATCCTCTCCATATACCAACCGCATCGCCACCCGTCTCTTGCGCAGCCTCAACGCGATTCTACACGATCCTCCCGACGTCTGGCATCGAAGGCTGCCTCGGGCTATGCAGCACACGTGCCCGCGGACGAGTCCTCGACTCCGCCCCGCCGCTACGCGCTCCAGTCGCTCTTCGGGCCCGCGCAAGACGGGATGACGATGCACACGCCGCACGCGGTGCATCTCGGCATCCGGGTCGTCGAGACCGGACCGGCGTTCGGCGTCTGCGCCCTGCCCTTCCGCGAGGAGCTGATCGGCGATCCGCGGCGGCGGGTGATCTTCGGCGGCGCGATCACGACGTTGATCGACCACGCGTCCGGGCTCGCCGTCGCGTGCGCCGTCGAGGAGCTGAGAGCGATCGCTACGATCGATCTCCGCGTCGACTACCTCCGCGCCGCCGAGCCCGACCTCGAGCTGTACGCGCGCTCGGATTGCTATCGGCTGACGCGCAACGTCGCCTTCGTTCGCGCTGTCGCCTGGGAACGTAGTGCAGCCGATCCCTTCGCCAGTGCACTCGGGACTTTCATGCTCGGTGCCAACCGCACCAACAGCTCGTACGAACGCCTCGTTCGCGGCAAGAGCAGTCAATGAACCGGATCGTCGACGCGATTCCCTACGCGCGATTCCTCGGCGTCGAGGTGGAGCGCACCGACGGCGGCCTCGAGTGCGTCCTGCCGTTCCGGCAGGAACTCGTCGGCAACGCCGCGCTGCCCGCCGTCCACGGCGGCGTGCTCGGCGCGTTCCTCGAGCTCACGGCGTTGCTCCGGCTCCTCGACGAGAGCGGCAGCGGACCCGTGCCGAAGCCGATCACGTTCAGCATCGACTACCTGCGGTCGGCGGGCCCGTCTGCGACGAGAGCACGTGCGGAGATCTTCAAGCTCGGGCGCCGCATCGCCAATGTCCGCGTCGTCGCCTGGCAGGACGACCGGAACCGCCCCGTCGTCGCCGGCAACGGTAAGTTCCTGCTGTCCTGACATCGGCGAACGACGTATCGCCCAGCTAAGATCGGCCCGGAATGCTCGTGGAAGTCGTACGAAAAGCGCGACACCTACGGGGACATCGCGTGCTGCACGCAGGCAATGACACCGTCGAGGTCTCCCAGCGCTTGATCCGACAGCGATCGATCGTAGAAGTCATGGGGCACGGCGTCAGGGAGGCCGTTCGGGTAACGTGTCGGGATGTACAGCTGATCGAGCCGTCGACACGCGGACTCGATCTTGGCGAACGCGCCCTCCAGTGCGGCCGCCTCCTGCGCCAGCAGGAGGGTCGAATGACCGAGTACGGGGCCCTGACCGCGGGCGTAGAGAAACGCCTTCAGCGCCTTCTCGGCGCTCTGCTGGGCAAGGAAGCAGGCATGCTCGTGAAAGCCGTGGTCCCGGTTCAACCGGGCGGCGTCACGATCGTGCAGGGCCTGCTTGAGCCAGCGTTGTGCCTCCGTCACGTTTCGACTGTCGGTCATATAACAGCCGGCCCTCCCGCAGCACGAGGGCGGTAAACGAGCTGCCCCCGGCCACCATGCGACGCCATTCGTCAGGCGTGTACACGAGCACTTCCACCGGCAGCCGCCGGGATGCCACGGTGCAGCTCGCGAGCGCGCGCCCGATTCTCTCGCAGAACGGGAGGGAACTGTCCGCGATCACGACGAGGTCGAGGTCGCTGGCACGGTTCTGGTCACCGCGGGCAAACGAGCCGAATAGGATGACGCGCTCGGGAGAGAACGTCTCGACAAGTGCAGTGGTGATCGTCTCCAGACAGTGCTCCAGCTCAGCACCGGCGAGCCGCTCGCGTCGCATCGATGGCAGAGTACCCACGCGGGTCGGGCGCGGCAACCCGCGAGCGGTCTCTCACTCATCATCGCGATCGACCACGGCCATTGGTTCGGCCAGTGGAAGGTGCACGATCGAGGGCGCTCGCAGCGAATGTAGCGGTCACGATGGGCCCTAGCCACGAAAAAACGCGGGCTTCCAGGCGCGCTGGCAGACACGACTCCGCGCCGGTGCTGCAGTTCAAGGTCCAGCTCCAGGAGATCGAGCCTGCGATATGGCGCCGGGAAGGACTCCCATCTTCACGAGTTCACACTCGGCAAGACGTCACTCCACGAGGCGCTCCGAATCGGCATCCCGGACGACGAGTTCCCGGACGAGCGCCCGACCCTTCCGGGCTGGAAAGTCCGCCTCGCTCTGCACTTCACGGTCGAGGGCGCGCGCGCCGCTTATCTCTACGACTTCGGTGACAGCTGGGAGCACGTGCTCGAGTTCGAGGGGGCGCGCCCCGGGGAGAGCCGTGTGCGCTACCCGCGCTGCGTTGCCGGTGCACGCGCGTGTCCGCCCGAGGATGTGGGTGGGACGCCGGACTATGAGGAGTTCCTCGCGGCGGACGCTAGTTTTTCTTCAGCAGATCCAGCCTGGTTGGCGTGTTCGTCGTTCCATCCTCCGTCGAGTTCTGCAGCTCACCGTGATCGTGCCGAGCTTCCGTGAAGCCCGATGGCACCGGCGCTCCCTGCGGGAGCGATGTTCGCCATCGCCATCGGCCACCTGAACCACGTAACGATCGCGACGGAAGGCTGACACGTTGTCAAGAGAAATCGGTGGCCTGCCCGCGCCGAAACCGCCCGCGACGCGTTAGACGGCCGGCATTTTGCCCCGATCGCAAGATATTTTCCGCTCCGCCAGACGAGCAGCGCTCACGCAAGTTTCTCCTGTCCCTAAGACACGACCCGAATCGCCCGACGCGGGCAGCGCCGCACCGCCGTCTCGACCTCCGCGCGCCGCGCTTCGGTCGGGTGCTCGACGAGCACGCGCGCCCGGTCGTCGTCGCCGAGCTCGAAGATCTCCGGGGCCACCTGCGTGCACACGCCGTTGCCCTCACACAGCACCGGGTCGACGATCACGCGCATCGCACGAACGGGACGCTCGCGAAGCCGTGCACGTTGCTCATGTGCACGCGCCGGCATCCGGCTTCGTCGACGGCGTAACGGGGGAACCGCTTCCCGAACTCCTCGAGGGCGACACGCGTCTCGAGACGCGCGAGCGAGGCGCCGAGGCAGTAGTGCACGCCCTGGCCGAAGCCGAGGGGCTCCGGGATCTGCCGGTCGACGTCGAAGCGGTCGGGGTCGCGGTACTCGCGCTCGTCGCGATTGGCGGAGCCAACGAGGAGGAGCATGCGTGCCCCTTGCGGCACGGTCCGCCCGTACCACTCGACGTCGCGCATGACGGTCCGCGCGGCGTACTGCGCGGGCGAGCTGTGGCGCAGGATCTCCTCGATCGCGCCGGAAAGCCGCGTCGGATCGGCCAGAATCTTGCGGTATTCCTCCGGGTGGCGGGCGAAGAGGACGGCCGCGTTGGCGAGCAGCTTCGTCGTGGTCTCGTTGCCGGCGGCGCCGAGCAGCGTGCAGAAGCCGATGATCTCCCCGTCGCTGAGCCGCGTCGTCCCGCCGTCGGTCTCGACCTCCGCCTCGAAGAGACCGCACATGAGCCCGTCGTTCGGGCGCCGGCGAAGCTCGCCGATGAGATCGTACCAGTAGCGCATCTGGTGCAGCGACGCCTCGAGCGCGCGCGCGGGGATCGCGGGCGTGTCGGGGTCGCGCTCGAGGGCAACGTCCGTCCACTCGCGCAGCTGGCGGCGGTCCGCGTCGGGTACGCCGAGCAGCGTGAAGATGACCTCCATCGGCAGCGGTGTCGAGAAGTCCTTCACGAAGTCGCCACCGCCCTCGGCCACCAGCGGCTCCAGCAGCCGGATGGCAGTGGCGCGGACGAACGGCTCGAGGCTCTCCACCCGGCGCGGCGTGAAGGCGCGGCTCACGAGCTTCCGGAGCCGATCGTGGCGCGGCGGGTCGAGGGAGATCATCATCGGCGTGGCCTCGAGCATCTTCGGGTCCAGCCGCTCGAGGACGACGCCTTCCGCCGAGCTGTAGGTCGCCCAGTCGACGAGCGATGGCAGCACGTCGCGGAAGCGCGACAAGGCCCAGAACTCGAGCTGCTCGTTGCGATGGAGCGGCTCGTGGTCGCGGAGCCAGCGGTAGATCGGGTACGGATTTTCCTGGAACTCGTACGAGAAGGGGTTCAGCTCCACACCGCCTACGGAGATATCCGGATGAGCTCGGCGCGGCAATCTCCCCTCGGACCTCACCGCCCCTCCCACAGCCGCTCCACGCGCTGCCGCATCCGCATGAGGAGATCGAGGGTGTCCTTCGACTCCGGTGACTCCGCGTACGACGTCCACTGCGGCGACGTCGCGAACGGATCCGTCAGGTCGAGCCGCCGCTGCGTGACCTGGTCGCACACCCACTGCCAATCCGCCGTCGCGGCGCCCCCGCGCGCGGCCAGCTCGCGGATCGCCTCACCCCGGAGCCGCGCGCGGCAGGAGCTCGGTGGACGCTTGACCGCGTCGTCGATGCCCTCGACGCCGGCGATGTGGTGGGCCAGCACGCCGGCACGGTCGAGCGCGCCGAAGATGCCGCTGTCGCCGAGCTGGCTGAACCGTACGTCGATCTCGAAGAGCTCCTGCCGCAGCTCGAGGAACGGCGCGAAGCCGTCCCACAGGAGCCCGTGCTTGCGGAGCGTCGGCGTGAGCGCCTCGATCACGTCCGGGATGGGGCTCGTCCGCCCGATGAGCTTCTCCGGGCGGATCTTGCCCTTGTGCTCGACCTTCGCCAGGGCGGCCATCACCTGCATCGCGATCAACGTCCAGTGCGGTAGCGAGTCCCACGCGAGCCCTCGCCGCGCGGCGCGGTCGCGGAACAGCGGGAGCTTGATCGCCCAGTCGAGCACGGACGACACCGACGCGGGCGCACCTTCGAGGCGCTCGAGGGCCGCTCGCCAGCGGCGGCAGACGTCGCCGGCCCACGGCGGCATGAAGGCGTCGTCCACGTGGCGCTCGGCCTCGTCCAGATAATGGTGCTGATCTCGCACACCGAGGTGGCCAAGCGGTACCACCTCGAGATCGCGAGCGACGTGATCCGCCTCCAGCGGTGTCGCCTGAGCGGGGTCTACGCCGGGCGGCGCGACCGGGTGGCCCGGCATCTCGAGCTCGGGCCGAGCGACGACCTCATCATCCTGAACCGTATTCGCAAGGTGCGCACCGAAGGCGCCCCCGACGACGCGCCGTGGATCCCCGCGCTCGCCGAAACCGCGTACTTCGCCGAGGCACGCCTGCCGTCCTTCTTCTACGACGACCTCCACACCGGCGGCCGTGCCGTCGAGTCGATCAGCGACTACATGAAGCTCCACGGCATCGAAGTGGTGAACAGCGAGTACCGGATCCGGATCTCGCCGCTGACCGAGCCCTTCCACGCGCCGTGGGCGAAGCTCTCCGGCGGCGTCGACGTCGAGCACGTGAAGGCGCTCCGCTTCCTGCGCTTCGAGAGCGTCACGCACTGCCACCTCGGACCGCTCGAGTTCAGCATCGCGTACCTGAAGGAGGGGTTCTTCGCGATTTCGGCGACGGATCTCACCGTCGACATCCGTCCCGACGAGCTCGCTCAGGCGCGCGGCCGTTCGGACCGCGTGTCGGAGCTCCCGATCCGCCGGCGTTCCTAGCGCGTCCATACACGCGTCCCTAGCGCGGGCTCGAACGCGGCAGAGTTCGCCTTCCGCGTCGAGGCGGTCGCCCTGGCTCCCGGCGCCCTCGGCGTACAGCCCCAGGCCGAAGCCGAGATGGTCCTCGTACCGGACGCACAGCGCCAGGGCGGCGTCCTGCGGCTACCCGGAGCCGCCGAGGTGAAGCTCACGCGGGCTCGCTTCGAGCTCCTTCGCATGCTCGTCGAGGAGCCGTCGAAGGCGACGTCGAGCGAGCTCTGTCGCCGGCTCGGCTTCGCGAGCGGCTCCGGGAAGACGGCGTTGAAGCGGCGGAGCGTGCGGCTCGCGAAGCTGGTGCACGATCTGAACGCGAGCCTGCGCGCCGTCCCCGGGCTGCAGGCCGGACGGCTCGTGCGCTTCCGGAAGAAGCAGCGACGGTACGCGCTGACCGGGGCCCGCGCCACCGTCGTCCGCGCCGCGCGGCGCTGAGCGGTCGCGGCTACTGCAGCTGCACCGTGCCCTGCAAGACAGCCGCGCCCGGCCCCGGCAGATCGGCCGCGGAGTCGACGAGCGTGTTGAAGGTCGGCGGGATGCAGAAGATGCTGACCAGCGTCTGCGGCTGCGCCGCACCGCCGGTAGTCTGTGAACCCGCGGGCGAGCCCGTCTCGACGATGGTCCGCGCCACGTCGTTGCTGGTGAAGGCGCCCGACGTCCGCTGCCCGCAGCTCGTGAAGCCGGTTGCCGCCGCGCAGTCGGCGTTGCCGTTGGCGGGGTTGCACGCGATCGGGAGACAGTGCTGTCCGGCGGGGCAGTTTCCATCGCCCGTGCAGTTGGCGCCGGTTGCCGCGCCGTCGCACTTCCGGGCGAAGCTGTTGAGCGTCTTGTTCTTGCAGAAGCCGCAGAAGACGTTCACCTGATCCGCCGTGTCGACGGCCGTCTGGGTGATCGTCCCCGTATCGAGCTTGAAGGCGATGGACAGCGTGCCGATGCCGAGCGACGTCGCCGGCGGGCAGTCGTGACTCGTCGGGAAGTCGCCGTCGACAGGCGACGCGCCGGGGGTGCAGGTGAGGCCGTTGTTCGGGCCGCCGTCGCAGGTGTTCGTCGTCGGGTCGCAGATCGGACAGGGCTGGATGAACGTCCGGCAGTGCGCACCCGCACCGGGGCAGTCCGCGGCGGTGATGCAGCCCTTGCCGTCGTTCGTCCCACCTACGCAGGCGGCGCTCTCGCACGTTGCACCCACGTTGCAGTCGCCGTCGGAGCAGCATGGCCCGCCGTTGTCGGTGCAGCGGCCCGTGTCGTTGACGCAGGTGCCGCCGCCCGGGCACGCCGTCGTCGTCCCGCACGCGCCGCCGCCCGTGCAGTTCGCGCCGGGCGCCGTCCCGCCGGAGCAGCGCATGGGCATGAGGTCGCCGGCGAGGAAGAGCGCCGAGCCGAGCGGCAGGTTGAAGCTCGTCGTCGTGCCGGCGGCACAGTCGCCGGTCCCGGCGCCGTTCGCGGCGACGGTGTTGATGACGCAGGTGCTCGTGGCCGCCCCGCTGTGCGACCCGTTCGGGACCGGCAGGGGCGGCCCGAAGAGGCACCCGGCGTTCGAACAGGTGAGGAACTTGCAGGCGCCGCCGGGGCAATCGGCGTTCGAGGCGCAGGCATTGTGGTGGTTCGTGCCGCCGGAGCACCGGTTCCCCCCGGTGTCGGCGGGCGTCGTGCCGCTCAGCGTGAGGGCTGTCCCGTTGCACGACACGTTGGTGACCGTCGTCCCGAGGTCGGGGATGGTCGACGGGAGCGGGGTGCTCACACCGGCGCCGCCGAAGTAGAGGCCGCCGCAGGCGAGCGGGAAGAAGCCTGGATTCCCGTCCGCGTCGAGATGGCCGCAGCTGCCCGTCCCCACGCCGGTCGTGAACGACTGCCGCGTCGGCGTCCCGCCGGTGCAGGTGCACGTGGCGGGTGCGGTACTGCTCGTCGTGCTCGTCGTCGACGTGGTGGTCGCGATCGTGATCGGGATGGTGATCGGAAGGGTCGGAACCGTGGGCACCGGCTGGGCGGAGGCGCCTGCGGCGAGGAGGACGACCGGCAGGACTCGCATTATCGCCATGGCGATGACAATTTTTTGCCGTGCGCGTGGCCGTTCGCAATCCCGCCGCGACGCGCGCGTTAGTCACTCCGATCGGGGAGCGCGAACGCGCTCATCACGTAATACCTGGAGAGCTGGCGGCCTCTCTAGCTCGATGCGCAGCGCGTCAGCGGTACCGACTGGGGGTGAGCACCGGGCGGAGGCCCGGTGCTCACCGAAACGGAGGATCACACCAGCCGGAAGTGAATCTGGCTGCCGACGAGCACCGAGTCGTTCACGGCTCGATGCCCGCCGGGGGCGCTCTGGGAAAGGAGGGCCGCAGCAGCCAGCCGTCGAGGGGTCACGGGACCCCTCACCTGTTCTCTGTCGGCTCAGATCGCATCACCGTTTCGCTCCCCCGTCCGGATGCGAATCACCTCGTCGACGGGCGAAACGAAGATCTTGCCGTCGCCGATCCGCCCCGTCCGTGCGGCGCTCGTGATCGCTTCCACGATCGCCGCCGCATCGTCGTCGGCGATCAACACCTCGATCTTCACCTTCGGCAGGAAATCGACGACGTACTCGGCACCGCGGTACAGCTCCGTGTGGCCCTTCTGCCGTCCGAATCCCTTCACCTCCTCGACGGTCATGCCGGCGACTCCCGCGCGCGAGAGGACGTCCTTCACCTCGTCCAGCTTGAACGGCTTGATGATCGCTTCGATCCTTTTCATTGCGTTCCTCTCGGCCTCATCGACGATGGCCTTTCGCGTTTGCTGAGCAACGCAGGTGCCAGTACAACCATAGGCGTAAGCCGATGTAGACGAAGGTTGGACGCCCGACCGAATCGCGCGGCGGAACGAGCCGTGTCGCAGACCGCCGGCTGCTCAACTGCGCGGCGCTGCGTGCTCGTTGGGCAGCTCTGCAGATCGAGGAGGAGCAGATCGCACGGCGTTCGCGCGATTGCCGGTCCGACGTCCGCCGCCATCTCGACCTCACCGACGACGCTCACCTCGGGATGGAGCTTCAAGAGCGACTTGAGGCCCTCCCGGAAGAGCGCATGGTCGTCGGCGATGATGATCCGGAGCATCAGACTCCGGGAAGGTCGATCTCGAGGTGCGCCCCGGCCTGCTCCGCGTCGCCGAGCCGCACCTCGCCCCCGACCTCGGCCGCACGGGACGAGATCGACCACGGCGGCGCGGAGCCCGCCGGGAAGCCGACGCCGTCGTCCGTGATCGTGATGTGGACCTTCGCGCCGTTCGCGTCGGCGGTGATGGCGGCGGAGCGCGCGTGCGCGTGACGGCCGACGTTCCGTGCGCCCTCGAGCATGATCTGCAGGACGTGCTCGACGAGCGGCAGCCGGCCGTCGAAGTGCACGCGGACCGCGAACCGGGCGTCGGCGTCGAGTGTCTCCGGAGGGCCGGGCATGTCCCGGTCGGTCAGGGAACGCACGTAGCTCCGGATCTGGTCGTGCTCGCGATTGACGCCGGCCTGGAGCTCGGTGAGCTCCGCGAATACTTCCGCGGTCTCGCCGCGGCGGAGCAGCTCGCGGCAGGTCCCGAGGCGCAGGTTGACGCCGGCGAGCGCCTGCACGTAGCCGTCGTGCAGCGACCGGGCGATCCGCTCGCGCTCGGCCGCGGCCTCGAGGTCGCGGACGCGCGATTCGAGCGTCAAACGCTGCTCGCCGAGGTACCCGACGAGGTACCCGGTGATGGCGAGATACACGGGGCGCATCGTGTAGAGATTGGCGCCGTCGGGGCGCGACACGAGGATGAGGCTCAGATACAGCGCGACGCTCGCCGCCGTCACGGCGAGCGCCCGCGGCAGCCCGCCGCGGAATCCGGCGGCGAGCACCGCGAAGGCGAAGAACACGTAGGAGGGGCTGCTGTTCGCGCCCTCCGTGACGAGCGCGATGCAGCCGCCGAAGAGGACGTCGCACCAGGTCGAGGCGGTCGCGGTGCGCGCCGGAGCGGCCAGCCCGCGGCTGACGATCAGGTACACCGTCGCGCTGTAGGCGAGGTACGCCAGCATCACCGCGAACGCGTGCGGATCGAGCGTGAACGGTCCGCCGGTGAGCGGCAGCCACCGCGTGAGCGTCGGCGGCGTGGGATCGACGTACACCGCGACGAAGCCGGCGACGGAGAGGATCATCCGGCAGCGTGCGATGTGGCGCTCGATCTCGATCTCGGGACTCTGTCGCATCACGTCCGGAAGCAACTCGTGTGCCCGCGAGGATGAACCGAGAATGCCCATTGGACAGGCAACCGCCCAGGCCCGGCTGCCCGGATGGCAGGCAGCGCGGCTCAGCCAGGCGGCACACCGCGCGCACCGGCGCTCAGTCGTCGATCGCCTGGTTAGCAGTTGATCATGGCCGCCTCGTTTCGCGAATCGGGCGGATCGGTCGCACTTCGTGGCGACCTCGGTGAAGGATTGCCTCGACGGAAAAGAGGCATATGGTCGTGGCCTCATGCCCGCACCCGCCCGCCCGGTCATCGAAACGCGCTACGGTCAGATGTTTCCCGTTCTGGAGCCCGCGGAGGTCGACCGCCTGCACCGCTTCGGCGAGCGTCGCGCCTACCGCGCGGGCGAGCGACTGGTCACGACGGGCGAGGTCAGCCCCGGGATGTTCGTCGTCCTGAGGGGCGAGGTCGCGATCACGCAGCACAACCCGCTCGGACGCGAGGAGGCGATCGTCACGCACGGTCCGGGCTCGTTCATGGGCGAGCTGACCCAGCTGTCCGGCCGGCCGTCGCTGGTGGACGCGCAGGCCCTGAAAGACGTCGAGACGATCGTCATTCCGCCGGCCAAGCTGCGCGAGGTCCTGGTGGCCGAAGCCGAGCTCGGGGAGCGCATCATGCGCGCGCTCATCCTCCGTCGCGTCGGCCTCATCGAGAGCGGGCTCGCGGGGCCGCTGATCGTCGGCCACGCCGGCGACGGCAACGTGCTCCGGCTGGCGGGCTTCCTGGCCCGCAACGGGCATCCCCACCATACGCTCGACCCCGATCAGGATTCTTGCGCGCGGACGCTCGTCGAGCGCTTCAGCGTCGACGCGTCGACCCTGCCGATCGTGCTCTGCCCGAACGGGCAGATGCTGCGGAACCCCACCGAGCCGGACCTCGCCCGCTGCCTCGGCCTCGTGCGGGCGGTCGATCCGAGCAAGGTCTACGACGTGGCGATCATCGGCGCCGGCCCGGCGGGTCTCGCGGCGGCGGTGTACGCGGCGTCCGAGGGGCTCGCGGTGATGGTGCTCGACTGCCGCGCGTTCGGCGGCCAGGCCGGGGCGTCGGCGCGGATCGAGAATTACATGGGCTTTCCAACGGGCATCGCCGGGATGGCGCTCATGGCGCGGGCGTACACGCAGGCGGAGAAGTTCGGCGCCGAGATGGCGATCCCGGACGAGGTCGTGCGCCTGCGATGCCTGCCACCGGGCGACGGCGCGCGCTTCGAGCTCGGGCTCGCGACCGACGAGCGGGTCAAGACGCGCGCCGTCGTGATCGCGAGCGGCGCTCAATACCGTCGCCTCGATGTGCCGAATCTCGCGGACTTCGAAGCCGCGTCCGTCCACTACTGGGCCTCGCCGCTCGAGGCGAAGCTCTGCACGGGGCAGGAGGTCGCGCTCGTGGGTGCCGGCAACTCGGCGGGACAGGCGATCGTGTATCTCGCCGGCCAGGTCGCGAAGGTGTGGGTCCTGGTCCGCGGGCCGAATCTCCAGGCGAGCATGTCGCGCTACCTCGTCGACCGGATCGGTGCCCTGCCCAACGTCGAGGTGCTGACGGGCACCGAGGTCACCGCCCTCGAAGGACGGGGGGGTACGCTGCAGGCCGTCCGCTGCCGCCAGCCGTCGGGCGAGGAGACGCGGCGCCCCATTCGGCACCTCTTTCTCTTCATCGGCGCCGATCCGAATACCCGGTGGCTGTCCGCGTCCGACGTCGCGCTCGACGACAAGGGCTTCGTGCGCACGGGCGGCGAGCTCGGGAACGGTCACCGGCCGCTCGAGACGAGCCGCCCCGGCATCTTCGCGATCGGTGACGTGCGCGCCGGGTCGGTGAAGCGCGTCGCGGCCGCCGTCGGCGAGGGCGCGCAGGTGGTGGCGGCGCTGCATGCGTATCTCGCCGCCGACCCGAGGAGGTCTCATGGCTGAGGACTGCGCCCACACGGCCGGCGTCCGCAAAGTCGTGCCGAGCGCGCTCGGCTGCGAGGAGTGCCTGAAGACGGGTTCGAGCTGGGTCCATCTCCGGCTCTGCCGGACGTGCGGGCACGTCGGCTGCTGCGACAGCTCGCCGAACCGTCACGCCACCCACCACTTCCACGCCACGCACCACCCGATCATCGAGGGGTACGACCCGCCCGAGGGCTGGGCATGGTGCTACGTCGACGAGGTGACGCTCGACCTCGGCGACGACGTGACGCCGCAGCGCGGCCCGATCCCGCGCTACGTCTGAACGAGAAGATCCGCACCTGGACCACGGTCACCAGCTCTCGCGAAACGGCCTGAGCTCCACGTTGAATGACCAGGCGGAGCGGTCCTGGTGCGCGACGTGCCACACTTCCTCGGCGATCGCCGCGGGCTTGATGAAGAACTCGTCCGGCGCCTTCGAGAACATCCGGCGCGTCCATTCGAGGTCGATGACGGCGTCGATCATCACGTACGCGACGTGCACGCCCTTCGGCCCGACCTCGCGGGCGATCGATTCCGCGAGGATCCGCTGCGCGGCCTTGGTCGGCGCAAAGCCCGCGAAGGTGGCCTTGCCGCGCACCGCCGAGGTGTTGCCGGTGGTGATGATGGCGCCCTCGCCCGCGTCGACCATGGCCGGAGCGAGGCGTCGCGCCAGATGCAGCAGCGCCATCGTGTTCACCTGGAAGTTTCGGTTCAGGACCTCGGGATCGATGTCCAGGAAGTTTCCGAACGCGCCGCCCACGGCGTTGTGGACGAGGACCCTGGGCACGCCGAGATCGGCGCGGACGGCCCCGAGCGTCCGGTCGAGCTCCGCCTCGTCGGTGACGTCGCACGGGTAGCCGCGCGCACGCTCGATCTCCCGCTCGAGCGAGGCGAGCCGCTCGCGGGTCCGCGCCAGCATCGCGACCGCATAGCCGCCGCGCGAGAAGCGGCGCGCGATGGCGGCGCCCGTGCCGGGTCCCACCCCGGTGACGACGGCGACAGGATTCGACATGGCGGCGCCTCCTGTTCTCAGAACTTCTCTTTGAAGGGCCTCACGTCGAGCTCGTGCGTCCAGGCGCTCCGGTCCTGGTGCGCGAGGAACCAGAACGCATCGGCGATCGCCGAGGGCTTCAGCAGATCTTCGTCCTTCGCCTGCGGGAGGAACTGGCGGAGCAGCGGCATGTCGATGCCGCCATCCACGTTGACGTAGCCGACGTGAATCCCCTGCGGATGGAGGTCGCGCGCCAGCACCTGCGCCAGCCCGCGCACCGCGAACTTGGCCGGCCCGAACGCCGCGGAGTTGGGCCACGGCCGGACGCCCGCGGTGGCGCCGGTGATGAGGATCGCGCCGCTGCCGCGCGACAACATCTCGGGCACGACCTGTCGCGCCCACAAGAAGGCGCCGAACGCGTGCAGCCGCCAGGTGTCCTCGAAGACGTCCGGCGTGGTCTCGAGCAGTCGGCCGATCGGCCGCCGGCCGCCGTTGTAGACGAGGACGTCGATCGGACCGAGCTCGCCCCGGATGCGCTCGTGCGCCGCCACGATCTGCGCTTCGACCGTCGCGTCGCTCTGGATCGGAACGGCGACGCCGCCGCCGGCGCGGATCTCCCCGGCGACCTTCTCGATGACGTCGGCGCTGCGGGCGACGAGCGCCACGCGGTAGCCTGCGGCGAATCGCCGGGCGAGCGCGGCGCCGAGTCCTTCGCCGACGCCGACGACGACCGTCACGCCTTTCGCGCGCTCAGCGGCCATGTCGGCATCCGATGGCCGGCATCTTTCGCCGAGTCAAGGGGGTCTCGGAACGGTGAGGGTCTCGCGACCGATCGCGCACGAGATCCAGGGCCTGGTGGAGGGTGTTGTCCGGGCAAATCAAGAGTTCCGCGCCCGCGTCCGTGAGTATGGTCGCCGACGCGAGGAGAAGTTGTCCCGCTTCATCCCACTGATTCAGATCGACATATCGCATGTAGTCGGCAAGGGGATACGTGTGCATCGTGACCTGCGGGTGATCGTGCGGACCGAGGAAGGTCGCACCCTCCACACATATCGTGCGGTAGCAGAGGGCGGCGCCTTCGGCGCTGATGCCGACGATTCCCACGTGTTTTGAGCGCGGGACACCCGTCGTCACGTTCGGTCTTCCTCGGATATTCGCCTCAGCTGCTCGGCAATTTCCGGCGGCAAGGCGTGCACTGGCTCGCGACGCCCGACAGCGTAGCACGGGCGCCGCCCGAGACGTCTACGTTCCCCGGGGGGTGAGCACGACCCGAAACCGCGCCTCGCCGCTCATCATCCGCTCGTACGCGTCGGCCGCACGCTCGAGCGGGAAAACCTCGGTCATGGGCCGCACTCCCGCGAGCGCGCTGAAGGCGAGCGTATCCTGCGAATCGATGGACGTCCCGGACGGCCATCCGACGATCGACCGCCGCCCTCCGATGAGCGGAAGCACCGGAACCTCGAGCGGCTCCTGGGGCGCACCGAGGACGACGAGCTTCCCGTCGATCGCGAGACCGCCGATGACCGCACTCATCGCCTTCCCGTTCGTTACGGTCGCGATGATGACGTCGGCACCACCGAGCTTCGCGAGCTCCGCGGCGGGATCCTGCGCCCGACTGTCGATGTAGTGCGAGGCGCCGAGCTTCCGCGCGAGTGCCTCCTTGTCCGAGCCGCGCGCGATCGCAACGGTCCTGAATCCCATCTTCGCCGCAAACTGGATGCCGAGATGGCCGAGGCCACCGATGCCGAGCACGGCAACCGTGGCGCCGGGCCGCGCACCGCTGTTCCGAAGCGCGTTGAAGGTGGTGATCCCCGCGCACATGAGCGGCGCCGCATCGACCGCGGGTATCCCGTCCGGGATCAGCGCGAGGGCGGTGGCGGGAACCGTCACGCAGTCCGCGTACCCGCCGTCGTACGTGATCCCCGGCACCTGGGCTGCTATCTGGCAGGTCACGAAATCGCCGCGACGGCACGAATCGCAGTACCCGCAGTGTCCCCCGTGCCAGCCGACGCCGACCCGCTGGCCCACCTTCCATCCCGCGACGCCCGTGCCGAGCGCGTCGATCGTCCCTGCGATCTCGTGTCCCGGGACGCGGGGATACCGAATGCCCGGCCACAATCCCTGCTTCGTGAAGGAATCGCTGTGGCAGATCCCGCAAGCCTCCACCTTGACGCGGACGAATCCGGTGCCCGGGTCCGGATTTTCGCGTTCGACGAGCTCGAAGCGGCCATTCGGCTGAGCGACCTGCACCGCGCGCATCGTCGCCCTCAGTGGCAGTAAGTCTCGTCGCCGAATTTCCAGCAGAGCCGGGCGTCCGTGCCGACGTTCTGGAGCTCGAGGCGGAGCGGGCCGGCGACGCGGTCCTCGTCGAGCAGGTCGGTCCCACCGGAGAACGGCTGGGCGCGGACCGTCCCGACGTAGCTCGGCTCGGACGCCACCTGCGTTCCGATGGCCAGCTGACGGCCGGCGAGCTCGCATTCGATCTGGGTTCCGAACCAGCGACACGACGCCCAGGCACGAGGCGATGCGCTCAGCAGACCGAGCGCCACGAGACTGCAGAGGAATCGTTTCATGGTCGCCGCCAGGTGCACGATTCACGCCGTCGCTCCGGCGCGAAGCGCGGCGCCGCCGGGCGCACCCGCCTGCCGAACGATCGGCACCGTGCCGACGCGCCGGCATGCACGGCATACCCGCGTTCACGTTCCGGTAACACGGGCGCGCCCGCACACTCGCGCGCGCACGCGGGGACCCTGGCGTCGCCGGTGAAGGCCCGCTACATAAGCGAGCAGTCCGGGCATGCCGTCGGGGACAGACCTTGGGGCCGTAGTGAGCGAGGCGCGTGGCGATCACCGCGCGTGCGCGCCCGATAACCTCCAGCGGATCCTGCTCGACGTCTCGCACGCCACCGCGTCTCATCGGGACCTGCAGAGCCTCCTCGACGAGCTCGCGGGGCTCCTCCGTCGGGTCGCCCGCTTCGACCGGCTCGCCATCGTGCTGCACGATCCCGAACGCGACGTCATGCGGCTCCACACGATCGTCTCAATAGGACCCACCTATCTCACCACGCTCGAGCTGCCCGTCGCCGACTCGCCCGCGGGCCTCGTGTGGCAGACGCAACGGCCGTTCGTCGTGCCGCGCATCGACGAGGAGCCAGGCTTTAGCGAGGTCACGCGGATCCTCAAGGCCGAGGGCATGCGGTCGTTCTGCGTCCTCCCGCTCACGACCCCGCTCCGCCGTCTCGGCGGCCTCAGCTTCGCGAGCCAGGACGAAGACGCCTTCTCCGACGCCGACGTCGAGATCCTGCACGAGCTCACGAGCCAGGTAGCGCTGGCCGTCGACAACACGCTCCACCACGAGGCGGCCGAGCAGGCGCAGCACCAGCTCGCGTGGAAGCGCGACCGCCTCCAGCTGTTGCTCGACGTCAACAATGCGCTCGTCTCGAACCTCGACCGGCGCGCGCTCTTCAGCGCGATCTCGGCCTGTCTCCGGCGCGTCGTCTCCCACGATTACACGAGCCTCGCCGTGTACGACGCCGAGCGGAAAGCCTTCGACATGTGGGCAATCGAGTTCGAGGGCAAGGGGCTCATCAAGGAGCACATGCTCGTCCCCGTCGCCGGGTCGCCGGCGGGGGTGGCCTTCACGACCGGGGAGCCGAGACGGTTCGAGCGCGCAGATCTCGTGGCGTTCGAGTCGGAGGTCGGGGCGGCGCTGCTCGCCGAAGGCATCCAGTCGATGTGCACCGTGCCGCTCACGGTACACGACCGCCGCCTCGGAACGCTCAGCATCGGCCGCCTCGGCACCGAGCCGTTCACCGCCTGCGACTCGGAGCTCCTCGCGTCGGTCGCGAGCCAGGTCGCGTTCTCGGTCGAGAACTCGCTCGCCTTCCAGGAGATCGCCGAGCTGAAGGACAAGCTGGCGGCCGAGAAGGTCTATCTCGAGGACGAGATCCGCACCGAGTACAACTTCGAGGAGGTCATCGGCCAGTCGCCGGCGCTGAAGCGGGTGCTGCACCAGGTGGAGACCGTCGCACCCACCGACTCCGCCGTGCTCGTCTGCGGCGAGACGGGCACCGGCAAGGAGCTGATCGCGCGGGCGATCCACGATCTCAGCCGGCGTCGTCAGCGAACGCTCGTCAAGGTAAACTGTGCCGCCATCCCGACGGGCCTCCTCGAGAGTGAGCTCTTCGGCCACGAGCGCGGCGCCTTCACGGGCGCCATCGCGCAGCGGATCGGACGCTTCGAGCTGGCGGACGGCGGGACGCTCTTCCTCGACGAGGTCGGCGACATCCCGCTCGAGCTCCAGCCGAAGCTCCTCCGCGTCCTCCAGGAGCAGGAATTCGAGCGGCTCGGCAGCACGCGGACGAGGCGCGTCCACGTGCGCGTCGTCGCGGCGACGAATCGCAACCTCGACGAGATGGTCGCGGCGGGGACATTCCGGAACGACCTCTACTATCGCCTGAACGTCTTCCCGATCACGCTGCCGCCGCTGCGGGAGCGGCCGGAGGACATCCCCCCGCTCGTCCGCTACTTCGTGCAGAAATTCGCGCGCCGGATGAACAAGCGGGTCGAGACCGTCCCCGCCGACGCGATGGCAGCGCTCGCGCAGTACGCCTGGCCCGGAAACGTGCGCGAGCTGGAGAACGCCGTCGAACGGGCCGTCATCCTGACGAGCGGGTCCGCCCTTCGCGTGCCGCTATCGGAGTTCCGCGCCCGCCCGGCTGCGCTCACCGGCGTCGCCACGCTCGAGGCGACCGAGCGGCAGGCCATTCTCCGTGCGTTGCACGACACGAACTGGGTCCTCGGCGGTCCGCACGGGGCTGCGACGCGTCTCGGTCTCAAGCGGACGACCCTCCAGTCGCGCATCCGGAAGCTCGGCATCCAGCGCTCCACGGCGTGACGCGGCAGCCCCGGCCGACCGCCGGCACGGCGCTTGCGTCGGTATCCGACCGGCGCAGCGCATGTTGCGGATCACGATCACCAACCGCCCCGAGGGCGTGACACTCGCACTCGAGGGGCGGCTCGCCGGCCCGTGGGTGCACGAGCTCGCCGGCTGCTGGAAGACCATCGGGAACGCCAGCGCGATCTGCGTCCAGCTCGACGCGGTCACCTTCATCGATGCCGCCGGCAAGGCGCTCCTCCGGACGATGCACGACGAGGGAGCCGTCCTCGCGGCGTCAGGCTGCATGACCCGGGCGATCCTCGAGGAGATTGGGCACTAGCGCGGCGCCGAACCATCGGCACGAGTGCCGAATACTCGGCGCGACGTCACCCCGTGCCGCCCCCGCACCGCCCCGATTCGGCGGCACGGTAGTTGCCCCGACATCGGGCCATGCATGTTTCCGATTCGGATCTCGCGCCCGACACCGTTTTGCCCGCGCAGCTCGTCGACGCGCCTCTCGGCGGCGCCCGGATTCAGCCCGAAAAGCGCCTGCAGGTGGCCGTCCTGGCAGACGCGGTCGTGAGCTTCCGCCGGTGGGCGGACGTCGACGAGCCACGAGCCCGGCGCCTCTTCGCGGAGGTTGAAGCCTGGTTCGCGTCGGACGACGCCGCCGGTCCCTTCGCGTTCGTCACCATCTGCTATTCGCTCGGCTTCGACCCGGCATACATCCGGCGCGGCCTGCGGCGCTCGCATGCGCCAGTAGTGTCCGTGAGGGCCGTCCGACGCGACGCGACCGGAACGCGGCATCGCGTGGTGCTCCCTCGGCTCGGCAGAGTCGCGTAGCTCGCAAGGAAGGGGGACGCATGAGCAGAGTGACCGTCGGTCGGGAGCGCGTAGAGCTCTACTACAAGGATTGGGGAACGGGGCAGCCCGTCGTCTTCAGCCACGGCTGGCCGCTCACGGCCGACGCATGGGAGGACCAGATGGTCTTCCTCGCGGCGCGCGGCTACCGCTGCATCGCGCACGACCGTCGCGGCCACGGCCGCTCGAGCCAGCCATGGAGCGGTCACGACATGGATACCTACGCCGACGACCTCGCGGCGCTCGTCGAGGCCCTCGACCTGAAGGACGCTATCCACGTCGGCCACTCGACCGGCGGCGGCGAGGTCGCGCGCTACATCGGCCGCCACGGCACGACGCGCGTCGCGCGGGCCGTGCTGATCGGCGCCGTGACGCCGCTCATGCTGAGAACTGCCGCGAATCCCGGCGGCTTGCCGATGGAGGCGTTCGACCAGATCCGCGCCAACGTGCTCGCCGACCGTGCGCAGTCCTTCAAGGACCTGACGGTGCCCTTCTACGGCGCGGACCGGCCGGGGGCGAAGGTCTCGCAAGGGCTGCGCGACTCCTTCTGGCGCCAGGGCATGCAGGCCGGCTTCAACGCGGCCCTCGACTGCATCAAGGCCTTCTCGGAGACGGACTTCACCGAGGACCTGAAGAAGATCGACGTGCCGACGCTCGTCATCCACGGCGACGACGACCAGATCGTGCCGATCGGTGCGTCGGCCCTGCGCGCCGCCAAGCTGATCAAGAATGCGCGTCTCGAGGTCTACAAGGGCGCGCCGCACGGCCTCTGCTCGACGCACAAGGACCGGGTCAACGCCGACCTCCTCGCATTCATTCGCTCGTGACCTCTATGTCGCGATGCGCAGCCCTGGCGGCCGTGCTCGTCGTCGCCGCGTGCAGGTCGTCGCCGCCGCCGGCGCCGCCCCCGCCCAAGGTGAAGGTCGTCCAGCCGGTGGTGAAGGAGATCACCGAGTGGGACGAGTACACGGCGCGTCTCGACGCCGTCGAATCGGTCGAGGTCCGGCCGCGCGTCAGCGGCTATCTGCAGTCGATCCACTTCCAGGACGGCGCGCTCGTCAAGAAAGGCGACCTGCTCTTTCGGATCGACCCGCGTCCCTACGACGCCGCGCTCCACCGCGCCGAGGCGGACCTCGAGCTCGCGAAGTCGCGGCAGGCGCTCGCGAAGAAGAACTTCGCGCGCGCCGCGGACCTGCTGAAGAGCCACGCGATCTCGCAGGAGGAGTCCGACATCCGCGAGTCGAACCTCCGCCAGGCGGAGGCATCGGTCGAGGAAGCGCAGGCGGCGGTGGATGCCGCGCGGCTCGACGTCGAGTTCACCCGTGTGTCGGCGCCGGTTGCAGGGCGGGTCGGGCGGAAGCTCGTCACGGAAGGCAACCTCATCAACGGCGGCGTCGGGACGCAGGGCACGCTGCTCACGACGATCGTCTCGCTCGACCCGATCTACGCGTACTTCGAGGCCGACGAGGGCTCGCTCCTCAAGTACAGCCGCCTCGCAGCCACGGGGCAACGGCCAAGCTCGCGCGACTACAAGAACCCGGTGCACGTGGCGCTCGCCGACGAGGAGGACTTTCCGCACGAAGGCGCCATGGACTTCGTCGACAACCAGGTCGATCGCGGCACCGGTACGATCGTCGGCCGCGCGCTCCTGCCGAATCCCGACCTGAGCCTCATCCCCGGGCTCTTCGCCCGCCTGCGGCTGCCGGGCAGCGGCCAGTATCAGGCAACCCTCCTTCCCGACGAGGCGATCAGCAGCGACCAGTCGCAGAAGTTCGTGTACGTGGTCGACGGCGACAGCAAGGCCCAGTACCGCACGGTGAAGATCGGGCCGCTGGTCGACGGGCTGCGGGTGATCCGCGAGGGCGTCACACCGGAGGAGTGGGTCGTCGTGGCCGGTCTCCAGCGGACGCGGCCCGGGTTCCAGGTCGACGCGCAGCGATGAACATCTCGCGGTTCTTCATCGACCGGCCGATCTTCGCCGCCGTTCTCTCGATCGTCACGCTCATCCTCGGCGGCATCGCCTACCAGTCGCTCCCCGTCGCCCAGTACCCCGAGGTCGTGCCGCCGACGATCGTCGTGCAGGCGTCCTACCCCGGCGCGCCGCCGGAGGTGATCGCCGACACGGTCGCGACGCCCATCGAGCAGGAGGTCAACGGCGTCGAGGACATGCTCTACATGTCGTCGCAGAGCACGACCGACGGCCAGATGACGCTCACGATCACGTTCCGGCTCGGCACCGACCTCGACAAGGCGCAGGTGCTGACCCAGAACCGCGTCGCGATCGCCGAGCCGCGCCTCCCCGAGGACGTCCGGCGGGTCGGCGTGACGACGCTCAAGTCGTCCCCCGACCTCCTGATGGTCGTGCACCTCCTCTCGCCCAACAAGCGCTACGACCAGCTCTACATCGGCAACTTCGCGCTCATCCGGGTGCGCGATGCGCTCCGGCGCCTCGAGGGTGTCGGCGACGTCAACCTCTTCGGGCTCCGCGAGTACAGCATGCGCATCTGGCTCGACCCGGGCCGGCTCGCGAGCCGGAACATCGCGACCAGCGACGTCGTCCAGGCCCTGCGCGAACAGAACGTGCAGGTGGCTTCGGGGTCCGTCGGGCAACAGCCCGTGCCCGCCGGGCACGCGTTCCAGCTCCCCGTGACGACGCTTGGTCGGCTGCGCGAGCCCGAGGAGTTCGAGAACGTCATCGTCAAGACGGGCGCGGACGGCCGCATCACGCGCGTGCGCGACGTAGCGCGTATCGAGCTCGCGGCACGCGACTATTCCGTCAACAGCTACCTCGACAACCAGCCGGCGGTGGCGATGGCGATCGCGCAGCTGCCGGGCTCCAACGCGCTGGCGACGGCGGACGCGGTCGAGCGCACGATGGAGGAGATGTCGCGGAGCTTCCCCGAGGGGCTCGCATACAAGATCGTCTACAACCCGACGGTGTTCGTCCGCGAGTCGATCAACGAGGTGATCCACACGCTCTTCGAGGCGGTCGGGCTCGTCGTGATCGTCGTGCTCGTGTTCCTCCAGACGTGGCGCGCGAGCCTGATCCCGCTGCTCGCCATTCCGGTCTCGCTGGTGGGGACC
>WNGI01000816.1_pt1 | contig 24453 bp, 30 predicted proteins | sample 5400621 | NCBI WGS metagenome assembly WNGI01 (sample SAMN13153374, study PRJNA577476) | soil metagenome | isolation source: 20 cm soil or saprolite under Garry oak tree replicate 1 | place: USA:California | collected 2016-06-15 | reverse complement strand
GCTCCGCGTCAGCGCAACAGGCACGGATGCCCTCGAGACCGCGGACGAACCGAAGCCCGCGTTACGCGACCGGGTCGTCGCCGCGGCGCGCGTCCTTGTGGGGCAGTCCAATGGTCATTAGGAATTAAGAGGTCGTCGCGGGGCGGCGCGCCGCTTGGCGCGCCGCCGAGTGCGAACGACTAGAACGCGACCGCGCGCGCGCCGCGACGGAGGCGGCGAGCGCACGCGGGACGATCACCGAGGGACGTGTTCACGACCAACCGGGCACGACCGCGATCAGGCGGTCGCCCCAGGGATCGAAGTCGCGCTCGTCGAGCCCGCCCGCGATGCGGGCGCCCGATTCGCGGAGCGCGGTCTCGCCACAGTGCCACGCGCGGACGCGGGCCGGCGACGAACGGTTCGTGCGGATCTCGTACTGATGCCCGCCGAGCGCGATCCACACCTCACGCTCTACCGACCCGTCCTCGAGCTTGCGCTCTCGGATCAGGCCGTCCGGGGCGGATGCGACGGCGTCCTCCTGCGGCGGCACGTAGAGGCCTTCGATGACGAGCAGTCCGTCGCGAGCGAGCAGGCGACGCACGTTCGCGATCGCCGCCGCGCGAGCGCCGTCCTCGAGTAAGCCCGCGAAGGGATCGTTCGGCGCGACGATGAGGTCGAATTCGCCTTCCTCGGGCAGCCTGTCGAGACCGGCGCCGAGGTCAAGAACGCGCCGCGCCTCGAGCCGCTCCGAGAGCGCCCTCCATTCGGCTGCGTCGTCGCGCAATCGCGTCTCCACGAAGTCGGCGCTTGTTGCGAGCACGCTCGCTCTAGAGCACCGGACGTGCCAGCAGAGGGGTCGCGGCGTAGGCCCGGTAGAGGCGTATGAGCGTGTCGCGCGGCGCCGTCTGGAAGTCGCGACGATCGCTGTCAGACCAGGGCGGCGGTTGCGGCGCGGCGCGAGGGCGGCCGCTCCATTCAGCGAGCGCCCGGACGGCGGGCTTTGCGCTCCCGTCCGCGCGCCAGAGGCCGAAATGCCGCTCATGCGGCGCACGATCGAGCGGCGGCTCGGACCAGATCGCCCGGTCGTAGTCGGCGTAGCACCACACCAAGCCGCCGATGGCCCCTGCCGAGTGAAGACGCGCATACGCACTATCGATGTAGCGCGCGGCCTCATCTTCGGTCAGGAGCGCGGAAGCACGTTCCGCTTCCGGGTCACCGTTCCGCGTCGGCGTGCCGAATTCGGCGAACAGCACGTCCCTGCCGCTCAGCCAACGCGTGATGGCGGCGAGGAATGCGACGAGCTCCGGATCGGTCGGCCCGCGGCACCACGACGCGTAGATCGGGTAGCCATGCATGGAGACGACATCGCAGACCCGCGCCGCCTCGGCCGGTCCGATACGCCGGTCGTCCTCGAGGTCCTCCATGTGCAGGCCCAGCGTGATCCCGCACGAAGCGTCGGCAGATCGGATCGCCCCAGCGATCCGCTCCAGCCAGCGCACTCCATCGTCCGAGGTCGGCGGCACGCAGCAGTTCGAGTTCTCGTTGCCAAGATCCCATCCCCAGAGGGCCGGGTGTCCGGCGAGAGCGCGGGCGCACTCGCGCGCGAGCAGGGCCTGCGCCTCGAAGACGAGGGGATCCACGTACCAGTTGCGCATCGCGCGCTCGACGACCTGATCGTTCGAGATGACGCGAAACCGTCCGCTCGGAGCGCTGCCCGCGAGGGCCCACTCCGGGACGAAATTCGCTCCGCTCATATGACCGGTGAAAAGCGTCGGGATGATCCGCAGACCGTGGCGCCGCGCCGTGTCCGCCACGGTCGCGAGGAGCGTGATCGAGCGCTCACTGACCGACGTCGGCTGCGGCTGGAAGTCCTCCCAGAGCAGGAAGAACCGGACGAGCTCGCCGCCCGCCTGCTGGATGCGCGCGAAGTCCCGATCGACCTCGCCCGCGTCGAAACGGCCCCACCAGCGCATGGCACTCGAGGCCGGCCAGTAGTTGACGCCGACGTCGAACGGCTGGCTCACGCGATATGCGCGCCGGATACGACCTTCTCGTACACGCGCAGATAGTCGTCGACCATGCGGTCACGGCTGAATCGTTCGGCGACACGGGCGCGCACGACGCGCCGGTCGAGCTGACCGATGCGCCCGACCGCATCGACCGCGCCGGCGACGTCGTCGACGACGAAACCCGTGATCCCTTCGTCCACCACCTCACGGACGGACCCTCGTCCGCGCGCGATCACCGGCGTCCCGCAGGCCATCGCCTCGATCATCGAGAGGCCAAAAGGCTCCGCGAATTCGACGAGATGCAGGAGCGCAAGCGCGGACCCGAGCAGCTCGTCACGCTCGGCCGGTCCGAGTGAGCCCACATAGCGCACGCGCGCCCCGTCGACGCGGGGGGCGATCTCCCGGTCGAAATAGCTCCGGTCGTGAACGATTCCCGCGATCACGAGCGGAAGGCCGACCGCCTCCGCGACCGCGATCGCCTCGGCGACGCCTTTGTCGGGGTGAATGCGTCCGAAATACACGAGGCCACGGCCGGGTTGCTCGCGCGGCGTGAACTCCGCGAGGTCGATCCCGTGGTACACGGTCGCCACATATGGAAGGTCGGGGTCGCGATCCGCATCGCTGATCGAGACATACGCGACGCGGTCGGCATACCGCCGGTACACCGGCTTGATCCGCTCCGACGAGAAGCCGTGGATCGTCGTCACGACCGGAGTCGTGAGGAGACCCGTGTACGTCAGAGGCAAAAAGTCGTAGTGGTTGTGGATGACATCGAAGTCGCGCGCCTTCTCGAACGCATTCGCGATGTGGAGCGATTCCCAGACCTTCGGGTCGAGGGAGGGGTCCTCTTCGAGAGGTCGCGGGCAGACTGCGTCGAGACGAGCCTGCGTGACGCTGTCCGCCGTCGCGAACAGCGTCACGTCAACACCACGCTCGACGAGCCCCTCCGTCAGGAGCGACACGACGCGCTCCCACGGCCCGTAGTGGCGCGGCGGTACGCGCCACGAGATCGGCGCGAGCATCGCGACCCGCATTGGCGTCGCTAGCCGCGGGAGCTGGTGCCGGCCTCCTGATCCTCCTCGGCGCGGTCTCCCTCGACCTGGCCGCCGCGAATCTCACCGCGCCACGCGCCGGTCGGTGCGCGTCGCTCCTCAATGAACTTCTTGAAGCGCCCGAGGTCGCCCTGAATGCGGGCGTCATCCGCGCCGAGGACGTCACCGATGCGCTCGGTCACGTCTTTCGGCTCCCAATGCATCTCGAGCTCGATCTTGGTCTTGCTCTCGCCGAGCGGCACGAAGCGCACGATGCCTTCGTTACGCGCGCCGGAGATGCTGCGCCACGCGATGATCTTGTCAGGGACCTGCTCGGTGATTTCGGCGTCCCACTCTTCGATCTTGGCGCCGACTTTCGCGCGCCAATGCAGGCGCTTGTCATCGAGCTGCTGTACTTCCTCGACGCCTTCCATGAATCGCGGGAACTCCTCGAACTGGGTCCACTGGTCGTACGCGACCCGGACCGGAACGTCCACGTCGATGGATTTCTTGACTGTCGGCATGTCTATGACTCCTCCGCTTCTTTGCTTTGGATCCGGCGCTTGTTGGCGCTCCCCTTTTGCTTCGACGCCTTTTCCTCGAGCCGCTTAACCGCCTCGCGGGGCGAGCGAGTCGGCGGTTGTCCGGCGCGATTGCGGGGAGCGGAACGTGACGCCATGAGGGCTACCGGCGCAAGAGCGGTGCCATCCACGCCTCCCGAAACCGCCGCTCGGTCGGGCGTTACCCGCACGGTCCGGCGCTCCCGCGAGTGGTGGAGAATCGTCCCGCTGTCACATCCGACCGCTCCGTGGTGCTCTACCGGTGTATGGAGGCGTCGTCGTCCATGACGCTGCCCGCGCGTGAAGGGGCCCGGGTCCCTGGCGGGGCAGGGCATGTAGCGGATGCGCTCTCGCCGGCGTTCGAGAGCCTTTTCCGGACCGAATACTCGCGCGTGGTGGGCATCGCCCATCGTGTGCTCGCCGACCAGGCCGAGGCGGAGGATGTCGCCCAAGATGTCTTCGTCTCGTTCTACCGGGCGCACGCCCCGGAAGCCTCATACGCGCCGGCGTGGCTGCACGCTGCCGCGGCGCACGCGGCTCTGAATGCTCTTCGTGGGCGCGACCGTCGGACGCGGCGCGAGGCCGCGCAGGCCGTCCCTCTCGACGCCCCGGCCGTTACCGATGACCCCGCGGAGATCGCGGTCGCGTCCGAGACGCGTGACGAAGTGCGCGCGGTGCTCGCGCGCTTACCCGAGCGTTCGGCCGCGATGCTCGCACTTCGTTATGCCGGCCTTTCGTATGCCGAGATCGCCGCCGCACTCGACGTCCGCGCGTCGAGCGTCGGCACCTTGCTTCGACGCGCGGAAGATGCTTTCCGGAGGGAACTGCCATGAACGACACCGATATCGCCCGAGCGCTCGGCACGACCGAGCCGCAGGTGAACACCGACGACGCGCTGACGCGATTCCGAGCACGAGTGCAGGACGAAGGGATCGCGGGTGTGGCGCCGGTCACGCGTCGGCGCTTCACGTCGCGGTGGCTGCAGGGCCTCGCGGCCGCGGCCGGAGTCGTCATCGTCGCGAGCGCCCTCACACTGTCCGGCGTCGCGGGTTCGATCCTCCAGATCTTCGAGCCGAAGAGCGTGGTGGGGGTACCCGTGAGCCAGAGCGATCTCAACTATCTCAGCCAGGCCTGCGCCGGTCTCGACCTGCAGGAGTGCATGGGCGCGTACGGCACGTTCGTATGGACCACGCCGCCGCAGCCGAAGGAGGTCCAGACGCGCGGGCAGGCATCGGCGGACGCCGGCTTTGCGGTGCAGGCGCCGACCTCACTGCCGTCGAGCGTCACCGGCAGCCCGCGCTACGGCGTGATCAATCGCTCGACCGCGACGTTCACGTTCAGCGCCGATTCCACCCGGCAGGTCGCTGCGCGACAGAACCGCACCGCGCCGCCGATGCCGGCGAACATCGACGGCAGCAAGCTCTTCATCACCGGCGGGCCCGCGACCGTTCAGATCTGGGGCGCGCCAGCGGGTGCGACAGGCGCCACCGGCGCCTACCCCGACGTCCCGACACTCATCGTCGGGCAGGCGAAAGCGCCGACCATCTCGAGCGACGGCGTAACCGTGGACGAGCTCCGCAGCTATCTGCTGTCGCAGCCGGGTATTTCGCCGCAGCTCGCCGCCGCGATCCGCGCGATCGGCGACCCCTCAAGCACCCTGCCCGTGCCCGTACCGGCGGAGCTCGCGATCTCGCATCCTGTGACCGTGCAGGGCGTGCAGGGCCTGTTCGTCGGCGACAACACCGGCATCGCGAGCGCCGTCATCTGGCAGAAGGACGGCATGATGTTCGAAGTGATCGGGTCGTTCACGGAGAGCCAGGCGCTTTCGATCGCAAACTCCATGCGATAGTGGCGATCGCGAACGGGGCGATCCGCCTCGAGCACGTCACAAAGCGCTACGCGAAGGTCGTCGCGCTCGACGATCTGTCGCTCTCGGTGGAGCACGGCGTGTTCGGCTTCCTCGGACCGAACGGCGCGGGGAAGACGACCGCCGTGAAGATCCTTCTCGGCCTGACGCGGCCGACCAGCGGGAGCGGCACCCTTGCCGGCGCCGCGCTCGGATCGAAGTCGTCCCTGGGCCGCATCGGCTACCTACCCGAGCTCTTTCGTTATCAATCGTGGCTGACCGCGCGCGAAGTCCTGGCGCTCCACTGCGAGCTCGCCGCGATCGCCCGTGCGAGGTGGGCGTCCGAGATCGACCGCATTCTCGCGACGGTCGGGCTCGCCGATCGCGGGACGAGCCGCGTGGGCACGTTCTCCAAAGGCATGCAGCAACGGCTCGGGCTCGGCGTGGCACTGCTCGACGATCCGGCGGTCGTCCTGCTCGATGAACCGACGAGCGCGCTCGATCCGGTCGGCCGCCACGACGTCCGCGAGATCATCCGCGCGCTCCGTGAGAAAGGAGCGATCGTGTTCCTGAACTCGCACCTCCTGAGCGAGGTGGAGCAGGTGTGCGACGCGGTCGCGATCGTCGATCGCGGCAGGGTCGTGGCGCAGGGCGATCTCGCGACGCTCCTCGGAACGTCGTCCGTACGCGTACGCGCCACCGGCATTTCGCGCGAGGCGCGTGCGGCCATGGCCAGGTTCGGCGAGGTCGACGACGACTCGGACGGCGCCGTCGTGATCAAAGGCATCGACCGCGAGCGGATACCGGAGCTCGTCGGCGCGGTCGTCGCATCCGGCGCGCGCGTGTACGCGGTCGAGCCGCAGCACGAATCACTCGAAGAACGTTTCCTGAGCCTTCTGGGGCAATGAGCTGAGGTCCGTGTTTGTCGTCGCGCGGCAGGTCGTGAACGAAGCGGCGCGGCGCCGGCTCCTGCTCGCACTCGTGCTCCTCACCCTCGCGGTGATCGCGCTGACCGTCTGGGGAGTGTCGCGTGTGGACGAACTGCGGAACGCCGGTCAGCCGCTCTCCGACCCGCAGAAGAAGACGATCGTCTCGCAGCTCCTGATCCTCGTGATGTTCATGTTCAGCTGGGTGCTGTCGCTGGCTGCCGTTTTCGTGGCCTCGCCGGCGATATCGGGCGAGCTCGAGTCGGGGATCGCGCTCGCGATCCTGGCGCGGCCGATCGCGCGAGCCGAATACGTCCTCGGGAAATGGCTCGGACTCATCGCGGTCGTCGTCGCATACGGCCTCGCAGCGGCTGTGGTCGAGCTCGTCGCCGTGCAAGCCGTGAGCGGCTACCAACCGCCGCATCCGTTCGAGTTCCTGGGCTTCGTGCTCGGTGAAGGAGTCGTGATCCTCACGTTCTCGCTCATGCTCTCGACACGACTTGCGGGAATGGTCGGAGGAGTCATCGCCGCGATCCTCTTCGGCATCGCCTGGATGGGCGGGATCGTCGGCGGCGTGGGAGCCGCGTTCAACAACGCGACCGTCACCCATGTCGGCACGGCGACGAAGCTCATCCTGCCCACCGACGGGCTCTGGCGCGGAGCCGTTTGGAGCCTCGAGCCCTCCATCGTCATCACCGCTCAGTCACAGCTCGGGCCTGCCGTGGCCGCGAATCCATTCTTCTCCGCCGAGCCGCCGCCCGCCGCATATGTGATCTGGGCTGTCGCCTGGATCGCCGCGATGCTCGCTCTGGCGATCTGGAGCTTCCGCTCGCGCGAAATCTGAGCGCGGGTCGCGGTGCGGGTCCTGTCCCGGCTCCGGGGATCGCTCTCTCCGCGCACCCTCCCCGGCACCCCGCGGACCGCTTCGCGGCCGCGGAGCCGGGTCCCCGGGGCACCCGCGCGTCGCGAGCAATCCCCTGCGCCGCGCCACCCGCACCGCCGGCGTCCGCTCTAGCATCGCCTCGCGATGCCGATCGACAGAGCGTTTTCTCGGCGAGCGGGATTCCAGGCATATCTCATCGCGGCGTTCTCATTGGTATATGCGGTCGTGTTTCTCGGCTTCGTTCGGAATCATCCGGAGAACACGCAGGCGGCCGCGCTCGCGTGGGCGTTCATCGCGGGCGCCGGGCTCTCCGCGACCATCGCGACAACGTCCGCGGCGGCGCGAGTCGGCGGTGACGCTCGCTGGTGGCTCACGGCGCTCGGCGTTGGCTATGGCTTGCTCTCGGCGGCACACGGGACATTCGCCGCGATCGCCGTCGAACAGGGAATCGCGACAAATGACCTATCGCCGACCGATCCTCGCGGGCTCGCGACCTTCGGCCTCGCCGGTCTCTGGGCGCTCAGCCTCGGCCTCGAGACGGTCGCGGGCAACGCAGCGTGGCCTCGGAATCTGGGTTGGCTCGCGGTCGTCAGCGGTCTCGATCTCATCGTCCTCTTCTTCGCGACGGTCGCCGCATACGAGGGCCTCATCCTCGTGAGCGGCGGGCTCGCCTCCGTCATCCTCGTCCCGGCGTTCTGGATCTGGACGGGCCGGCTCCTTCGCGCATAGGCCCGTTCGAGCGGGCCGTCCTCGCGCTCCCGCTCGTGGGGTCGCTCGCGCTCGGCCTGCCGCTCTACGTCTTTCCGAGACCATTCGCGCGCTTTGGGGGTCTGGCCGGGGACGACACCTTCATCTACGAGCTCGGCGGAGCGGCAATGATCGGGTATGGGGTCGCCCTCGCACTTGGCGTCCGGAATGGGCTCTGGTCGCCAATTCGCTTCGTGATTCTCGCGACCTACGCGTTCGTAGCCCTCGCATTCCTCGCGGGATTCGTCTCGTTCGCGAGCAACCAGATCAACGGACTCGTCGTGATCGTTTCACTGTGGGCGGTCGTCGTAGCGTGGGCCCTGGCGCAGATCCTTGTCGCGCATCGCGGCGCCGTGGCGGGGCCGCGCGACGTCGCGACGTGGGTCGTGGTCGTCCTCGCGCTCGCGACTCTTTCCGCGGCCGTCTTCGGCCTGGGGCCGCAGGCAGCAGGGCCATTCGCCGCGCTCGCGGGCTACAAGGGAACGGACGAGTACGTCTACCGGCTCGCGGGCGCGGCATGCTTCGGCTACGCGGTGATGGGAATCCAAGAGCTCCGCTCGCTGCACTGGGACGACATGCGTCTCCCCAACGTGATGGCCCTGATATTCAACGCGCTCGCTTTCCTCGCCGCTATCTTCGAGGTCGTCGCGGGCCGGCCGACACTCCTCGCGATCCTCGTCGCGCTCGCGGCTGGGTCCTTCACGGTCGCGATCGCTGCGATCGTTATTCGCCGCGGGCGCTGAGACGACCGAGGCCGGCACTTTCTCCGATTACTACCGAGAACGCGTCAGCAAGTAGCTCACGATCCAGCTGAGGACCCACAGAAGAGGCAGCCCCAAGAACATGCCCAGGATGACAAGCGGGCCCCAGCTGTCGTCCTGGACTCCACCGAGGAAGAGAAAGGCCCAGCCCGCCAACCACAGGACGATGACCAAGAGGCCGATGTTGTTGAGGGAGCTCCCGATCTTCGCACGGCCGGACCCGAGGGAGCCGAGAACGAATGCGTCCGCGGGACGCTCGGGGTCGACGAGCAAACGCAGCGACTCGGGATGCGGCGTCTTCATCGCGCTCCAGCTTGCGCGTCGTGTCACCGTCGCAGACTTTCCGAGATAGGTATATGCGTATCGGGCGGTCCAGAATCTGCTGCCTTCCGAATCGGTGGTCCAATCCTCGCTGTCGAGCGGCGCAATGAGGACGACGCCGTGATCGGCGAGCCTGCGGAGGACGGCCACTCGTCGGCGCAGCGCACGGACGAGCCGTTGGACGAACAAGCCGATGACGAGTCCGGGAATCAGCAGGATCAGCGGGACAACGACGATCTTGACCCAGATGTCGTCAACGATGAGTAGGCGGATGACAGTCGCGAGGATCACGAAGCCGACTATCGCGAGGAACGCGAACCCGAACGCAATCCCTTTGATCGAACCGTCACGCGCGACCAACGTTCCCAGCGGCGGCGGACCGTCCTGCACACGGTGATTCTGCCTCGCGTTCGCCGTCCGCGGACGCTAGTCGGCGATTCGGGTGTCCGCCGGCCCGAGGATGGACCAGTGGGTCATGTCTTTCCCGGGCTTGGCGCCGTGCCAGTGTCGCGTGTTCTTGGGAATCAGGACGATCACGCCCGGAGTGAGGTCGTGCTGCTCGGCGTCGGTCGCGATGATGCCGGTGCCGTCCGGTGCACATCAGGATCTGATCCGTCGTGTGCGTGTGCCAGCGGTTGCGCGCGCCCGACTTGAAATGGATCTCGGAGAGTCGGAGATCAGTGCTGTGCTCGCCTCCGACGGCCGTGAACGAGTCGACCTCGCCGGAGAAGATGTCGGCGACGCTCCTCGTGGGCCTTCGCATCTCGGGCTTGATGACCCGCACGCGGGGATGGTCGCACGCATCGGGCAAACTTGACCACACAGTGAACGCGCCACTCGCGGTCGAGGCGATCGACCTCGAGCGAACCTACGCCTCCGGTCACACCACGGTCGCCGCGCTGGCGGGCGTCACGCTCGGCATACGCCGCGGCGAGTTCGTGGCCGTGATGGGGCCCTCCGGCTCTGGGAAGTCCACCCTCCTCAACATCGTCGCCGGTCTCGAGCGGCCGACCGGGGGAACGATCCGTGTCGACGGCGAGGACCTGGCGAAGCTCGACGAGGAAGCCCTGTCCCGCCACCGCAGCAGGCGTGTCGGCATGATCTTCCAGGCGTTCAACCTGCTTCCCCGCTTCCGGGTCGTGGAGAATGTCGCGCTCCCTCTCGCGTTCTCGGGCGTGCCGGCGAGCGAGCGCCTGCGGCGCGCGCGGACGATGCTCGAGCGGCTCGGCATGGGCGCGCGCGCCGACCATCGCTCAAACGAGCTCTCCGGCGGGGAGCTGCAGCGCGCCGCCGTGGCCCGGGCACTCATAGGCGACCCGGCGATCCTGCTGGCGGACGAGCCGACCGGGAACCTCGATAGCGTGAACGGCGCTGCGCTGATCTCGCTCTTCGAGGAGCTTCACTCGCATGGCCAAACGGTGCTCCTCGTGACGCACGACGCGCAGATCGCCTCGCACGCCGACCGGACCATCCGCATGCGAGACGGCCTGGTGGTGGACGCATGAGACCCGGCGACATGCTGGGAATGTCGCTCGGGAACTACGGCCGTGCCCGGCTTCGGTCGAGCCTCACGACCGCAGGCGTTGCGATCGGCACCGCGCTCGTCGTCCTGCTGATCGCGCTCGCGACGGGAGCTGAAGACAACGTGCGGCGCTCGATCTTCTCGATCGGCGATCTCCGCCTCGTGACCGTGCAGCCGTTCCAGCCTGGCGCGAACGGGCTTTCCGCGGTGCCGCGCACGATAAGCGACGACACGGTGGCCAAGCTGAAGGGCGTCGCGCATGTCGACGGGGTGTACCGGCAGTTCGACGCGCCGCTGGGAATGGTCGTCGAAGGCGGCGACGACGCCACGATCCGGCCGCAGGGCATCGAGCCGGACGCGCCCGTCGACCGGGGCGATCTGCTGGCAGGGCGTCATATTGAAGCAGGGGACCACGCCGTCGCGGTCATACCCGGCAACATCGCACGCCTGGTCGCGCCCGACGTTGGCGCCGCGATCGGTAAAACGGTGACCATGCGCGTCGGCGGCGCGGTGAAGCTGGGAAACACGCGGATCGGCGGAAGCGGGACACCGCGGGACTACGCCGTGAAGATCGTCGGCGTGTTCGACGAGCAGGCGTCGCAGACTTCTTTCCGGATCCCGCTGGACGATGCCCTGCTCGCCGGCGCGGAGAACCGCGGGCTCACGCCAGAGGCCATCCGCGAAACGACCGGGTACAGCGGCCTCGCCGTGGAAGCCGACGACTCGACGAACGTTGCGGACATCGTGAAGGCGGTCCAAGAGCTCGGGTTCTCCTCGTTCTCGCTGAAGCAGGTGGTGGAGCAGATAGACCAGGGCTTCGGGGTGTTCAAGGGCATCCTCGCCGGGATCGGCGGTGTCGCACTGCTCGTCGCGGCGATCGGGATCGCGAACACGATGGTCATGTCCGTCCTCGAGCGAACGCGCGAGATCGGGATCATGAAGGCGGTCGGCGCGTCGCCGGGCGACATCCGTGCGCTGTTCCTGGCCGAGGCGGCGTACGTCGGAGTGTTCGGGGGGGTCCTCGGACTCGCGCTGGGGCTCGCCGGCGGTCAGATCATCGACCGCATCATTCGGCAACTGAATCCGCGCACCAACCCCGCGGCGATCTTCGTCGTCGGGCCGGACCTCGCGCTTGGCGCGCTGGCCCTCGCGCTTGGTGTCGCGCTGCTGGCCGGCTTCCTCCCCGCGCGCCGCGCGATGCGGATGTCCGCGCTCAGCGCGCTCCGATACGAATAGCGGTGGAGAAATAGAAACGGCCCCGTGGTGGATCCCACCACGGGGCCTGAATAGCTAGGTCAGGCCGGGCTACGCGGCGAGGCCTCGGGTCTTGGCCGTCGCTTCGTCGACTGCCTCGAGATCGACCTCGATCTTCACTTTCTCGCCGACGAGCACGCCGTTCGGGATTGGCATGTTCCAGTTGAGACCGAAATCGCTCCGATCGATGGTGATGGTCGCGGCCGCACCGAGGTGCTGCCCGCCCTGACCGTTCTGCACAACACCGATCAGATGGATATCGAAGCTCGCGGGCCTGGTAACCTCGCGAATGGTCAGCTCGCCACTTGCCGTGTAGTGGCCGTCGCCCTTGGGAAAGATCGCGTTGCTCTTGAACGTGACCTCCGGGTACTTCTCCGCATCGAAGAAGTCGGATGACTGGAGGTGGCCATCGCGCTTGGGATCGCCGGTGTTGATGCCTTTGACCGTCGCCGCGATCTCAAAGTCGCCCTTCTCGGGCTGCTCCGGATCAAGCTCGATGCGGCCGCGAACTTTCCCAAGGCTGCCGCGAACTGTGCTCAGCATCATGTGCTTCACCGAAAAGTTCACTGCGGTGTGGGAAGGGTCGATATACCAGAACATATGTTTTCCTCTCGCCGGTTCTCACCGGGTTTTAGTTGCTGGTACAATCAACTAGTTGCCTACGCAAGTTATTCCAAGGACCGCCAAGCGTCGCCTCAAGCCGATTGAGTTTCGCGCGTGGCGCGCGTTTATGGTCGGCTCAGTTGTGGTTGCTCGAGCAATGGACCGCGATCTCCAGCGTCAGGCCGGGCTGGCACTCGCAGAACACCATCTGCTCGCGATCATCAGCGAGGCGGGCGAACAAGGCATCCGTCCCACGGACCTCGCGCTCGGTTCGACGCTCACCAAGAGCGGGCTGACACGGGCAGTCGATCGCCTGGAGGCGCTCGGGTTGATCGATAGCCGGGTCTGTCCGACGGATGGCCGAGGCCAGCTGCTCGCGCTCACCGCGAAGGGACGCCAGAAGCTGCGGCGCGCGGCGCCCGAGTTCTTTCGTTCGGTCGCGCAACACTTCGCCGATCATCTGACCGAACGCGAGACCGAAACGCTCGCGACCGCGTTTGAGAGGATCGCCACCGCGGATCGCGGCTAAAAGGGCCCCGCGAGCTCCGGCGGCGCGAAGAGCAGCGTCGGCTGCTGCCACCACATCTCGACGAGGCTGCCCCGCGCCTGCCCCATGAGTGCGGCGATCGTGTCGGGCGGCTGATCGCCGGCAGCGGCGACGACCACGATCTGTCCCGAGCGCAGCGCCTTGGCGTAGCGGCTCGTGATGTCCTTCGGTAGTCCCCCGTTGATCATCTTCTGGAGGCGGACCCGGAGCCCGCTCCATCCCTTGCCGGGGAGCCACGCCCGGTTGCCGGCAACAAGCTCGGCCCGGCGCCGGTCGCGCGCGATCACCGAGATGTCCTCCTCGTGGACTCCCGACTCGCGCAAGAGCGTCACCGCCGAGACGGCCGCGTCATCGTCCTCGAACGCGGCGGCCGCGACCATACCGCCCGCGAGCTCTTGGAGATACGACGTCGTGGCCACTCAGCGAATCCTAATCAGAGAGAGCTGCGAGTTCAGAAGCGGGCGTGTGACTATCAGCGAGATGAGGCGATGGGCTGGCGCTCTCTCGACGTTGGCCGTCCTTGGGGTTGCCATCGCGGTCGTGCAAATCGTCGCACCACGCCTCCGTCCTGACTTTCCCGCATTCGTCATGACCATCGAGCAATGGGACAGCGACCGGGGCTACCACGATGGCCGTTACCTCGCAGGCACGTCGGTCTATCGGGTCGAGTATCACCGCCGCGATGACTGGAGCTGGACCCTGGTGACAGATGAGGTTTCTCCCCAGGATCCCGGAGGGCACGGATATGCGTGTCACGACGGGACGTACGGCTATGTCGAAGCGGGCGGCACGTTCACTGCGACGGAGACTCATTCAGAAAATTGCAACGGCATCGGCCGCTGGATCCACTACGGCATCGCATCGTCTCTTCCTTCACCATGGATGAAGGAGGTTGCAGGCGGTCGCGTCACCTACACCCTCACGGGCGAGCGGGTCGTGTTCGATCTCGCGACCGGCCTTCCCCTGCTCTACGAGGCTGGACTCAGCACCGGCTCGGTGGGGCATCGCGAGGTGTTTCGCGTTGACCGGTAGACCCAGGGATGCGCCCGCATCACGCACGCCACGCCAGGACCGGAATTCGCATCTCCTCGGGCCTCATACCGCCGTGTGAACCTCGGTGGCGGAAGGTCTGGCCATCGACTTTCACGATGCTCGCCGCGCGGTCGCCGCCAAGCATCGCGAGAACATCCCCGATCCGTTGCCTCGCGATCTCGGGATCGCCGCGCCCGAAGAGTCCCGCCGCGATTGCCTCATCGCGGTCGAGGAAGAAGAACGTCTCGGGATACCGCTGTTCGAGATGCTGCTTCACGCGATCGGGCTGATCGGTATGAAGGAACGCGAGACGCGGCTCCCCGGCGATGGGGTTCCGCAGCAATGAGCGCAGCTGGCCGTCGCCGATGAGGTCGATCAGCTTGAACGGGTCGGTGAAGGCGTGGCCGTGATCGGCCGTGAGAAGCACGAGCGTGTCGCCGGGCGGCCGCGACGCGAGCGCGCGCTCGAGGGCCCTGTCGAAGAGGGCGGCCTCGGTGGCGTGGTCTCTCGATTGCGGCCCCGAGACGTGCGCGACCGTGTCGATCCCCGCCCAGTACGCGTACACGTAAGCCGGCGCGTCGCCCCACGGCCGCTGCTCGAGGAGATCGCGCAGCCGAACGCTCATCGACGACGGCAGGTAGTAGCCGGCGTATTCGGCCTCAGGGGCGTGCATGCGATCCATCGCCTCGAGTCGGAACGGCTCCGGTTGGATGATGTGTGCCGCCACTCCGGCCCGGCGAAGTCGCGGGTAGATCGAACCGACCCTGACGTAATCACGCGGTTCGAAGCGGGGGTCGTCGAAGTAGGAGCCGCGCCGGTGCACGGCCGGTCCCCAGCGCAGCATCTGCGTCACCTGGGCAAACTCCTCGAGCCAGACGAAGTAGGCGAGGTTTCCGTGCTCCTGTGGTGTCCGGGCCGTGTGGAGCGTGGTGATCGCCGCGGCGGTGGTTGACGGAAAGATCGTCGTCGCTTCGATGAGCTGCGCGCGATCGCGGCGCCGTGCGCGCTCGAGAATCGACGCGACGAAGGGCATGTCGCCCGCCGTGGAGAGGGCCTGCAGCTGCGCCAGGCCGAGGCCGTCCGCGAGGACGAGAACGACCTGCCGCACTCCCTCACGCAGCGACGGCTCGAGCGCGCGAAGAGGCGGCGGATCCGTCTCGTCGCGCACGCCCAGGACGTCGAGGACCGTGGCGGCGACGTTGAGGAGGCCGCCACCCTCGTAATCGGGGGGAACGTATCCGCGCGCGCGAAGACGCTCGATGAGCGCGTCGGGCATCGGCGGACGATACTGCCTGCGACGTGAGGACGGTCTTCGAGGTCGATGGACTCTTCGATGGCGCGCGGACGATGACGAACGCCGCGATCGTCGTCGACGGTGCGGAGGTCGCGTGGGTCGGTCAGCGGAGTGCGATCCCGAAGACACCGCATGGCGAGCGCTCCGAGGTCATCCCGTCGCCCGGCCGGTTCGTGTTGCCGGGGATGATCAATTGCCATTGCCATCTCACGCTCGACGGCGAGCCGAACTTCGGGGCCGAGGTGCTGCAGTCGGACGCGCTCGCGACGCTCAAGGCGTTCCGCAATGCGCGGGCGGCGCTCCGCGCCGGCGTGACCACTCTGCGCGACCTGAGCGCGAACGGGACGATGGTGATCGACCTCGGCCGCGCGATCGAAAAGGGATTCCTCGAGGGTCCGCGCATCGTCGCATGCGGCCGGGGGATCACGACGACCGGTGGCCACGGATTCGAGGTCGGCCGTATCGCGGATGGTCCCGACGAGGTGCGCAAGGCGGTGCGCGAGCAGGTCGCGGCCGGCGCAAAGGTGATCAAACTGTTCTCCACGGGCGGCATCCTCGGCGACGGCGCGCCGCCCGAGGTATCGCAGTACACGCCGGAAGAAACGGCGGCCGCGGTGGCCGAGGCGCACAACGCCGGGCTTCGCATCACTACGCACGCGCACGGGGCGGGCGGGATGCGCGTGGCTGCCGAGGCGGGCATCGACTCGATCGAGCACGCGACGCTCCTCGACGAGAAGACCGTGCGCCTCATCAAGGAGCGCGACGTCGCGATCGTCCCCACGCTCCTCGTGGTCCAGTCGCTCCTCGACCACGCCGACGCGCTCGATCCGATCATCGTCGAGCGCACACGCGGGGTGTCCGAACGTCACCGCGAGGGTGTGCGGATGGCGCACAAAGCGGGCGTGCGGATCGCGACCGGCACCGACGCGGGCGCGCCGTTCACCCGGCACGACCGCTTCGCGGTGGAGCCGGTGCTCCTCACGGAGTGCGGACTTTCGGCGGAGGAGGCGCTCGTCGCCGCGACAAGCCGCGCGGCGGAAGTCGTGGGTCTGGAGAAAGCCGGTCACATCGGCGCGGGCTGCTGGGCCGATCTCGTCTTCGTCGACGGCGATCCACTGAAAGATCTCAGCGTGCTCGGCTCTCCGAAGGGTGTGTACGTAAGAGGAGTGCCGGCGCTCTAGATCGCTTCGCCGGTCTCCTCGTGGCGGAAGCGAAGCGCGCCGTGCTCCTCGAGGATGCGACGTGAACGCTGCAGGAGCTCAGGCGAGCCGGTCACGGTGACGAGCGCTTCGCCTCGTTCGACGGCACGCTCGTAGCTCTCGTACTCCCGGCTCTGAAAGAGCTTCGCGCGGCCCGCGAGCGCCCCGATGGCTGCGAACGCGAACACCAAGATGGGCGCTCCGATGACGATCGCGACAAGGTTCTGCCGGATCGCATCACCACCGACGATCACAAAGATCAGGGCCAGCAAGGCACCGACAATCGCTCCAACAATTGCACCCGCCGCGCTGAACGAACCCGCCGCTTCGCGGGCCTGGCGGACGTTCTCAGCGACGACGCCGACATGGTCCGGCGGGATCCCGGCTGCGTCGAGAGCGGTCGCCGCCAGGATCGCACCCTCGTGATCGGGAAAGGCTGCAACGAGGGACTTTTCCTTGAGCTCCTCTTTGACTTCTTGCATCACCCGGTCCCCGCGCAGAACTCGTGCCTAATCCGGGTGCGTGTATCTCCGGCTCGCCTGATCTAGTGAAAGGCCAAGCGAGCCCTCGTCCGTGATCGGCGCTGAGCACACCGTACCGATGCAGACATACGCGGCGACGCGATCCCTTGGGAATCCGAGCCGCCTCGATATCTCGTCATCGCGCTCTGCCCCGCGATCGTCCGCGCGCCCAGGCGCGAGTCGATGAAGTGAGCGCGCCGGGTCGGTCGTTGCGCGAGCTCGATGCCAGAGGGCTGAGGCGACGGGGTCCTGTTCGGGCCCGACCACGGCGACGACCAGCGGCTCGGCGAGAGCGCGCGCCACCGCGTTCGCATAGCTCGCCGCGAACTGCCCCCACTGGCGATAGTCGCCGACGAAGCCGCGCAGGGCGCGGACGGCGAGCTCGCGCCACTCGTCGTTGCCTGAGAGGGCCGCGAGTCGGAGAAGTCCGTCGGCGGCCAGGGCGTTCTCTTCTATGGGCCGTTCGCGGCGCGCAAGGCGTCCCGGCTCTGAGCCCTGACCCTCCGGCGCGTCGATGAATCCGCCGGCTTCGGGGTCCCCCAGCCGGTCGCGGAGGGTCATCGCCATTCTCTCCGCCCCACCGAGCGCCCCGGGATGGATGCCGGTCTCGTACGCGTCGAGATTCGCCGCGAGGCTCGCCGCGACATCTCCGAGGAGATCGACGACCGTCGCGCCGTCGCCCGCATCGAAGTGAGGAAGGGCCTTCGTCTGAGCGTCCCAGAGCCGGCGTGCCATCGCGCCCATCGCGGCGTGCGCCCGCGCGTCGAAGGCGTCGTCGCCGAGTGCGGACCAAGCCGCCCAGTACGCGGAGGCCGCGAGCGCGTTCCAACCGGTGTACGCGGTGCGATCGACGAAGGGCGCGTCGTGCTTGGCGCGCTCGGCGACGGAATCCAGCGTGTAGTAGTGCTCGTCGGCGTCCTGCGATCCGGCCCAGAGCTCCTTGTCCGGTTGCCACAGGACCGCGTCCATCCAGCGGATCACATCGCGCACCACCCGGTCGTACCCTGCCGCCGGGAACGAGCGGTGTGCCTCCGCGTAGATCGTGAGGAGCTCGGCGTTGTCTTCGAGCATCTTCTCGTAATGCGGGATCTCCCACTCACGCGTCGTCGAGTAGCGGAAAAAGCCACCTTCGACGTGGTCGTACATGCCACCGGCCGCCATTGCGCTCAGCGTCCGATGGAGCATCGTCGCGATCTCGGGGTACCCGAAACGGCGGTGCTCGTCGAGGAGAAACCGCAGAAGCTTCGGCTGCGGGAACTTGGGCTCGCGGCCGAACCCTCCGAACTGCGGGTCGTACTGCCCGCGCACCAGCGAACCGACCTGGTCGACGATCTGCAGGCTGAGGTCGCCTGACTTCGGCGCCCGCGCCTCCTTCTCTTTCTCGCGGAGCTCGGCGACGCGGTGCGCGAGATCCGAGCGCTGCGAAGACCAAAGTTCCGCCACCTGCGGCAGATATGAGCGCATCGCATCGGGCGGGACATACGTACCACCGTGGACGATCTCTCCATCGGGCGTGAGGAACGCGGTCGTCGGCCAGCCGCCCATGTTGTAGCGGCGGTTCACGTCGGGACGTTCGTCGTTGTCGACACGGATGGGGACATACCGCTCGTTGATCAGCCGGATGACCTCGGGGTCGCTGTAGCTCGTCTCGTCCATGACGTGACACCAGTGGCACCACACGGCGCTGATCGCGAGGAGCACGGGCTTGTCGGCGACCTGCGCTTCCTGGAACGCCTTCTCGCCCCAGGGCCGCCATGCGATCTCGGCAGCACGGTTCGGACGCGGCGAGAAACGGAAAGTCATTCCGGGATCTGATCGAGCTCGATCTTGTTGCCGAAGGGATCGAACACGTACGTCCGACGCCAGCCGGGGATCGGTTCGGCTTCCTCAAACCGCGCGCCGCTTGCGCGCAGCATCTTCACCGTGGCGTCCAGGTCGTCCACGCGCAGCGCGAAGTGCCGGCGCGGATGAAGGCCGAGCTCGCGATCGGCCGAAAGATGGACGTGACCCGGGGGCGCCGCATACCAGATGCCCGCCCGATCGCGGAGCGTCGCCGGACGCTCGAGCTCGGTGAGCCCGAGGGTCTCTCCGTAGAACTTTCGAGCTCGGGCTTCCTCGCCAGGCGGATAGAACACTTGGGCGTGATGCAAGGAAATCCCCACAAATTCGAGTCTAGGCGCGCGAAAATTCAGTGTTTCTAGCGTGTTTCGTGGGCTACTATTTAGACAACGCGACGGAGGTGCTGACTTGGCGATCGAGCAGAGCCCGATGACAACCGAGACCCCGATTGTTGTCTCGACCCCACTGGTTTCCTTGACCCCGAAGGCGACGGACAAGCTGCGCGAGGTGCTCTCGAAGCAGGACCGGCAAGACCTCGCCCTCCGTGTCTACGTCACACCGGGTGGCTGCTCGGGCTTCTCGTATGGGATGACCTTCGCCGATGGCACCGAAGAGGATGACGCGATCGTGGAGCAGGACGGCGTTCGCGTCGTCGTCGACCCGATGAGCGCCATGTACCTCAAGGGCTCGGAGATCGACTTCGTCGACGCGCTCATGGGTGGCGGCTTCGCACTCCGCAACCCGAACGCGGTCTCGAGCTGCGGTTGCGGCCAGTCGTTCAAGACGGCTGACCAGTCCGGCACCGCCAAGGCCTGCGCGCACTAGACGACTAGGGGCACCGCATCGAGCTCTGGGAGCCGGCACCGGGCCACTGATGAAGCGCGCGCTCATCGTCGTCGACATGATCGAAGACTTCGTCCATGAAGGTGGCGCGCTGTACTGCGGTCCGTCGATGGCGCGCATCGTTCCGGTCATCCAGAAAGAGATCGCGCGCGCCCGGGACGCGGCCGAGCCCGTTCTCTATCTCACCGACAACCATCTCCCCGGGGACGCCGAATTCGAGATGTTCCCGCCGCACGCGATCGCCGGCACCAGGGGCGCCGCGATCGTGCCCGAGGTCGCGCCGAGGAGTGAAGACGTGGTGATCCCGAAGCGCCGGTACTCGGGCTTCTTCGGTACCGATCTCGACATCACGCTTCGCGAGCGGGGCGTGGACACCCTTCGGCTCGTCGGTGATTGCACCAACATCTGCGTCCTCTATACCGCGGCGGACGCTCGGAATCTCGGTTACGCGGTCGAGGTCCTCGAGAGTGGCGTGACGTCATTCGACGAAGAAGCTCACCGCGACGCGTTGCGCGAGCTGGAAAAGACTCTCGGAGCGAAGATCCTGCGTTAGCCGAACGCGACGCGCGCCGCGAGCGCCAGGATGATGAGGGAGCTCACGACCGCGGTCATTCGCTGTAGCCGCGGCGTCAGACGGCCGTGGAGCATCGCTCCGATGACCGCCAGGAATTCCTGCCACGACAGCGACGAGAGGAACGCCCCCACCACAAACGCCGCGCGGCTCCCGAAGTCTGCCGATAGCTCCGGCAACGCGACCGCCAGCGACACGAAATAGATGACCGTCGGCGGGTTGAGCATGGTCAGCCCGAGGAACAGGAGATACGTGCTGCCCGTTCCGGCGCCGCCCGAATCGCGCTCGATCACCGGAGGCGCGGCGAGCAGGCTGCGCAGCGCGATGATCGCGAGGGCGGCTCCGGCAAGTAGTCGCGCCGCCGGCAGGATCGGCGCAAGAAGCGCCGACGCCGCCGCGCCGAACAACATAGCGATCGTCGCGAAGACGAGGTCGGCCGTTGCCGCACCTGCACCGGCGGCAGCCGCGGCCCGGAGTCCTCGCCGCACGCCCGTGCGGACGATGAGGATCGCGATTGGCCCGAACGGGATCGCGATCGCGTAACCGGCCACGACCCCGAGGAGGAACGCTTCTCCGATGCCCAACTAGACGTTGGTCTTGTTGAAGCGCTTGGCCTTCATCTCGAAACGCGGAAGGCTTCCGTGCGGAACGGCTTCGACGACGCAGCGGATGCCGAGCTCTCGGTGGATCGCGCCGGCGACCTCCTCGGCGACGTCCGCAGGCGCCTCGACGGTGCACCGAAGCTCGTCCATCTCGCGGACCCGTGCCAATGCGATACGGTACTCGCCCACCTGGTCAAACCGGCGGACGATCGCCTCGATCGCGCTCGGGAAGACGTTCACACCGCGCACGGTGACCATGTCGTCCACGCGGCCGGCGATGCCGCCGACGAGCTTCAGCAGCGTGCGCCCGCACGAGCAGGTACCTCGCGCGGCGATCACGCGATCGCCTGTGCGGTAACGAATGACGGGCATACCCCACCGGCCGAGGTTGGTGAGCACGAGCTCGCCCTCACCCTCGTCACGCGCGTCACCGGTCCCCAGGTCGAGAATTTCGGCGATGAACTCGGACTCGTTGATGTGGACGCCGTCGCGCGCCGAGCACGAAAAGCCGTGTGCGCCGACCTCGGTCGCGCCGGTGTGGTCGAACACTTCGACGCCAAGCTCTTTCTCGATGCGCTCGCGTGTCGCGGGGATCGAAGCGCCGGGCTCTCCCGCGTGGATGGAGACCCTCAGGGCCGACCGCGCCAGGTCGATCCCCTCCTCGCGCGCGGCCTCCGCGAGCCGAAGCGCGTAGGTCGGAGTGCAGAGGAGCACGGTCGCCTCGGTCGCGACGATCGCGGCGACACGCTCGGTCGTGGACATCGCGCCCCCGGTCAGGCAGAGCGCGCCCAGTCGCTCCGCGCCGGCAAAAGCCGACCAGAAGCCGACAAACGGGCCGAACGAGAACGCGAAGAAGATGCGATCCCTCGCCGTGACTCCCGCCGCGCGGTAGATCGGCTGCCAGCACTCCCGCCACCACTCCCACGACTCGGCCGTGTCGAGAAGGCGCAGCGGCCGCCCGGTGGTTCCGCTGGTCTGGTGGAGTCGAACGTACCGCTCGATCGGATACGTCAGGTTCGTGCCGAACGGCGGCCGCGCGGCCTGGTCTTCGGAGAGCTCGGTCTTTGTGGTGAACGGAAGATCGCCCAGACGTCTCGCCTGGTCCGAAAGCTTCGCGCCGTAGAACTGATTTGTCCGGCGGAGCTCGGAGAGCCTCGCTGCGAGTCGCTCCCACTGCGCGCGCCGCCGCTCCGCGTCCGTCCATGTTTCGAATGCGTCGAGCCCGCTCATTTGGTGGGCGGAGTCTACCGACGGCGAGCGCCGAGCAAGCGAGGCTTTGCGCTACAGATCGCTCTGTGATACAAACCTGACCTCGCTGATGGAGGAGGTTCTGCCGATGAACGCCGACGAAGCGCGCGAGAGCCTCGCGTTCTCGGAATACGCGAGGAAGCGCGCGCGAGACGATATGGGACGACCGTGGCTGGCCTTGGTGCTGCTGGCGAGCCTATCCGTCGTCACCCTCTCCCTGACCGGCGCCGCAGTGTCACCGACCGGGCTCTTCTGGGTCTTCGCCGGCCCACTCGGCGCGGCCGCGATCGCTCTCTACGCCTACCGGCGCAACCGGTCGAGCGGGATCGAGAGCAGCCCGCTCGCCTACGTTGCGATCACGCTCGGACTTCTCATCCTCGCTTACGCGGCGGGCAAGATCGGCTTCGCCTTCCAGGCCCCGGCCGTGGCTCGCTTCGGTCCGGCGTTCGTCGCGGCTGCGGGCTACCTCGCGCTGGCGTGGATCGAGCGGAGCTGGACGGTGGCCGCCATCTCGCTTGCGCTCCTTGCGATCACCGTGGCGATCATCGGATTCGACCTCAGCTCGCAACAGAGCAAGGCGCTCTTGTTCGGCCTCTACGGGATCACCCTCCTCGCGGTCGGCTTCAGCCTGCGGGTGGGTCGGAAGCAGCTCCTGTGACCCACCCGAGCTCGGCTCTCGACGACACCATCCACCAGCGCGTGCGGCTCGGGATCCTGACCGTGCTCTCGGAGTCGCGACGGGCGGACTTCGGGTATCTACAGGAGGTGCTCGAGGTCACCGCAGGCAACCTGTCGCAGCACCTCGCCATCCTGGAGGATGCCGGTCACATCCAGATCGCGAAAGCGTTCGAGGACAAGCGCCCGCGGACGTGGGTCACGGTGACGCGCAAGGGACGCGCGGCACTCGCCTCGGAGGTCGCCACGATGCGTGCCCTCCTTGATGGGCTTGGAGGCGGCCAGCGGTCCTGAGGTAGGCCCCGATGTACCATCGGCCGTACGCGTATGACAGAGAGTACGGCAGCCGTGCGTCCGGTCCCGGCCGTGGACAAGGCCGCGCGCGTCCTCCGCGCGCTCGCCGAGGGCGGTCGTCCCATGGGGATCAGCGAGCTCGCGCGGGCCTTGGACGTTTCGAAGGGGACGCTCCGCGACGTGCTCCTCACCCTCGCCCAATTCGGCTTCGTCGTGCGCGATCCCGACACACGCTTTCGGCTCGGCCCAGAGCTCCGCACGCTGGCCAACGCGTCCGCCCCGGACCTGCGCTCGCTCGCGCAGCCCTACCTCGTTTCGCTGATGGAGAGCTTCGGAGAGACCGCCATCCTCGGCATCGTGGTCGACGGCAAGCTCGAAATCGCCGCGCGGGCCGAACCCGCCACCGACCTCCACATGACGGCGCCACTCGGGCGCCGGCTACCGCTCGACAAGGGCGCGCACGGTAAGGTCCTCGCGGGGCGCGCGGAGGTCGGCTACGACGACCAGGAGCTTTTCGCGGGAGTGCGCGCGGTCGCGGCGCCGATTGTCGATGCGCGGGATCGACGTGTGGCCGTCGTGATGGTCGTCGGATTCAAGGAGCGCGTCGATCTTCGGACGCTGCGCCGCATCGGCGAGCGGTGTGTCTCCGCGGCCCACGCGGTCTCGCAGCGCATCGGCGCGGAGGCGGCGTGACCAAACAGCTCCTCACCCTTCGCGTGAACGGCGAGGCGCGAACGATCGCGGCGGATCCGCACCACACGCTTCTCGAGGTCCTTCGTGAGGAGCTCGGTCTCACCGGTACGAAGCACGGATGCGAGCTCGGGGAGTGCGGCGCTTGCACCGTGCTCGTCGACGGTGTTCCGGTCCTCGCGTGCCTGACGCTTCCCGCGCTCGTCGGCGATGCCGACGTCACGACGGTTGAGGGCCTGGCGACGGAATCCCTCCACCCGCTCCAGATCGCGTTCGCCGAAGAGGGCGCGGCGCAGTGCGGCTACTGCACTCCCGGAATGCTCATGACGGCCAAGGCGCTCCTCGATACGACGGCCCGCCCGACGCGCGCGCAGATCGCTTCCGCGATAAGCGGCAACCTCTGCCGCTGCACGGGCTACGCCGCCATCTACGAAGCCATAGAGAAAGCCGCAGCGCGGTCGTGATCGGACCGGCCAGCCTTCGCATCGAACCAGCCGCCGATCATCTCGACCTCGTGCCTGTCGTTGCCCGCTGGCACTGGGAACACGGCGGGCGGCAAGATCCCGGCGGATCGCTCGAATCGTGGACCGATGGGCTGCTGACGCGCACACATCGCGATCGCGTGCCCGCGACCTTCTTCGCTTTCGCGGGCAGCG
>WNGI01000815.1_pt1 | contig 24454 bp, 16 predicted proteins | sample 5400621 | NCBI WGS metagenome assembly WNGI01 (sample SAMN13153374, study PRJNA577476) | soil metagenome | isolation source: 20 cm soil or saprolite under Garry oak tree replicate 1 | place: USA:California | collected 2016-06-15 | reverse complement strand
TGGCGGCGTGTTTGGGCGCACCCCCGACGGGGCCGTTGGACGAACCCACCGCGGCGTCCGTCCGCGCCTGGACGCTGATTCTCCGGGTCGACAGTGGGCCCGACAGCGGGGCCATTGCGATCGCGCAGACCGACACGGACCAGCTCGCCGCCGGAGTGAGCGAGTACCGCGCCCGAGCGCGCTTGTGGACGGTGCTCGATGGCGCACCCGCGGATTCCGAGCTGACACTGGACCTCACGCTCGCGGACGGGAGTGTTGGGTGGCGCCTGACGCGCGACGCGACGCCGGTCGCGTGGGGGGGTACCGCGCTGCCCCTCTTTCAGAGATTGCGGCGGACTGAGGGGGCGCAGTGGCTGCCACCCGCGCGCGGCGGCGGCCGGGGAACCTGGACTGGCACGAACGTGCCCGTCAGTTTTGCGGCGCTTGCCGACGTTCCCATGCCGCAGCAACAGCTGGTCGATCCTATGCCGGCTGGCAGCGTGACCCTGCACGCGCGCGGCATCGTGTCGTTGCGCGTGGACGACTGTAGCGCCCTGGATTCGGCGACGTTCGGCGTGCTGCGCGAGCTGCATCTCGTGGCCGAGTTTGGCGTGCCGTCGCGTTTTGTGGGCCGGGCGGGCCGCTGCTCCCTGTCGCTACTGCGGGCGCTCGTCGCCGCCGGCAACACGATCGAGTCGCACTCGCGCCACCATTGGCTCCCTCCGAAGGACTTCGCGCAGTTCTACGTCGAGACGGTGGGGTCCGCGCGCGACCTGCGCGTTCTGGGGTTTGAGCCGCATGTCTTTGTTCAACCGGGCTCGTGGAATAGGGGAGAGTTCTACCTCAACTCTCTCACCAAGCTCCAGGGGCCAGCGGGAATGCTGCTGAGGCGCGTGTACGTCGCCACGGAGGCGTACGCGTACGCAGGGACGAATGTGGGACTGCCCCCACCGGGTCGGATCGGTCCGGCGGCGCGAGTCCTCCGAACCCTGACGCCTGCGGATATCGAACTGCACGTCCGGCAGGCCGCCGCCGCGGGGAGCTGGATCCAGTTCATGTGGCATTCGTCGGATATCCCGGCTGACTCGCTGCGGCCCCGTCTCGCGGTGATCGCCGCCCTGCGTGATAGCGGGCTCGTCGAGGTGATGCCGTTCTATCGGGCGCTCCATGCGGCCGCCCCATCACCGGTGATCGCCCCGTAACGGGTCGGCATCATGACGGGTGCGGGTCTGCGGGTGCTCGCGGTGACAAACATGTATCCGACGGCGCAAGACCCGGCGTTCGGCGCCTTCGTCGCCACGCAGGTGAAGTCCCTGCTGCGCGTCGGGGTGGATGTCCAGGTGGAGTTCATCAACGGGCGGCGCAGTGACGGCGCATATGTCGCCGCGCTGTTCAAGATCCGCGGCTTGGCTCGGTCCGGCCGGTTCGACGTGGTTCATGCGCACTACGGTCTCTCGGGGTTCATCTCAACGCTTCAGCCACTGCCTCTGGTGGTCACGTTTTACGGCGACGACCTGCTCGGTACGCCGAATGGGCGCGGGGGCGTGACCCTCAAGAGCCGCGTGATCCGGCGGCTCGGCTACGCGGCGGCGCGGCGCGCCCAGGGCGTGATCTGCATGTCGGACGAGATGCGCCAGGCGTTGCCGCGCGCCGACCGCGCCCGCGCCCACGTGATCCCGAACGGTGTGGACACGGAGCGGTTTTGCTCGGGAGACAGGTTGGCCGCGCGCGCCCGCCTGGGGCTCGATCGCGCCGAGCGCCTCGTCTTGTTTCCCAACACGCCGGGAGAGACGCGCAAGCGACTCGACCTCGCCGAGGCGGGCGTAGCTGCGCTCGCGGCTGGTGGCGTCGCGGCGCGGCTCTGGGTGGTCACGCGCGTGCCCCACGACCAGATGCCCGATCACTTCCGCGCGGCGGATTGCCTGCTCCTCACCTCCGATTGGGAAGGCTCCCCTAACGTTGTGAAGGAAGCGTTGTGCTGTGACACGCCGGTCGTATCGGTCGCGGTGGGCGACGTGCGTCGCTGGCTCGACCTCGCGCCAGGGTGCCGGCTCGTCGACCGCACGCCGGCGGCGATCGCGGCGGGCCTACGGGACGTGTTGTGCGGGGCGGAACGGGTGGACGGGAGCGTCGTGCGGAACGAGGTGTCGGCGGATCGCGTGGCGGCGCGGGTGCTGGACGTATACCGGGCCGTAACCGCGCTCGGGCGATCCTGACATGTGCGGCGTCTGCGGCCTCGTGGGGGCGACGGAAGGCGAGGATGTGACCCAGCGCCTCGAGCATCTGACCGAGGCGCTCCGTCATCGCGGGCCGGATGGCTGTGGCTTCCGCTTTATCCGCGGCCGGTCAGCGGGGCTGGGGCACCGCCGCCTGAGCATCGTCGATCTCGCCACGGGCGCGCAGCCGATGGCGAACGAGGACGAGCGCGTCTGGGTCACGTACAACGGCGAGATCTACAACCACGTGGCGCTGCGCCGCGAGCTCGAGGCCCTGGGACACCGCTTCCGCACCAGCGCCGACACCGAAGTGCTGGTGCACGGCTTCGAGGCCTGGGGCGCGGGACTGTTTGGCCGGCTCAACGGCATCTTCGCATTTGCGTTGTTCGACGGGCGCTCCTCGCCCGGGGAGCTGTGGCTCGTCCGGGACCCGGCGGGCGTGAAACCGCTGTACGTAGGGACGCAGCGCGGCGCGTGGTGGTTTGCGAGCGAGCTTGGCGCCGCGCGAGCCTCGGGGCTCGTCGAGTCGGACCTCCGGCCCGAGGCGCTGGACGAATTCCTGGTATATCGCTTCATCCCCTCGCCGGGAACGCCGTTTCGAAGCGTGTGGAAGGTTCCTCCCGGCCACTCCTGCCGCCTGGCCCTGGCCCGACTCGGCGCGGAGCCGCGCTTCGAGCGGTTCGAGACCGGCTTCGCTCCGGCGGTGGTTCCGAAGAGTCGGGGAGAGTGGGCTGAGGCCCTGCGCGCCGAGCTGGTGCACGCGGTGCGGCGGCAGCTCATGGCCGACGTGCCGGTCGCCGCGCTCCTCTCGGGCGGCGTGGACTCGACCGCGGTGACCCGCGTGATGCGAGACAACCTCCCCCAGCCGCCGCAAGCCTTCGCCGTGGGCTTCGCCGACGAGTTGCAGGGAGGCGAGCTGACGGTGGCGAGGCGGGCGGCCGCCGCCCTCGCGGTGCCGCTCACGGAGGTCCCCGCCACGTCGGACGAGTATCGCGCTGCCTGGCTGGACCAGGTCAGTCGTCTGGGTGAGCCGATTGCCAACACCGGGAGCCTGCTCGTCGCGCTGCTGTGCCGCAGGGTGCGAGCTACGCACAAGGTGGTGTTGACGGGGCAGGGAGCCGATGAACCGCTGGGCGGCTACGCGCGGCACGCCGCCGAGCGGCTCTACCCCGCGGCGCGTGCCACTCGGTGGTTGTGGCCCTTGGTGCCGGAGCGCCTGGCGGCGAGCGATCGGGTCGCGCGGCTGCGACGGCTCTCGGCCGAACCGGACCAGGCCCGGCGGTTCACCGAGATCCTCGCCGTCTTCGGGCCGCACCAAGTCGCTACGCTCACCGGACGTCCGCTGGACGGGGAGCGGCTCGCGGCGCCGGTGCGGCGCTGGCTCGATCCCGCGGCGGACGGCGACTCGCTCAACGCGCTGTTGCGCGTGGATGCGCGGCTGTCCCTCGCCGACGACCTGCTGATCGTCGCGGATCATATGGCGATGGCGTCATCAGTCGAGCTGCGCGTGCCGTTCCTCGACCTCAAGCTCCTCGCGCTACTCGAGCGCATGCCCAGCCGTTACAAGGTCTCCGCGCTCGGAGAACGGAAGTGGCTGTACCGCAAGGCGGTGCGGCCCCTGCTGCCGGACGCTCTGCGCGCCGACCTGCTGGGCTGGCGCGCGCGCACCGGGCCGAAGCAGGGCTTCACCACGCCGCTGGACCGTTGGTTCGAGCGTTGGATCGCGACGGACGCCGAGCCGTTTCTTTTGGGCCAGGGAGCGCGATTGCCGGCGTATCTGCGGGCCGATGCGTTGCGGGGATATCTCGACACGGTGCGGCAGCGGCGGCTGCCGCGCAGTCGGCAGCTGATGGCCCTGTTCGCGCTCGAGTCGTGGCTGCGGGAGGTATGACGCTCACGAGCGCGCAGCGGGTGCGGCTCCTGGTGGGCGCCGGGGTCGTCCTGCTCCTCGTGTGGGCGGCCGGAGCCTGGTCCACGGTGTCGATCCTCGTCGCGTTCACAACGGTCGTCACGGTCGGGCTGTTTCTCACTCCGAAGGTCGCCCTGACGGTGATCGGGGTGTTCCTCCTCGCGCAGCCGGTGCTCGTCAACCTCGCCGGCAGCTCCGAAACGTCCTTGGGGCTCGCGCTGCACCGGCTGCACCAGGCGTTCGCCGTGGCGGCGGCCCTGCGCGTCGCCGTGCTCATCTGGTGGGACCGGCTCGCGCCCCGCTTGCGGCCGTGGCTCTGGCTTGTGAGCGCGTTCGTAGCGTTGGGCGTGGTGTCGGGTGTGATACAACGCGTGCCGCTCACGACCATCGCGCTGGGCGCCTTCCTCGCGATGAAGTTTCCGATTTTCGTCCTCGTCGCCTTGACCATCTCCTGGGACGAAGCGGACTGCGCGCGGATGATGCGTTGGGCACTGTGGCTCGGACCGCTGCTGTTTGCGAGCGGGGCGATCATCTGGATGCTGCCGCCCGACGTGCAGAACCTGTTCGTGGACCGGACCCTGGAAACGGAGAGCTACGCACGCGAGCAGTTCGCGGCGATGCAAGGAATCTTCAGCCATCCCGGGGTGTTCGGCTGGGCGGCGGCGCTGACGGGGTGCTACGCCGTTGCGGCCCTCCTCGTTGACCGGCCGGGCTGGCGCGCGCTCGCCGCGGGGAGCGTGATCGCGAGTGTGTGCGCCATCCTCGCGTCGTTACGCCGCAAACCGCTCGTGGCGCTGCCGGTGGCGGCGGTATACGGGGTGTTCCGCTTTGCATCCGGTCGACGCCGCTGGGCGGTGCTGGCCTTGTTCGCCGCGCTGGCGGGCGGCGCCGCTTGGGTCGTCGCGGGACGCCTCGAGGCGGAGTACCGGGATGCCCTCACCTACGTGGATCCGATGGCGCCGACCGCCCCGCGCGTGCTGCTCTACATCACGGGCGCCGCGATCGCGAACTCCCGGTTTCCCTTGGGCGCCGGCTTCGGCCGATTCGGGGGATACGCCTCGAGTCTCGACTACAGCCCGCTGTACGACGAGTACGGGCTGAGTAGCGTGACCGGACTCAGCCCCGATGAACCTTACTACATCGAGGACACCTATTGGCCGCACATCGCGGCCGAAACAGGGTGGCTAGGAGCGATCGTCCTGCTCGCGTTCTATCTGCTGCTCCTCGAACGGGCCTCGCGCGTGGCCCTGCGGGCGGCGGACCCCGCGACGCGGGCCGTGGCGATCGGAGCGTGTCTTGCATTGCTCGAGGGCTTGATCGAGAGCGCGGCCGGGCCGGTGTTCGAATCGGTGCTGTTCGCCTACGGGCTCGCCATCCCGCTTGGCGTCGTTCTGGCGCGCTCCGCCGTATCGCTTCCCGCCGCGTCCCGAGTACCGCCCGCGCCGCTCGCGACCTAGGGCGCCGCGCGCACCAGGAGGACCAGCGCCAGGAGATAGGTCCAGTCGGACACGGCAAAGCCGATGGGGAAGGCCAGCAACCCCTCCGGCTGGAGCAACAGCCACACCGTGAGGAGGCGCAACGCCGCCCGGCACACCGACAGTGCCGCCAGGGTCCGGTTGCGTGTGAGCGCGATGTAGTGGCGCTCGAGCAGCGACGCGCCCATGTTCGCCACATACGCGATGGACAGCGCTTGCAGCACGCTCGCGACCGCGGCCGCATCGGCCGCGGTGAAACGTCCGTGTCCCAAGACGAGCTGCACCAGGCGGCTGGCCGTGAGCGCGAGTACACCCGCGATCGCCGCGGCCAAGCCGAGTCCCTTCCCCAGGACGCGCAGCACCTCGCCGCGCGCCGGCGCCACGCCTGTGGTGGTGATCTGACTCGTCCACCGGGCGAGCATGAGTGGAACGAGGGCGCCGTCGAACACGACGCCGGCAACCGCAAACAGGCGCATGGCGTACTCGAGGTGGGACACGGCGCCGACCGCGAGCGTGGCGGCGAGCAGCCGCTCCACGAGGGGCGCCACCCCGATGGCCGCGCTCGCCCCGGCTTGCGCCGAGGCGGCGCGCGCCAGGCCGCGGAGCGACTCCGCTGGAGCCGCCGGCTGGGACGGCAGCTCCCGCACGACGGCCCGGCGGAGCCACCACGCCCGCGACACCTCGCCCGCCCCCAGGCCGAGGGCCACCGCTCCCAGGCCTCCGCCCAGGGGCACGAGCGCCACGCCCACGAGGGCGCCGGCCCCGCGCCACAGCATGGACGCCGTCGCCCGCGCGATCCGCCATTGCGAGACCAGCGCCCCGGAGAAGGCGGCCGCGGCACACCAGGCGAGCGCGAGCGGGGTGAAGCAGAGCGCATACGCCACGATCAGCTGTCGCAGCCCCGGTGCCGCGAGTGCCACGAGAATCGGCAGGCACACGAGCCATGCCGCCAAACCGGCGGCGGCGCTGCTCCGGGCCGCTGCGTCCAGGAAGCGTCCCGCGCTGCCGTCGGCGCGGTGGATCTGCCGTGCGGCAAACGGCACGATCGCCTGCTCCACCCCCTGTCCCAGCGTGCCGCCGAGGAAGAGCACGGCGCTATAGGCGATGAAGTAGGCGTCGGTGCGTTGGCCGGAGCCGAAGATCGCGGCGATCAGGATGGGAATGAGAAAGGCCGGCGCGCGCGCGACCGCGCTGACCAGTGCGAGATAAAGCGCCCGTCGCGCCGAGGCCATCATGCGAGGACTGCCGTCCCCCTGTTCCGAACGGGATGAGGCTCGTAAGATCGTGGACGATGGCATCACTCGCCCGATTCCACCGACTCGCCAGCGTCCTGGATCCGGCCGCTCGACGCCTTCGCCACGAGATCGGTCGCATCGCCCGGGAGCTCGGGCCCGCCAACTGCGTCCTCGACCTGGGCAGCGGCCGGGCTCCATATGCCGACCTGTTCCCGCACCGTCGCTACGTCACCGCCGATCTGTTCGCCGCCGCGGACGTGCGGTGTGACGCGACGATCCTGCCGTTCCCCAGCCGGGCCTTCGACCTCGTGCTCTGTACCGAGGTGCTCGAGCACGTGCCCGATCCGGATGCGACCATGCGGGAGATCCGCCGCGTCATTGCCGATCGTGGCACGCTCATCCTGACGACGCCCCTCACGTGGGGTGTCCACGCGGTGCATGACTATCACCGCTGGACGGAATCAGGGCTGCTCCGACTGCTCGCGAGACACGGCTTTCACGTGGACCAGGTTCGGACGCGGGGAGGCGTCTTCGTGGCCCTGGCGGCGCTGTTGCTGATCATCCCCTGGCAGGTGTTTGGCGAAGCACGCGAGCGCCAATGGTGGCAAACCGCCCTGTATGCGGTGGGCTACACCCTCCTCGTCGTCCCCGCCCTCGCTTTGGCGGCGCTCGATCCGCTGGATCGGCGCAAACACTTCACGCTGGGCTACGTCAGCCTTGCTCGCTGCGCCGTACCGCTGCGGGCTGCAGCCGCAGCGCCTGCACTTGCAGGTTCGCGGTCTCCGCCATCGCCACCAGCATCGCCAGCGCCGCTCCCAGAATCGCCGCGGTGACCGCCCAGAGGGCCCGCATCGGTGAGTACCGTTTCACCGGCTCGATCGGCGCATCGACTGCCGTGAGTGCCGGCGTGTCGCGCACCTCCTGGATCCGAGCCTGCTCGAGCTGGCTGCCAAGCTGCGCGTGGATGCTCTGCACGCGCTCCGCCTCGCGGCGCAGCCGCGCCTCCTCGAACTGCAGCTCGGGCGACGCCAGATTGCGGTTGCGCTCGTAGAAACGGCGCAGGGCGTCCTCGCGCGCTTGCAGCGAATCGGAGAGGGCGTGCCAGCGCCCCTCGAGGAACTCGCGCTCCGCGCTGGCGCGCTTGCGCCGGATCGTGACGGCCAGCTCGTTCAGCGCGGCGAACGCCGTGTCGGCCATCAGCTTCGCCACGGGCTTCGACGGCCCCTCGACCGTAAACGTGACCATCCCGGTGCGCGGGTTCGTCGCGGTGCCGAAGTGTTTCTTGAGCTTCTTCACGGCGCGGAACTCGTCGCGGGCGTCGGGGTGCTCGTGGTGGGACCAGTATTGCTCGAGCGTGAGCAGCTCGCCGCGCTCGCCGAGCGGGTACCGAGCGCCGGTCACGTGCTGCTGCAGCGAGCGACTCTTCAAGAGCGCTTCGTAGAACTGGGGGTTCATGGGCCCGCTGCCGCCACCCATGCCGAGCTGCGCCGCGAGCCCCAACACGCCTCCCGCTCCCCCCATCCCCCCGGCTCCCCCCCCGCCTCCCAGATTCATCTGCTGCCCGGTGTCCACCACGAGCGTCGCCCCCGCCTGATACCAGTAGGGCACGACGAAACTGACCGCGACCGCCACACCGGCCGCTCCGAGCGTCAAGCCCAGCGTGCGCCGGCGCGCCGCCCACAGGCGCACCCACACGAGGCGCGTGTCCACCCCGTCGTGGAACAACAGCCGCAGGCCCGTCAGCAGTCCGGCCATATCACCGCTTCAGCACGACCGCGAGCGTCACCGACGCCGCGACGAGCTGCGCGACCACGCCCAGCACCGTGACGATGTCCGGGGCCCGGACCGACAGGTCCCGCTCCGGCACCACGATGAGCGAGCCGGGCCCGGGCGTCGGGTCGCTCCGGAGCACGACCAGCGTGGTGTGGCGCGTGCGAACCCGGCCGTTGGCGTAGTGCACGCTGATCCGTCCCTGGTCGGCCTTGTAGCTGGGGCCGCCGGCGGCGTCCACATAGAAGTTCAGGTCCTTGCCCTTTTCCCACAGGACGCTCCGCGGCGCGTTCACCGCTCCCCGCACCTGCACGCTCGGCTGGTACTCCGGGACGACGATCGAATCGCCACCCTGCAGCACGACGTTGTAGCGCGAGTCGCGTTGCTTGAGCGCGCGCGGCAGGTCCACATTGATCCGGCCCACGCCGTCCGCCGCCCGCACGAAGCGGATGCCCTCCGCAAACGCGAGCGGGGTGAGGCCGCCGGCGCGGTCGAGCACATCCGTCAACCGGTCCTTTCCGGACGCGAGCGCGTAGGCGCCGGGAAAGCGGACCTGGCCCGTTACGAAGACAGTCTGCTGCAGGCTGAAATCGGGCTGCCGCAGGATCAGCACGTTGTCGTAAGGCTGGAGGGGCACTGCGGCGCTGCCGCTCGCGAGGAAGGGGAGACCAGGCGGCCCCACGTAGCGCCCTGCCGAGTCGCGACTCATGAGGTACGACGAGTCGAGCGCGACGCGGATCGTCTGCGCCAGCTGGCCCTGAGCGCGGTCCGCCGGGAGCCGGGCGATCTCGGCTTCCTTGAGGTACGCCCCGACCTCCGGCCCGCGAGCCTGAATCATCAAGTCCCGCAGCGTCATGCCCGCTCGCCACGGATAGCGGCCCGGTCGGTTCACCGCCCCGACGATCGCCACGAAGTACGACCGGTCGAGCGGCGGCAGGGAGTCCACCACGACTGAGTCGCCGTCCGCCATCGCCAGCCCTGGGACGAGGACGGCGCCGAACGTCTGGCCGGCCGGGGCACCCGGAGGGTCCTCAGCCGGGCGCCCGAGCACGGGGAGCTGGACGTCCACGACCGCGCGCGGGAACGGCCCGGTGCCGCGCTCGGGGACCGGAACGATCCGGAAGACCGACAAGCGCTCGAGCGCGGCGTCGGGGCCGAATCCACCCGCCGCGCGCAACAGGTCCGGCAGTGCCTCGGCGGACTTCAGCTCGTAGATCGCCGGTCGGCGCACGGCGCCGGTGATGCGCACCCACGTGCCGTGCAGCCCGACGTACACGACGTCGCCGGTCTCGAGCCGGATGTCGTCGTGCTTCTCGCCCCGCAGCAGGTAGTCGTACAGGTCGAGGGTGGCGACCACCTTGTCCTGCCGGCGGATCTCGATCGCCCGCATGCCGGCCCGCGCCGTGACCCCGCCCGCGGCGTAGAGCGCCGTGAGCGCCGTGCCGAGCGCGCTGATCTGGTAGGCCCCCGGCTGTTTGACCTCGCCCACGACGTAAATCTGGTTCACCCGCACGTTCGCCACGGACAACTCGACGTGCGTCTTGGCGTCGAGCCCGCGCCGCACGCTCGAGTACACCCTCCCGAGGCGCGCGTACAACAGGTCGCGCGCCTGGTCCAGGGTGAGGTGCGAGACGAATACCTGCCCCACCTGCGGGATGAGGATGAAGCCTTCGCGCGTCACGGGGAGCGTGTAGGCGAGCTCGATGTCGCCGGTGAGGATGAGCACCAGCTCGTCCCCAGCGCCGAGCCGGTAGTCGGGTGGCACAGGCCCGGCGAGGACGGGGAGAAACTGCGTCGAGCTGCGGCGAAAGACGTCGAGGCCGAAGACGTAATTCCCGGCGGCGAGCGACTCGGGAGCGATGGCCTCGGCGCGGGACGGCGTCGTGCCGGGCCGCTGGGACTCGTCCCGCATGCTGCTCGCGCTCAAGCCCAGCGCCTGGATCGCGGACAGCTGCGAGGCGCTGGGGTTGACGGCCGCCTGCCCTGGGCTGGTCGGGCCGAGGTAGGCGTCGAGCAGACTGCTGGGATACCCGCTCGCGGCGAGCCGGGCTCGGACCTGGTCGGGGGTGAGACCGGAGGCCTGGATACGGTTACGGATCTCGTCCGCCAGGGCGGGATTCTGCTGCAGCGCCTGCTGCAACATCTGCTGCCCCTGGGCGGGCGGCGGGAGTTGCTGGGCCGAGGCGATCTGCGACGCGACGATCCTTGCGAGCAGCGCCAACACGACGGATTGGGTGGCAAGCTTCACTGGATTGGTAAGCTGTCGCCTAAGTCATGGCGAGTCAAGGTATTGGCCCGTGGGCGCCAAACGCTACATTGTACCACGCCATGGTCCCGATCCTCCTCGTCCTCGCGCTCATCGTCCCGGCGGTGCTCACGGTCGTGATCGATCGGCGCCTGCGCCGGGGTTCGTAACGTGTACGCCGGCCATATCGGGATCGCCCTGGCGGGGAAGGGCCTGCGGCGCGACGCGCCGCTCTGGCTGCTCGTGCTCGCGACCCAAGCCTGCGACTGGGCGCAGGCGGTCGCCTGCGTCGCCGCTGCGCCGGGCGCGTCCGCCATGTGGTCCCACTCGGTCCCCACGGCGCTGGCGCTGGGCCTGGGTCTGTCGCTCGCAGCGTACGCCGGCACGCGCAACGCCAGGGTGGCGCTGCTGGTGGGCGCGGTCGCCGTCTCGCATGTCGTGGCCGATTACGTGACTGGTATCAAGCCCACGTGGCCGGGTGGGCCGCTGATCGGTCTCGACCTTTACGACCGGCCGCTCGCCGACTTCGCGATCGAGACCGCGGTCGTGTACGTGGGGTGGCTGGTGTATCGGCGTTCGCTGCCGAGCGCCGTGGCGCGCAGCCGGCTCGCCTGGATGCTGGTCGTGACCCTGGTGGGGTTGCAGCTCGTCGGCGCCGTGGACATGGCTTTCTTCCCGCCCGGGCCCAAGTGTCGATAGGACGCCCTGGGCGAGCACGCTCTTGTCGCACCCCGGCGACAAGTCCGCAGGGAAATTCACGTTCGGCTTCGCGCCATGCTGGCCCGGATTATGCTACCTGTTCTGGACGCAGTACACTGCGGGGAGCGAACCGAACTGTTGACCGTGGTGGGTTTTGCTCAAGCCGTACCGGGTATGCCGGCGTGCTGGGCCCCATGCGGTGGTTTCGCTCCCCGCAACCCCCCCTCTCTTCCTTCACCTCGGCTGCATCGTGATCCTGGGCCTCGGCATCGACGTCATATCTGTGACGCGCGTGTCCCGCGCGCTCGCCACGTTCGGCGAGCGCTTCGAAGAGCGCGTGTTCACCGACGCCGAGCGGCACGATTGCGCCAAGCGCCTGGATCGCGACCAGGCCCTGGCCGCCCGGTTCGCCGCCAAAGAGGCTTGCCTCAAGGCACTCGGCACGGGTTGGCGTAAGGGGTTCGCGCTGCGGCACGTGGAGGTCGTACGCGGGGCGGGCGGCGCCCCGACGCTGCGGCTGAGCGGCCGCGTAGCAGAACAGGCCCAGTCGCTGGGCGTACACCGCCTGCACGTCTCGCTCACCCACGACGACGACGTCGCCGCGGCCGCTGTAGTCCTGGAGGCGTAGGAGTGCCAGCGGCCTGCCACACTTCCCCTCGGCACAGCCCGGCCCTGTTACATAACTCGCTGCGACAATAACAGTTAGGGACTCTACTGGGCTCCGGCATTCGGTACAGAAGTTGCCCGTTGCGACGTACGCCCTTATTGCCGGAGGTCGCATGGCTCGTGCTTGGCTGTTCGTCGCGCTCGCTTGTCTCGTCGCCGGACTCTCGTGCGACCGGGTCACGGACCCTGGGGGTACCGCCACCCTGCTGATCGTGGCCGATGTCTCGGGGACGGGTGTCGCGACTGTGGTGGTCGAGGTCACGGCCGCCGACATTCCTGCCCCGCTCGTCTTCAACATCACCCCGATCACGAGCGGCGTCGCCGCGGGCGCCATCACCGTGCCTTCGGGCTCGAATCGGACGATCTCGCTGCGCGCCTACGACGCGGGCGGCGTGGAGACCCACGTCGGCGCGGTGACGCTGAGCATCCAACCGGGGAGCAACCCGACGCTCTCCGTCACCTTGCGTCCCCTCACCGGGGACGTGCCGATCACGGTGACGCTGGGAAGCGTGACCGTGGCCGTGCTTCAGACCAGCCTGACGCTCGCACCGGGAGACACGGCGCGCCTGACGGCGTCGATCACCGACTGGGACGGGACGCCCGTGGCGGGCACGCTGTCTTGGGCGACTTTGGCCCCCGGCGTGGCCACAGTAAATGGTGGTGGGTTGGTGACGGGCGTCGGCGCGGGGACGACGAAGGTCTCCGCCACGTACAAAGGAGCGACGGGCAGCGCGACGGTTAGCGTCGGTCCGTAACCGTGGCTCGATCCCTCGCCGCAGCGCTCGGTCTGGCGCTCGCGCTCGGCTCGTGCCTCCAGAACGAGTCTACTGGGCCGCCGCATCCCGGCGAGGCCCTGCTGGTCCGGGCTGACCTCTCGGGAACGACGGTGAGCCTCGTCGTCGTGCAGGTGACGGGTCCCGGCGTCACCACGCCGCTCGCCTTCAATATCCCTGTGGTTGACCGGACGGCCGCCGGCACCATCACCGTGCCTGCGGGCTCCGGCACCGTCATCACCATGCTCGCGTACGACGCGGGCGGCGTCGAGACGCACACGGGATCGGTGACGCTCGACATCCGGCCCGGCGCCAACGCGACTGTCACCCTCGTCCTGATGCCCCTCACCGGCGACCTCCCGATCACCGCCACGCTGGGAAGCTTCAGTGTGAGTGTGACACCGGCGCTCGATACCGTATCGGTGGGGGATACCGTCACCCTGGCGGCGACGCTGCTCGACGGCAGCGGCCACCCGGTGACGGGCCAGGTCGTGTGGGCGACGCTCGCGCCGGGCGTCGTCGCGGTGGTGAGCACTGGCGCCGCCACCGCGCGCGTAACGGCGATCCGGCCGGGGCGAGCCACGGTGGTGGCGAGTTATGCCGGTACGGCGGGCCCTGCGACCGTCGCCGTGGCCGGTTGGTTCGCGGCGCCGGGCGGCTCTCCCAGCGGGGACGGCTCGCGTGCCCCCTGGGACCTGGCCACGGCGCTCGCCGGGGCAACCGGCAAAGTCCAGCCCGGCGACACGATCTGGCTGCGGGCGGGCACGTACGTCGGCTCATTCAGAAGTGCGCTGGCCGGCACCGCCGCGGCGCCGATCGTGGTGCGGCAATACCCCGGCGAGCGTGCGATCCTCGACGGGGCAAGCTCCGCCAACGAAACCCTGATCGTGGACGGCGCCTGGACTACGTTCTGGGGCTTCGAGATCACGAACTCAGGCACGGGCCGATTCTGCTCGAGCTGCCTGGGTTTGCGTCCCACCGGGGTGTACGTGCGCAGCACGGCCAACGTGAAGTTCGTCAACCTGATCATCCACGACACGGGCCACGGGTTCTTCACCGAGAACACGGCGCACAACGTGGAGATCTACGGCGCGATCATCTACGATGGCGGCAGCACGAATTCCACGCGCTCAGACGGCCACGGGGTGTACGTCGAGAACGACGGCATCGGCACGAAACGGGTGCGCGACAACGTGATCTTCAACATGTTCGGGTTCGGCCTCCACGCGTACACCGGCAGCAGCAACAACGCGCTCAAGAATCTGACGCTCGAGGGGAACGTCGTGTTCGATAACGGCACAGTCTCGGGCTTCACGAGCGAGGCGAACCTACTCCTGGGGAGCGAGGTCGCTGCCGCCGACCAGGACACCGTACGCGACAACCTGGCGTACTACGCCCCCTCGCTCTCCGGCTACTTCTCAGTGCGGATCGGCTCCGGCCTGCAACAGAACGGCGCGCTCGTGCTGCGCGACAACTACATCGCCGCGGGCGGCAACGAAGCGCTGACCATGGGCTACTGGCAGAGCGTCGCGGAAGCGAATTGCACGCTCATCGGCACGTACGCTATGGTGAACCTGCGGGACACGACCACGGTGGGGTGGACGTGGGGCGGCAACCGCTACTGGCGTGATCCGCTCGCTCTGGCATGGGCGTTCAACGACACCACCTACACGCTCGCGGCGTGGAAGACGAAGACGGGCTTCGCCGCCGGCGACGCGGCCACGCTCGGCCAACCCTCTCAGCCGCAGGTGTTCGTGCGGCCCAATCAATACGAGCCGGGGCGGGTGACCGTCGTCGTGTACAATTGGACCCACGCGGGCAGCGTGCCCGTGAACCTCTCCGGCCTCCTCAAGGTCGGGGCGCCGTTCACGGTGCACAACGTGCAGGACCTGTGGGGCAGCCCGGTCGTCGCGGGAACCTACGGCGGGGGCTCGGTGAGCGTGCCGATGAGCGGAGTGGCGCCGCCGGTCCCGATCGGCGGATCGCCGATCGCCCCGCTCCACACGGGGCCCGACTTCGACGTGTTTCTCGTCACGGGCACTAGCCCCTGAGCCCCACAATCTGATCGGTCAGGTGCGCCGCGAAGGGGAGGGCGCACGTGAACCCCGGCGACACCGCGTTGAGTACGTGAAATGACCGCTCGTCGCCCTCGTACTTGAAGTCCATCTCCAGGCGCCGCTCCCGCACGTCCACCAGCTGAGCGCGAATGCCGGCCTGGCCCCAGCGCCGGAAGTCCGCGACGCGGAGGCCGTCGGCCAGCTCGGTCGCGAGCCCCACGATGCGGCTGCGCCGGTACTTGCGCAGCTCCTCCCACGCCAGCGTGCGGAAGCCGGCGTCGTTGCGGAGCCAGAGACTCGCTTCGCGCGCGAGGATGGCGGCGCATTCGGCCAGGTTGAAGCCGCCCCAGCCGCCGTAGTGCTCACGCCAGAATGCCGGGATCGCCGTGGGGCCGAGCGTGGCCCCACCCCTGACCCCGACCGTGACGTGCACGCCGAGGAACGGCTGGCGCAGATCCGGGACAGGATAGATGTGCGTGCGGAACGCCGCGGCACCGGGCTCGGCCTGCAGGAACAGTCCCTTGAACGGCACGATGCGCCACCGCTCCGAGAAGCCCCAATCGCGCGCCACGCGGTCGGCGTGGAGGCCCGCGGCGTTCACGACGTAGCCGGGACTGAGCGTCCCGGCCGACGTGCGCACGGCGGACCCGGCCCGGCCCAGGTACGCGGTGCCCGGCAGCAGCGTGATTCCCGCCGCCGCGGCGTCATGGGCGAGCGCGTGGAGCACGGCGACCGGGTCGATGGAGGAGGTCGTGGGCGAGAACAGCGCCCGCTCGAAGGTCTTCGCCCGGGGCTCGAGCGCGCGGGCCTCGTCCGCGGTCACCGGCTCCAGGGCCACGCCGTTGGCCCGTCCGCGGCGCACCAGCTCGCCAAGCGCCGCCAGGTCTCGGGCGTTACGGGCGACCACCAGTTTGCCGCAGCGGTTGATCGGGAGGCCGCGGGCCTCGCAGAAGCTGGTGAGCTGGCGGTTGCCCTGGACGGTGAAGCGAGCCTTGAGGCTCCCGGGGTCGTAATAAAAGCCGGCGTGCAGCACGCCGCTGTTACGGCCACTGGCGTGGCGGCCCCAGGCCGGCTCCTTCTCGAGCAGGGTGATGGCGTCGCGCGGGTGGCGGCGTCGCAGCTCGAGCGCGAGCGCGAGCCCGATGACGCCGCCGCCGAGGACGAGAAAGTCGGGCTGTGGGGGGGGAACCTTCAGGCCTGGGCGAGCGTGCGGGCGGGCGCGAAGTCGTCGCGCCGGCGCCGCGGCGCGCTGAACGTCTGCTTCAACGCCTGCACGTTGTGATACATCGGGTCCTGATGGCGCTGCAGCGCGGGGTCCGCGCGCATCGCGGCGGCGACCTCGCGGATGCCGTCCTCCACCGAGAATTGCGGCTCGAACCCGAGACCCCGCCGGATCTTCTCGAAGCTGACGCGGTAGTCGCGCGGGTCGGGAGCGTCGCCCTGGGTCACGACCTCGACGTCGCCCACGATCCGCGCCACCATTTCGCCCAGCTGGCTGATGGTGTAGTTCTCCGAGTCGCCGCCCAGGTTGAAAGTCTCGCCGGCGACGTCGGCCCCCGGGGCTTCGAGCGCCAGCGTGAAGGCGCGCGCTGCGTCGCGGCAGTGCACGTTGGGGCGCCACTGGTTGCCGCCCATGACGGTGATGCGCTGGTCCGCGACCGCGCGCGCCGTGAGGGTGTTCACGACCAGGTCGTAGCGCATCCGGGGAGACAGGCCGAACACCGTCGCCAAGCGGAGGATGACCGGCTCGACGTCGCCGCGGCGGTCGAGCAGGATGTTCTCACTCAGCACCCGCGTGCGTGCGTACAGCGACACCGGGTTCAGGCGCGAGCGCTCCGTGAGCCAGCCGTGGCTGTTCGACCCGTACACGCTGCAGCTGGACGCGAAGACGAGCCGCCGCACGCCGTAGAAGTTGCACGTCTCGGCGAGGATCTTGGTCGCGGCGTAGTTGAGATTGATCGTCTCCTCGGGATCGAGGTTGCACGCCGGATCCCCCACGATCGCCGCCAGCGCGATGACGCCGTACACATCCCGCGCCGCGCGGCTGACGTCGCGGCTGTTGCAGATGTCGCCCTGCACGATCTCGAGCCGGGGGTGGTGCAGCGTCGCAATCCCCACGCGCCCGTAGTCGAAGCGGTCGAGGATGCGCACGTAGTAGCCGCGCTCGAGCAGCATCCGCACCAGGTGGGAGCCGATGTACCCGGCGCCCCCCGTGACCAGCACGCGCCGCGTCGCCGGCTCCGTGCCGTGCGCCGTTCGCTCGCGCGCGGGCACGCCGTCGAGCAGCTCGTGCAACGTCGTGGCGCCCGGCCGATGCAGCTCGTGGCCGGTCATGAAGCGCATCACGCCCCGCACCGCGCGCGCCTGAACCCCCGCCGCCTCGAGGCGGCGCACCAGGGCGCGCACGAACGCGGGCTCGGCCCGGGGCATCGCCACGATCACTTCGCTCACGTCGTGGCGCTCGGCGATCTCGAGGGCGTCGCGGATCGGCCCGAGCACGCGCGCGCCGTTGCACGCCGCGCCGACCTTGGCGGGATCGTCGTCCAGGAACCCCACCAGCTCCACGCCGCGCGACGCCATCTGCTTCAAGTCACGCGCGATGGATAAGCCGTGCTCACCCGCGCCCGCGATCAGGACGCGCCGCGCGGCCCAGCTGCCGCCGCGCAGCGGCGTGATGTGCGCCCGGGCCTTGGCCCCGGCCACCTGCCAGCGGCGCAGGGCCCGCAGGGTGATCCGGCCGAACACCATGAGCAGGCCCATGAGCACGACGGTCGCCATGGGCATCTCCAGCAGGTCCAAGGCCCGCGCCACGGCCAGCACGGTCGGCGCCAACATGCTGGAGACGAGAATCTCGATCGCCTCGTGGATGCTCGTGTAGCGCCACAGGTCGCGGTAATGACCGCCCAGAGCGTCGGCAGCCACGATCAGGAGACCGGTCGCCGCGCCGAGCCGCCACGAGGCCAGTCCACTCCCCTGCACCATCGCGACCGCCAGTACCACCGAGACCACCCCGCACGCAAAGTCGAGCATGGCCTTCGCTCCCCACCGCAGCCGCGGATCCCGCAGCAGCTCGGCCTCGATGGTCCGGCTCCAGTCGGCGAGCGGCCGGGCAACAGGCCACGCCAGACGGTGCAGGGACATCGGGGTGGCTCGCGGGGGTGCGTCGGACATCCGGTCTCGCTCGGTTAGCGTCGCCCGGCTGTTAGTCACGTTCCGTGCCGCATGCCGCCCCCGGTGGGCGTCACAAGTCACTGCAACACACTGTCTTAGAAATGAGGGCGTCAAGGATGCCCCTGCCGCCCGGGGCGAATGCAACAGGACGGCAACACTTTAGCATCAGGCGTGAGGCAAGGAAACCGTGTGACCGGCGCCACCTTGACCTATGTCACAGACGCCACACGGCAGCCGGCCTAGCTTGGCGGCCAAGCTGCTCAGAGCAAAGCCGCCGAAAGGCGGTGACGCAGAGCTTGGGGACTACGGCGACCTGGACGGTCGTCATGTCAGCCCGGCCGCCAGCGACTCGAGAGGGTTTCGAGCGTAGGGCGGCCGTTTCGTTTCTGGGCCGCGGCACCACTGCAGTTCGGCTGGATCGCCCCTCCCGGCAGGGAGAGACGACAAAGGCAAACCCGGCGAAAGCCGGCGACGCAAAGCCCCGAGGCTACCGCACGCGTTTCAGCGTGCCACGCCAGTCGAGCCGCCGAACCTCACTCTCCTCGCGCCGGAGGGGTTCATGCGTTTACCGACCATTTGGTATCGTGCGGCACTTCTGGGCGTTGCGCTGTTCGCGGCCTGCGAGCAGCTGCCCAACGCGCTCGACCCCGATTTCGGGGTCCTGACCATCGCGCTTGCGCCGCACATCGACACCGTGTTGGTCGGTGACAGTATCCGGCTTACGGCGACCGTCGTCATGAACAACAACCAGGCGCCGCGCGCGCTCAATTGGACGAGCGCCATGAGCGCCCTCGCCAGTGTGAGTCAGACCGGCATGGTGCGCGGGTTGCACGCCGGCTCGGGGTTCATCGTCGCGTCGAGCGGCAACAAGAAGGACTCCGCGGCGGTGACCGTGTTGTCCCAGACGCCTCCTCCTCCGGTGCCGGTGGCGATGGTAGCGGTGAGCCCGGCGTCCGAGACCGTTCGCCTCGGCGCCACCGCCCAGCTGACGGCGACACCCAAAGACGGCAGCGGCAACCCGCTCACGGGGCGCACGATCACGTGGGCCAGCAATAACGCGGGCGTCGCGACGGTCAACGGCAGCGGGTTCGTCACCACGGTGGCGGTGGGCACCGCGACGATCACCGCCACGAGCGAAGCGGCGAGCGGCACGGCGGCCGTGACGGTGGCAACCGTCCCCGTCGCGTCGGTCACCATCAGTCCCGCCACGGTGAGCCTGCTCGTGGGCGTCACGGCGCAGCTCTCCGCCACGACGAAGGATTCGGCGGGCAACGTCTTGACCGGGCGGACGGTCACGTGGGCCAGCAGCAACACCGCGGTGGCGACGGTGAGCGGCGCCGGGCTCGTCACCGGCAAGGCGGCGGGCTCCGCGACGATCACGGCGACGAGCGAAGGGAAGAGCGGTACGGCGAGCGCGACGGTCGCGAACGTCCCCGTGGCCTCGGTCACGGTCAGTCCCGCCACGGCGAGCCTCCAAGTCGGTGGTACGCTGCAGCTCGCGGCGACGACGAAGGATGCGGCGGGCAACGTGCTCACGGGCCGGTCGATTGCCTGGAGCAGCTCGAGCACGGCGCTGGCGACGGTGAGCGCGAGCGGACTCGTGACCGCGGTGGCCGCGGGCCCGGTGACCGTGACGGCGGCGAGCGAAGGGAAGAATGGGAGCGCGAGCGTCAGCGTCACCGCCGCGGGCGGCTCATGCACGCAGACGTACGGCAGCTTCGGCGTGGGCACGTGGCCCGCCGCCTGTTATCAAGTGTACGATGCCAACGCCTGGATCAACCGCCCGCTGTCCGCGGGTCTCCAGGTCGATCCCAGCTCGGCGGCGATCGTGGCCGAGTTCAACCGGGCCGGCAGCGGCTGGTCGGACGGCTTGCCCGAGGACAAGTGCGCCGGGTGCGCCAACGATTACGACCACCCGATCTACTGGTCCAAGGTGACCGACCTGATCTATACGCTCACCGGGTGCGGGTACAGCGGGGCGCTGAACGGGATCAAGATCCACGCCGTCAAGGGCATGGTCGCGGGCGGCGGCTCCGACGCGCACGTCGTGGTCATGGATCAATCCAACGGCATGGAGTACGACTTCTGGCAGGCCACGATCAGCGATGCCGCGCAGACCATCGGCGGGCATTCGTGCGGCCGGCTCTCGATGACGGGCGACGGGCGGATCATCAACAGCGGCGGCGCGGACGGTGACGGCGGCAACGCCGCCAACAGCGGCCTCTTCAGCGGCCAGATTCGCGCCGTCGAGCTGATGGCCGGCGCGATCAATCACGCCATCGCCATCGACACGAAGTGCACCAACGGCACCCACGTCTATCCGGCGACCGGCAACGCGCTCACCTGCGGCGGCGCGAACGAGCCGGCCGACGGCCAGTTCTTCCAGCTGACCTATACGGACGCGGAGATCGACGCGCTCCCCGTCCCCGCGTGGAAGAAGGTCGTGCTGCATGCCATGCATCAGTACGGCTTCTACGTGGACGACACCTTCGGGGGCGACCAGCACAGCTTCGCGTTGCACTTCGAGTCGGACAAGATGTACCAGGCGTTCGGATTCGAAGACCCCTTCGTGACGTATGCCAGGGCGCACGTGGGCCAGGACATCACCGGGTCGGGCAGCACGTACTACTACCAGCTCGCGCCGGGCGTGGATTGGAGCCGCATCCAGGTGGTGAAGCCCTGCTCCATCCAGGGCACCTGCTAGCGTCATACCGTCTCAGGAGCGTTACACAGTAGCCGCAGCCCTGCCGCAGGCCGGCGTTTCCGGAACCGGGCCTGCGGCGGGGTTGACGGCATGCTTCTTGGAGAGAGGTTTGTCGTTCCAGAAACCTGCGCTCCGGAGGCTAAGGTGCGGTTTGTCGTGTGTCTACTGGCCGGTGTTGGCTGCGCGCAAAGCGGCGCTGCACCGGTCACCAGCGGAAGCTTCGGCGTCGGGAACTGGCCCCCCGCCGCGTATCGGGCCTACGCCTCCGCCGCGTGGATCAACCTTCCGCTCCCGGCCAATCCCCAGATCGACCCCAGCTCCGCCGCCATCGTCGCCACGTTCGACTCCGTCGCCAGCGGGTGGTCGGACGGCAAGCCCGAGGACAAGTGCGCCGCCTGCATCAACGACTACGACCATCCGATCTATTGGACCACGGCGGCCGATCCGGTCTTCACGCTGGCGGGGTGCGGGTACAGCGGGCGCCTGAACGGGATCAAGATCCGCGCGCTGAAAGGGATGCTCAGAGGCGGCGGGTCGGACGCGCACATCGCGGTCATGGACCAGTCGACCAACATGGAGTACGACTTCTGGCAGGCCACCCTCGATGACAACGCGCTCACGATCGGCGGCCACTCCTGCGGTCGGCTCTCGATCATGGGGGACGCGCGCGTCGTGGGCCTCGGCGGGCCGGACGGCGACGGCGGCAACGCAGCGAATACGGGCCTCTACAGCGGCCAGATTCGCGCCGTGGAGATCATGGCGGGCAAGATTCAGCACGGCATCGCCGTGGACGCCAAGTGTACGAAGAGCGCCCACGTCTATCCGGCGACGGGCAACGCGCTCGTGTGCGGCGGGGCCAACGAGCCCGCGGACGGGCAGTTTTTCCAGCTGACCTACAGCGACGCGGAAATCGACGCGCTCCCGGTCGCGGCGTGGAAGAAGACGATCCTCCACGCCATGCGCCAGTACGGCTTCTACGTGGACGACACGTTCGGCGGGGACCCGCATAGCTTCGCCCTGCACTTCGAGTCGAACAAGGGATACAAGGCATTCGGGTTCGAGGACCCGTTCGTGACGTACGCCAAGTCGCACCTCGTGGGTGAGGACATCACGACCGGTCCCGACGCCGGGTCGTACCTCTACAAGCTCGCCCCCGGCGTGGACTGGACCCGCATCCAGGTGATCAACCCCTGCTCCATACAACGGACTTGCTGAGCGACGCCATCCCGCGGGTGGCACAGGCCGCAGCGCAGCGGTTTCGCACCTTCTGGTCCTCGCCGGGGGACGTGTTCGAGGCCCAGGAATGCGAGCGGCACGTACTGCGGCTGCTGGACCGCCGCGGCTACCTCCCGCTCGCCGACGCCTCGATCCTCGAGGTGGGATGCGGGACGGGCGCGTGGCTGCGCCAGCTGGTGCGCTGGGGAGCGCGCGCGGAGCATCTGACCGGTATCGACCTGCTCCCCGACGCCGTGGGACGGGCGCGGCAACGCCTGCCGCCAGGGGTGCGAATCCAGATCGCCCACGCCGCGCGGCTGCCGTTTTCCGGGGGATGCTTCGATATCGTCCTCCAGGCCACGTTATTCACGTCGGTCCTGGACCCGCGCATGCGCCGGCAGATGGCGGCCGAGATGCTGCGCGTCGTCAAACCGGGCGGCCTCATCTTGTGGTACGACTTCCACGTGAACAACCCGCGCAACCCCGACGTGCGCCGGGTTACCGGACGCGAGATCCACGACCTGTTCCCGGAGTGCCGCATTGAGCTGCGACGCTGCACGCTCGCGCCCCCGCTCGCGCGCCTGGTGGCGCCGGGGTCGTGGCTGCTCGCTCATCTGCTGAACGCGGTCCCGCTGCTGCGCACGCACTACCTCGGCGCCATCACGCCGCGAACGCGCGCATCCACATCTCCAGGCTGAGCACCCGGAACAGCCCGAGGTAGGCCTCGGTGTTGGCGCCGAGCGCGGCGGCGGAGCCGTACCATTCGCGCAAGCGCCGGGGATCGACGTAGCGGTCGGCGCGCAGCGGCTCGTGAATGAGCCCCGTCACTTGGGGACGCAGCTCCTGCGCCAGCCAGCGGCGGCTGGGCGCCGCGAACCCGAGCTTCGTCTTGCGCCAGCGGACGGCATCGGGCACCAGGCCCTCCATCGCGCCCCGGATCGCGTACTTGCTCCAGCCGTTGTGCACCTTGAGCCGGTCGGGGAGCGACAGGCCGAGCTCGACCACGCGATGATCGAGCAGCGGCACGCGCGCTTCGAGCGAGAACGCCATCGACGAGCGGTCCTCCATGCGCAGCAGCTGGGGCAGCGTGTCCACCACGATGTCGTCCACCTGCATCCGCTGCATCACAGTTGCGGCGCCGCCGCCGGTCTGTCCCGCCGCGCCGGCCGCGTGGCGCCACCAGCGCGTGGCCGGCGTGCTCTCGTCCGAGACGGCGTGATCCCAGTCGCCACGCACGATGCGTTGCAGCAGCGCGTCCACGCCCAGGGCCCGCCGCAGCCGCTGCGGCAGGTAGCGATGGCCACGTCGCAGGTCCAGCACATAGAGATCACCCTGGAGCAGCGTCGCGCCGAGCTCGCGGGCGAAGCTGGGCAGCCGGCCCGAGCGCAACAGCGTCATCAGATAGGCGTAGCGGAACTTGGCGTACCCGCCGAACGCCTCGTCGCCGCCCTGCCCGTCGAGCAGCACCTTGACGCCCGCCTCCCGCGCGGCGCGCATCACCCGCCATTGGGCGTAGAAGCTCATCTCGCCGAACGGCATGTCCTGGTGCCACGCCATGCGTGGGAACGCGTCCCAGAAGTCTTGGGCCGTGGGGAAGACGAGGTGCGGGGTCGCACCGCTCGCCCCCGCCGCCGCGAGCGCGTACTCCCGCTCGTCGAACTCGGGGTAGGGGTAGCTCGACGTGAAGGTGAAGAACCGGTCGCCCACGGCCGCGGCGGCGTCGGGCTGCTCCCGCCACAGCTTGGCGATGAGCGACACGACGGTCGAGGAGTCGAGCCCGCCCGAGAGACAGCTCCCCACCCGCACGTCGCTGATCAGGTGGCGGCGCGTGGTGGCGAGCAGCAGCTCGCGCAGCGCACCGATCCTGTCGCGATCGCCGGTCCCGTTCCCATTGGTGGGCTGCGGGCGCAGCTCCCAGTAGCGTCGCGTCGCCCACGCGCCGCTCGCCACGTCGAGCGTGAGACAATGGGCCGCGGGGAGCGCCTTCACCTGGCGGAACAGGGTGCGCTCGCCGTAGTCGCAGTTACCGTGGGTCAGGAAGCCGAGCACCGCCGCGTCGTCGAGGCTCTTGTCGAGCTCGGGGAACGCCAGCACGGCCTTGATCTCCGAGGCGAACACCAGATGGCGCGGGGTCGCCGCGTAGTAGAACGGCTTGATGCCCAGCCGGTCGCGGGCGCAGAACAACCGGCCGCGGCGTGCGTCCCACACCGCGAAGGCGAACATTCCGTCCACCCGGTCCAGGCACGCCGCGCCCCAGCGGCGATAGGCCTGGAGCAGGACCTCGGTTTCGGTCCGGGTCGTGAAGGCGTACCCATCGGTCTCGAGCTCGGCGCGCAGCTC
>WNGI01003315.1_pt1 | contig 24462 bp, 20 predicted proteins | sample 5400621 | NCBI WGS metagenome assembly WNGI01 (sample SAMN13153374, study PRJNA577476) | soil metagenome | isolation source: 20 cm soil or saprolite under Garry oak tree replicate 1 | place: USA:California | collected 2016-06-15 | reverse complement strand
CTGCTGTAAGCCTGGTCGAGAGCTTGGGCTATCGTGTGCTATCGGCCAGTAACGGCCGCGACGCACTAGAAATTCTGCGTCAAGACACTCGCATCGATCTGCTATTCACTGATCTCTTCATGCCCGGCGGAATGCATGGCCCTCAACTAGTGGCCGAGGCGCGGCGTCTGCGACCAGAACTAAAGGTTTTGTTCGCATCGGGGTATCTGAACTACTCGGTGCTGCGCCGCGGGCTTGACCCCGGAATCGAAAAGGTGAGCAAGCCGTATTGGCCGGATGAGCTCGCGGCGAAATTGCGCGAGATCCTCGACAGTCATACTCCCGTCGCCGACGACCAATGAGCTGCCGCGCTAGGCTTGAGCATGACGAGAGCGCGGCTCATCTGGGAGTGTTGCCTCAACGAGGTTTCGCACCTCACGAGCCGCCGTTGCGCGGGAACCAGCGCGCCTGCAGCCGCGCAAATTCGCCATTGTCGCGCAGCGTCGCGAGCGCGCGGTTGACCGCCTCGCACAGCGACTGGTTTTGCTGGGCAAAGGCGATCCCCAGCTTCTCGCGGGTAGGGACCTCGAGCGCGACGGACAATTGCGCACGATCCCTCACCAGCCACGAGATGACCGGGAAGAGCTTGATTACGAGCCCGATGCGTCCCGCCTCGAGATCGTCGAGGGCCGTCGTTATGCCGTGATAGGGATAGTACTTGATGCCGGCGATCGTGCCCTCCGCCAATAGCCGCTTGGCCACGAAATCGGATGTATTGCCGGACTGGATGCCCGCGGTCAGGCCGCGCAGATCGCCGAGCGAGGCGGCGCTCGGCGTCGAGCGGCGATTTACCGCCACGCCCTGATTGAATTCGAGATAGGGCTGCGAGAACAGCGCGACGGCGGCGCGTTCCGGGGTGATGGTCGTTCCCGAGATCACGGCGTCGTAGCTGCCTTTTGCGAGGCCGTCGAAGATGCCGTTGAAGTCATCGCCCGCATACCGCACCGGCTGCAAGGCGACGCCGAGCTGCGCGCAAACCGCGCGCATCAGTTCGATGTCGAAGCCGGTCGCCGACCCGTCCTGGATGAGATCAAAAGGAGGATCGGGATAGGCGGACGCGACGACCAAGCTTCCCGGAGTTAAAGTCAGTCCCATGGACGCGTCGACTCACGCTGCCCCGACATTGTCCGGACATGCTGGTTGCGAAAACGCAACGTCGCGCGGTCTACTCTGCCGCTTCGCGTAGCGGGCGCGGATAAATGCGATCGTAGAGCTCGGGCCGCTGCCATTGCGGGCCGAGCACGCCCTGCTTGGTCGCGCAGGTCTCGGACGAGCCCACCTCGTCACGGCTCGCGCGCAGATATCGCACGCGCTCAAGGCTCACGTCGACCACCGCGGTGCCGGCAATGGTGCTCTCGTACAGGATTTCCTCCGGGCTCGCGACCATAGCCAGCCCGCGCTCGGAATGATCGAACAGGTTCTGCGTCGTGACCACGATCGCAAGGTTCTCGATCGCGCGCGCCCAAATGAGCGTGCGCCAGGTCGCCCAGAGCTTGCGCTTGTCCTTGCCTGCCGGCATGAAAATCAGCTCGGCGCCGCGCAAGGCGAGCGCGCGCGAGACCTCGGGCATATAGACCTCGCTGCACATCGCGAGCCCAACCTTGCCGTGTACAGTCTCGAACACCGGGAATTCGTCGCCCGGCACCCACTGGAATTCCCACGCCGGGCCGCCGGTATAGATCCACGGACCGTTCGGATGCGTGCGGCGGTAGCGCGCGGGCGCGCGGCCGTCGGGATAGGCCATGCAGATGAGGTTGTAGGCGGCTTTGGTATCGATCGGCGCGATGGTGCCGAACACGACGTGGGTCCGATGCTTTACCGCCGCCTCGACCATGGCCGCCGTCGGATCGAACGTCGCTGGCATGCGCCACGGTCCGGGGTATGTCTCGGGAAAGCAGACAAACTCGGCGCCTTCACCGGCCGCGCGTGCGATGGCGCGCTCCGCGTCGGCGATGTTCGCGGCGTCGCTGCCCGGCGGATGGCAGATCGGTTGCACCACTGCAATGCGGAAGGTCATGGGGCTCGCTCCTGCTTGACGCTTACCGTCTCAGTCTTTGCCCGGGAGAGTGAAACGGTGCCGCGGCCCGGTCAAGCAAGCCATACCGAGCGCGATCTTTGACGCAACACCAGCATGCCGACGATCGCCAGATTGATGGCATTGGCAGCGACGCCGGCGGCGAAGGCGGGCGCATAGGTACCGAAGTGATCGTAGAGCACGCCCGCCAGCCACCCCCCGAGCGCCATGCCGCTGCCGCTGCATAAGAGAAGCGTCGGGATGCGCCAGTAGGCCTCCGGCGCCGGAAACAGCTCTCGAATGGCCAGCACATAGGCCGGAATAATGCCGGCAAAGCCCAGGCCGAAGGCGGCGGAGACCGTGAATAGCCCGATTTCATCCTGGGTGAACATGAACGCCGCCATGGCGATGATCTGGAACATCGAGCCCGTCAGCACGGTGTTGAGGCCGCCCATGCGGTCGGAGACCCAGCCCCAGAATTGACGGCTGATGAAGGCAGTGCCCAACAGCACCGACAGCATCGCCGCGCCGTGCGATGCGAGGATGCCGAGATCGCTGCAGAACGCGGGCAAATGCGCCTGCGGAATGGCCATCGGAACACAGCAGAAGATGCTCGCCGCGGCCATCAGCGCGAAGACCAGATTCGGCGGCCAGCCCGTGACACTGTTGGCGGTGGACATGGAGCCGAACGCGCCGACTGGCAGCGGCAGCTCGGGCGGCGGGCGCAGAAATATCGCGGCCAGCGGGACGACCACGGCGACCTCGAGCAGACCATAATAGAGCATGGTCTGCCGCCAACCGCCGTAGGCGATGGCGCGCTCGAAGATCGGCGGCCAGAGCGCGCCGGCGACATAGCTGCCGCTCGAAATCAGCGCCAGCGCCGAGCCGCGGCGGCGATCGAACCAGCGGCTGATATAAACGTAGAACGGCGCGTTCATGCCGCCGACGCCGAAAAAGCCTACGAACAGACCTTGGCCGATATAGAGCTGCCAGGCCTCCCCGCCGGTCGACAGTGCAAGCCCGATGCAAATCATCACGGCACCGAAGATGACGGTCGAACGGACCCCCACGCGTTCGGCGACGTAGCCCATGACCAGGCCGCCGGTGCCGAAGCCGATCCATGCGAGCGCGGTCGCCAAAGCCGGAACCGAGCGCAGGTCGCCCAGTTCGGCGGCGATCAGCTTGAGTGCCACAATGGTGATCCAAGGCGCGCCGAACGACAGCGCCAGGATCACCAGCACGACGGTCGCGACGAGCCACGACGACCGGGCTTCGACGGACGGCACGCCTATTCGTTCATGCATTCTTCGGTCGTGCCTTGTTGGGCACCGCGCCAATCGCTGCCACCGCGGAGCCGACGCTTTTTGATGTTCTTAGAGAGGGCCTGAGGCGGCGAGAGGCCGCGGCTCAGGAACATGTCAGGCGCTCGTCCCTAGTCTTCTGTTCTGAGAGCTAAATCTACTGCTTTCGCCGTGGTGCTGCGAGACCGCAACGCTGAGGACAGCTCTGTGCAGAACAACGGCTGAGGCTTGAAAAGAACTCCAAGCAGAGGCCCGAAGCCGAGTTCGCCCACCGGCGACGCTGTGGACAACCGCCGAATAAGCTGTTGACCATTTTGTGAATCGTCGGCTGCCGCCCCTGCATAAGGTGCGGTGAATATCGGGGATAAGGACCTGAGCCCCATGCCCGAGTCTCCGCACATTGACGCTGACACCGTGGTCGCACGGCTCGTCAGCGATGCCGCAACCGCTCGGAAAATCGCCGATGCTCTCGCCGAGAACCAGTTCGCGGTCTCCGCCTTCGAGGAAGGTGCTCGACGCTGGTCGCTCGCCATCCATTTCCGCGACCGGCCCGATGAGGCGGCGGTGCGGGCGCTGGTCGCGTCCGCCGCCGGCGCGGCGGCGGCCCGCGCGCTAACGTTTGAGACGCTCGCGCCGACGGACTGGGTGCGCAAGAGCCTGGAAGGCCTCGAGCCGGTCGAGGCCGGCCGCTTCCTCGTGCATGCAGCGCATGCGCGCGCGCGGGTGCGGGCCAACCGGACCGGCATCGAGATCGACGCAAGCCTCGCCTTCGGCACCGGCCACCACGGGACCACGCGCGGCTGCCTGCTCGCCCTCGACCGGATCGTGAAGGCGCGAAGGCACAGGCCTGCCGCCAGCCGCCCGTCGGCCCATGCTCGCCGACGGCGCAAGCAAACTGTTGCGCTTGACGTCGGCACAGGCACCGGCGTGCTCGCCATCGCGGTGGCTAAGTCATTGCATCGACCGGTGCTTGCCAGCGATCTCGATCGCCGCGCCGTCGCCATTGCGCGCGGCAACGCGCGCATCAACCGGGTGGGTGGTGCGGTTGAAGTCATCCATGCCGCCGGTCTGCGCGCTGCAGCTTTCCGCGTCCGCGCCCCCTACCGGCTGATCCTTGCCAATATTCTGCTCGATCCGCTCAGAGAGCTAGCAACGCCGATAGCACGGCTCGTTGCGCCCAAAGGGCACGTGGTGCTCTCGGGCCTGCTCGCGCCGCAAGCCGCCACTGCGCTTGCCAGCTATCGCGCGCGCGGCCTCGCCCTCGTGCGCCGCCTGACGCTCGAGAATTGGGCGACGCTCATTCTCGTGCGCCCGGCGGTGCGGCGCGCGGCGAAGCGCGGGCGTGCTGCTGGCTGACGCGCAGTCTTCGGCAGCCGGATCGCGAGAGCATTGCCGGGCTGCCATGGGCTCAATAGATTGCCGCCATGTTCGAGGCCCATTTCCAGTCATTCGAAGACGACGCCGAACGCGCCGCCAGCGAACCTCGCGTTGCCGCGCTGCGCACCGAACTGGCGCGCCGCGGCTTGACCGGCTTCATTGTGCCGCGCTCCGACCGCCACCAGAACGAATATGTGCCGGCGTGCGAGCAACGCCTCGCTTGGCTGACCGGCTTTACCGGCTCCGCCGGCGTCGCCATCGTCCTCATGCATCGCGCGGTGCTATTCGTCGACGGACGCTACACCCTGCAGGTGCGCGACCAGGTAGATACCTCGATCTTTGCGATTGAACACCTGGTCGAGATGCCACCGGATCGCTGGATCGGAGAGAATCTCACGGCGGACGACCGGCTCGGCTACGATCCCTGGCTGCACACCGTCGAGGCCGTGGAGGGGCTGGAGAAGGCCTGCGCCGCTGTCGGCACGAAGTTGATCGCGGTCGAGCCCGACTTGATCGATGCCATTTGGACCGACCGCCCTGCCCCACCGCTCGGAGCTGTCAAGCTGCACGATCTGCGCTTTGCCGGCGAAGCCGCCAGTGAAAAGCTCGCCCGCATTCGTGCCGAGCTGGCAAAACAACGCGCCGACGCGCTGGTCGTGTCGGATCCACACGCCGTCGCCTGGACGTTCAACATCCGCGGCGCCGACATCGCTCACACGCCGCTTCCGCTCGCCTTCGCGATCGTTCCGCAGGCGGATCGGCCCTCGCTCTATATCGACGGCCGAAAGCTCTCCAACGAGGTACGCAACCGCCTCGAGGCACTCGTCGACGTTTGCGAACCTTCCGACTTCGCGCGCGCGCTCGAGGAGCTTGGCCGGCAACAGAAGAGCGTGCGGCTCGACCAAAGCACCGCGGCCGAGGCACTCGCGCGCCTCATCACCAGCCACGGCGGCAAAGTCAGCCGTGGGGCCTGTCCGATCGCGTTGATGAAGGCCGTTAAAAATGAGGTCGAGATCGCCGGCGCCCGGGCGGCGCACGTCCGCGACGGCGCCGCGGTCACCCGCTTTCTCGCCTGGTTCGATCGGGAGGCGCCGCGCGGCAAGCTCACCGAAATTGACGCCGTGGCGGCGCTCGAAAGCTTTCGCCGTGACACCGGTCTGCTCAAGGACATTTCCTTTCCGACCATCGCCGCAGCCGGCCCCGACGGCGCGATCGTGCATTACCGCGTTACGGCAAAGAGTAATCGGGTCATCACACGGGGTGAGTTGTTTCTCATCGACTCCGGCGGGCAATACGAGGACGGCACCACCGACGTCACCCGTACCGTTGCGGTTGGTGAGCCAACCGCCGAGATGCGCGACCGTTTCACCCGCGTGCTCAAGGGCCATATCGCGATCGCCCGCACGGTGTTTCCCGAGGGAACGACCGGCGCGCAGCTCGATTCCTTTGCGCGCCAGTTCTTGTGGGTCCAGGGTCTCGACTTCGATCACGGCACCGGCCACGGCGTCGGCAGTTATCTCTCGGTGCACGAAGGCCCGGCGCGCATCTCTAAGCTCGGCACCACCGCGCTCAAGCCCGGCATGATTCTGTCGAACGAGCCCGGTTACTACAAAGCCGGCGCCTACGGGATCCGCATCGAGAATTTGGTGCTGGTGGTTCGCGCCGCGGCCGTTGCCGGCGCGGAGAAACCGCTCAACGCGTTCGAGACGCTCACACTCGCACCCATCGATCGCCGGCTGATCGTGGCCGAGATGCTCACGCTGGAGGAGGCCGCCTGGCTCGATGCGTATCATGCCCGGGTCTTTGAGACCCTGGCGCCGTTGCTCGATACCGAGACGCGCGCCTGGCTTGCCGCCGCAAACCGTCCGCTTCGCGCAAGCTGAAGCCGCTGGACCAGTCCCTTGCGCGAGCCGGTGGGAAAGAACGGGAGCGGGGCGCGCCGCACGCCATGGCGGCTGCTGGCGCTACTGATCGCAATGGCAGGCATGAGCTCGCTGTCGCTCAACATTCTGGTGCCGGCGATGCCTGGGCTCGCGACCAAGCTCGCGGCTGATCCCGCCCGCGTGCAGCTTACGGTCTCGCTCTATCTCATGGGCCTGGCGGCGGCGCAGCTCGTGTTTGGGCCGCTGTCGGATCGTTTCGGCCGCCGGCCGGTCGTGCTCGCGGGCCTTGCGCTGGCGACAATCGCCAGCACGGCTGCCATCTTCGCGGCCAGCATCGCAAGTCTCGTCATCGCGCGTGTCGCGCAGTCGCTCGGCGCCTCGACCGGACAAACCATCGGCCGCGCGATCATCCGCGATCTCTACGACCGCCAACACGCGGCCTCCATGATCGGGCTGGTGACCTCGGTCGTGGTGCTCATGCCGATGGTCGCGCCACTCATCGGAGGTATCCTCGACACACTCTTTGGATGGGAGGCGATCTTTGCTTTCACGGCGGCCTTGAGTTTCGCGATATGCGCCTGGGCGCTGCTGGATTTGCCGGAGACCCGCAATCTCTCACTTGCGCCGAACTCGGAACGTCATTTCCGCGCCGACCTCGCGGCGTTGGCGGCAAGCCCGCGCTTCTTCGGCTACGCGCTCTGCGCCGGGCTCGGATCCGCGCCATTCTTCAGTTTCCTCGGCGCCGCGCCCCACGTCGTGGTGAGCATGCTGGGACGTACGTCGGCCGAGTACGGGCTATGGTTTTTCGTTCCCTCGATCGGATTCATGGCCGGCAACTTCGCGGTTTCGCGGCTGACGACACGCTTCGGCATTGACGCTTTGATCCGGTGGGGGATCGCGCTCACCATCGCCGGCTGCTTGCTGAACGTGTCGGTATATGTCGCATTACCGGGCTGGGAGATGTTCACCATCTTCCTGCCGCAAATCGTCATCGGGTTCGGCAACGGTCTGCTGCTGCCGACCTCGATCGCCGGCGCCGTGAGCATCCGGCCGCAGGTTGCAGGTACCGCATCAGGAGTCACCGGTTTTGTCCAAATGGGGATCGCCGCCATCGCCGCCCAACTCGGCGGCCACGTCATCTCGCAGGCAACGGATGCCCTGCCGATGCTACTGCTCATGCTGATTTTCGGAGTGGCGACGGCAGCCGCGGTTTTCACCCTGGTGCGGCGGTAAGCTCAGCCCATCCGCTGGCCGCGTTCTTACCGGCTCCGGGCGCGGGCGCGGATGGCCTTGCTCGCCCGAGCGTCATGCGTCACGGCCGCGACGGCCTTGCTCGCGATAGCTGCGAGCAACAGAAAAAATCCCAACTCCGAAACGTTGAGAGGATCGGCAATGTAAAAGCTGAATTTGGGAGGAAAGAAGAAATACGCCGCCGCCAACCCGCTGGCAAACGACGTCAGCACGGCAAGAGTGCTGCCGTAGTGCATCGCGATCACGACCGTCGGCAGCAGATACACAAATATCAGCGGCTTTGCGTCCAGAAATGAGCCGACCGCGAGCAGCACGACGGACGTCAGGAGGATAGCGGAGAAAGCGACTAAAACTGACGAGAGCGCTTCCAGCGTGCGGGGCTGTTGTGCAAGCTCGCCGTGAACGCTGGGTCGATGGTTCTCTGCAATCCACACTGAAAGCAAGGAGCCGAAGACGTAAACGGCAAGGCTGACGCTCTCGTCACGAACGGGTACGCCGGCAGAAAAGAACGGACCGGGATATTCCGACCAGACGGCAACGAGACTGGCCACGATTGCAAATAGTCCGGCCCCCGCCCCACCAATGAGAGCTGAGAGCAGGACGGCCGGATAATAGGACACCAGCGGCATGATGTTGCCGCTGGACACCGCAAAACCAGAACGAATGAGCGTCGCGACGCCGATACACAGGACCGCGAAAATGTACGCGGAAAACGAGTTCGGAGGTACGCCCTCGAGAAGAAATCTATGCAGCTTGAGGAACAAGCCACTGCCGGATCGGTATTCGTTTCCCCGCTGCAGGCAGGGCACACTGAGAGCGCGATAGCGCCCGCCGATCCAGACGATCAGGATCGCTGCCAAAGCAAAGATTGTGAGATCGGTCGCCTGCGGTGCCGCCGGGATGTCGCTTCCCAAACTGAATGCATTCAAGCCCAACAACATCAACAACATCAAAAACGTGCTTAGCCCAAGCGCAACAAGGCCGGCAGGAATTCCTGCCCACACAGCCACGCAGAATATGGCCGTGTTGTACAAAATTGACGGGGCAAAATCGTGGATCAGCTCGGCCAGGACGAAATGAGCGGCGCCAGCGAGACCGACGCAGGCCAAACCGGGAGCGATCCACACCCCGGACTGCAGAGTCTCTTTGGATCGTCTCGCCCATTCATTGCGCCACGGCGCAAGCGTGCGGCGAAGTTTTTCGATCATGCTCGGGTTGCCAGAGAAAACTTGCACTAACGCGTTAATCGGCAAGACAATGAGCCGCCCCACTCAATCAACTAGGCCCTTCGCAACTCAAGCATCCGCCACTCGAATGCCGGCCGCGTCGTCGGCTTGTGCTTGCATTCCCGCGGCACGGCGAACTGAGCTTTAGTCTAGCTGCTGTCTCGGCGCCAGCCCCGTCGCTTTCGGCATCAGCGGGGGCGTGTCGCCGATGCGATCGCCTGCTGGATAAGCTCTGGCTTCACGGGTAACCGATTGAACTCGACCGCAAAGGTGCGCAGCGCGTCGGATACGGCGTTGGCAATCACGGCTGGCGGCGCAATGGGACCGCCTTCACCGACCCCCTTGACGCCGAGTGGATTGAGCGGGGAAGGCGAATGCTGATGGATCAGGTGCATGTTCGGTATTTCGCACGCGGTCGGAACCATGTAGTCCATGAATGAGCCGGCGAGCAGCTGGCCTTCGGCGTCGTAGTTGAATTCCTCCAGCAGCGCGCCGCCGATGCCTTGGGCGGCGCCGCCGATGATCTGACCCTCGACCAGCATCGGATTGACGACAACGCCGCAATCGTGCGCGATGGCATATTTCTCGATAGTCACGTGTCCCACCTCGACATCGACCTCGAGCACCGCCGCATGCACTGCATAGGACCAAGTGACGGTTGGCGGCTCATAGTAATAAGTCTCCTCCAGTCCGGCATCCGTGCCCGGCGGCCGCCGATGATCCCAGCCGGGGCGGGCCGCGCGCGCCACATCGGCGAGCGAGACTTCGGCGCCCGGCACACCGACGATGCCGACCCCGTTCTTGCGGAGCTCGAGATCGCCGACCGCGCACTCCAACAGATTGGCGGCGATGGCGAACACCTTGGCGCGCAGGCGTTCGCTCGCGCCGTGAATGGCTGCCGACAAGGTGACCGTGCTGCGGCTCGCGATGGTGCCAAACCCAATGGCGATCGCCGCGGTGTCGGCAAGCGACATCACCACCTCGTCCGGATCGACGCGCCAGATGTCGGCCACGACCTGCGCAAAAATCGTCTCCATCCCCTGGCCCTGGGGACAGGCGCCGGACGACACGAAGATCTTGCCTGAAGGATCGATCCGCACCATCGCGCTCTCGAAAGGGCCAACCCCGGTGCCCTCGACATAGCAGCCGATCCCGAGACCGAGGTAGCGGCCCTCTTCGCGTGCTGCGCGCTGGCGCCTGCCGTAGCGCCTGCGGATAATCCCCGCCGTCGTAGACGATCGGCTCGCCATCGCGGTAGGGAATGCCCGCGCGATAGGGCATTTCGTCGGGGCGGATCATGTTTCGCAAGCGCACGTCGGCCGGCTCGAGCCCGAGTTCACCGGCAATGACGTCAACGATGCGCTCCATCGCGAAGGCAGCTTCCGGGCGGCCCGCCCCCCGATAAGGCGCGTTCGGAACCTTATTGGTTGCGGCGATCCTGGCATCGATCGCGACGGCGTCGATTTTATAGGGACCGGTCAAATGGACCGCGGTGTTGTAAACCACGCCAGCTCCGATGGGATTCCACGCTCCGCAGTCGACGATGAAACGGTCGCGCAACGCCAGGATCCACCCTTCGTCGTCAAACCCGACTTCGACCTCGTGCATCTGGTCGCGCGAATGACAGGAGCACATCAGATGCTCGCGGCGGTCCTCGATCCATTGCACCGGCCGCCCGAGCCGGCGCGCCAGGAAAGGAATCAATAAGTCTTCGGGGTACACGTGGCCCTTGAGGCCAAAGCCCCCGCCTACATCGAGCGCGACGCAGCGCACGCGCGCCTCCGGAAGCCGCAACACCGCGGCTGCCTCGCGGCGAACCCAATGTACGACCTGGGTGGCCGACCAGATGGTCACCGAATCTGTTCGTCGATCGTGGACGCCGACGACGCCGCGGCACTCCATCGGCGCGGCGGCATAGCGGTGATGATGAAAGCGGCGTTGCAGCTTGTGCGGGGAGCGCGCAAACGCGGCATCGATGTCGCCCTTGCCAATGGTGAATGCGCCGATGAGGTTGGTGTGGAATCTTTCGTGGATGATCGGCGCGCCCTGGCGCAACGCCTGCTCCGCATCGACGACGGCCGGAAGAGGATCGAGATCGAGACCGACCAATTGAGCCGCGTCTTCCGCCGCATGACGACTCTCGGCCACGATGACGGCAACGGCCTCGCCGACATGGCGGACCTTGTCGTGGGCGAGAAGGGGTTGCTGGGGGTTGATGAACTTGTGCTGGACCAGCGCCGTCCATTTACTCGGCAACGAGAGCTGCGTGTCCGGCACCGGCGGCAGGAGCTGCAGGAGATCCCCGCCGCTCAGGGCACAGGCGACGCCCGGCGCACAGCTCGCACGCGCCAGATCCACGGCGCGGATGCGCGCATGGGCGAGCGGGCTTCGGACGAAGACCGCGTGCAGCATGTGCGGCAGATCGAGGTCGGCAATGAATTGTCCCTGACCGGTCAGCAGGCGATGGTCCTCGCGACGCGGCAGCGAGCGGCCGATGAAAGGGCGTTTGTTGGGATCGTTCATGCGAGAAGGATCGTGCCGGTGATTCCAGGGTGCCGCAGCGCAGGCAAGTTTACGCGGCCGGCGCTAGCTTGACTGCGTTGCGGCGAGCCCGCAATCCAGGACCACAGGTGGTGATTATCGATTCCCTCGCTCGGACCCGGAATGACGGCTGATGTTGGGAGCGCGTCATCGAGGTATAACGCTAGGACGCGCCGTGACGCACGAGATCGAACCATTCGTCTTCGGAGAGCACCGCCACGCCGAGGTCCTTGGCCTTGCCGAGCTTCGAGCCGGCGCCTGGACCCGCGACCACGTAGTCGGTCTTCTGGGATACCGAACCCGCGACCTTGGCGCCGAGCCGTTCCGCCATGGCTTTTGCTTCGTCGCGGGTCATCTTTTCGAGCGAGCCGGTAAAGACCACGGTCTTGCCCGCGACCGCAGAGTCGGCCGCCGGCTTTTCGGCATCGAGGATTTTCACCTGCGCCGTCAGCCGCTCGACAATACCGCGATTATGGTCCTCGCCGAAATAGGCGGCGATGCTGTCGATCACGGTGTCGCCGATCTGGTCGAGGTTGTCCATCTCGGCCCGCGTCTCGGCGTGCGCCTCGGCCACGCGCACACAGGCATCGTGGAGCGCGGGCCATGATCCATATCCGCGCGCGAGCGCACGCGCGGTCGTCTCGCCCACGTGACGCATCCCGAGCGCAAAGATGAAGCGCTCGAGCGCGATCTCGCGCCGTGCCCTGATCGCATTGAACAGATTGCGGACCGACACTTCGCCGAAACCTTCCTGCTCCTCCAGCCTGATTTCCGAGTCGCGCGCCTCGAGCGTGAAGATGTGGGCCGGCTCCGTTACCCAGCCTCGCTCGAAGAACAGCATGATCTGCTTCTCGCCCAGCCCTTCGATGTCGAAGGCGCGGCGGGAGACGAAATGCTTCAAATGCTCGACTTTTTGGAACGGGCAGGCGAACTCGCCGGTGCAACGCATAACCGCCCCTTCCTCGCCGGTCGCCGTCGTCTCGCGCACCACTGGGGAACGCAGGGGGCACGGACAGCGGCTCGGAAATTTGTAAGGTTTGACCGATCTCCGGCGCTTCTCCACAACCACGCCCAGCACCTGCGGGATGACGTCCCCGGCGCGCTGGATAGTCACCGTGTCGCCGATGCGCACGCCAAGCCGCTCGATCTCGTCGGCATTGTGCAGCGTCGCGTTTTGCACGACGACGCCGCCGACGGTGACCGGCTCCAGCTTGGCCACCGGTGTGAGCGCGCCGGTGCGGCCAATCTGGATCTCGATTGCCTTGACCACGGTGGTCGCCTTCTCGGCGGGAAACTTGTGCGCAATCGCCCAGCGCGGATTGCGCGAGATAAAGCCGAGCCGATGCTGCCAATCGAGGCGATCAACCTTATAAACGACGCCGTCGATGTCGTAATCGAGCGTTGCGCGCTGTGCCTCGATCTCGTGATGGAACGCGAGCATCGCATCGACCGAGTCGCAGATTTGCATCAGCGGGTTGGTCTTGAAGCCGCGGGCGGCAAACCATTTGACCATGCCGGACTGAGTTTGCGCGGGCAGCTCGCTCATTTCTCCCCAGCTGTAGGCAAAGAAGCCGAGCGGTCGCGAAGCCGTGATTGACGGATCGAGCTGACGCAGCGAGCCCGCCGCCGAGTTGCGCGGATTGGCGAAAATCTGTTTGCCGGCCGCCTTCTGCCGTTCGTTCAGAGCCAGGAAGGCGGACTTCGTCATGTACACCTCGCCTCGCACCTCGCACACGTCGGGCACGCCTTTGCCGCGCAGCTCCTTCGGGATGTCGGCGAGCGTTCTTACATTCGCGGTCACATCTTCACCTTCGGTACCGTCGCCGCGGGTCGCGCCGCGCACCAGGCGGCCGGCCTCGTAGCGCAACGTGCAAGATAAGCCGTCGATCTTCGGCTCGGCCGTGAACACTACCTTCTCGTCTGCGGGCAGACGCAGAAACCGGCGTACGCGTTCAACGAACTCGGCCACCTCGGCATCGGAGAACGCGTTGCCGAGCGAGAGCATCGGCACCGCGTGCCGAACTTTCGCAAACTTTTGCGACGGCTGTGCGCCGACCCGACGCGAGGGCGAGTCCTCGCGTACCAGCTCGGGAAAGCGCGCCTCGATCTCCTCGTTGCGCCGGCGCAACGCATCATAAGCGGCGTCCGAGACCGTCGGCGCGTCATCCTGGTAGTAGCGCTTGTCGTGAGCGGCGATCTCGGCGGCGAGGCGTTTGAGCTCGGCTTTGGCCTGCGCCGCGCTGAGATCGGCGACCGGGATATTGCTGATATCCGGCATTCTCGTCGTCAAATCATCCCGCTGCTTTGATCAAACGCTCGGCGGCGGCGCGAGCCTCCGCGGTGATCTCGGCGCCGGCGAGCATGCGCGCGACCTCCTCGCGGCGCTTGTCGGCGGCGAGCTCGGCGACGCGGGTGGCTACCCGCTTGCCTTTGTCGAGCGCGCTTTTGCTGATGAGATAGTGTCGGTCGGCGCGCGCGGCCACCTGCGGCGCGTGCGTCACGGCGATGACCTGCGCGCGGCGGGAAAGCCGCGCCAGGCGCACCCCGATGGCATCGGCGACTGCGCCGCCGGCGCCGGTATCGACCTCGTCGAAAACGAGCGTAGAGGCCGAGCCGCGATTGGCCAGTACCACCTTGAGCGCCAACAGGAAGCGCGCCAGTTCCCCGCCGGAGGCAACCCTCATCAACGGTCCCGGCCGCGTACCCGGATTGGTTTGTACCCAGAACTCGACTCGATCGATCCCGTGCGGTCCTCCCGCCTCCGGGTCGGTCACGATTTCGGTCACGAATTTCGCGCGCTCGAGCTTGAGCGGCTTGAGTTCGTCATTGACGGCGCGGTCGAGAGTCTCGGCTGCTTTCTTACGGTCCCGGGATAGCGCGGCCGCCGCTTCACGATAGTGTGCGTCGGCCGCGCGTGCGGCCTCTTCGAGCGCGGCGAGGCGCTCGGCGCCGGCATCGATCAGACCAAGCTCGGCGGCATACCGGGCCGCAAGTGCATTAAGCTCGTCGACCGGAACATTGTGCTTGCGCGCCGCTGCCCGCAACGCGAACAAGCGCTCCTCGATCTTCTCGAGTTCACTCGGGTCGTGGTTGGCCGTGTGCAATGCCGCATCGAGATGTCGGCGCGCGTCATCGAGCGCCGTGAGCGCGGCATCGAGCGCCTTCACCGCCGGTTCGATCAGCGCCGGAGCCTGGGCGGCGCGGCGCTCCAACCGGCGCACCGTTGCGGACAGCAAGGGGACGGGCGATTGCGCTCCTGCCACTGCGTCGTGGGCGTCGCGTAGGTCGCCGGCGACCTTCTCTGCCTGCATCATGATGGCCCGCTTGTCGGCCAGCGCGGCTTCTTCCGATGCTTCCGGGGCGAGCCGCTTGAGCTCGTCGACGGCGTGGCGCAGAAAATCGGCCTCGCGCTGCGCCCGCTCCACCTGCGCGCGATGCACCGCCACCGCGCCGGCGCGCGCGCGCCGTTCGTTCCACAGCCGCTCGACCTCTCCTGCCTGGCTGTCCAAGCCGGCGAAGGCATCGAGCAGGCGGCGGTGCGCCGCCGCATCCACGAGCGCGCGCTCGTCGTGCTGGCCATGGATCTCGACCAAGGCCGCGCCCAATGTCTTGAGAGCCTGCGCGCTGAGCGGCTGATCATTGACGAAAGCGCGCGTGCGGCCATCGGCGAACTGCACGCGCCGTAGAATGAGCTCGTCTTCCGCCGGGATGTCGTTTTCATCCATGAGCGCGCGCACGGGGTGATTCGCCGGCAGTTCGAACGCGGCGGTCACCTGCCCCTGCTCGGCGCCGTGGCGCACCAGCGCTGCGTCGCCGCGCGCGCCGAGCGCAAGGGCAAAAGCGTCGAGCAGGATGGATTTGCCGGCGCCCGTTTCTCCCGTGAGCACGGACAGGCCGGACGCAAATTCAATATCGAGCCGATCGATCAGGACGATGTCGCGAATCGAAAGCCGCGCCAGCATGACGACTGTCCTTGCCTTTCCCTTCACGCAGACGCGAAAGATTGCCGGATGCCCGCCGCCGCTCGCCTCCGAGAAAGTCAGCGCGCACGCGGTGACGAAATCGCAACGGCAGCGGAACCGAGCTTGTCCGCAACGACGCGCTGTAGGCGCCGCCAGTTGGGTGGAGCCGACTTGCGGTGTCAAGCCCGGCAGAGAATGGGCAAAGCGCCTTCGGGCGCCGACCTAGAATTTACCTGAGGCCAGCTTCGTAAACGCCTGGCTGATCCAGTGACCCTTGTTCTCGCTGGGCTCGAGCCCCCTCGACTGCACGAGGGCGTAGGCGTCTTTGTACCAACGGCTGTCCGGGAAATTGTGGCCCAGCACGGCGGCCGAGGTCTGTGCTTCCTCCACGATCCCGAGCGCCATGTAGGCTTCGGTGAGCCGCAGCAGCGCTTCTTCGACGTGGCGCGTGCGCTGATATCGCGTCACCACGACTTTGAAGCGATTGATGGCGCCCGTGTAATTGCGTGTATTCAGCAGTTGACGCCCGATATCCATCTCCTTGCCGGCCAGCTGGTCGCGCGCAATCTCGATCTTGCGCTTGGCGGCGACCGCGTATTCGGAGCTGGGATATTTGCGAGCGACTTCTTCGAGCGCCTGGACTGCCTTGTCGGTGCGATCCTGGTCGCGCGAAATTTCGGGCATCTGATCGAAATAGGACGAGGCGATGAGGTACTGCGCATAGGCGGCGTCCGGGCTTCCTGGATGCAACGTGACGTAGCGCTTGGCCGTGTTGATGCAGTCGTCGTAGGCATTGGCCTGGTAATAAGCGAAGGCGGACATGATCAACGCCTTGCGCGCCCATTCCGAATAAGGATGCTGGCGATCGACCTCTTCGAACTTCTTGGCCGCAGACTTGGGGTCCTTCTTGCTGTTCAGAAGGTAGAGGCCCTCGTTGTAGAGCTTGTCGGCGGGCTCCTCGGGTGCAACGGTATCATGGTCGAACAGGCTGCAGGCGCAAAGCGCGAGCGCCACCAGCGCGAAGGCAGCAAACCGCGTCGCCGCGCGCGCGCAGCTTTCCACGCCCTCGACCGTCACTGACCGCAAAGCCATGGATCGGATGAATCCCGTCCCCGACGCGAGGTTCAACCGCTGCCCGCCCCGTCGCCGCCCGATAAATCCCCGTTGGGCTTAGGAAATAGGCCGTCATTCCGCCCGGAATGTGGCAGACTGAACTGCTTGCGCGGCTTGGGTTTTAAGACCTGTCCGGGCCGAAGGCCGGTGCCAAGCGGGAGGCCATCTCGGCATGGCCGGTAATCGGCCGCGGAATCTCCCCTTCCACCCACGTCCAGGCGCTCGTATCCGACATCAGGGCACACAGCACCGCGTGATTGAGCTTGTGGCCGCCGCGCACCGAGCGGTAAGTGCCGAGCAAAGGAGCGCCCGCGAGCGCCAGATCGCCGACTGCGTCCAAGACCTTGTGGCGAACGAACTCGTCGGGAAAACGCGTACCCTCTGGGTTGAGAATACGGTTGTCGCTGACGACGAGCGTATTTTCCAGGGAAGCTCCGAGCGCGTAGCCGGCGTTCCACAAGCTCGCCACATCACGCAGGAAGCCGAAGGTGCGCGCGCGCGCGATCTCGCGGCGGAACGTGTCGGGTTTTACATCGATCGCCAATGTTTGGCGCCGGATGAGCGCGTGCTCGAACTCGATCTCTGCTTCGATGCGGAAGCCGCGCGGGTTGGGCCGCAGCTCGCCGTACGCATCGCCCATTGCCACTCGCACCGGCTTGAGCACCTTGATTTGGCGGCGCGGCCGATCGAGCGTCTTAAGGCCCACAGAATCGATTGCGGCGACAAAGGGCGCCGCGCTGCCATCCATGATCGGCGCTTCTGGGCCGTCGATTTCGACAACGGCGTTGTCAACGCCGAGGCCTGCGAGCGCAGCCAAGACATGCTCGGCGGTGGAGACGAGCGGGCCGGAAGCATCGCCGAGAACCGTGGCGAATTCGGTGGCGGTCACCGCGCTCATATCGGCCGGGATTTCGCGGTCGTGCCATCCTTCGACTCGTGTACGGACGAAGCGCAATCTCGTATCGGGATCGGACGGATGCAGCGTCAACGTCACCGGCAAACCGGAATGAACGCCGACACCACACAAATCGGTGTGGTCGCGAAGCGTCGTCTGCCTGGCGACTTTCATAATCCCGTCCCAGCCACTCCCCCGGCCGCGCGCGTCGATGGGACGCAGCGGATCACATTAGACGGGCGACATCGGTCGCATTCCTGCCATCGGTAAGGCTGTACGAAACCCGCGGGCAAGAAGTCCGGCCGCGTAGTCCCCCGACGAAAACCCCTTTGACGGTGGAAGCTTAGCTGTGGGCGGGCGGAAGTCCAACTCACGCTTTTTTACCGACTGTTACCAGCGGGGGGCCGCAATCGCGGCAACCGCTGGGCAGGGTGCGGCATGCCTTTTCAAGCGGATGGATTCCCGCGTGGCCCGCCATCGTCCTTAGCGCGGCGTCAAAAATCAACTTTTGAATTCAGATACATAGACCAAGGCTCGCCCGGCCGTCCCGGCAATTCGCGCCGGGACTGCCACGGCTTCGCGAGCATTCCCGATCAGTTCGCCTGGCGGCGCAAGAATGCCGGGATGTCGAGCTGATCCTCCTCGATCGGGGGCTGTATCGGCGCCTGCCGGCCCAACGAATCGAGGCCCTGGTGGGAGGGGCGCCTGGCGTAGTCCGACACCGGCTCCGCCGCGCGCGGCATTGCGGGTGGCACGGCCGGCCGTGCCGGCGCCGCAGCGGTGCGCTCGATCGGCCGATCGATCGGCCGCGGCACCGGAGGGGGGCGAACCGGACGGCCGTTCGGCGGTATTCTCTCGCCCTCCTCGAGATCGTCACGGCGACCCAGGCCCACGGCGGCCAGACGCCGGAGCAAGCTCACTTTGCGCTTCTCCGGATTATCGATCTCGCCTTCGCCGCGCTTGGCTCGCAGTTCGGCCTGCGCCGGACGCGGCAGCTCGTCGATGCCGGGCATCCGGCGCGGCCGGTTGACCGTGCGCTCCGGCGCCGGCGGGATGAAGGCACGCGGCGCGGGCGGCGGGTCGGAGGGCAGCGCCATCTGTTCCGGAAACAGCGACGGCTTCGGCGGGATCGGCCGGATGGTCACGTCCTCCATCATGGGCAAGACCGCGGCGGCGACCGCCGCCTTGGCGGCGGCTTCGATCGATTCAGGCGTTTGCGGCGCCCGCGGCGCTACGCTCGGCGTTGCGGGCGGGCGCTGCTTCTGATCGGCGCGAAGGTCTTCGGTGCGCAGCTTTTGCGTAAGTTCTGCAATCCGCGCCTCGGGTTCCGTCACCGGACGCTGCACTGCGGCCCGATCGATGCCCGTCGCAACAACCGAAACGCGGATCACGCCTTCCAGGCTCTCGTCGAAGGTCGCACCCACGATGATGTTGGCGTCTTGATCCACCTCTTCGCGGATGCGGGTCGCCGCCTCGTCGACCTCGTAAAGCGTCAGGTCCCTGCCGCCAGTGATCGAGATGAGCAGGCCCTTCGCCCCTTTCATGGAAGCGTCGTCGATGAGCGGATTGGAGATCGCAGCCTCGGCAGCCGAGAGCGCCCGCTTCTCGCCCGAGGCCTCGCCGGTGCCCATCATCGCCTTGCCCATTTCACGCATGACTGCGCGGACGTCCGCGAAGTCGAGATTGATCAGGCCCTCCTTCACCATGAGATCGGTGATACAGGCGACCCCGGAATAGAGCACCTGATCCGCCATCGCGAAGGCGTCGGCAAACGTCGTCTTCTCGTTCGCCACCCGGAACAGGTTCTGGTTTGGGATGATGAGCAGCGTATCGACGACCTTCTGCAGCTCGATGATGCCCTGCTCGGCCACGCGCATCCTGCGCACGCCTTCGAAGTGAAACGGCTTGGTGACGACGCCGACGGTGAGAATGCCGGCCTCCTTGGCGCAGCGCGCGACCACCGGTGCCGCGCCGGTACCGGTGCCGCCGCCCATGCCGGCCGTCACGAACACCATGTGTGCGCCCTGGAGGTGGTCGCGAATCTCATCGATCGCCTCCTCGGCCGCCGCCCGCCCCACTTCCGGCTGGGAGCCGGCGCCGAGGCCCTCGGTGACGGCCACGCCCATCTGGATGATGCGCTCGGCCTTGGACATGGTGAGCGCCTGGGCGTCGGTGTTCGCGACAACGAAGTCGACGCCCTGCAGCCCGCTCGCGATCATGTTGTTAACGGCATTACCGCCGGCACCGCCGGTCCCGAACACGGTGATCCGCGGCTTGAGCTCACGGACGTCGGGAATCTTCAGATTGATGCTCATGTTTGCCTCTTGGTAAGCGGACGTGACCGCCGCCGGGTCGGGCCGGTCCGCCGCCGGCCGATCGGAACGTTGATCGAGTCATCAGAAGCTCTCGCGAAGCCATCGTCCGACCCGTGCGATATAGCCGCCCCCTGTTGCCGCCTGCCGCGTTCGCCGCGGTTCGAAATGCTCAAGATGCGCCGCCTGCGGATAGACCAGCAGTCCCGTCGCGACGGCAAAGGCCGCCCCCTTCGCTTCCTCCGGCAGCCCGGCAATGCCGAGCGGCCGACCCACTCGCACCGGACGGCGCAAGATTTGCGCGGCAAGCTCGGTAACGCCGGTGAGCTGGCTCGCTCCGCCGGTCAGAACCACGCGCCCACGCGGCTCGGCTGCGAATGGCGACGCCGCAAGACGATCGCGCACCATTTCGAGTATTTCCTCGACCCGCGGCTTGATGATGCGGGCGAGGCTTGCACGTGAAACGAAATGCGGCGCCTCGCGCTCGTCGTGATCCACCGGAGGCACCGCAATCATATCGCGTTCGTCCGAAGCCCCGGTGAGTACGCTGCCGTAGAGCGTCTTGAGGCGCTCGGCATCGGCGATGCGAGCGTTGAGGCCGCGCGCGAGGTCCATCGTCACGTGCCGGCCGCCAAGCGCGAACCCGTCGACATGCACGAACCGGGTGCCGGCAAAGACCGCGATCGTCGTCGTACCGGCGCCCATATCGATCACGGCGGCGCCGAGTTCGGCTTCATCGGCGGCGAGCGCGACCAGGCCAGCCGCGTACGGACTCGCTACCATCGCTTCGATAGCGAGGTGGCTGCGCTCGATCGCCAGCATGAAATTGTGCGCCGCGGAAGCGTCCGCGGTCACAACGTGCATGTCGATGCCGAACTCGCGCGCAAGCATGCCGCGCGGGTCCTGGATGCCGCGGGCGTGATCCAGCACGTAACCGATCGGCAGCGAATGCAGCACGGCGCGTCCGGTGCGCGCCGAATGTCGGCTGCCCGCAGTGAGCACGCGGGCAATATCGCGCTCGCCGATCGCCGCGCCGGCAACCTCGATGGAAGCGGAGATCAGTTCACTTGCCGGGCGGCCGGCAGAAATCGAGATGACGACCGAGTCGAGTTGCATCTTTGCCGAGCGCTCCGCGAGATCGGCGCATTGCCGTACCGCCGCTTCCGCCTCGGCGAGATCGATCACCGTGCCGGCCTTCATGCCGCGGGCAAGGGTGTGGCCGAATCCCACGACCTCGACGGAATGGCTGCGCAGCGGCAGCCCCTCTTGCGGCGGGCATGGACGCAGCCGCCCGATCAGGCAGGCGATCTTGCTGGTGCCGACGTCGAGCGCAGCGACCAGCACCGAGCGGTTGCCCGGGAGCGGTTTCATCTTCGGAGTAAGGCCGAACTGGAGGGCGGTCATGCGCTTCCGTCCCTCTTTTTCGGCTTGTCCTTGGACGCGTCCATGCGAGCCTGTGCGGCCGCCTCGGTGAGGCGCACCGTCACGCGGTCAGCGAGCCTAAGATCGATCGCAACGATGTCCCGCGTAATCAGGTTCTTCTCGCGGTCAAGCGCCACCAGCCGCTCGAGCGCGGGGGCCACGTCGGATTCGGGCAGGCGCACGTCGATGCCGTTCTTCAGACGCAGATTCCAGCGCCGCTCGCCCACCAACACGGACGCGTGTACGAAGTCGCGCATCGTGGGATAGCGGTCAAGCAGAGCAAGGAATTCCTTTGCTTTCGCCTGCGCCCCGCGGCCGACGACGAGCGGCAGGCGGGTCAGGCGGGGCGCAACATAAGGCTCGAGCACGGTGCCGTCGTCGGCGATGACGGATATGCGCCCATCCTTTTGCCAGAGTGCAAACGCCTCCCGTTCTTTGATGCCGATTTGCAGCTCGCCGGGATAGAGCTTGAGCACGGTGGCATCGGCAATCCAGGGGTTGGTCTTGAGGCGCAGGCGAATCTGATCGACGTCAAGGAACAGGAGCGAGGTGGTGCCGGTAATGCCAGCGGTGGCGAGCAGTTCCTCCCGGTTGACATGATGATTGCCGACAAGCGCGATCGACACGACGCGGAAGCCCGCCGCATTGGCGATCCCATCGCGCGCGTCCTTCAGCCCAGCGATGAGGCTCGGAATGTGATCCCCTTTGACTGTGCCGTAGGCGAGACTCGCGAGAATAACGAGGGCGCTGGCAGCGACGCCCACGCCGCGGGGCCACTTGTTCTCGAGGAAGGATGACCAGCGATCCATGACGCGGGCGATGCGCGACTTCGGACGCATCGCTTTGGCATCTGTGGCGCCGCGCGCAGCCGCACGAGCCGCCGGGCGCAAGCGCCATCGCGCGTTCCAATTCAGCGGTTGAGCGAGGCGTCCTCGATCATCCATTGCACCAGCCCGTCGAACGTGATCCCCGCATGCGCCGCAAGCTCGGGGACGAGTGACGTTTCGGTCATGCCGGGCTGCGTGTTGACTTCGAGACACACGAGTCCCTCAGTCCCCTCGATGCGATCGTCGTAGCGGAAATCCGCACGGCTCACGCCCCGGCAGCCAAGCGCGCGATGCGCCGCCAGTGCTAGTCTTCGGACTTGTTGGTAAACAAACGATGAAACCGCCGCCGGCAGAAGATGTTTGGAGCCGCCGGGAGCGTATTTGGCCTCGTAATCGTAAAACCTTACCGTCGGCACGATTTCGATCACCCCGAGCGCCGCATCGCCCATGACCGCGCAGGTCAACTCCTTGCCCGGAATGTATTTTTCGACGAGCATCCGCTCGCCATAAGCCCAATCCTCGCGGGTGAGCTCCTGCGGCGGATGGGCGTGATCCTCACGCACGATGAAAACCCCGACGCTCGAGCCTTCCGCAATCGGTTTGATGACGTAGGGCGGCGGCAGCAAGTGCGACTTGCCCGCCTCGAACCGCGATACCACCAGTCCCTCGGGAACCGGCACCTCGGCGGCGCGGAACAGCGCCTTTGCGATGTCCTTCTGCATCGCCACCGCCGACGCCATCACGCCGGAATGGGTGTAAGGAATGGCGAGAATTTCGAGCACGCCTTGCAACGTGCCGTCCTCGCCCGGACGCCCGTGCAACATGTTGAGAGCAACGTCCGGCTTGACGGTCGTCAGCACCGTGGCGATGTCGCGACCGACATCGATGCGGGTCACGCGATGGCCGAGCCGCGCCAGCGCCTCGGCGCAGGCCTTGCCGGAGCGCAGCGATATCTCGCGCTCGGCGGACCAGCCTCCCATCAGAACGGCGACGTGCTTGCCCATCTTTCCTCGGCTGCGACGTTGATTCGCTTATACCACTCAAAAGGCCGAGGCCGGATTCGCATCGAGCATCTCGGGCGCGCTCTCGCCGCGCCGCCGGAGCAAAGCGGGTGCTATGCCACCCCGATCCGCTTGATCTCCCACTCAAGCTCGATGCCGGAATGCTCTTTGACCCGCCGACGCACCGTCTCGCCCAACGTCTCGATGTCGGCGGCGCTGGCGCTGCCGAGATTGATCAGAAAATTGCAGTGCATCTCGGACACCTGCGCATCGCCGACCTTCAGCCCACGGCAGCCGGCAGCGTCGATGAGCTGCCACGCCTTGTGACCGGGCGGGTTCTTGAAGGTCGAGCCGCCGGTGCGGCTCTTGATCGGCTGGGTTGCCTCGCGCGATTCGGTGATTTTGTCCATTTCAGCGGCGATCTCGGCTACGTCGCCGGGCGCGCCTTGGAACAGCGCTTCCGTGAAGACAATGTCGTCCGGCGCGCCGCAGTGGCGATAGCTGTAGTGCATGTCGCCGTTGCTGAAGACGCGCACGCGACCCTGCCGATCCACGCCGCGCGCCTGGATCAGCGCGTCCTTGGTCTCGCGACCGTAGGCGCCGCCGTTCATGCGCAGCGCCCCGCCCACCGCGCCGGGAATGCCGCGGAAGAAGGCGAGCCCCGCGATCGCCGCCTCTTGCGCCGCGCGGCTGACTTTCACGTCCGGCGCGGCCGTGCCGGCGCGGATACGCGAGCCGTCCTCGACCCTCACCTCGCCGAAACCGCGACCCAGACGGATGACGACGCCGGGCACCCCGCCGTCGCGCACGATCAGGTTGGAGCCGAGCCCTATGACAGTGACGGGAATCTCGCTGGGCAGATGCGCCAGGAGATTGACGAGGTCAGCCTCATCCTCCGGCATGAACAAGACCTGCGCCGGCCCGCCGACCCGAAACCAGGTTAGTTCCGCCAGCGACTGGTTCGCCACGAGCCTGCCTCTAATTGAATGTTCTGGCAATATCAATGGCTTAAACATGGAAACAGTCCAACCAGGCTTCTGAGGGCAACATCTGGGGCAACGATTGACCGATTGATATCGGGCTTGACCGGCTGGCAATGGTCGCGACTTGCTACCATTGCCAGCGGGCGGTCGAAAGGCCGCCCATTACGCGGTGCGGTTCCTCAATTGTTGATTGCGGGGCCGCCGCGCCTGAGCGCGTCCGCCATTTTTGCCAGAACCCGCAGCGGGCTCCCAAACAAGCAGCTTGGGAGGCAAGTGCGGCAATAGCGCCCCGGCGAGCCGATGCGGCTTCCGATC